>Ga0213919_1000091_pt1 | contig 46922 bp, 57 predicted proteins | sample McNCre317MG_FD_161056 | JGI IMG/M metagenome (GOLD analysis project Ga0213919, IMG submission 161056) | Freshwater microbial communities from McNutts Creek, Athens, Georgia, United States - 3-17 MG | ecosystem: Environmental > Aquatic > Freshwater > Creek | place: USA: Georgia | collected...
CGGCGACATGGGGCGCCCCATGTCGCCGGTACGTAGGTTGAGCGACCATCGAACCTGTTGCATAGCCACGATGCCAATCTCAAGCGTCTCCACAGACACAACGTCTTGGTGCCAGTGAAGCGGGTTTGCCGACGTCCGGGCTTCCATTGTGGTGCCAACGTTCTTGTCCTTAGCCACCTCAGCCATGACAGCGGCAACCAACGCGGCTTGGTCGGCAGCATCAACGGTCATGACTTTGGTGATGGTCTGTTGGCGCTCATTGACGGATGTCTCACCCTGGCTCTGATTGACGTATGTATATACGCCGTTGCCTTCCGTGGGAGACGTCACCGTGTTGGTGTTGCCGTTGATGGCTACCCATCGGTTGGGGGTGGCAAAGAAGTCGTGGGCAATGTCGCTCTCAGGGATGAGCTGTCCGTCGAATTGACCGCGCGTGTAGTACCACTCGGGGGCAGCCGTAGGCGTGTCCACGATGGCCTCACACACCAACCGGCCGTGCCAATCCGAGTAAATCGATCGGTAGCCAACCGCCTTGAGTAGGTCATTGACAATCATGAGCCACGTGGTGGACTCATCGAGCGGCCAACCTTTTGCAGCGGGAGCGGTTGTGGTGGCTCGTTGCGGGTCGATGCTGTACTCAGTGTATCCCTGAGCGATAAGAATCGATTCGACAACCGTGAGGTACGCGTCACCAATGCCGATGGCGAACGAGTCACCAACGAGCGTGTTGAGCGCATTCAAGATGTCGTATCCCTGAACGGTGTACGTGCGCGGCAAGCGGTCCGTCTTGGTGTTCGGGGTTGACGTGAAGTAGGCACCCTGATTGAACGTGGCCGATATCGTGCTGTTGCGAATCGTCATGTACGGCCGGACGATGGCGCGTCCCCATGGCAACGGGGTGGCAATGTCGAATGTGCATGACCCGTGGATGGTGGCAGTGTTGTCACGGCCGGTGGAACACTCACGCAAGCTATCGGTCACGTCACCAAGCACGTTGAGGGAGCGGTCAAGTAGTTCCATGCCAAACCCGATCTTGATCGAAGCATCGGTTTTGATCAACCCCTCAACCTGAGCATCGGTGAGCGTCGACCTAACGGATGTCACCCGAGGTTGCATCATGCCCCCTCGTTGTACGTGACCTCAACGACGTTCAATGTCACGTCGTAATACCCGTCAAGCATCCGGTCTTGGTAACCGACTTCGTAGTACGTGCCAAACATGCGACGTCCCCTGTTGTCACGCACAAGGACAGTCTCACCGATCCATGACTTGAGCGTGTCGATGTCGGCCGTAGACACATCACGCAGCATGAACGTTTGCTGTCCGGCGACACCCTCAAGAGCAATCGAGCGGTATCGACCACCGGCGAACGCTTGAACCGCGCCATCCGTGCGGTAGTTGCGGGAGCGGCCACGCCCGGTGTACGCCTGGACAACCGCCCCGGTGGCAACGAGATTGACGAATGTCCGATCTAGAGTGATGGCAACCATGTCGTTTAAACCGCCCTTCCTGCCGCGCGCAAGCCAGCACCCGCACCCCGGATACCGGCAGTGACACCGGGTGCGACGCGCTCAACGGCGGCGATCAATTCGTCAAGCTTATCGATGAGTTCGCCAAGACCAAGACCCTTGAGTCCGGCCGACTCTTCCGGAGTGAGTACGGCTTCCGGGCGCTTGCCCATGTTGGCACCCGTTTGACCGGGCTCAAGCCATCCACCATCGTCATACTTGAAGACGCCACCGTTGCGCATGGCCCAATGGATGTGGTTGGACAAGTCGTGTGGGCCAACCTCTTGCCCGTTCTTGTAGTTGATTTTCTTTTGCGCCCAAAAGAGTTCTTTCGATGTCTTGGCGTAGTGCGCAACAAGGTAGTCCCAAACACGCTCGACTTGAGACTGTCCGTTGGTGCCAACACCAATGTCGATGGCACGTCCCTTGTAGTGCCACGAGTTCTTGGCGTGACCACCTTGCGTGAGCTGGCTAGGGGCAAATCGCAAGTGGAATCCGGCACCCGCGAGGTTGGCAATCTGAGCTTGGTAACCGGCAGCGATGGGAGCGCCGTCACCACCACCGACACCCGCAACGCCACCACCACCACGGCCACCACCACCAAAGCCCGTGAGGAACTTGGCACCCTGCCCGATGAGCGACTTGACAGCGGCTTTCATCAAATCGATGAACGGACCCGCGCCAGGGATGCGACGCAACAGACCATCAACGATGCCGGTCAATGGCTTGGTGATGACCCCCGCAATGGCCTTCATTCCATTGAAGCCCTTAGCTACGCCTTTCTTGATGGCGTCCCACGTGTTATCGACAACGCCACCATCCTCAAACTTGAGGACACCCCCGTTCGCCATGCCCAACGCATCGGCCACACCGGACACCCCGCCAGCACGAGCGGCAGCGTTTAAACGCTCAACCCCGGCAGCGCCAACCGCGCGTGTGAACTCGGGCCGCATGATGGCTTCCCCGCCCGACAGCGCGAGCCTGCCACCCGTGGGGGACGTGAACATGTGGACGTCGCGTCCGGGCGTGTACCCCGGCAGCACACCACCACGAGCGAAGCTCACACCCCCGTAGCTGATTTGAGGAGCGTTTACTTTGCTGGCAATGGCGTTGTACGCCTTGAACAACCCGTCACGTAGCACGGTGTTTGCCACGAATCGAACCGGGGTCTTGGCGATTTCCTCAACCTTGCCCCATGCCGCCTTGATGGCGTTGACACCCTTGTTGAATGCGTCGGGTACCGTTTTGGTGATTACGTTACCGAGCGGGGTAAAGACGTTGTTCTTAATCCAATCCCATACGGTCCTAATTTTGTCCTTGAAGCCATCCCAGATAGTGCCTACGTTAGTCTTGAATGCGTTGAACTTATCTTTGACCCACGTAAGCTTTTCGCTAATCGCGTCCATGACAGCCGTGCGGACATTGTCCCACACGGACTTAAGCTTTTCTTTCCACTGATCCATGACAATGCCGATGGCAGCTTTCCAAAGTTCCCATCGACCCTTAAGCCATGTCAGTTTCTCATCGATCTTGGCAAAGATGTTGTCGCGAATCCACGTCCAGATTGTGTTGATCTTCTGTTTGACCCAATCCCAGATGACACCTAGCCCAATCTTGAATAGCTCCCACTTGTCCTTAAGCCAAGTAAGCTTATCCGACATGATCTGGAAAATGTTGTCTCGAATCCAATTCCAGATTGTTGATGTCTTTGTTTTGATCCAATCCCAAATAACCCCAAGACCGACTTTAAACAGCTCCCACTTATCTTTGAGCCAAGTGAGCTTGTCACTGATTGGCGTAAAGATGCTGTCGCGAATCCAGTTCCAGACAGCGCCGATCTTGTCCTTGATCCAATCCCACACCGCGCCAAGATTCGTCTTGAAGCTCTCCCAAGCATTCTTAAGAGTGCCCGCAAGATACGAGATGATCTGGCCAAACACAGTGGACTTGATGACATCCCACGCACCGGAGATGACTTTCTTGATGCCATCCCACACGCCAGAGATCATCGTCTTGAGAGCTTCCCACGCTCCCTTGAAATCGCCAGTCAGGACACCCTTGATGACATTGAAGATACCCTTGATAACGTTCCATGCGATTTCGACCGCACCGCTGATGATCTTCCATAGTCCAACAAAGAACGTCTTGAAGTTCTCGAATGCGGTCTTGACACCATCGATGAACGTTGTTGACGTGAAGACCTTCTTGACAGCATCCCACGCCGTTTGAATGGCCTTGCCGACAGCCTCAACAGCGGGCTTGATTGCGTCCCAAGCTTTCTTGAGCGCGGGCCACGCCGTACCGGTAAACCAATCGACCACGGCACTAATGGCCTTTTTGATGCCTGCCCACGCCGCATCGATGACCTTACGTACCGTCTCGTTGTTCTTGTAAAGCAAGACGATGATGGCAATCAATGCGGTTACCGCTGTGATGACGATACCAATCGGGTTGGCCTTCATCACTGCGTTGAGTGCGAACTGTGCGGCTGTCCACGCTTTGGTACTGGTCACTGCGGTTTTGATGAATGTGATCAGGCCACCACCGGCGCTAATCGCCATGGCAGTGTTGAGCGCCACGTATGCCGTGCCAAGCACACCCACGGCAACCGCAAGTGTCTTGAGTAGACCTTGGTTGTTCTTGACGAACTCAATGAACTTGGCGAATGCCGGGATCACCTTGTCGGCAAGAATCTCGATGAAGGCAACCTGAATGGCGCGTTGGAACTGTTGCACCACCTGAGTTGGTGAGGTCTTGACTACCTGAGCGTTAGCCTTGCTGATGTCGCCAAGACCGGATGCGGCAGTCTTGAGATCGACGCTCTTGAAGGCACCACCCAAGTCTTCCCACTGTGTACCGAACAGCGCGACACCCGTAGCGTTTCGCTTAACGGGGTCTTCCATCTTGTTCAGTGCATCCGTGACCTGCCCGAACGCGGCGCGTGCTTCCGGACCACCCTTAGCGAAGGTAGCCGTGAGTTCCTTGGCGTTGAAACCGAGATCCTTGAATGCCTTCATGGACGTCGATGACCCATCGACAGCCCGGATACTGAACTCTTTGATTGCGTCTGCCGCAAGGTCTGTGTCTCGGGCACCACCTTTCATGAGCTGTTGGATAAGCCCAAAGGTGTCTTGCCCGGTAAGCCCGAGCTTTTGGAACTGAACACTGTACTCATTGACAGTGTCAATCAAGTCCTCACCGGCACGCGGAATCTTTTGCATACCGGTTGCGATGAGATCGAAGCCTTCCGTTGCGTTCTTGACCAAGCCCGTTTGGATGAGCTTGCCAACCGCGTTGGAAGAATCAGCAATGTCTACATCGAAGTTCTTTTGCAGCTTGAGCGCGGCTTTGGTGACCTCGGACAGCGCCGGAACACCAAGCTTGGCAATCGACGGAAGCGACTTCCCGACAACCCCGATGGCTTCCTGGACTTCCCCAAGACCATCGCCAAGACCCGATGAGTACAGATCACCGGCAGCCTTACCGATCTCTTTCGCTTGTGGACCGCTCAGCCCAAGCTCACGCGCAACCTTTTCGTTGGCAGACTTGAAGTCAATGGCCTCATCGAACGACGATGCGAACGAGATACCGAGCGTTGCGGCAATGCCGGTGGCAACCCCGGAAAGCTTGCTCAGGTTGGCCTTGAGCTTTTCACCGAACGTGTTGCCACCCACACGATCGGCAACCCCGTCAAGGTCCCCAAGCTCTTTGGTGGCAGTCTTGAGATCGGCTTTGCGGAACGCATCGCCTAGGTCTTCCCACTGTGTACCGAAAAGCTCAACACCCGCTTGGTTGCGCTTTAGCGGGTCTTCCATCTTGTTTAGAGCGTCGACAACCTCACCGAACGCTTGACGGGCTTTGGGGCCACCCTCAGCGAACGTGCGAGTCATCTTTTCGGCATCAAGCCCAAGGTCCTTGAACGCTCCCTCAACGGCGCTAGATCCATCAACCGCGCGGATGCTGAACTCTTTCAGAGCATCGGCAGCAAGGTCGGTATTCCGTGCGCCACCTTCCATGAGCTGAGAGATGATGCCTAGGGCATCCTTGCCATCGAGACCGATCTTTTTGAACTGAACCGAGTATTCCTGAAAGGTATCAAGCAAGTCCTCTGCCGCACCCGGAATCTTTTGCAGACCACCGGCGATGATGTCGAGCGCTTCCTTGCCATCCTTCGCAAGCCCGGTACGCATGAGCTGTCCGGTGGCACGCAGCACACCGTCAAGGTCTTGCCCGAATGCCTTGCTCACGCCAAGAGCAGCACTCGCAATCTCCTTAATGGCCGGTGCACCCTGATCACGGATGCCAGAGATGCTATTGATGGTCGCCGAAATGGCCTGCTCGGCCTCATCCATGCCATCGGCAAGACCATTGGCGAACAGGCTACCGGCAGCAAGACCAAGCGCTTTGGCCTCACCTTTGGTCGCGCCTAGCGACTGCTCAAAGTTGCGTTGGGTCTTGGTGAAGTCAACCTCAGAGTTAAATGCGCCGATGAGCTGAACGCCTAGAGCCTCACCGATGTTTCCCGCATTGCTGAACGAACCCTTGAGCTTGTCCTTGAAGGACGTACCCGCTTTGTCACCCGCACGCGAGAACTCAGCCGACACGTCCGGCGCATCGACCTTGGTCTTGCTGGCAGTCTCATTGACGCTCTTAGCTAGAGCTTGGCCCGCTTTCTCACCGGCCGTCTTGTATGAGTTGGTGATGTCGGGTGACTTGATAGTCATCTTGGCTGCCGCGTTGTTCACGCTCGTTGCCAGAGCCTTACCGGCATCGTCACCCGCTTTGGCATACGCGCGTGTGATGTCCGGCGACTTGATGACCATCTTGGACGATGCGTCACTGACAGCCTTGCCGAGTGCCGTTCCGGCCGTGGTACCGGCTTTCTTGGCCTCATCGGGGAACTGTTTAAACGCATCCTTGGCTTCGATGTGGGTTGCCTTGTCGGCAGCCTCACTGAACGCTTTAGCGGCAGCTTGGCCGGTCTTGGTGGCCGATGCCTCAACGTCCTTGGACGCGGAGGATGGCAACGACAAACTCAGTTGGATGAATGCTTCCCCAAGTTGCACGTTGCCACCCTCTCACTCAAGGTTCGCTTGCATCCGACGTACTAGCTCCGCACGGTCGGCGCGTTCTTTCTTGCGCATCTCATCGTAGTTACGGATGTAGTCAAGACGGTCATCGAACTCTTTGCGTTGCTCACTGTCCATGCGCGACGTAAAGTAGTCGTACGCCCACGTCGTTAACCACCAAACGTCAAAGCTGTCAATCAGCTCACGTCGGTTACCGAAACTCCGTCCGTGCCCCTGTCCGACAAGACGTGCACAACACTCGTGTTGGTGTTGTTCGATGAGGCAGAGGATGGCCGAGACGTACGCGAACCCGCTTTTCCCGACTCACCACCGGCCGCCGCAATGACGTTGCCGATGGCTTCCTCAAGCTCACCGGGGTTGATGCCTTCCTCAGTGAGTGCCTGTTCGTCCATGAACTCACGGAAGCGGTCACGCTCACCGGGCTTGAGCAACACCATTGCCGTGTCATAGAGCGCGCTCAACATCTTCATGCCCGCTTCATTGCGCTTGGTTTCAAGCTCAATGCGTCGCGGGTGGTCTTCCGGAAGTCCCTTGGGGACAGTGATGTTCGCTGCCTGCTGAGCCTTGCTGAATTGCATCATCTGCCACGTGGTGCCAACGCGGCGGCATTCAAAACCCTCACCCTTGATGATCAGTTCAAGCCCGTTGCTTGCGGGGGTCACAACCTCCCCCGAGACTGCCTCATGCTGCCGGTTGTGTTCGGCGATGATCTCCTGAGCACGGGTGTAATCGATGTCTTCCATGGTCGCCATGACCTTTCACTTGAGCCGGTGGGGAGTGCCGCGCCATGCGACACCCCCCGTTTAAACACGTAGTTGGTGCCTGCCGATTAGGCAGTGTCCATGATGGCGGTCCAGGGCTTGACGCCACCCCCGACAACCTCAAGGTTGAATTGCATGGCGATGAGTGCCTTGTCAGGGCTCTTGCGTCGCGCGATGGTGACGTTGCCCGCCTGAACGCACTTGCGGAACACCCACCGTTCCGTACCGTCGTCAGACTCCCACCCGAGCATCGCGCGCACGGCCTGTCCGATGGCCGGTGGCTCGTAACGCTTCACGCTGCCGCTCAGGGTGGTCACGGTGCCACCGTTGAACGCGCGGGTGAGGTTGTCGACGGTCATCTCAGCCGCGCTGAACGACAGAGACTCGCTCGTGTTGGCCTGTTCGTAGCGGATCGGCACAAGCTCTTCCGCAACTTCGATGGCCTCAAAGCTCGGCTCAGAACTGAACTCGTGACCTTCCTCTGTGTACCCGATGGCCTGCCAGTTGGCGGACACGGTTGACCACGGCGTGGTGAGGTTGGCCGGTTCGGTGGTACCGAGCGGAGCGATGTAGAGCAAGCCAGGGCCGACCTTGACTTTATTCGGGTTACCCATGATGTTTTACCTGAGACCTTTCTTTGCCGCATCGATGGAAGGACGTATGTAAGGCTGAGCGGGAACCCAAGTGCCACCTTTGGTGCGGTGACCTTCCTCAACCGGCAAGGCATAGTCAACTTTCTTTTTGACCGTACCGATGTCGATTGATCCGTCAGAGTTCTCACGAATCCCCAACGCGCTCTTGAGTTCGCCGGTGTCAACGGGAACGGCCGACTGTTGAAAGTCAAGGGCACGCTCAGCGCATCGGCGTAGCAACGCTTTTGCTTCCGGGGTGCTCTTCAATGTCCCAAGGGCGGCTTGGTCCACTGTGACCTTAACAACCGGCTTGTTGGTCATGGCCGGTTACTTGGCATCCGCGCTGAACGTGTACGTGAAGCCGTGTCCGACGTCATGCCGCGTGTCATCCAACGTGACAGTCTCAGCCTGAGCTTTGGTGAGCTTGTTGTTTTCGATGAATGCCTCACGGGCCTCATCGATGTCGGTCGGGTTGGCAAGGAATGCGTCCGACTCAACGAACACCACCCCGGTCACCCGTCCCACCTCATCCATCGTTTAAACGTCCTTCCGCGCCATGCGGGCCGACCTTGGTACCCGCCCTTGGGTCTATATGTGTGACTGTAGATGGAACGTGGCATCAATGCGATACCGGCGAGCGTCCGGGGTTCCGCTTGTCTCAATCGGACCGACGTTGACCTCACCCGACTTGACAATGCCAACACCGTTGATGATGACGGGCCGCCGGATGAACTGAATCTCAGCCGCAACGACAAGACCGAGCTTTTCGGCATCCGTCTTGGTCTTGGCCCAACACTCGATGATGAGTTGCGGATAGTCCTGCCCAAAGTCATCCGGAGCGCCACCCACCCGATACATGATGATGAATGGCGTTGTCGGCTTGTCTGTGCGAGGCATACCGAAATACTGCCGGTCACTGGTCAACGTCGTGATTGGAACGTTGGCACGCATCCAACCGCGCACGGTGCCAATGCTGCTAGGTAGAGACGGGTTCACTTGAGGTCAACCCCTCTCGCTTGCGAATGGTGGCTTTGACGTGCTCCAAGCCAAGCATGGTGGTCGAACTCAGAGCAGAGACACGAACCTCATAACTCACCCCCGTTGATTCGTCAATCACGGTGTCATACCGCGTGAGTCCTTCCGGGAAGATGTCACATCGAAGAGCGTAGCTGTCAGTCTCATCGATGTTGTCGACACGCCGCTCACTGTTGGGCAGCGTGATCGACGCGCGCACTCCCGTAGCCAACGTCACTTGCGGGACAGCTAGGGCATCGTCATCGGGATCAACATCCCGTTGTGGACGGTTGCCCATCACAGTGATGGTCGTTGTTGCCAGAGGGATTGACATGTGGCATCACACGTCATCAACGATGATGATTTGACAGTCATCGTCACCCGGTGGCCGGTTGCGCCATGGGTTGTAATCGGTCCGATGCACCAACGGTGAGTGCGGCTTACCTTTGGCCCGATAACCCCGGATGATGTTCTTGATCTGAGCCACTTGCGACAGTCGCGCGCTCTGCGTGTTGCCGGTCTTGGCACTCTGCGCATACGTGATGCTAATGCCATCCTGAGAGACGCTAGCCACCTTACCCGTAGGCGTATCGACGGTGGACGCTTCGTCAGGGTCCGGCGCAAGATCGATGCTGTTGAGTTTGTCTTCCCAAAGGTCGGCAGCCGCGTTGTAAAGATCGGCCGTGACACCCCATCGGTCGGCAGCCTCTTGAAGCTCAACCGTGTTGGTGCCGGGTGGTGCCAACCGTGCCAACCTAGGCCACGGCTCAATGGCTAGATCGACTGGCATAGCTGGCACCACCCTTTCCGCACCCGATGAAAGACTTATCGCGTCGATGCACGCAGCGTTACCGCCACGTTGGCAGCATCGACAGCAACCTGTGTCCCGTACATGGTGACCGGGAACGGGCCGAACTCCCACTCTTCACCGGCCGGAATGGACCGCACGTAAGACGTGATGCCCTGTCCGTCCACAGTCTGTGAGAATCCGATGGTGACGTTGTACGGGCTACCGCCGGTGTTCTTGGCGATGAACGTCTCAATGCCACTGTTGGCAAGATAGTTCCCGTTCGTGGTGTCGGCACCCACCGGGGTTGCCACCTTGACACCCTTGGTGGTTGCTACCGCAACCGCAATGGCCGTGCGTGCCATTACTCACCATCCTTGGGGATGTTACGGCCATCACCCTTACGCGGGGGGGCAGCCTTGCTGACTTCCTCGGTCACGATGTTGTCCTCACCCGGAGCGGCGTACTTCCGGGCGGTACCGTCCCCCATGCGAATCGGGGTACGCGCGAGCAAGGCAGCGGCACGGCTCTTGGTCACCACAATGGACGTGCCATGCGGGGTGACAAGCGGCGTGTCCTTGAGTTCCTTCTCACGGGTCTTGTCGATACGAACGCCAAGCTGTCCCATGTGGTCACACCCCCATGAGTTCGTGCTTGATGAAGTTGGGGTCGTTGGTGCCGACGATGGCCGGTTCGGCGTAGACCGCCCAAGCCGTCTTGGTGTTCGCGGTACCCGCCGTGACACGCACGACGAACCCCACGACGTCATTGCCGGTGGCCCACTCAGCCGCACGCGCGGGAGCGCCGGAAGCGGCAACCACGTAAACGCCATTCTCGGCACCCGTGGTCTGATTCTTGAGAAGGATGCGGTCACCGGTGGCAAGGGTGACACCATCCACCGTCTGCCCATTGGCGAACGCGGTAGCGAGGGTGCCGTTTGCCGTGGTGGCAACGCGCACGCGCGGAACCCAACGGAACGCTCCCGTCAGGCGGATCTTCTTAGCCATCGTTTAAACGCCTTTCTTGCGTTGTCCGATGTGGGGGTTGGTGTTGTTACGCGACAAGGACACTGAACGGGTAACCGCCAGCGCCACCCTCCCACGTCATCGGGTCCGCGACCGTGAAGCCTGCCCGCATCTTGAAGCGGAGCGCGATCATGTCCTGTTCGGCCAGAGAGACAAGGACGTTGCCCTGTCCGTCCGTGAGGGTGGCCTGATCGAGGAACTTGAACTCGATGTCCTGTCGGATACCAAGCACAGCACGCGAACGGTCGCCACAAATGGCGTTGAGGTTGCCCTGAGCGGCAAGGCTGTTGTTGTCCGCCATGTACGTGTCGACACCCCAAATCTGGGGAACCGTCTCGTTGTTGCGCAGAGACTCGCTGTAGATCAGGTTGCCCGTACCGTCGCGGAGGTTTTGCATCCGGCGCTTGACGCTGCGCTTGGTCCAAATCGTGTTGGCCGAGAAACCGTCATCCTCGACAAGGCCGATGAGTTCCGAGAAAGCACCACCGAGGTCATACCCCTGAGCCTGGGTACCAAGCCCAAGGTAGTCGCTCAGGTCGAGCACGTTGCCAGCGGCAACCGAACCCTCATAGAGCGAGTCGCCAAAGGACGACGGAGCGTTGATGCCAAGGAACACCGCAAGATCGAGGTGATACCCGACGTACTCCGCGATGCGCGGCCGGACCTCACCCCAGATGTCCATGTCGGCGTCATCGAGCACGTTCTCAGGAATCGGAACGATGCCCGCGATTTCCTCAGCCTGCAAGAACTTGTTGGCCCATCCCATGTCGAGCGTGGGCTTGCGGCCGGTGTCACCGTCGATCCACGCGCCACCACCGGGCGCGGCCGGAAGCGCATCGAGCACACGAACCTTGGCCTGTTGCTTGGTCATGCGGACCTTGCGGAACGTCTGGAGAGCAAGCGACTGCTTAGCCGCATCCTGCCAGAGTTCCCCCATGTCCTGTTCGGAGATGAGCGCCAACGCATCGGCGCGCGTGATTTCAGCCACGGGATGCTCAACCTTTCATTGTCAGCGACGCAACGCGCGCAAGATGTCGTTCATTCCGGGACCGCCGGAACCGCCACCACGGCGCGCATCGTTCGGAGGACTCTTTTTCTTGTTGGCCGGGTCATCGATCTTTTTCGACTCATCGACCTTGTACGTCTTGGTAAGCTCCGCGCCATCGGCTTCCATCTCTTCATCCGTGTCACCGGTGAGACGTTTTGCCAACGACCAAGGTAGACCCAACTTCATGCCGACCTTGTAGCGCCGATTCTCAAGCTCAAGCTTTTCGTTCTCTTTGGTGAGTTCGTCAACCTGAGTTTTGGCCCGTTCCAACTCTGGCAACTTCGCAAGCTCAGCGTCCCGCTGTGCCTTAAGTAGAGCGTCCCGCTCTTTGCGAGTCTCGGCCAATGCCTTTTTCAGGCCGTGCGTGTCATCATCCGTCTTGGGCTTGTCAACGTCACCGTTTCCATTGCCCTTTACTTCGGTACCGTCGCCTACCTTGCCGGTGTCCTTGCCGTTGGCATCGACCCCGGTGTTGACGTTGGCATCCTTGGATGTGTCCGGCCCGGTGTTGGAACCTGTCTCGGCACCCATTGTGGAGTTGTCCTTTCATCTCGGGAATCCCTCCCGTCAAGCATCCCGCTTGATATCTGTCAAGATAGCACCCGATCAATGGCAGTGCTAGGCCGGTGGTGTCCGGCCGCGAGCAAACTCACCACGTTCGATGGCAGCACGCGCGTACGCATTGACACTCTTGGGCAACGTGTTGCCGTTCTGAACAAGCCGCTTGGCTGCCTCAAGCCGAACCTTTTCACTCTCGGTCGGGCGTGACCACCCACGCAACACTGAGCGCTTGGCTTCCCGCTTAAGAGTCTTGGCAAGAGGCACAACAACCTCTTTGTGCACAAGAGACTGAGTACAACGACAGTTCGGGTGCAAGGGTGGCTTGGGCACTTTGTCGTTGCTGAGCGGCTTGTCACCGAACGTCAACCCCGATGGATAACCCTTACCGTTGTCAATCTCTCCTTGGTATGCAAGACAATGAACGCACGCGTCCCGTTCCGCACGCCAAACAGATACGACGCTGTCCACAGTATGGCTAACAGTCGTGAGCGCGTCGTTACTGGCTTCATTCGTGGACTGTCGAGCAACTTGCTTGGCAAGGTTCACCCCCTGATTAGCAACCGCCAAAGATTCAAGCACGTCACTTTGGGTCGTGGCGTGGCGCAACAAGATCTTGGTCTTGGCCACCTTGCTACGCATGACAACCTCAAGAGCGTCCACACGCGCGTGGATGCGCTCCGAGATGTGCCGAGTCGACGGCGGCAACTCTTCCGGCACCACATCGGCCCCAGCAACCTTGGCTTCCTCAAGCGCCACATCTAACCCGTGGCTCAGTGCTCGCGTAGCGCCGCGTTTGATGGCTTGCCGTGCCCTAGGTACCGCCTCCACCAACTCATCGACGTTTAAACGCTCGGTTGCGTCCTGTTGCTCGGCAAGGGTCGCGTCATCACCGGGCCACAACGCGACACCAAACCCAAAGAGTCGGTTAAGGATGGGCTGAAAGACACCCCCGACATCGTTTTCTGTCTGTTGCTCGATGCCAAGTAGCCTTGCAGCCCAACCGTCAAGCTGTTCGATGTCAGGCATTACATGCTTACGACTCGGAGCTTAGTCCAGTCGACACCCGTCTTAAGCGGCAGAATATACGGGTTACCGACGTCAACAACTTGACTCCAACCTTGCGCTACCGCGTACGCGCGCCAACGATCAGGTTGACCTTGTGCAACGTCAACCGCCCCCGACTCAAATTGAAGGTTCCATGACGCGCCGCCTGTGTCCATGACAATCAGCCCGTACTCACGCATAGCCCGCAAGATAACTTTCTTCCACGCCGGTACGGCTAGTGCCTCAATCTCAGATTCCGTGTAGTTGAGCTGAAAACGTGCCCCGGTAACCGGCCACTTCAAGTCATTGGCGTCACCGGCCACAGTTGCCGGGTCCGGGGTAGCACAACCGGTGGCCGGGCCAGTTACAACGTTGCGCCGTACGTACTTAACAACCATGGCCAACGCATGATTAATTTTGCCCGCTTGAAGCTCAGCCAACCGAATACGTCCCGAAAGAAGGCTTACACCCGCTGCGGTAGCCGAGTGTCCGTCAGTGGATGCGCCGTTGCCCGCAAGGTCATACACGGCCCCATACGCACAACCATAACGATTCTCGCCAGGCTGCCAGTTGTTGCCTTGCCACATTTCATAGCTACGCGTGGCAGTTTCAATAATCATGTGACCGTCCGTGCCACCGGCGGGCGTTGCACCGGCAGGAAGTGGGATACGCCGGTTGTGTAGGTCGCTAACACGCAAGCGGGTGCCCGTCGTACTAGACGTGTAAACAACAGACGGGTCACTGCTGTTGGACAGAAACTTGACGCGTACCAGTGGTGAATTCGATGCTGCGTAGTACGCCGGGTGGTCGTAATCCCCTGTCGTGCCACCTTGGCCCATGTAGCGGTCAACCGGACCATTCAAGCTGTTGAGCCACGTAACAACGGACGTGCTATCGGGCGCTATCGTCGGGCTACTCGGAATGGGGGTGTTCCACGCTGACGAATCATTGAATGGTCGCCATGTTGCGGAGGGCTCACCCGCGCCGTAACTGTACGGAGATGGTGCATCAGTGGGTGAGTCGTAATTTGGGGTCCACAGTGGCGGTGTGTACGTCATCAGTTGTACGTCCTTGACAGTCGGCAAAACGGGTACGTAGCGGCATCGTTGAGTGACATTACCGTGTGCAAATCTTTGGGGAAGACCTTGCCACCGCCAATCGCGCTAGCAAACCATTTGGGTTGCATGATCGTCCCGAGAAAGGCACTTGACGTGTACCCGCGCAATGTCGCGGGTGTGCCAGCAACTTGGCATATCCCACCATAGACCGGTGTGTCCGCTGTTGGTTTCCAAAAGCCCGAACCCCCGTCAACAGCCCTAAACGAAAACTTTTTGGCGGTGTTCACCCCCCATGCCTGGGTCAACAAATCCCCACTTACCGCAACCAACACTGCTTGGTTAAGACCGGTGTCATCAGGTACCGCAACAAACGCAAATTGATGCGTAGGGGTGACCGCCGCCGCATTAGACACAAAGGAAATACCCTGGACTTCAACACCGGCAGGAACAACCATGCCTGGCCCGCCAGTCAGATACGCAACGCCCGACGTAGGCGTCAAGTTAGCGGCTGACTGGCTACTTGCCATCGGCACGCAAACCTGATCACCAACCGACCAGTTCAACGTATTGACAAGTGTGGTGTTTGCGTTAGCCACGTCAACATAAGTTACGTCATTCGTCTGTTGTGTACCGTCGCCAGGGTCCGGCGTAGGCGCGGCAAAGTAACCGGCCCGAGTGATCAGCACGTCATAGCGCGCTTGATCGACCGTGATGGGGTTCATCCACTTATAGATGGTCGGCATGTCGCTACCTCAATCCACGCTCATGATGTTGTCGCTCTTGATGACGTTACTGCCGTTGCCCGATTGGTCCACAATGTGGGCTTGGTTCCGGTGCAACACGTTGTGCGCCAACACGACGTTACGGCACTCCCGACTGATCAGGACACCGTTACGTGTGTGCCGATCAATTCGATTGGCGCGAATGGTCACCTTGGTCAACGTGCTAAAGACGGTGATGCCCGTCTTGTTGTTGTAAATGTCGCACGCATGGATGTCCGCTACGGTGCCACCCACGCCAACCCCCAACTCACCGTTACTTCCGATGATGCACCGGTCTAGGTGCGCGTCCGACCCGTTTAAACGCACTCCCACCGATCGATTGTAGTTGATGGTGCTGTCACTGATCTGTGCGCAACGTCGGCCGTTGCCAACATAGATGCCGTTGGTTGCCCCTGCCTCAATGAAACAGTCACGCACATGCCATTGGGCTTCCTCCGGTGTGGACACGTCGTCAAGATGGATGACATCCCCCCGGCTGTTGTTGTTCTTGTTGCCGTCAAAATGCACCCCCTCAATCCTCACGTGCGCGACACCGGGCGCACCACGCAATAGATGGTCGTTGGTACCGGCGATGAGTTCAATCTTGGCGTGTGCGCCGATGGGAACCCCGTAACCGCCCGGTGAGTGCGCGGTCATGACAAGCCCGTTGGGCACCATGAGCGACCGACACGAATACGTGATCGGGTCAAGGACAAGCGGCTTACCCTCACGCGCCGCGCTGTCCATCATGGTCTGTAGGTACGTCGTTGCGTCATCCATTGGCGCTTGTGGCTTTCTGTGCGGCCGGTGAGTTCGGAACCTTGTCCTGTCCCGTGATGCCCTGTTGCTTGCCGATGGTGGACTGTTCACCGGGCTTGGCAAGACCGTTACCGGCCGCCAATGCTTGGCTTGCTGCCATGCTCAGTTGTTCCTTTGGCGACAGTGGCGCTTCCTCAAATTCCTTGAGCTGTTCATCCGTCCACCCCGCGTAATACTTGAGCGCGAGAGCAAGCGGGACACCCGCATCAACCATCATCTTGACAGTCGTGGCTTGGTCAAGGTCACTCCGGACATGCGGGTCACGCCACTGACACTCAACATCGATGCCAAGGATGAGTTCATAGAAGTCATGCCATGACTCCCCGTACGAATCCTTGAGATCCCCAACGTACTCTGTGAACGGTCCTTCATCGGCTTGATACGCCGCGCCACTCGGTACCGCGCGATTCTCGGCAACCTTGAGATGGCCCGGAAGACACGCTTTGGTGAAAAGCTTGTCAATCAGCTTGTCTTGCTCATCACTGTACTTGCTCAGGTCGGTCTCTGAGCCCTCCCAAATGGACGTTGCTGCCGCACCACCATCACCCCCGCCAGGATCGAGCACAGCAATACGGTTGGGCCTCATCTTGAGCGTTTCGTCATCGATCACTTGCTCAGTGAGAATGGCCATCTTGCGCCATGCGTTGAACTCAGCCGTGACAAGCAAGTTGGCAGCAAGCTTGTTGATCTTGTCTTGCAGAGTGGACAGCCGCAACACCAACGACCGACGTCGGGACTCTTCCGCAAACCGGATAACCGGAACCTTGTCAAACCCGTGTTCTCCACCGGGGTCGACAGTGTCCACAATGAAGTATCGGGCTTGCGGCATGATGTCGGTGTTGCCAGAGTCCTTGATTTTGGGGCCGACAAGCCTCACCACCACGTACTTGTAATACATGGTTGCGCGCCAAACACCCTCATCCTCATCAGCCCATACCAATGCCACGCGTGTTGGTTCCGCTCGATGGCTGTCCTTGGGCCACCACACGTTGCGCGCGTCCTTGATGACAGCGTCGATGCCCGCTGGCTTGGTGTCGTCCCGCCACGCGAACACAAAGGACTCACCCGCTACGGCAGCGGCCTTATAGACATCTTTCTGTGCCAACCTCAGTGCGTTGTCGTCCCACACGTTCTTGGCCGCGTCACTCATGATGACGTTGTTCTTGACCTCTTGGCTCTTGCTACCCCGGTCGACAAAACCCTCGACCATGAGCCTACGCACCGGACTATCAACCGCAACGTCAGTCCAGTTCTCAGCCATGTTGGTGATTAGCTGATCATCCAACTTGTCTCGGATGGCATCCGTGAGCCAAACCTTGGGGTGTTTGCCCTCATAGTAGTCCCACGCTCGATCAATCTCGATATTCTTGGTCTTGAGTTCGTCAAGCGCGGTCTTAAGGTGCTTACCCCAATCGTAGTCATCGGGGTTGAACGCTCCCGATGGCTCTTGCTCTTCCGGTGGCAAGTCCACCTTGGTCTTGGGTTGCGTCATGACGTCATCCTCTCACGGACCTTGATGGCGCGACAGTACGCCCGCGCTTGAGCATCAACTCTGTCATGCCCCAGACTACTGAATCAAGTTCATCAGGACTCTCATCACTGCCAATTTCATTACCCTCATCATCTTTGGTCCCTTTAGGAAGCCAAGAACACCAAAGATCCTCAAGCGCGGCATATTGAGATGGCTTACCCACATGGCAAATGCGACCTTGCTCGTACAACATCGCCACAGGTTCAGCCCTAGCGACTTTGCCAACAGACGCATGAACTGTTTTGAACTTGATATCTGATCTTATCTGCCTAAGTACAGTTCCTATGTACTCTCCGCCATTATTGACCTCACCCACGACATAGTTAGCCATGAATTGGTCATAGAGCAAACCAACGCGCTCCATCGCTTGTGCTGGACTGCCATGGAACCCCTCACTGTGGAGCACATACGCCGTGGTACGGCTGACATTGGCCGCTGTCACAGAAATGCCCGTATAATCGCTCTTGGTCGATGACGTTACGGCAGGATCAACATTGACCGTGATCGTACTGACGTCATCGGGCAACGGGCCATCGTATCGGAACCCCTCTTTCTCAAACACATCGTAAGTCAGCAACGCGCCCGGTACGTCCGACAACAACTCGCCATTCAACTCTTGTCGGCCGGTACGCGTGCCCTCATATTGACGAATAACCGTGTCACGGAAAACGTCGGCAAGGTTCGACAGATTCTCATACGTCGTACCCCGGATGACATAGAAATCACCATACTTACCTGCCAACAGGTTTTTGACAGCTTTCGATGGGCGTGGCGTACCCGTCAACATCATGCGGGGTTCGTCGCCAAGCCGCATACCCATCAACGCATTTGACAACACCGATGGCAAGTGTCGCCACGTACTGAACTCGTCACCCCAGATGAAATCGTGCTGTGGGCCGCGCAAACTATCAGGCTCTTCGGATGAGTACGCGAACGCAACCGCGCCATTCTGAAACACAACGCGCCGCTTGCTCGGTTGGTACTCCGGACGTTCCCACTTGGGGAACACGTTCAAGAGTCCACTCTCACCCTCAACCATCACGTCTCGGATGTCGGCAGCCGTACGCGCAATAAGCGCAATACGACCAACCCCGCCACGCTTGCGCGTGACCATGTGGCGCACACCTTCCGCACCAATGCGTGTCTTGCCGAACCCTCGACCGGCCATCCACAGTGCACCGGTCTTACCATCTCCGCGTTTAAACGGGAGTCGCTGATTTGCGCGGGCATGTGGGGTAGGGCACTCGGGGTGCGGGTTGCCCTTGCAGCCGGGAATGCGGCACAACCATGCCGTGCGCCGTGTCTCCTGCTCAACCCGTAGCCGTGCCGCTAGCTGCCTACGCCGCTCGGGATCGAGCGTCATGACACGCTCGCGCAACGCATTGGCATCACTCATTGTTGTCACCCACATCAACAAGTTCAGGGTCACTCATGATGTTGCCTCCACCGGACAACTCAGAGACAAGAGCCTCAATCTCTTCATCAAGCACATTGCGCACCGTGATATTGTGCTTGACCAATGTGGGCTTGTTGATGCCAAGCAAGAGTGCTCTCTGTCGACGCACGTCCATCAACGTACGTTCAAGACTCTCAATCTGTTTGACCTCCCCATCGGTATTCAAGCCCTCATCTTTCTTACGCTGCGCTTGCTCCGCCACCATCCCCATTAGACCCAAGAGCCGTGCTTCACTCGCGTCGTAACCATCGGCCTCATGCGCACGGATGGCTTCCATGTCTTCCGGTGGCAACTCTGTTGCTGTTAGCTCGCGCACCCAAGAATGAGCCGTAGCTACGTTGATGCCAAGCTCAGTGGCAATAGCGCGATAGGGCACCTTAGCTAATCTCAGCTCAAGTGCCCTACGCTTTTTCTTCCAAAGTTCCATGCGCTCTAGTTGGCGCTCTGTGTCAGCCATGTTGGACGCACCTTTAAACATCGGGTGTGACCAACAATACGTCTAGATGTACCCGTCGCACCACCCGCCGTTGGTAGCTCCGTAAGCATGTGGTGCGTGGGGAGCGGCACCAATCGACCCGTTAACAGGTGGGCAATCCTCCGAGCACCGATACATGTCGCTTACCCATCCCTTGCCCGCGTGTTGCTCGATCACGCGCTGAACCTCATCCACCGTGACGCCAACTTCCATGCCGCACGCTGCGTACCCCGCAACGTCAACCCATGAGTCCTCATGACTCGGGTTGTGGCGCAACCGAGCAAGCTTCATGCCAATCATCAACAGCGCCACATCACCCGCTACCAATTGTCGCCCATCAATGCGCAACCCCTGAGCATTCCACATCTCAGCAATGTTGCTGAAATTGTCCTCAGCGCTCCCATACGCACTCGCTCTGTCCTTAGTGACAACCTGCCGCGCCGTTTCAAGACAACGCTCACGCCTACTAGTCATGCCGCACCCCTCACCAAGATCGTTAACCGGGTCGGGTCACCGGGTCAACCTATGTTGAGCAGCATCTATGCAACCCACCTTGCCGACCCGATGACCCACGTACTCAATCCCTCACCGACGTGAACACCGGCCGGTTGGCTGCCTTATCGCGCGCATTCCGAGCATCCCGCAATACCTCGTTACGCTCACCGGCCGGATTCCATTTCGGTGCACACTTAGCGCCAATCTGAGGAACGGCGCGATTGAGCGTCGGTCCCCACTGCTCAATGAGCATGGCCTCAAACCCACGTGCCTCAATGCAAGTCATCTCCCCTTCAAACAGCTTCACATAGTCAACAATGACATCACCCCAATACTGACTTTCACGATGTTGATCGATCCTGTCACCAACCTCTTGATGCGTCTGCCCGACGTACCCGACACCATCCACGTTGGCGACGTAGATGCCATAAATCACATGCTGCCGCACCACACAGTCATTGGCCTGAATATCGATCTCTCGGCCATCCCAAAACTTGCCCGTGGGTGCGCCTTTCGTGACCATCCACTTGAGCACGTTTAAACGACTGTAGACCTTGGCACCCTCACTGTTGGTGCCTTCACTGTCCGGCCACTTGGCAAACCCTTGACTCTCTGGTGACCGCTCCCCAGACTGCCACTTGCGCAAAGTCGCGTACGGAACCGCATACCCATGCGCCTCAATGAACTTGCCAACCTCAGCCAAAGTCATCGTGACCGGTAGCTCAATGTCCACGCTGGCACGCTCGATACTCGGTCGGTTGCCACCCCCACCGATCGCGGTTACCCGCACGTCCGGCACCGACGCAATGCCATCGGACCATTCAATCTCAGCAACATTGGCGAGGTTCGCAATAAGCGCCGCGTCACTCTCTTGCAAGTGCGGCGGCAAGTACCGCACCACATCTGTCGACGTGACTAGGTACCAACTCCAATCCATCGGGTGCGGAATGTACTTGTGGCCATGTCCAAGCATCTTCCACGTGCGCATGTCCCACTTGCTCATGAGCGCGGCATTGAAGTTCTCACGAACCGCACCCCCGCCAAACACCGCAGCTTCCGCACGCTGCGCAATCACATGGATGTAAATCCCAAACTCACGACCCATGTAAACCGAGTAATGCATCGACCTAATGGCCGGACTGTGAACGGCAGCATCACCATGCGCTTTCTTGGCGTACTCCCAAAAGTCCTTGAGCATGGCCATAAGGGTATTGGCTTCCTCCATGATGACATGGAGCGGCGTAAACGTGATGCTACGTCCCGCAAGCCGTGCTTCGATGTCTGCCTTGCGGCGACGCTCCAATTCCTCAAACACCGCTTGAAAAGCATCATGGCACGTCTGCGCCTCGCTGAAATACCGGATGTTGCGGAACTCAAGCGCCACAGCAAGATCGAGCATCGACACACCCTTAACATCAAGGATGATGACTTGACCTCCACTACGGATGTACTGAGGCACAAGGAACCGATACAGATTGGACTTACCGCCACCGCTACCCGCACTCGCTTTGATGTGCGGCCCCATCTTGACATGGTCATACGTGATTGGCTTGCCATCAAGGTCAAGCCCCAACAACACAATGTGCGGATTACCCTCGTTGGCCTCAATGTACGGCAAGTAATCGAACACCGTACGTGCCTCACCAAAGCTCGGTGTTGGGAACACCTTGACTACCGCACCGTGCCCCACGTACCCCCATTGGCCGGTGACGCCACCCAACATCCCCAGACGATGCCCGATGTCCGCAACAATTTTGTCCTTGAGTTTGTCCTGACTTCCTGGACTCACGGGCAACCGAATCGTCACGCACGACTCAAGGTCACTGGCATCGATCGGAAACACTTTCGGCAGCTTGATATACCGCTCTGGCCGGTCACGCAGCATCATAGACACATTGCCCACAACACCGTTGTCAACCAACTGTCCGGACTTGGGCAAGTTATCGATCAAGATCTGTGCGGCCGGACGAATCCACACGTCACGACGCTTGGCACGGTGGGCAGCCTCAACCAACCCGCCACACGCAAGGCACATGGCACCCAACACCGCAAGAACAATCACAACGATGGTCATCGTCCCAACCTTCCCTTAACCCATGTCTCGGCAGCAATCACGTACTCATACCACGGTGTACCGTCGTCTCCCTTGCCCCTGAACTTGGCCCAAAGCGCAAGCCGCTTGACCCCGTACTTGACCCCGTAGACACTCACGACAGTGCCAACAAGGATCAACGGCAGCCAACCCCAATTGGCCCAACACCACGGCAACACGGACAGCCCTAGCCACCTCAACGCATGGCCGAACACCCGCAAGACATCGAGCTTGCTATCCCATGACGAATACTTGAACCAAGCAAGTACCGTGAAGACCAACGACCAACGCCAAGCCATCACAATCCACTTGGGACCTTTGACAACCGGCTTGCCGCTCCAAAACGCGTTGCGATGCGGTTTCTTTGCTGGCTTGGTGAACGTCGCGTTGACAAGCGGGTCACGGTGCGGGTTGTCACGCGCCAACGTCACAGTCATCCACTTGGTGAATCCTCGGATGACCTCAAACGGCGCGTGAATCCACAAGGGCAAGTGGAAAGCATCGGCTTTGAAGAGCGCTTGATCCTGTCGGAACTTCACGGTACTTGGCATGTCAGCTCACCAATTCCCGCAAGTGACCAAGCTCGATGCGCAACCGCTCACGCGCACCGTGCCGCTTGTCACTCCACACGCAACCGGGGTTGTACCCAAACTCAGCCTCAATCTCAGCATGGGTCTTGCCCTCATAGAAACGCATGAACACGTACTTACGTTGGTTCGGCGTGAGCGCGGCAAGAGCTTCCCCGATCTCTCCCTCGTGATAGGCGACATAGACAGACTCAACATCGTCCGTTGCCTCAAGGTCGGCCCACACGCTCTTTTCGATGCCAACCCCCTCACCCACCACCGGCGCATGAGCCTCAATCTCAAAGTGCGTCTTCACGCCAGGATGCTTGAAGTCACGGAAGTGGATGAGCTGACTGATCATGCGGTTGCGGGCAGCTTTCAAGATGCGCCCCTGCTCAACCTCCCCCTTATCGAGCATCTTCCACACTTCGATGAATCCCTCTTGCGCAACATCCTCCCAACTCGTTGATGCGTTTACACGCCGAATGCCTTTCGCCATGCGCTCGATCATCGGCCGGTAGTGCGCAAGCGCATCCTCGCTAACCATCGTTTAAACCCCCTCATCCGTGTACCGCACCAAGAGCGCGGTTGCTGTCACAATCAGTGCTGTCAATGACTCTCGGGATGGTGCAAGCAACCACGCACTCACGTCCCGCTTGAGCATGTTGGTTGCTTGCACCCACGACACCGTTTCGCCAACCGGTGTTGCCGACCAACCCCGCGTGCGTGACACGGTGGTCAACTCACGCTTGACCGTAAGCCCGATCTCATGCACAACCTGAAAGATCGACCCGTTAGGCTTGATGCTCTCTCGTGCCATAATCCCGATACCCTCGCTCATGCTTGAACCACATTCCGACACACCACGCGTCTTGCTTGTGCCCGTTTAAACTTCCCCCGCGCGGTCCGGGTGTCCAATATGGTTGCTGTTGATGGTCGGCCCGTCCCATCCGGGTAAACCAACCCATGTGATAGATCTTCTTGTGTTGGTGATTGAAGTACCCGATGGCAGGGACGTTGTACCGTCGTCCCAAGTGCCGCATCACCCCGATCATCTGGCTTGTCAACATCTGTGAGCCGTTCTGTTGGCTCGCACGTCGCAAGTCCAACGCGAACTTCTCATACACGATAGCGTGAATCTCAAGCGTCCGGATGCCATTCTCAAGATGATCGATGGCATCGTCAGGAAGAAACTCCGTGACGTTTAAACACTCACCCTCATGCCACATGGCAACGGCAGCGTGCACGTCACCGGGGTCAACGGAAGCCCAACGCTTAGGCAACTCAAGCGGCATTGTCGTTCCCCTCAACGTAGTTCTTGGGACCATGCAGCTTGGCAAGATGGTTGTCTGTCCACCGAATCGCTTCACCGTGCGTGCCGACCGTGAGAAAGCCAATGTGGATAGGGCACACCGGGCAGCTTGCCCACCACGGCGCAAGGACAGCACCCTTGACCTCTGCCCAACCACGAATCTTGCCAATATTGATCTTGTTCTTGTTCATTGAAGCCACCCCACGACAAGCGTCGTGCCCAAAATGGACATGAGCATGACGCACAGCATCAAGAGCAGAAACCACCGTCCACCCTCATCCGTGCTTGGCTCGTTGTCGTCACTCATGCCAACCGACCCCCATCGAACTTGAACGTTACGTGCATGTTCTTGTTGTGACCCTCAAAGATGCGCTTGCCCATGTCCTTGACGTACGCGCCAACTTCCTCGACAAGCTCATCGGGAATCTCAAGCCACACGCTGTCATGAACCTGATTGATCAACATGCCCGGATACTTGTCCTCAATGGCAAGCATGAGTTCTGACATCTGCTCAGCCACGCTGCCCTGAACAATCGCGTTGAGAGCCTTGTATGTCCGCTCACCCCAACCGAACACGCGACGTCGACCCGAGATGAGCCGCACGTAACCGGGACCACCGGCAGCCACGTCAACCCGACGTTCGGCAATCTTGCTCGTGCGCTTGATCTCAGGGTATGCCGCGTTCAGGGCATCCATGAATGCACGGATTTGACGCTCGGGAATGTCATCCTTGAGGTCATTGTCAATCTGACTCTTGAGCGTCCGGACGCCACTGGCATAGATCGTGCCAAAGATGCCGCGCTTCATTGACGTCCGTACCTTTTTCCAATCCGGGTGCTTGCTCAACACATAGATGGGGTCACCCTCATCGTTGACAGCCGCGCACGTCACGTCATCCGTGATACCGCCGTCACGAGCCTCAAACACGTCGTACGGCTGTCCGTCCGGCCATCCACCGGGCCACGTCTCGGCCAACTGTCGGCCGAACACGACAACGGTGTTGGCACTGTGGATGTTGACGCCACTGTTGATGACATCGGCTAGTTTCTGGCACTTGGTGAGCCGTGCCGTTTCCCGCACTTCCGCGTTGCTGGCGTCAAACTCCCACACTTGGTGACCGGGCTTGGGCTTGAACAGTTTCTTGATGCCCACAATGCCCGCTGGAATGCGCCACGCTTGCGGAACACCCTGCAACTGAATACGGGTCGCGCTCAACCGGCCCGAGATGGCACCCCCGCTCTTCATGTCCTTACGGTCCGTCTCGATGGCAAACTGAAAGAAGTTGGTGCGCAACCGGCCATCCTTGCCCGCACGGTGAGGCCAAGCCGTATACCACTTTGAACGGACGCTCTTCATGTTGGCGATATGCTGCCAAAGCTTGGCAACCTCACCGGCCTTGCCTTTTTCCTTGGTGAGCCGAGCAACCGTCTCAGCGTCACACGATGGCTTGCCACCGTCCGTAAGCTTGATGGGGATGATGCCGCAACCCCCATCCTCCGGCGCACCAAAGAAGTAGTTACCGGCAGCAATATTGGTGTCCTTGAACGGCAGCTCAGCAACCCGCTCATCAACCTCAACGGCCATCTTGTCATCCTGCTCACGGCAAAGGTCCACATCGAACCCAACACCGCGACGTTCCATGTTGAACAGGATGACGCACTTGCGATGCTCACGGTTGATGATGGGCATGTCTTGAGCGTCGATCTCACCGGCCGCAATGATGCGGTCAACCTTGAGCTTGCCACGCAACGTAAGTTCGGCATCCTTCGCTGCGTACCGTCCGGCCACGTCCCACGACACAAGGTCATAGCGCTTGCCAAGACCAACCCCGTTGGCCTTTAGACCATCCTCAATGCCCCTGTCCTTGGTCACACCAAAGAACTTGCGGGACACGTGGTCAAGACTCGCCCGTTCGGCAGGCTCGCGCACACCCTCAACGATCATGAGATCGGTCCCGAGCTTGCCGCTCAGGTCGATCCCACTGTTTAAACACGTACCGGTCTCATCGGCTTGATGCTGCCACCCCACACAATCCGGCCCGCACGGGTTGGTGTCCCCATCGCGCAAGCCAGCAAGGGCAATCCACATGTCATACTTGGCATTGAAGTAGTCAACAACACGAATCTTGTTGCTACGCCACATGTCGCGCAGATCGACCCACCCCTGAACACCAAAGTTCCATGGCGCACAGACACACAACCAGCGAGTGAGGTCACACGCGTCTGAGTGCGGAAGGTATTGCCATCCGGTGGTGGGGTTGGCTTTGGTCGCTTTGGTGATGTACCGACCTTTCTTGCCACCCACCATGCCCTGATCAAACGGGATGGCGCACGACTTGAGAGCGTTGGTGTCCGTGTCGAGCCACGACATGGCAGCGATGCTGAGCCGTGCCTCTGGCTCGCACTCATCGGCTTTGGTGGCCCAATTACCATCGACGTGCCTGCCGCTTGCCTCAAAGTCAAGGGCAATCTCTCCGTCGGCCGGACGCACGTTGTCGGCAAGCCACGCACCAAGTTCGGTGGCGGGGAGTTCCACAAACGACGGTTCCTGTCCGTCGTCAAACATCAACTCAGGCATTGGTGATCATGTCCGTTTCGGCTTGGGTGATGCGGAGTCTGTGAACAAGGTCAAGGTGGTGCGTGAACAACCGCAAGCCACCGAAGCTATGCGCGAACGTGTGCTTTGCCCCCGAACAGTGACGACACACGATGCGTCGCTCAATGGTGGCGTTCGATGTGGTGAGGTCACTCATCCCGCAACCCGCCGTTACCGTCGTCACCAAGACCAAGGTCTTTCATCATGGCAAAGGTGCGATCAACCATGATGTCCTTGTGCGCGTCTGCCACCACAACATCAAGGGCTTCCACGATGGACCGAATCCACTTACGCCGCTCATCCTCGCTGTAACCGTCCGGCATGACAGCAAAGAACGGGATCATGCGCTCTTCCGGAACGTCGGCACGCTCACGCATGACACGCTGTCTGTGCTCAAGGTCGGCAGCACACGTCATGGCAAAGATGGCTGCCGCGCTCTCACGGGTCATCAACTCTTTGATTGTCATTCCGTTGGTGCCTTCCTCTTGATCCATACCTCTGCCTTCCATTCCTGATCATCAACGCCAACAACCTTGGTGTCGATGTTGTCGTGACGCGTCCGTATCTTGTGCGCTTGCACGTACGCCGATCCCTTACCGGCCGCGTGTCGGCTAACACGTGCCCAACCGTCTTTCGTGGTGGTCCACATGCCAACGTCGATACCCTGGCTAACACACTCGATGAGTCGTCTGGAATCAAGATTCCACAACAAGCTCTTGGCGTAGTCGCGGGTTGCTTTGGCTTCCACGTGTTTAAACACTCTCCTTTCTCATGTCATCCGGGGTGGCCGGATACTCAAGTTTACCGCACTAAGCACTCTCATACGCTCATACGGCACTACCGAAAATATGACCCCCCTTTTAGGCGTTACGTGTCGAGCACCCACCCCCAAGAGAAAAAGCGTCGCGTATATAAAGAGTCTTCCCCAGAGCCGTATTTGCCGTATGAGCCGTATAACATGGCCTTGACCAGGGGTTTTGTAACTCCGCTTGGCGTATGAGAGCCCGTATGAGAACACTCCCTAGCCGTATGAGAAAGCCGAGTTTGACAACAGTGTCATTGAGTTTGCCATCAAAAACAATTGCAGCAAGATTTTCGGACCATCCTAGGAAAGCTCATACGGCTCCTCATACGGCAGCTCATACGCCAGAAATCTTACCGAGGTGAAAGACCCATGCTAGGCTGAGGTTTCCGGCGAATAGCGCGGGGGATGACAGGAATAACCGTTTAAACAGCAAGAGGGGATGGGGTCATGCCCCTTGTGGCACCTAGCAAGACAGCAAGCATGTTGACGTGGGCAAAATGGTGGGTAGCTCAGGGTTGGTTGGTTTTCCCGGTGTGCTCACCGGCCATGGGGTCACACCGTCACAATGCCAAAGACGAACATGATTGTGATGAGTCCAACCGCGACTATGGCAAGCGTCCCATGGTCGGTAACGGGTTTCAGAACGCAACCGATGACATCTCTGTCATTGAGGGTTGGTGGGCACGTTGGCCGGACGCCAATGTCGCCGGTACGCCACCCGTCGATCAATTCGCGGTTGACATCGATGGTGAGACAGACATCGATTTCCCTGCCACGTGGGAGCACACCACCGGCAAGGGTCGGCACTTGGTGTTTAAACAGAACCCCAACAATCTCATTGGGCAGGGACAGAGGGTATGGTCGAACGTTGATACCCGTTTAAACGGCAAGGGTTACATCGTCTTGCCACCCTCGTTGCACGCGTCCGGCACCAAGTACACGCTTGCCGCGCAACGGCCAGTGTTGGTGTTCCCGAGCAACATCAAGCCGGTCAAGGCGACCAAGACCAAGACGACAAGGGCAGCGAAGAAAGCCGATGCCAACGATGACATGGTTGCCGTGTTGCTCAAGGCACCCGATGATCCGTCGGCCGGTGACGATGACATGATCAAGATTGCTGGCTACCTTGCTCGGTTCGTGCCGGACAAGGATGTCTATTGTGCTCTGTTGCATCGGGTCAACATGTACCTTGCGGACCCGCTCAGTGACAGCGCCATGGACAAGAAATTTAGCCAGTGGGAACGTCACCGTGACGTGGTGGAAGCCAAGGATGCCAAGCGGCTTGACGATGAGGCTCGTGGGTGGCTCTTCCCGCGTGAGGTGGGCGGCTACGATACCCCCATTGAGGCTCGTGACGGTACCGTGTCATACATGCCTGTCACTGACTTTACGATGACCGCTCGCGGTGTCGTGGTTTCCCCTAACTACGCACGTCGAATGTTCATCGTGGACATTACGCGCGCCGATGGTGAGGTCATCCACGGTGCCAAGATTGACACTGACACCATGGTTGACAACCTTCGATTCAAGCGTTGGTTGGCGCGTCGTGGCTTGAGCACGTATGACAACAGCCGTGACCCGCGCAAGGGTGCTCTTGGGCAACGCATGATCAAGATGCTTGAGTCACAAGACCCTGAGTTGTTGATGGCCCGTGACCACTATGGATGGTGTCCAGAGAGTCAAGCCGTACTTACCACGCAAGGGGAAATCAGTGCCGACGGTTTGCGAGACTTTACGGCTGTATACCCGGACGACAAGCTACAGACGGACGCGCCTACAGCATTTAGCTTTGATGCGGATTTGGCGCAAGCACGTGAATGGATGTCACGCCTGTTGGCGCTACAGCCTGAGCGGGAAGCGGCAAAGGTTGGCGCATGGGCAATGATGTTGATGCTGCGTGGACAGTGGACAGGGTTGATGCCGGGGTTGCTCGTGCAAGCGTCGGCCGGTACCGGCAAGACACGGTTCTTTCAGTTGCTCTTTAAGCTGCTGGGGTCCACGAACGACGGTGAGACGTTGACCGATGCGACGTTGCGAGACAAGCTCGTTGCAAACATCAACGGTGCGGTATGGCTCGATGACTGCCACCTCACCGAAAAGCAAGAAACCACGATGCGCACGGCGTTGACGGGTGGCAAGCAAACCCACAAGGTCACGGGCGGGGACGGTTGGGAGACCGTTGAAAAGCTCATGCGCGCGTCAATCGTGGTGTCGGGTGAGGGTGTCGAGTGGTACCGGCAAAAGGCGTATCGAGACCGGTTCATTGACCTTGAGTTCACAAAGGACATCCGCACCAACGATGCCGACAAGCTAGTCATCGAAGATATCAACCGTGCGTCCGGGGTCTTGCTCATGTCGGTATTGCAGCACGCGGGCATGTTGAAAGAGCTTGAGTCGTTGCGCATGGGTGTTACCGAGCGAGATGAACAAGCGCGGGCCACGCTTCGCATCGGCGCACGCATCCTTGATGCTGTCCTTGGTACGGGTCACAAGTGGACCACGATCATTGACGATTGGTACCGGGGTACCGACACGCTAGGAACTAAGGGGCACGCATCGGAAGGTGTGTTGCACGTGTTCCCTCGCTTGTGGATGCGTGACAAACACCCGACGTCGGCCGGTCAAGGTGCGTTGCTCAAGGCGATTTGGTACGACCAAGTAAGCCGAACGTTTTGGATCAATACTTCGATGTGTGCCGACATGTGGAACCAAACACAACGGAACTTGTCCATGCGTGAGCAACAAATGACATCGAAAGATGCACTTGAGAAAGAGCTACGGGCGTGTGATTCTCCCGGCAGCAAGAACAAGTACGCATCATCGATGGGTGGTCGGCCCGGTAAGGGTGCGAAGTATTGGCAACTTCCGCAAGCGTACTCAGAGATGGTCATCGACCAAGCTAACTATGTGGATGGGGATGAGAACGAGGATGTCTGACACCGTTGACAACGTGCCGACCGATCTTGCGCGGCTCAAGGCTGCCCTGTTGGCTTCCGGTTGGGTGGTGACGGGTGCCACCCGGACGCGCCCGGTGTGCGTTTAAACACCGCGTACACGTACCGGGAAGCCACGCTCAGCGTTGCCACCCTGCCGAACGTTGAGGAAGACAAGCCGGTGTGGCGCGTGGTGGCGTTCTACCGAGGTACCGACCCGATCATGTTTGCCCTTGAGCATGTCGTCAAAGTTGCCCCCAAACTTTTTGCGGGTTTGGCTGACAACCTCAACAACCCCGCGTAATGTTGTTCTTGCAAGGCCAACCGGGCCTAACAAAACGGGGGTTGACATGAACGGCACGATCAACATGACGGCGGTTTCCGGCATCGTGGCGCGTGAGCTTGCCGCGTTCGCTGAGCGGGTCGGCACGGACTGTGCCGGTAACAACGATGCTTCCGGTGAGGCTGTCCGCGCGCTCATGTTCCGCATCGGTGAGCATGTCGAGCGTGCCAGCAAGGCGGACATCGATGAGGTTGCGTACGACGTCGTTGACCGTGACATGCGGGGTTCCGACGTCGGCACCGTTCACAAGATCGCGGACATCAAGGAAGTTCGCACGATCACGCTGAGCGGACTCAAGGAAGCCAAGGATGCCGTTGAGTACGCCATCGGGCGCGTTCTGCGTGACCGGGCCAACGCGGCACTCACGGCGCTCCACGCGTACAACACCGGTGGCGACGGTTACCACAAGCCCGGTTACCGCCAGTACGTGAGCGCGATTGCTCACAACGACGTTCTCACGGACGTGTGGCAGGCTGCCAACACCACTCAGCCTTTCTGATCGGCTGAGCTACCGGGGTGCGGCGGGACACGCACAGTCCCTAGCTACGGGGTGCGCCATGACGTTACTTACCCATGTGGGGTCGATGAGACTGGCCATGAGCGCACCCCGTTTAAACACTCGTGAAAGGCTTGACATGAACCGCGACGATTTGCGCAAGGTTGCTGCCGAACTCAACATCACCGGACGGAGCAAGATGACCAAGGACGAACTCTCGGATGCCATCTTTGAGCACCCGAACAACCCGCTCACTGTCAACCGGCACGGTGACGTGACCGACCCGCGCGACACAACCCCGCTCCCGACAACCCCCGACGGTGGGACCGTTGTTCAGGACAGCATCAATTACGCCGGGGTTGAGTTCCCCAGTGACGAGAGGCTATTCGCGACCTTGAGTGTCGGCTACGGCGGCAACCCCGATGAGTTCCCGAGTGTCGAGAGTCAACACCGGATGATCGACCTTGCTGTGATGGGCAACAAGCGGGAGCGTCACGCCGCGCGCATGAGCAAGACCAAGACATCGGCTGTCAACAAGTTCACTGAGCGTCGGATCATCCGTGCCGTGCGCGCTGTCCAGAGTCGCACGTACAGCATGGCAACCGGTCGCGGTATGGGGGCCAAGCACTACGCCGCAATTCGCGGTATCGAGTATGCCCGGTACGGCGCTACGGACGCCACCAAGCCGCTTGCCTACGGTGACCGCGTGCGCCACTACGCCAAGCAGAACGGCGCGTTGCCGCGCACGGCCGACACATTCGACGGTGCCCTGTTGACGCACACTCAGTGGCGTCGGGCACAGCACAAGCAGAATAAGAACCGTGCGTACGGCACCAAGGCTGAGAGGTACCCGGCCGTAGCTTGATCCGGCATGGTACGATTTAAAAATGCAAACTCAAGCGTGCCGACGTGGGCACCCCCGGACACCGGAAAACACCTATCCGTCCGGGGGTTGCCGACCCTGCCAGCAACTACGTGATTCGGGAACGGCCACAATCGACACTCGCAAGCCGGGTGACGGGCGCACTTGCAAGCTTGGGCATCTTGTCACGGGCGACAACTTACGGGTTGTCGTCAGTAACGGTGCCACTCGGTATGTTTGTATTACGTGCTACAAGATGCATCAAAAGAACAATGCGCTACGTGAAATGCGCAATTGTTATGCGGCGTACGGCAACCGATGCAAGTGTTGTGGTGAAACAAATGAATTGTTCCTAACGCTTGACCACGTAAATAACGATGGGCATGTTGATCGTAAAGTTGGTCTTGGTGGGTTGCCTATGTACCGAAAAGCTCGGATTGCCGGGTATCCGGATATCTATCAGTTGCTTTGCTTCAACTGTAATTGCGGCAGAGCACGTAACGGGGGGACGTGTCCGCATGAGTGTTGATCCGATTGTTGTTAGCTGGTCAGAAATTGATACAGGAAGACAATGCAAGCTCAAGCACCACCTGTCCTATAACGAGCGTTGGACCAAGCCGGTTGACGACAACAGTCCGCTTGGCAAGGGGGTGCTCTGGCACACCGTCGTTGAGACGCGTTACAACGTCATCATGGCTCACCAAATGCCCAACGGCGGGTGGGACGTGTCGGCCGATGAGTTGGAAGCGCTAGCCACCAAGGAAGTCAACGCGCTACTCGACAAGTTCACAAGGGACGGTGGGGACGCTGGCGTTGCCGCGCTCATGGGGTGGATGTACCGGGGTTACGTCGATGTGTACGGGCTTGACCCTGAGCACACCATCATGGGTGTCGAAACGACGCACCTAGCGCCGTTGGGCACGATCGATCTTCCGGACCCGTCATCGAGCAACGGGCTTGGTACGGCACCCGTTCCGGTTGTCCTCAAGTTCAAGATTGACCGCACGGTCAAGGACAACCGGGGTCACGTGAGGGTCATCGATGAGAAGTCGCACGGACAGTTGCCGACCGATCACGACTATGACTTTCTTGACCAATTCGGACTGTACGTGTGGGGTCTGAAAAAGCTTGGCATCAATGTTCGGGGTGCCATCCACAGTGCCAGCAAGACCAAACAGAATCAGGGAGACATCTTCAAAGAGGGGGATGAGGGTTGGAAGTCGAGCATGAAGAGTACGCCGCTCGATGCTCGGTTTAAACGCACCAACATCCACTACACAGAGGCTCAGCTAGCCGGTATCGCTGCCGACGCGTTGCAAGACGTCCAAGACCTTTACAGCCCTGCCAACAAGCACCAACGACAGACGGACAGCGATCGTTGCCGTTGGCGTTGTTCGTACACAGAGGCTTGTCTATTCGGCCGACGTACCGGCAAGCCCGGTGATACCGTCCGAATGTTGGCGCTGTCGGGGTTCACACAAGAGCGTGAGAGGCATTGACATGGGTGACACACTCGCGGACCAAGAGGATTTCATCAAGGGCTTGTTCTACGGTCCGGCCAAGCGACGCAAGACAACGTACATGGCGGGTGCGTCGCGTCTCGGCAAGATCCTTGCCATCGACACAGAGGGTGCCGGTTGGCTCAAGCACCCGCTCAAGCGGTACGGCGCGAACATCGACAACATCGTGTATCGCAAGGCAGCGTCGTACAACGACATGGAACGCATCTTTTGGGAGGATGCCGAACCCATGGCGGAACGTGGGGAACTCATCTCGGTCAACGTCGACCACCTGAGCGACCTTGAGCAACGGTTCATCCGTGCGGCAACGATGGCACGGCAGAACAAGAAAAGCGGCTTGGGTCGCGTTGAGAACTTCAAGAGCGCGCAAGCCCTGATTGACAAGGGGGTCAATCCTTTCCAGACAGAGCTTGGTGACTATGGAGTGTGGACCAACCAAGCCCGTCATCTCATGCGGCTTTACCGTGACTTGCCGTGTCACGTTTTCTTCGCTGCGCACTACCGCGAGGAAGACGGGAAGATGGTACCGGGGCTCACGGAAAAGTTCCGGGAAGAACTCATGGGGTCGCTCAACCTCATCGTGGGTGCGGACTTGCATGAGTTCGGCACGGATGATGAGGATGTCATCGGCATTGGTGTCTGCCGTGAGATCGGACGGTGGCGCGGGGGTGATCGAGTCGGCATCACTCGACCGATGACTGTCAATCCGTCTGCCGATCGGCTCATCTTGGCGTCGCGTGCTCAGCTTGACTTCACTGCCGATCCTGAAACCAAGAGTTTCAAGGAACGTCTCGCACAGAGTCGCAACGTCTAGTAATGTAATTGGTGTCGGGCGGTACGAAGCATAAGGGTTCGCCCCTGCCGTCCGACCCTAGCAACGGGGTCGTTTAAACAACATCGAGGAAGGCAAGAGACATGCCCAAGATGGACAGCAAGGCCGCTCAGCGCACGCAGTCGGCCGAGTCGGGTTGGGACATGGATGAGGGTATCTACCTTGTTCAGCTCAAGGAAGTTCTCGACACCAACCCCCGCACCAAGGAAGCCCTTGAGGGGAGCAAGGGACCGTACTGGAATTGGGTCGTGACGTTCCCCAAGTCCGGTGTTGCCGCCGAGATCAACGACGGTCGTTACAAGGGTCGGCAGCTTTGGCGCTCGATCTCGCTCGATGAGTCGGCCGACAACATGCGACAGGAAGCGTTCAACGCTTTTGGTGACCCGACGTGCTCTGTCGACACGGACGAACTCATCGGCAACTATGCCCTTGTCGAGACGTACAACGACGAATACAACGGGCAGATCAACGCCAAGGTGCGGAAGTTCATGCCGGTCGATGCCGACACTGCCGCGCGTCTCGCCGATGGTGGGGAGGGTGGTGCGGCTGTCAAGGGCAAGGGCAGCACGAGCAAGGAAGACCTTTACTGAGTTTGCCGAAACGCTCCACAACGTGAGCGACATCGGGTAGAGTTCAGTACAGAACAGGGAAGCGCGAGGGGCATCCACAAGCAATACGTCCCGAGAGTGTTAGTCGTCGCGTGGCCGGTATAGGGGTTAGCCGGTGTAACATCCACAAACGTTGAAACAACCCAAACTTACAAGAGACAAGGAACACCGATCATGGCTCAGAACGACGCTCCCAAGACCGCTACCAAGCCCGCGAGCAACGCCACTCCCGGTGGCCCGGTCGCCACGACCAAGACCCCGGTTCCGGCCGCTGAGTTCAAGCCCGCTGAGGACACCACCAAGACCGACGCTCCGGCCACCACCGAGAGTTCGGCCAGTGACCGGGGTGACGTCGGCATCGTGACCATCCGGAAGAGCACCCGCGAGATCACGTCGGTCCGGTCGCGTACGTCCACCGACCCCATCCACGTCGCGGTCAAGGACGCTGTCAAGGGTGAGTGGTACGACATCGAGGTTGACGACGACGGTGCAAAGGTTGACCGGGTCGCCCGGAAGCTCCGCGCCGCTGCTCAGAAATTCGACGTTGGGATGAACATCCACCCCGACACCGTTCCGGCCACCGATGAGCGCGGGAACCGCATCCCTGGCAAGGTGCTCGTGACGTTCCGGACCGGTGACCGTGACAAGCGTCCGGCCAAGCCTGCCGAGACTGCCGGTGACAAGGCCACCACGAACGACGCGCCCAAGACGGACGCCAAGAACTGAACCATCCCCCCGGTGCGGGGTGAGCACGGACGTTGACCCCCGGACGTGCTCACCCCCACAACCCCCGCACAACTGAACAACAAGTAAACGGGCACCCGCGTTGACACCATGTCGCGCGGGTGTCTTGCTGTGTGCGCTGGACAACCATCCTAGGACGGAGTGCCAGCGAGCCATCCTAGGAAGCCATGCCGCTTGGTAAAGATCTTGGCAAGACTTTTGTCATCCGGCTGACAACGAGTCTGTCACCCCGTAGTGTTGTCCTTGTAAGCGAGAGACACGGACACGGGAGTTGACATGAGCGCCACCACGAACACTTACAAGTGCCAGATGTGCGGCGACACGGTGGCCGTGACCAACCAACCGACTCACGTCATGGATGAGTGCGGCAAGCTCGGGACCGACACCTCAGAGATTGACATTATCGGCACGCGCGAGTGGAACTGTGACACGGATGACCACGTGTGGGTTGGTGGCATGATGTACGTGCACAACGAGGATGCCGACACCGTGAACGCTGAGCGGCTTGCCAACGGGCTTGACCCGCTTGAGTGTGAGCGGTGCGAGGTTGAGTTTCCGGGGGTGGCCGAGTGAACCGCGCGGACCGTAACGCCATCCGGGAAGCGGTGACCACCATCGACGAACTAACGGCACAGTTGGCCACCCTCACGGCTGAGCGGGACGCGCTCAAGCGCAGCAACGCGGCGCTCAAGGGCACTGTCACGCGGCTCAAGGGAAAGGGTGTTTAAACATGCAACCGTTCCGGAATCACGCGGAGTGGCTTGAATGGCAAGCCATGAACGACGACAACGCGCAAGCAACCAACAAGGCAACAACGCCAAGCGAGTACACGTGTGAGCAAGCCAAGCAAGCGCTCACGAACCGAGCAACAAAGTTCGGGCGAGTTTGGCAAAGTAGCTGACACGCCGTTTAAACGGCGGTAGTGTTGACCTTGTAAGCGAGAGAACAACAGGGGGTCACGATGAACACCAACGCTACCGCCAGTGTCCAGGGTCACAACACCGAGTGCATTTGCTCGGCTTGCATGATGGCTGACATGAGCGCGCACATCCGGGCCACGCGCAGCGTTGAGGATGCCGACCGGTTGCTTGCGGAGCTTGGCACCATCGCTGAGCGGGTCAAGGGTGAGCGTACCCGGTTTGCCAAGCCCGGACAGCGCGCGGGACGTGGCATCGTTCGCAAGATCTCTGACAAGCAAGCCCGTTACCTTGGCTTCCTTATCAAGACTCGTGAGTTCACCTCGCTCTTGGTCAAGCCGGGGTTCACCACCGACATTGAGAACATCTCGCTTGCCGGTGCACGCACTCTGATTGACGCATTGCTTGGCTGTCCTGAGCGGGTGCTGAGCGAGGTTGAGCGCATCGAGATGGACCGGGCCACTCCCGCTCAGGTCGGCTACGCTCTGAGCCTCACCGGCCGCAAGATGGGTTTCAACACCGATCGCAACCCGCGTAGTGAGGCCGAGACGGAAGCCATGCTCAAGGGCTTGAGCAAGCGGGACGTGAGCGCCGGTATCGAAAAGCTGAAGACCATGCCGGACTACGTCGGCACGTCGGTTGAGCCGGTTGCCGGAAGCCTCAAGGAAGCTGTCACCAAGATTGCGGGAATCTACGAACTTGACGGTGAGATCTACCGCATGAAAAAGGCCAAGCAAGGCACGCACTTTTACGCGATGCGGCTTGACCGTGAGGCCGGTGACGCTTGGAACTACGCGGGTGGCATGGCCAAGCGTGTTCCGAGCGAGGGTCGTAAGCTCACCCTTGAGGAATGTGAAGCGCTGAGCATCAAGCTTGGTGGGTGTTGCATGTGTGGCCGGACGCTTACCGCCACGGTTGATGGTGTTGGTCCGGCCGCGCGTTTCATCGGTCCCATCTGCGCGGGCAACATGGGTTTCTGAAAAACATCCGGGGGAGTTTGGCGGAACTCCCCCGGTCCCGCCGTTTAAACGGTAGAGTTACCTAGGTAAGCAACAAGCGAGGGGTTGGGGTCGAGATGGCAAGCAACGGTGCACTTGCGGAGCGCAACGAGCGAGTCAAGTACGCGCGCAGCATTGGTGTCGAAAAGCCGCACATGCTCAAGCGTGAGCCGCTTGAAACCGCGATTGCGGAAGCGGAAGCCGCGCGGGATGCTGCCCGGTACTGTGAGTGCGGCACCCTCAAGGGCAAGTGCGACCGGTGCAACGATGACCCGTTTGATGAGATCGACCCCACGCGCGAGGGTGACCACCTCACTGAGGATGTGTTGCCGGAAGTTGTGACGGTGGCCGATGGCGTGTCGCTCCGCGAGAGCATCCGGGAAGCGTGGCTCATCGACTCTGTGACAGCGCTCAAAGCGATGTTCCGGCAAGCGGGGTTCAACGACATCGACGGTGTTCGGATGGTCATCAGCACGGGCTTTCCGCAAGGCAACGTGCGCAAGGTGATTGGCCAGTGTCACCACGCGGACTTTAACGAGGGTGTTGCCCACATCTTTATCAACCCGACGCAAGATGACAGCGTCAAGGTTCTTGGCATCGTAGCGCATGAGATGGTGCACGCGATGGGTCGCAAGGGGCACGGTAAAGAGTTCAGCGAGGTTGCCCGCGCGATCGGTCTTACGGGTGCGGGGGGTGCGTCCGGCAAGGGGTTTACCGCGACTGGCATTCACGATGACAGCATGGCTGCCTACACGAGCATTGCCGATGAGTTGGGGCCGTACCCACACACCAAGGTCAACCTTGCCGATGGCGGGGTTAAGAAGCAAACGACCCGTATGCTCAAGGTCGAGTGTTTCGGCAAGGTTGTCGACCCCGACACCGGTGAGGATGTCCGTCGGGGTTGTGAGTTGGCCGGTGAGGATGGCAAGGGGTACATCATCCGGCTTACCAAGAAATGGGCTGAGGTTGGCTTGCCGACGTGTCCTTGCGGTGGCGAGATGGAACTTGACGAGAAAGACGGGGGTGCGTGATGCGCATGGTAGACATCGGGTCGGCGCTAGTCATCGGGATTGTCGGTGGCGTTGCCTACGGGATTGTTCGGGACTACCTCAAGCGGAGACGTTGACATGAGCAACTTTGAGAGTGAACTGTTTGCGCGGCTTGAGCGGGAACTTGAGTTGCCGCCCGGTACGCCGGTTATCTACGGGGGTTCGATGCTCGCGGCTCACGGGTTGTGGGTCGTACACAGTCAGATCGATGACACGCGGGTCACGCTCCGGAGCGTCACGGATGAACACGTGCGTTTAAACGCGAGCAAGACCGATCTCACGGTCGTGCACGATGGCGAGTAACCGACCGGGCGCAATGCCACCTTGGCTCAAGCCCGGTCGGGCCGGTGGTGCCGTTCTGAGGTCACGGAACCCGTACGGCAACCCCTGTCCGGGGTGTGGTGCCCAGCGGTATGAGCGATGCTTCAAGTACCACCGTGCGCCGCTTGTCCGGGGAGTTCGTGACGGGTCTGACTTCATCTATATCAAGGACAAGCCCTGTAGTTCACGCGTACCGTTGACACTAGGAATTGGTTACGAGGAAGACGAGAGGGAACAAGAGGCGATGCAAGATGAGTATTCAGGTTGTGACTCATGACCTAGCCACCCGCACCACCGTGGTTGACCACGAGTGGCCGGATGATTGCAACAAGGTACTTGCCCGCAAAGCTGCCAACGAGTGGTGTGACCGGTACTGCCAGCAAGACAAGAGCACGGACCACGTAACGTACGTACGCGAGATCGATTGACGGGGGTCATCATGCGCGGGGTCGGAAAAGCAATCGCGGAAATCATCGATGCGGTAACGTGTTACGGGCGAGTCATTTGCTCGTGGTGCGGCAAGGACATGGGTCCGGCCAAAACCGACATGGACAGTCACGGCGTTTGCAAGGACTGTGCCAAGAACGCTGGTTAGGGGGGAACGTGGAAACCATCGACACGTCTCAAGAGCTTTGGAAAGGCAAGGTGATCCGTTACCGCAAGTGGGAACAACGGCATGACCGCACAGTGGACAAGATGGCGCGTCGCGGGTTTGCAAAGCTCTTGGCTGAGTTGACCATCGACCTGAGCAACACCGCACGCGTCATCGTGCAACGCACCATGAAGGAACAAGCCCGGTGGCGCACAGAGCACAAGCCGTTGCGCGATGAGACACACACCACGGTTTGGGGTTCCGAACGGTACACGCTCAAGACCGGCGATGAGCACCCGGACCGTATTTTGTTTCAGCGCAACGAGCATGAGCCGTGGTTTGACCTCGGGTATTGGAACGACAAGGAAGGATGCTTTCAAGACGTGCCCGTTGATCCCGCTCTTGTGGCTCGCAACCGGGCCATCGACATTGCACGATCGGCATTCATGGGTCGTACGGACCACATCCACATTGGTTCAGGGATGGTTCGGGCAATCGATATGCCGTTTGTGCCAACCGAACTCCGCAAGAACATCGAGAGGAATGACCCGATGAACTCTGACAGTCCGGAAGCCCTTGAGGCTGCCGCCGCGCACGCCATGGCGCGTGCTGCCGAACTCCGCGCGCTCGATGCCCGCGAACCGTCCGGAGAGGAACCCACGATCTCTTGGCAGCATCCGGGCCGGTACGAAGACGTCATGCTCACGTACGTTGCTTTCAAGGCAGGCAACGGCCGGTGGTACGAAACGGCGCATGAGAGGCATGAGAGCGTGCGTCGTGGTGGCAAGACGTGGCGTGAGTTGACCGCTCAGCCTCACGCGGAAGCGCTCAAGTCCGGCACGTTCCACATCGTCACCGAGTGGTCCGCCATCGGGGGTGACGAGTGATGTTCACCAAGCTGAGTGAGCCGCACACGTACGTCTTGGCATACGTTGCCATCCTCGCGGTTGCGTTCATCGCGTGGCGCATCATCGATGCCATCAACCGGCGGGGTGAGCGGTTCAACGAACGGTTCATCACGTTCCGCGAGACGGAGCATGGTGAGCCTGCCACCCTGAGCACGGATGTCATCCCGAGCGTCGGCATTGTGGAGCGTCCCGCCAACGACATCCGGACCGCCATCCCGACGCTGCCGACCAACCGGCCCGCACCGTTCCCCACCCGACCGATCAGGGACAACCCGCAAGGCTAGTCGTTTAAACAGAGCACCCCCGTTCCGTCCGTGGTGGACAGTTCGGGGGTGCTTTGCTGCGTGCCCGTTTAAACGAGCGGGTCATCCGGCCGGTGAGTGGTCACCGTGACGTCTGGAGTGTTCGGCACAAGGTAGACACCAACGGCAGTGACCACCATGCCAATGATGGTGAGCACCACGTTGCCGACGTAGATTGCTTGCAGCCCGGTCACGACGCTCAACACGAACGCAACCCAAGCTTTGGCAGCAACACCCATGGAAATATTCACATCCTTCGTTACTTGGCCGTAAAGATGGCCTTCCATGTCTTCGGGCCGACAACACCGTCAACCTTGAGACGCTTTTCGGCTTGGAACTGTCGCACCAAGTCGTCTGTGGTGGGACCAAAGTCCCCATCGACTTTCATGCGCTTCCAACCGCGAGCTTTCATCTTGGCTTGGAAGACGCGCACGCTCTTGTTGTTGGTCATGCCCTGTCGCAACGGGTGGCCCGGATACGCGGGGTATGCCTTGACACCGGGCTTGATCGTGCCACCGGACTTGCCCTCACGGTACGCCCGGATTTTGGCAGCCACACGACGCACGGCATCGGGAGATGCAATTATCTCAAAGTGCATCTCATCGGCTCTGGTCACATAGTCGCCACCCCACCTAACGACACCCTCACAGAATGTCAGGATGTCACGGATGGCCCGAACCTGAGTTGCCGTGAACGTGTGTCGCTTGCCTAGCGGGTGGTCATTCCACCGGGCATCGACAGCCGTTCCCGACGCATGGTTACTGAGCGACACGCCACCACGGATGCCGCGCTCTGCGTATCCACCGGTGTCATTCTTCCGCAACGGTTGAACCGTGAGGTTGAACTCTTCCAACACATAGAGCAAGACAACCGACACGTCACCCTTGCGGAGTGACAGCCGAATGTCTGTGTTGGGCACGGTGTACGACGCGATGAGGGATCGATCGTTGGCACGGTATCCGTTCTGACTGAACACTAGTCGCACCCCTCACCATCGGTCGTGGGTGGCTCATACGTGTCATCGTCAATCTCAACGGTGGTCGAGTCGACGTCATCCCAATCATCGAACTCATCAGGATTGACAAATTCCGGCTCATCCATAGTGGGCATCCTCCCCTTTAACCAACTTACGGACCTTGTCAGAGAGTGCGGCAACCTGAGCTTGAGCTTGGTTGGCTGTCTGCCGGACTTGCATTAGCTCTTCCTCAACCTCCCCCAAGCGTTCACGTAGCTTACGGGAGCGCTCTTGCTCTTGGTCACGGTCGATGGCTAGCTGTGCATTCTCTTTGCGCAGATAGTCAGTTACCGATGTCAGCAACACAACCTGTTTTTGCAACGCTTCCACATTGGTAAGTAGCGCGGTTGCGTCGTCTTTCTTTCGGTCTTTGAGCCAACCTACAAACGCGCCACCACCCAAAATGGAAGTGATGCCGGTGATCATTGCCACCATCAATGTTTGGCTCATCGGTCACGCTCGGTTAGCTCGTGGCGGATTATCTCAGTCCGCTTGATCAACTGTCGTAAGTGCATCACCCGAAACTCAGCTAGAACGATCAATGACCCTGACAGGATGATTGTTGTTCCGGCACGCTGAAACGGCACCACCGTCAAGAGCCATGCCGCATACGCGAACAGGTTGGTTGACAGTATGCGCAAGGCTAGCTTTTCAAGTGATGGCTTGGCTTTGGCCGTTGCCACCATGAGCAGCAAGCCCGTAACAACGAGCGAGCCACCCCAAATACGCAAGCCGATGGTTCCGATGGCTTCCGTCAACATGGACTGTGCGCCACCGGTGACGTATCCGATACCGATGACCATGAACAAGACACCAATGAATATCCACGCGGGTTGTTCACGGACACCAAGCGGGACACGCATGAATGCCGATGCCCGTTGGTGACGTGGTGGCCGGTGGCGACTCATTACCGGACCACCGTCACATTGGTCGTGATGGTGTACGAGCCAACCGGCACGCGCCCGGTACCGTGACACAGTGGACACTGTTGGTCGGTGGGTGTCGGGTCCGGTGTCGGTTCCGGTTCGGGGGTGGGTGCCAGGATGCCAGCAAAGCCGGTGTTGAGTGCGTTGGTCATCGTGTCATCCGGCTTGAGGTTGTCGTCACCCTCAACACCTTCCGTAAGCCACACGATGTAAAAGACCGGCCGCTCTGTGTCCGGCAACGTCTTGAGCCACGCAAGCTCACGAGCGATGCTGTCGGCCCGCTCAGCGTGCGCGTCCGGGCTTGCGGTCCATCCTCGTTCCGCTACCCCCCAAGGTCCCCCGTGACTGTCACGCCAGCGTTTAAACGCAGCGGAATCCGGCAGCGTATCGGACAGCGGGAACGATCGGCCCGAGTAAATATCGATGGCGTTGATGTCGGCTTGCGTACGCCACGCATCGGGGTTGGTCACGTACGCGCTCTTGTCCTTGCTACCGAGGTTCGGCCGGTACCCGTAACCCAACGCGGCGTGGCTCGTGGTGATGTTGGCGCTGACTTCCTTGACCCACCGGTGAATGGTATTGAAGTAGGTCACAAACTCGGCAGCATCGTTGAACGCCAACGTCTTGTTGGTGCCGTTCGGGTAGCTGTCGCGCGAGTCATCCTCGGGCTCATGCCAGAACGTCAATACCGTCTTGCCCGTGCGTCCGTTGTCGACAAGGAAGCGGCACAGTTGCTTGACGTAGATCTCCCACTCACCGTTGGTGACCTCAGCCGGACTGAGCTTGAACGAGACGTTGGCAACAAGACCAGCGTCCCACACAGATTGGCAAAGGTTGATGAGCGACTTGACAAGGTTCTGAGGCTTGAGGACACCACCCTTGAACTCTCGCGTGACCATCGTGTTTGGATACCGCGTGAGCGTGGCATCCGGCGACGTCGCGCTATCACCTTGGTATTGTTCGTGCACTCCGAGCAACATCTAACCCACCTCCACTAAAAGTGCAAACATTTAACTATACCAATCCGATTGGCGCACTGCCGCGTTGACTGCCGACGTGATCACGCTGTATTCGTAGTTGATGCCGGACGCTGCCATGAAGTCGCCATACGTGGCAGGGGCACCACTACTGTTGCCGACCTTGTAATAAATGACATCGTCCACATAGAGCTTTTCGCCCACTGTCACCGTGTCTGAACATTGCCCCAACGAGGGGAATGCAAACCCCGTGTTCGATGGTGCGGCTGTCGATGTCATTGTGTAGAGCTGCCATGACCCCGTTGCCACAACGGTTGGCCCGGTGGATGGTGTGCCGTTGCTGGCATTGGCTGCCGTGCGCCAACCAACCTGTCCCTTGACGTTGCGTCCGGCCGTAGCCTTGAACCAAAACTCAAGGTAGAACTGATCACCGGGTGCCGCGCTGAATTGGTTGAGCGGGCCAAAGTTGACGCCAGCAAACCCCGCGCCCGACACGGCGGTTTCCATGTAGGACGCAATGCCACTGTGGAAATCGGTTGTGGTGCGCGCGGCTGTCGACACGGTGCCGTTAGCGGTACCCCAGTTGTCGCTAGAGTTCGTTTCCTCAAAGCCAGGATGGAACCCCGCCACGATGGCGTTAGCCGGTGACGACGTGCCGACGGTAGCCACCCGCACCCCGGAATCAGTCGCGCCAACCTTGCGCCGGTAGATCGTGTTGGTGGCGTTGTTCGATTCGCTGCCGGTGGGTGACGGGTTGCTCACGGCAACGGTGATCGTGCCAACCGAACTGTTGGGGGTGAGAGCAAGGGTGGCTTTTTGCGGGACGGTGTAAGCCGGTGTGAAGTTGAGCGTGTTGGCGTTGCTCGTAAGACCTTCCTCGTTGCGCGCTTGCACGCTGAGCGTGTACCCGATGGCTTGAAGTTGGTCCGGCAACGCGACGCTCTGAGTTGCGCTAGAAACCCACCCGGTGTCACGCACAACGGCACCCGAACTTGTCACGGTGAGAATCACGCGGTACGCCGTTTGCGGCCGCAAGAGTGTCCACGTTGGCGTAATGGTGGCCGTGGTGGGAGACGCGCTAGGGCTTGTGATGTTCGGGTTGTCCTTGGCACTCGGGATGACACGAACCTGAGTGCTGTAAGGCGAACTGTTGCCCTGTTGGTCTTTCACGCGCACGGAATAGAAGTGCGACGCGTCGCTATCGAATCCCCACCCGCTAGCAAACGTCTTGCTCGTGGTGCCGGACGGGTTGTAAACCTCGCTAGCGTCCCATGTGGAAGCGGCAGCATTCCAATACGTGGTGCTTGCGCCGATGGTGCGCCGTAGCGCATACGAGTCTTGAAAGTCGGACGGGTCATCATCAACGAAGTTCCATGTGAACGTGAGCGATCCGTTGACATCCTGAGCAACACCGTTGGCGGGTGCGCTCAAGGTCGGTTGCTTGGGTGCCGACGCTGCCGTGTCCGATGTGGAAATCAGGTTGAACGGGGTCGATCCCGTTGCCACCACCACGTCAAAGTGACCGTTGCCAAAGTTCACCCGGCGCACGGTGTAGTTGTTCTTGAGCGTGCCGATGATGTCGGACGCGCTCACGAGCGTCCATGTCCCCCACGTGTCAGCGTCACGGTTGTAATCGGCGTAATAGAGCTTGTCCGTTGTGGTGCCAACGGCGTATAGCCGGATGTTGCTTGTTGCCGATGACACACTGATTGCCGCGTGCCGTACCGTGCCTTGCGGGTGAGTTGGCGAGTCACGCTGAACCTGAGTGGTGTTGTCGATGGACCGCTCACCGATGCGCACCACCGAGCTAACCGGCCAAATGAGCAGCACGCGGGAACCGTGCGCGTCATACGTGGCACTGTTGGATGGCTGAGCGGGTGACAGGCTCGATACCGCGCTTGGTGTATTCCAGTTGGGGGAGTTCCACACCGGGCCGGATGCCCACGTGAACAACGCACAGTAGATCGTGGACCGACCCCACACGATCCACATCGACGGTGATCCATTGGTTGTCTTACCGTCGCCGGTGTGCTGAAACATGATCGTTGGGTGCACGATGCCATCCGGCCCGTTGAGCCATTGACGCGTGCCGCTAACGAGCGTGTTGCGCATCGTGAATGTGGTACCGGTGTGCGTGGCAGAGAACACCGTCACTCCGCCACTCGTGCCGTTGTGCGTGCCAACCGCAATGTGGATGTACCACGTGGAAGACAGTTTAAACGCAACGATGTCCATGCCGGTGTAAACGGCACCCGCGCTTCCGGCCGATGCACCCACGACGAATTGCTCAGTGCCAAAGGTGGTGGCACCCGCGGCCAATCGATAGTAATAGATGCGGTCCGTGCCGGACTCATAGACACGAACGGTCATGTGAATGTGGCCGTTGCTGTCCATGAACAAGCCCGAGATCTCTTGCAAGTTGGCGCGCGTGAAAGACGCAATCGGGCCGGACCACGATGCGCCGTTGTTGCTCGACTTGAAGATGTCGACCTGTGTCTGTGAAACGCGCTTGGCAAACCAGAGATCACCGTCATAGTTCTCACGGTCGATGTATTGCTGATTGGAATACCCTAGGGGTTCAGCAAACGTCGTGGTTGAGATGGTGCCCATCGATCCCCCTAGTTATCGAGCTGTGTGGGTGTGCCGTTGACATTGACGTATGCGTGGTTGAGGTCTGAGCGGTACCACATCCACCCCGGTTGCGTGCCGGTGGGATGCGTGCCGGTGTACGTCGGCAACTGAACCGCTTGTTTAAACGCCATCACCCCGATCACGTAGAACGTACCGGCAGCTTTCATGATGGTCACACGTTGACCGGCCACCACGTCAAGGTGAGCCAACGGCAAGCACGGGGTTGGCGCTTGGGCACCATCCACTGTGACGTTGATGATTTTGTTAACCGTGTCGACACCACCCACGACACCCGCATAGGTGATGATCTCTTTGCTGCGCGCGATAAGGTCCCGCACGGTTGCCAAGATGTCATCTTCAAGGCTCACGACAACACCGCCCAACTGTGCCCCATGTCGCCGGTACGTAGGTTGAGCGACCATCGAACCTGTTGCATAGCCACGATGCCAATCTCAAGCGTCTCCACAGACACAACGTCTTGGTGCCAGTGAAGCGGGTTTGCCGACGTCCGGG
>Ga0213919_1000092_pt1 | contig 46618 bp, 60 predicted proteins | sample McNCre317MG_FD_161056 | JGI IMG/M metagenome (GOLD analysis project Ga0213919, IMG submission 161056) | Freshwater microbial communities from McNutts Creek, Athens, Georgia, United States - 3-17 MG | ecosystem: Environmental > Aquatic > Freshwater > Creek | place: USA: Georgia | collected...
GACGGGGGGTTGACGCTTGCGCTTGCGGGGAAGGAAGAGAACGGCGAAGCACCCGCACGCCGCCACGCCGCCGACAAAGCCCAAGAACACGAAGCCTAGCTCAGTGATGTCAGGCATCGGGGCATCCTTTCGGTCTATCGTCATTGCCGATCCCACGCAGCTGGTAGCCCAGCAGGAACAATACGCAGCACGCCGCGTGGGCCATGTGTAGCAGGCCAGTTTCCCTGTCGCGGTCTTCGCCACGCCAGTAGGCCCACATGTGCCGCATGCACGCCGAGAAGCAACGGCTCCACAACATGCCTTTTTCCCAGTTACGTGGGGCGTACTTCACTGCTCCGTAGTCCAGCACTTGCAGGATTGCTTCAAGCGCATCCGGGGGAAGCAGGTGCCACGGCAACTTGCCCTCGTCTGCCTTGTACCCTTCCACGAGTTTGGTCTCGTCGGCTTTGTGAACGTGCATCAATCCATCCCCACTCTAACCGCCTTCACCGTCGAGCGCTCCAGCTCGGCGATGCGCGCCTCCTGCTTCGCCGCAATCTCGGCCATGCGGTAGAGAGCCCAGTGCAGGCCGCGTGCACGCACGCCGATGGCAACTACGATGTCGCCGGAACGTGTGCTCGCGTCGGCGACTTGGCTGTCCAGCAGCTTGAGGAACGCCATCACTGCAGCAGGCGTCTGCACGCTGTCAGGTGAGATCGAGTCGTCAGGCTTTTCTAGGGTGTCGTCAGTCATCGATGTCTCCTTATGAAAAAAGCGTTGGGACACCATTGTCCCAACGCCATGCGCGTTACATCTCGACCCCTGTGGTCTGGATCACGATGTTCGTCCGGTCGTCAGGCTCGACAGCCTGCTCGCAGTCCAGCTCCAGAAAAAGTTTGGAGAAGAATGTGCCAGTCTCCTTGGTGTCCTTCGGGATCAAGTCAAGGACAGCACGAGCCTGCTTGCGTGTAACCTTGATGAGCGCAGCCATGTCAGCCACTCACCGCAGCATCAGCTGCGCCTTCGGCGTTCTCCAGCTTGCCACTGGCTTCTTCCAGCTTTTCGGTCACCACGTCGAGCTGTTCCTGCAGTATGTCGATGGCTTCGGACAACGCCTCGTCGGCGTACTCGGCTTCGCTGACGGCTTCCTCCAGCTGGGAGATCGCCTCGTCGGCCATCTGCCCCTTGTCGCCGTCCTGCATGTTCTCAGGCATGCTGTCCTTGTACTCTTGCTCCTCGTCCTTGAGGGTTTCGAGGTTGTACTTGGTGTTCCGGATTTCGGCCTGCACCTCTTCCAGTTTGCCGCGAGCCGCAGCAAGCTCGTCCATTGCTTCGGTGATCGCCTTACGACGTTGCTTGTTCATTTGTCGTCCTTTCTGTTGGGGCTGTAGGTTGGATCAAACTCACTCCAATCACTGGCCATGTCAAGCAGTAGCTTGCGCGTGGCAGTGATGCCTTCCGCCCTCAGCATTGAACTGAGGGATAGCTTCAGCGCTGTGAGGTACAGAAGCTGATCTTGTTTGAACATCGCCTTCGCGATGTGCTCGTCCAGAGCTTGGCTCATCACTTTCCTTTTGTGATGAAAGCCAACGTCTCACCCTTGTGCTCGACGCGGAACGCCGTGTACGAGGGGAAGTTCTCAGGGACAACAGCCATGATGTCCTTGAACGCGGTCGAGATGCTAGGCACTTCGACACAGCGATTGGTTTGATCCCACGTGGGCATGGACCCTTGCGGATCGAAGCCAAGATGCCCCATGAGTTTCGTCAGGCGGGTTTCAATCCGCCTAACACGATCTTGTATTTCCCTGCTGCGCTCGTCGGTGCTCATTCCTTCATTCCTCCAAAAGCCTTCATGTAGCCGCCCATCACATCCATGATGTTCTTGGCTTCCTCTGCCACGTACGCACGTGTCTCGGGTTCCTTGCGCAGCTGGCCCGGCGTGTAGCCGATCAGCTTCTCCTTGATCTCCTCGCCCATCTCGGCGAGACGCTTGTCGCCGAAGATGTTGAGATCGGGCAGCAGGTCCACGATCTCCTCAAGGTTGGTGACCGTGGTGTCGCGGAAGACCTGATCCTCCTTGCTCATGGTCTTCGTGTAGTGCTCCAGCTTCTCGGCCAGCCGCATCCACACATCGCCCAGTGCACGGTTGACGCGATCCTGCATCGCGTCCTCCATCGACTTGCGCACCTCCTCCTTCGCCTTGTCGCTCATCTGCACACGGAAGTCGTTCGCCGTGGTGACAGCGTCGATGTCGAGAGCGACAGAGAACTTGCGCCGCAGCTGCTCGACCGAGGGGTAGTCGTTCTCGTTGAACAGCGTACCCATGCGGAACTCGGCGCGCTGCCGCTCCTCCGCGTAGGTGGTGTTGACGAACTTGTCAGCCGCACCGTCGAACACGGAGACAAGGTTGTTGTGCTCCTCCATGAACTTGAAGTGGAGCTTGCGGGTCAGCAGACGGTCGCCGTTGTCCTTCCACGGCATCGTCTTGGTGTAGAGATGCGTGCGCACGGCAGTCGCTGCGGACACGATGTCCTTCAGCGCTTCCTTCGGGATGATGTGCTTGTTCACCCGAGCCGTGTCGGCCTCGGCGTTGGCCTGCGCGACAAGCGCCTGAGACGCAGCCTTGTCGTGGCGATACCCCAGCCACATGTTGATCCGCACGTTGACGATCATGCACTCGTTGACGATAGACATAGCTCTGTTCCTTTCAGTTGGGTTGTCGTTCAGATGTTTCAGTTCTTACCTTTTAGCCCAGCCATACTGGGCGTCACGCTTCTTCCAATTCTGGTAGTCAGTGTAGCCTTGGAATGGACCTCGGTTGACCACTGCCACGCACTCGGGGTGCTTCTTGTAGACAGCATCCTTCACCCAGTTCAGCGTGCAGTGATACGCGAGGACGCTCCAGTTCTCCCGCTCCCCCAGCATCTCGACTACCATGTCGCGGTCGATGTTGTTGGGGCGATGCGCCGGGTTCTTGCGGCTCTTGTAGCCGTGGTTGGGTTCGCCGTGGATGGCGATGTGCATCTTGCGCCACACTGCGAAGTCTTCGACGCCGTACCTCTTGCGCAGCTCCTTCATCACCTTGGGCTTCGCTGCGTAGGCCAGCATCGGCAGCGGGTTGATCAGCACAGGTGCTTCCCCTGTCAGGTCGAACGTGGCCACATCGCCCTCCACCAGCCAGCCCTGACGATCAGCCCAGCCCTGCCCGATCCACGCCACGGTTGGCAGGTAGCTGTTGCTCTCGGCAGCAAAGCCTGCAGTGCCTAGCACCTCGTAGATGAAGTTGTTGGTCGAGCGTGACGGGTAGCGGCAGTCCACATCCACCTGCCCATCGCAGTGGAAGATCACTACGTCGGTGCTGTGGTAGCGACAGCGGATGGCGTCGTTGTGATCCTTGCGGATGCCTACCCACTTCTTCTTGCCGTCGAGCTGGCGGTCGTTGGACACGTGCGACTGCCGATGCTCCTTGGCGTTGCGCCACATCCGCGCAGCCTCGTCGTAGTTGTTGATGCGGATGTCTTCACTGGCACGATATGCAAACATGTTGGAGTCCTTTCATAGGTTGATTGTTGCAGACATGATCGCTGCGTCGAGGGTCGGGAAATTCTTCGCAGCTGCCGTAGGCACGTAGAAGGTTTCCCAGTCTTCATTGAGCGTCACCTCAAACAGGTCGAGCTGCACGTAGTGCTTGGGCGACAGCTTGTAGATGACGAAGCGTGAGCCCATCGGGCGGTTGCGGTACACGTCGCCGAACGATGGGTAGTTCATCCGTTTCCAGATGGGCGTGGGGTCCGATGGTCCTGACCCCAAGTAGGCAATCACGTGGTACATGTGTCCTCCTCAGTTGATGCGAATAACGTCTCCAACAGGGCAGTGCGCATTGGTCGTGCACACCACGATCAGCGGGAACGGCGGCTCTTGCGTCGGCCACGGCGTGTAGCCGTCAGTGATCATCACAACCACCTGCGGGTCGAACTGCTCAGCATACTCCAGAGGCACGCGCATGTCAGTACCGCCACCGCCTGCGGGCCTGAACTGCAACTCCTCGCCTTCCTCGAACACCTGCTCCTCGACCTGCGTGTCGGTCCACAGGATGCGGATGCGCTCGGGCTTCACCTCCACGGCGATGGCATTCATCTCGGTGGCCACCTTGTTGGTCGTGCCGATCATGGAGCCCGACGTGTCGCCGATCATGATCATCTCGCCCATGCCCTTGCTGTGGCGCGAAGGCAGGTAGATGTCACGGAAGCGACGGTTGCGACGGGACCACGTTTCCTCGCTGCGCACCACGCGTGTGAGGTACTGGCGCAGCGCCTCCTGCCATGCGACCTGCGGCGTCAGCAGCCTGTCCACCAGCAGCTGCAGCTCGGCAGGCATGCGCCCCTGCAGCTTGGCGAGCGTGGCCGCCTGTGCAACACGCGCGGCGATCTCCTGTGTCAGCGCAGCATCGGCAGCCTCGTCGCCACCAGTGCCGGGGTCGAGCAGATCGTCCATCGGCTTGGGCATCTGCGGCGGCGGGTTGTTCATGAGATGAGCGTAGGCTTCTTCGGAAGTCATCTTGCCCAGCTCGTCGTTGAACAGACCGCACGCTGGCAGCACGAGCTTGGACTGCTGCAGGATGTAGTTGATCACGTAGTCGGTGGCGACGTTCCACGCGTCGTGGTTCCGCGTGCCGAGACGCAGCATGTGCTTGAACATGTCGTGCGCACCCTCGTGGGCACGCAAGCCCATGATCTCTTCGATGCTCAGCGTGTCGAGGAAGTCGGGGTTGTAGAAGTGCATGCGCCCGTTGGTCGCCGCCGTGGCTACGTCACGCGTGAACACGTAGGGCACCGTCACCACCAGCGTCGAGAAGAACGGGTGGTACAGCATGAGCCGCGTCGTGGCCGTCGAGAACTTTTCCTTGTAGTGCATCTCTGTCTCCTTCAGGTGATTGGCCGTTGGGACACCAATGTCCCAACGGCATGAGTGTTAGATGCTGCGGCTGTAGTTCTTGGAGAAGTCGAGGTACGCGTTGGTCTGCTCCAACGTCTCGTCGCGCTTGGACGCCATGATCCAGCCGAGCATACAGAACTCGCGGTCCAGCCGCTTGTAGTAGGTGTGGATGATGTCGGCGTTCTTCTGCGTCATGTCGCCCGACAGGCCCACGGTCACAGCGAACATCACGTCGCGCGCCTCGGGCACCGGAGCCTTGGTCGGGTCCTTCATGATGGCCGGGATCAGCTTGGACAGCTGGTCGTACGCCTTCTCGAATGCCCAGAACTTGGCTGCCGTCGCATCGCCGATGGTGCCAGCGATGAGCACGTGCTTGGTCGCCAGCGGGATGTCCGGGTTGTCGTAGATACGCAGCGCCTTCTCCCACGTGCGCGGAGTGGCGAACGCCTTCTCGCTCGTGACCTTCATCGCGCCGCCGTCGCCATCAGGCACCATGAAGGTGGACAGCTGGTCCTTGCAGAACTGCAGGAACATCGGACCCATGCGATGCAGGCCCTTCTTCTGCGCATAGACGCAGAACTCGTCCACACTGGTGATCACCTCCACATGCGTGAAGCGATTGTTGAGCGGTACAGGCATTCGCCGCGAGATGCCCTTGTCGCCTTCGCGGTTCGACATCGCCACGATGCGCACGTTGGGCATGAGCACGTGCTCGCCGACGCGACCCTCGTTGACGAGCTGATAGGCGACCGACATCACGCTCTCCTGCCCATGCGTGAACTCGTCGAGCGACAGAATAATGATGTGATCCGGGTCGCTGTTGAAGTTCGGGTTGCCGATGAACGGCAACGTGGCCGGAAGGTTCCACACCGTCATGCGGTTCTCGGTGTCGGGCAGGCCGCGCAGGTCCACGCTCTCGTACTGGGCGAGGCGGATGTCGCACAATGTAGCGCCGGGGCGCTTTGTCCTCGGCTTGATGTTCTTGGGAGCCCCGGCTTTCGCCGGGACTGCCGCCTCGATCTCGCGCGTGTCCAGCTCGGCGACGAGCTGCGCGATGGCCTGTGTCTTGCCAACACCGGGCTCGCCCCAGCCGAACTGGGGCTCACGCATGACGACCGCGCCCCAATAGACCGCGTCCTTGAAGCCCTGAATGGTTACTTGCTGCATTGTCTTGTCCTTTGATTGGGTTGGATTAAGCTGAAGGCACTGCACGTCTCACTCATCAGTCGATCACCCGGATGACCCTCTGGACTTCGTACTCGCTGGAGTATTCCTCCCAGTCGAGGTCGTAGCGGTTGTCTTCCGCCACCTCGCACACTTCCTCCATCGCCACGTCCTCGTTCGCCGCTTCGATCTCGACCTCGGCATCCTGCACCAACGTGCGGCGCACCGTGATCAGGAACTTGCGCTTGACCGGGACCAGTTCCAGCAGGCTGCTCACAGCGTTTCCGGGCTTGCCGTCCGCGTGCACCACGTTGCCGTAGCGGTCGTGGGCGATCAGACGGTAGCCGTCGTCACCACTGAGCCTGTAGACGCCGAGGATGACGCCGGGTTCGACACCCTGATACAGCTCAAAGCGCTCGTACTCCCAGTCGCCAGCCAGTCGCACGTCTCCGCCTTCTTCGATGATGTCGACGATGTTGATCTTCATGGTTCTATTCCTTTCGTTGTGTTGGGACACCATTGTCCCAACGGGCATGCACGTCACGCGCGGCAACTACGATGCCGCTCGTCAGTAGAGCGAGCCGTCCTCGGTGAACTCGACTTCGGCATAGCCGATGCTCTCGTCCACGCATTCGTCCGAGAGCAGGTAGTCGTGCTCCTGCTCCAGCTTGGCGTAAATCCAGTCCATGATGTCCCGCATCAATTCACTGATGGCCTCAGTTACATCCTCGCTCACATCATAGAGACCGTCTTCATAGACTTCGATCTCCACGCTGCGCGAGTGGCAGTACATGTCCATGTGGCGCATCTGTGCCGACAGCTTGTAGAAGTGACGACGCTGCAAATCCTGCAGCTCACTCGCGATACGGTGCAGCTCCTCCTCTTTGGGTGCGGCTGCCTTCACTGCCTTGAGCGCGCCCTTGGCGTAGCTGTAGCTACCCTCAAAGCACGCACCATCACCTTGGGAGCTGAACCCGCTGAAGCGGATGTCAGGCCCCTTGCGCCGCATCTTGCCGTCCATGCATTTGACGTAGTCGTCCGACGTGATGCCAATAGCCTTGAACACCTCGTCAGCCCACTCGTAGATGTACTCCCACCAGCTGTCGTACAGCGCAGCCTCGCGCCACTTGTTACGTGCCTTCTCCTTGGCCGCATCGCTCAGCTCGCTGAACTTGTAGACCGTCGTGGTCACTGTATCTTCACGCATCTTTCGTCCCTCCCGTGATAATGTCCATGCGTCTGCGATGACGCGCACGTTTGCTGATCGCAGACGCCTTCTCGGCCACGCTCATAGGTACGTGCGTGCCTAGATACTCCAGCAGGTACTTGGCGTAACCTGTCACGAAGTCGTACCCATCCCACGCGAACTGCTCCTGCCTGCTCTCGACTGCCGAGTGGTACGCATCCAGCAGCGAGAGCACACGCTTACCATTGAACTCGATCTTGTCCATTTTCGTCCACTCCTGTACCAGTGCGTAATGCATCTGCTCTTGCAGACGCAGTGCTTCGCGTTTCAATTCGAGCAACCGCTCGTTACTTCGAAGAACCTCCAGCCGTCGATCTTGTGGAAAGTTCTCCAACTTGGTGAACTGTCTAAGTGTGTCCATAGCCGTCCCTTTCGATGCACACCCACATGCCGCACCACGGCACGACGATGGCCCCGTCACACCCGAACGTGGCCTGCACCGTGCGCCTGAACGCGAGGTACGAAGGCCGTTGGGTCATCCTGTCCCAACGAGCCCACAGCGTCTCGCGCTGCTTGCGTGTCGTCTTGACCATTAGTCGATCTCCTTGATCGCACAGACGTTGATGATGTCTTCACTGAACACGGTGTTGGTGCTGTTCGCCAGCTCCAGCGCCTTCATGCGAGTGAAGCGTCGAGCGGTCTTGCGATCCGGTCCCCACGCCCACTTCTCCTGCCAGTACACGACCTGCTGGCTCGGCTCGCTCCATGCACGGATGATGTAGTTTTTCCACTCCTTGGTCTCACCGCAGGTGCAGGGCCTGTCGCTGCCGCACTGGACGCACGTACCCCAATCAATGTCCTCGTCGCTGTCAACAGACATGCGCGCCTTGTCCGTTGTGACACCCTTGGCACAACCGCTGAGCAATGCAGCCACATCTTCCATGATGGGCTCGACATACTCGCCCCGGCTCTCGTTGCTCCAGCTATCGCTGTCTGCCTCGACGAGCCTGCGTGCAAGCTCGCGCCACTTCCCCAGTTCGGCAACCGCACTTTCCAGCAGCGCCTCATGCGTGGACAGGAGGATGGTGCGCTCGGGCTTGGCGTAGGCGTACACCGTCGCACCTGCACTGTTGAACTGCGCCTTGTTCTCGCGCTCAGATTTCCAACGCTGGTGCACGCCGTAGTGCTGGTTTGCGTCTTCGATGATGTAGCGCCGCTGCTGCTTGTCCAGCTGCACCCACTTGCAGTAGTCCACGTAGAGCACGTGGTTGTCGTAGTCCGACTGGATCACAGTGCCGTCCAGATAAGCCACAAATTCGATCTTCAACATGTCAGTCTCCATTGTTGTTGGGACACCATTGTCCCAACGCTGCATGCACGTTCCGGCACGACTACGATGCCGCTCAATAGTTCCGCGACGAGTGGGTGAGCACCACCCACTTACGGTTTTCAGGGTCCACGCACGTGACCGATGTCACGTAGGTGGAGCGACAGCCGCAGCAGTCGTAGTCGTGGCTGCACCCGGCCTTGGTGAACGTGTCCTTGAGCGCACGCTTGATCACGTCGTCCGTCACCTTCACATCATCGTTGACCTTGAGCAGCAGCATACGCTGCCACGGCTCGCAGATGTCCTCGTCGTCCGTGACGCTGGTGTTGTCCTGCAGCGCTTCTCCAGCGTAATGTTCGTGCTTCGGGCTGCGTTGTTCACCTCACTTGCTCCTGTCGATGATGGCGATGGCGTGGTCGAGCGCGGTGCGCAGCCTGTCGTCGTAGGTGTCGTACATCCCCGCCTTCTGCTCGTCGGTCGGAAAGCCATCGGCCTCCCACATCTTGATATCCTGCTCGAACACGTCGGCCATCGCCGTCCTGAGGATGTTGAACGCAGCCTCGACACGCTTGACCTTGGGCTCCAGCTCGTTGAGCTTCGTCGCCATGCGCGCGCGGTCGCCGTTGACGCGGTCCACCTCGGCCTTCCATTCAACCAGCTCGTCGGTCAGCGCAGCACGTGCCTTCTCGCTGTAGTCCACCTTGCTGTGCAGCTCCTCCTGCCTGTCGATCAGCTTGTGGATGGTGCGGTCGCTCTCCTTGCGCTCCCACTCCAGCGCCTTGTCCTTGGCTTCGATCACCGTCAGTGCAAGCTGGGCAATCATCTGGTGCAGTTCCATGTCGTTCTCCTCTGTCGTTGGGACACCACTGTCCCAATGGGTTGTGATTATGCACGCGCTGTGTGTTGTGTGACTACGATGCCGCCTCCTCACAGCCACCCATGCGTCAGGCCGTAGCCGATGATCAGGAAGCCGAGCGAGATGCCCGCCCGGACAAGCGTGTCGAACAGGAACAGCGGGGTGCCCATCACTCGTTCTCCCCTGCGATGCGCTGCTGGACGTTGAGCCACCACGCCCCGGCCTTCTCGGTGTGGAACCGCTCGGTACGCTGCTGGCGGCCCGCTGCACGGCCCTTCGCCTTGGGGCGGTAGGTCACCTGCACCCCCGGCTCGCTCTCGTCCTCAGGGCGCTCCCTGTCGGCCAGAGCGTGTATCCTCGCGCGCTCCCTCTGGCGCTTCTCAATCTCGTGCATCTGGGCCACGTCCCACTCGGCCTGTGCGATGACCGCCTTGCGTGCTGCCGGGTTCATGTCTTTCATCCTCTTCTTTCGGTTGGTTGAGTATGTTGGGACATTGATGTCCCAACGGCTGGTAGATACTGCACGGCACGTTTAAATTGATCAACTAATTTCCAAACGAACGGCTGTTCGCTACGCGAACGAATAGGGGCCAGACAAGCTCTCGCCTGCCCAGCCCCTGCAACTACGATGTCGTTATGTGTCGCTCTTGCTCGTTGTTGTTGCGGGCCAGCGCCCCATGATCCTGCCCTAGTCGGGGCTCGGGTTGGAACCGAGTTGCCCAAGGTGGCGAGAACGGGTGAGCTTCCAGCCGCGTAGCTGTCACGTCACCCTCATTCGCATGGTGCTGTCCTCTCTCGCGCCGTACCTGTGAGAAACCACGTTCGCCTCCCGTTGGGACAGTGATGTCCCAACGAGTAGCAGCTCACCATTTTCCGGTGAGCCCGTAGCCCCTCGCCTTGGCGGGCATGGGGTTGTCTACCACGCCGCGAAAGTCGCAGTCGTTTTTCTTCTGAGGGGATCGACCGAAACCCCGGCACGCGAATGGTCACATGACACGCAACTGTCACATGATCCAATGCAGCTCTGATGAACGATGGGAGCCGTTGGGACATCCATGTCCCAACATGCGGGGCAGTGTCTGCTCGGCTCGAATGCCCGAGTGTCGTAAGGCCCGATATGCGCTGTCCCGTAGGAGTTCGCTGTCGGCGGTGTTACTTCTCGGCATCTAGACACACTATAGCACATATACGTCTGGTTGTCAAGCCCACTACATTTGCACAGATAATTGCAAATACGTGCGTGGTGTGTGTTTTGGCGGGTCTATAGGCGAACTATGCCGTTGATATCATTGGTAGTATCCAAACAAAATCCAGAGATAGGTATAAAAGGCATACTGGTATCCAAGTTAAGTTGTTGTTAATGCTGGGAGTATCCAGAATAGGCAAGTTTTTTAGATAAGAGGCGCGCGTAGAGAACTTTTTTACCAATACGTTGTTATTTGTGTGTTCCACAGGCACTATCAAAAAATCGCCTAGGGGCTTAATCTTTTCAAAAAAGAATGGATATTCTGCCTATTCTGGATACTGCCTTTGGTTTCAAGGGGTTACAGTAGGCATTATCACATCCTTTCCTAGACTCGGAAAAACCATTTTGGATTGTGGTAATAATATCAAGCACATAACTACGATGCCGCCTGACGCACGCTGGTGGCGTGCGCGAATAGGGGTTACATATATGTGATCATCTAGATGATGTCGTAGATGGTTGATTGGGGCGCTGATGTCCCAACACGCAGAAAAGCGCGCAAAGAAAAACCCCCGACACTTGCGTGCCGGGGGTTCGTGGTAGGTGCGCGTTACTTGGCGAGCTTCGCCATTGCCGCGAGGAAGTCGGCGACCGCGTGGCTGGCCTCCGCGCTCACGACGGACTTGTGCTTGCTGCAGTACCCGCTCGCGGACTGCGCCATGTTGAGCAGGGCCATGTTGGCAGCCGCCGCGCTCTTGGGCTTCGCTGGGGCGGAAGCCTTGGGCTTGTCCGCCTTGGGCTTGCCGTCGCCCTTGCGCGGGGCCTTGGACTTGGCACGGGGCTTGATGACACCCGCGTCACGCCCCAGTCGCGACCACTGCCGCTTCGCGGCCTCGAATGCCGTCTCCTGCTCGGGCGTGCGAACCGCCTGTCCGGCCTTGGGCTCATGGCCCGCGCTTGTGGCACCCGCGATACCCTTGCCCTTGGCGAGGGCTTCCGACAACTTGGCCGTGGGGAAGAGGCGGTAGGCGATGAGGCCAGCCATGAAGTCGAGGCGTACCTGCTTCACGTCCTGCCCTTCCTCGTGGATCGCGCGCTTGATGTCCGTAATGGCGGTTTCACGCTGGGCCTCAAAGAGGAAGCCCGAAGCAGCGATGTTCGTGCGGTTCGACTTGTTGCTCTTGCTCATGTGATGTTCCTTTCAGTGGTTTGCGTGGTTGGGATGAGCCCCAACCACGAAACAGATACTAGCATAGGTGGCACCTGCAGTCAAATACGTGACACGTGCACATCCTGTTGGGACATCGATGTCCCAACGCTCGCGACAACCAAATCAACGCTGATCCCGTTGGGACACCAATGTCCCAACGCGCATGCATCTAGATACGTACACCACGCGTGTGCCAGGTGATGTGATACGTGCGTATCTGTGTGCCTGCGTGAGATGTGCCAAGCGCCTAACTACTATACCGGGTGAAGCACGGGATAAGCACGTGCACAAAAGAAAACCCGGCACACTTGCGTGGCCGGGTGAGTTGGGACAGGGAGGCGTCCAGTCGTGAGCGTGTCACGTGATCGGGCAGACGTCAAGGCGGGTGCGAGCGGACAAAGAAAAACCCCGACACTTGCGTGCCGGGGTTGGATGGATCAGGCTTGGATCAGATGCGCGTCAGCTGCATGACAAGGAGCAGACTGATGGCGAACAACAGGACAGCGAAAGCCGCGTCAACGATTTCGTAATACATGGGTTACCTCTTGTTCAGCTGATAGTCGAGGCAGGTGAGAGTGGCGATAGCCTCGGCGATCTGTTCACGCTCTATCGGGGTAAGGCGCAGCTTGGCGGCATTGCCTTGTGCGTGGTCCAGTATATCGCACGCGGTTTGGACACATACGCTCAGGTCGGCACGTAGCTGCGCAGTGCGGGCTTTCTCGGTGGCGGCTTTCATTGGGTTACCTCTTAGGCTGAAGATGGAAAGAAGAGGGGCGGCTTGCGCCGCCCCTCGGCGTCACTTCGCCTTGGCTTCGCCATTGGCGACCATAGCGGCGCTGTTGCATGCCGCCACGATTTCGACCGTGAGGAAATTGTGGTACTTGGTAGTATAGGCTGCAAGCCGCTGCGTGAGGTTCTGGACGGTCAGCAACGCGGCGCTGGCATCCTTTGGCTTGCTCGCGATGAACGGCTTGTTCTTGCTCGCGCCGCCGCTCTTGGGCTTGTTCTTGCTGCCCGTCTTGCGCGGCTTGATGACACCGGCATCGCGACCCATGCGCGACCACCAACGCTTGGTCGGCTCAAACAGTTCCTGTTCCTTCGCGGTGCGCATCGCCTGCCCCTTGGCGGCCTTGCGTCCCGGCTCACAGGCGGCGACGATGTGCAGTCCCTTGGTGATGGCGACGTCGCGTTGCTTATCCGATACCTTGCCAGCCTTGGCGAGGATAGCCTTGGCGATGCGCCCCGCCATGAACTCGGCGCGGATCGCGGCGGTTTCCTGTCCCGCCTTGGCGGCGGCGACGATGGCGGCGACGATGGTTGCGGTGCTGCCAGCGAACTCATACGAGGCGATGGCGACGGTATGCACGGCGTTCTTGGTGCCAGTCATGGCTTTAGCCCTTCATTAGGTTGCGTCAGTCCCGGTTAGCCCGTCTGACAAACACACAGTCTCATATGTGCTGTATGATGTCAACGAAATAAACGTATGAAGTGAAACTTTTCTAGCACAACCTGCAAGTGCGTTGGGTCATCGATGTCCCAATGCAAACGCATTTGATCCGTGCACGGACGATGCGCATGAGGGGGCAGCCCCCTGCCAGAAAGAATTCTTTTTCCTGCAGCGAAGGGGTCAGGGGGGCGAAGTTCGCGCGCCAATCCCTTATTTCCCCATCCCCCATATCGGATAGACAAAATTTTAAAGTTTTGAAAATGTTTGACACCTTGGAAATTTTTTGGTAGCTGAAATTCATGTCCTACCGCAGCGGCGTTTACGTTATTCGATGCACCCCCACCGGCGAGCTTTATGTCGGTCGGACAAAGAACGCTGTCGAGGATCGTCTTGCACAGCATAAAGCGAAGCTGGCGCGTGGAGTGCATCACGCACCCAAACTGCAAGCGCGCTACGACACCTATGGACTTGATGCATTCGAGTTCATCATCCTCAAGCGATTTCCGCCGAAACTCGTCGCCTTCTACGAGCAGGATGCTATTCGGAAATTGAAGCCTGCACTCAATGCCTACACCGCGCGCACGGCCAAGATCATGAACCTTGCGCGAGCATCGGGAGTTGCGCCTGAGACGATCCGGCTACGCATGAAGCGGGGGCTGAAGGGTGAGGCGCTGACCGAGAAAGGATATGGCAACAAGCGGCGCGTCAAAGTGCGCGGGGAACTTTTGTACCCGTACGAGATCGCAGAGAAGTACGACCTTCCGCTGGCGCTGGTGAAAGGGCGCTTCTACGCAGGGCTGGAAGGTGAGGCTTTGATCCGTCCGCGACACGCAAGGACATAGCTACGCACGCATCCATTTGACAGGCGGCCACGAACCCCCTACATTCGCGTCACTTGCAAGGAGGGACATGTGGGCGTTCCTGCCACGGTCAATCAGTTCTACGGGCCTGTAAACCCGGACGACCCCGCGTTGCTGGGGTATCCGGCGACGCTCCCTATCGAAGTTGCGCTCCAGACCGCACCCGTCAAACGCATCTGCGAAGCCTACGGCATCAGCCGCGAGGTGTGGAACATGCTGCGGGTCCACCCCCAGTTCGTGGCCGACGTGCGCGCTGCCCACGAGGAGCTGAAGAAGGACGGCATGTCCTTCCGCATGAAGGCCCGCCTGCAGTCCGAGGAGCTGCTGAAGAAGTCGTGGTCGATGATCCACGAGCCGTTCGACCGCGTGCCCGCCACCGTCAAGGCCGACCTGATCAAGTTCACGGTGCGCGCCGCGGGGCTCGAACCCGACAGCAAGAACGCCACCGCTGGCGGTTCCGGCAACAACCTGCAAATAAATATAAATTTGGGATGACGCCCATGATGCATTTCGAGTTCGAGCTTCAGGAGCACGGCCTTCTCTTGATGACAATCATCCTCGGCTGCCTGTTCTGGATCGGCACCATCGGCTTCATCGCATTCATCATGGTGGTAGACAGGTTGATCGACGAGGTGCTGAGCGACGACGATGAAGAGCAGGAAACCCCGGAGGATCGCGACGAGCAGGGCGACCCGGAGGGGCGCGCTTGAGCGTCATCGACTACACGCCACCGCCGAGGCTCCGTGAGTTCATCAAGGACTACCGCCCCGGCGAACTGTTCTACGACTGGATCGTGGGGCCTGTCGGCTCGGGCAAGACCACAGGCATCTTCTTCAAGCTCGCCTACATGGCGAAGCTGCAGAAGCCGGGGCCGGACGGCATCCGGCGCACCCGTGCGGTGGTCGTGCGCAACACGCTCCCTCAGCTCCGTGACACGACGATCAACTCGTGGAACATGTGGTTCAAGGACGGGCAGGCGGGCACGTGGAAGCTCACCGAGTGGAAATTCACGCTGCGCTTCGACGACGTTGAGTGCGAGGTGTTGTTCAGGCCGCTCGACACCGCAGAGGACGTGGCGCGCGTGCTCTCGCTGGAAGTGACGTTCGCGATCCTCGACGAGTTCGTGCAGATACCGCGCGAGATCGTGGATGCGCTGTCGGCGCGTCTCGGTCGCTACCCCTCCATGAAGGACGGCGGGGCGACCAACTGGGGCATGTGGGGTTCATCCAACCCGGACACGGAAGACAACTGGTGGTTCGAGTATCTTCACCGCATCAAGCGTGACAAGGTGCCAGCGAATGCGAAATACTTCGTGCAGCCGTCAGGCTTCTCGGCTGACGCCGAGAACCTTGAGAATTTGCCCGGTGGATCGGCGTATTATACAAATCAAGCTCAAGGCAAGTCCGAAGCGTGGATCAAGCAGTTCATTGAAGCCGAGTGGGGCTTCTCCATTGCAGGCAAGCCCGTAGCCGCGAGCTTCCGCTCCGACCTTCATGTCTCCAAGCGACCGCTTGCCTACAACCCAGCGCTCAAGCTCGTCGTGGGCTTCGACCCCGGCCTCGCGGGCAGTGCGCTGATCTTCGGGCAGGAGAGCTTGGAGGGTCGCCTCAGCGTGCTCGGCGAACTGGTGCAGTCCGGCTACGGAGCCGAGCGGCTGATCAACGACCGCATGCTGCCCTACATGCGCCAGCGCTTCCCAGAAGCGAAGGTGGTCATCGCGCCGGACCCTGCGGCGGCCAACCGCAGCGGCGCGGACGAGAGGCCGATCATCGACGTGTTCCGCAGGAAGTTCGCAGTCAGCATCGAGAAGAACAACCGCCTGCCGCTGCGCCTCGACGCCATCGACCACTACGCATCCTCGCTGGTGCATGGTGAGCCCAAGCTGCTGATCGACCCGGAGCACTGCCCCATCCTGATCCGCGCGCTGAAGGGCGGCTGGCGCTACGCCATCGATACCAAGAAGGACACGGTGAAGAACAACGAGCCCGAGAAGAACGCCTACAGCCATCCGGGTGACGGGTTCGGGTATCTTTGCAGGTACTTCCACAGGCAGGAAGAGCGTGATATGAGGTTTTCCGAACTCAAGGGTCGGCTGCCCGCGACGGTGCAATCTCCCTCCACGTATCATTTCAGGTAGGACCGCATGGCAAACGAGCAGAACCCACCGGATGTTGCCATTGAGCCCGCCGATCAGGCTCCTGTCCAGATCATCAAGACGGAGGAGCTTGCGCAGCTCGGACAGAACCTGCGCAGGCTGTTCGACCAATACGCGTCTGATCGCGTGATCATGGAGCTGAAGTGGCTGCGCAACCTACGCCAGTACCTCGGCATCTACGACCCTGACATACAGTCCGAGATCGACAAGTCCAAGCGCTCCAGCGCCTACCCGCGCATCACGCGCGTGAAGTGCGTGTCGGTGCTCTCGCGCATCATGAACCTGATGTTCCCCGGCAACGAGCGCAATTGGTCGGTGAAGGCGTCGCCGTCCGCCGACATGAACCCGCAGGACGTGATGCAGGCGGTTCAGCAGGAACAGCAGATGCGTCAGGAAGCTGGCGTGCAGATGCCGATGAACGACGAGAGTGTGCAGCTCGCGGTGCAGCGGCTCGCAGAGGAGCGAGCCAAGGCGCTGTCGGTGCTCATCGACGACCAGCTGCAGGAGATCGGCGGCGACCAGACACTGGACTACATCGCGCTCAATCGCAAGGTCGCGGCGTCGGGCATCCTGTTCGGTGTCGGCCTGCTGCACGGTCCCTTCGTGATGACGTCGAAGCGGACCAAGTGGGTGATGGGGCCGGACGGCCAGCCCACCGCGCAGGAAGTGCCTGCGTACAAGCCCATGTACTCGGTCCTGCCTGTGTGGGACTTCTACCCCGATCTCTCGGCCAAGACATTCGCAACGATGGACGGCTGGTTCTCGCGCCTCGTCATGAGCAAGGCTCAGCTTCGCGATCTTGCCAACCGCCCCGACTTCCTCGGTGGGATGATCAAGAACTACATCATCAACAACCAGACAGGCAACTACAAGCCGCGCACGTTCGAGACGGACCTGCGCAACATGGGCATCAAGACGAACGTCAGCGAGCAGAGGGCCGAGAGCGGCAAGTACGAGGTCATCATCTGGCACGGCCCGGTGTCGGCAGCGCAGCTCGTCGCTGCCGGGGTGAAGGTGCCCGACGACCGCATGGCCGACGACATCGAAGCCGAGGTGTGGACAATCGACGGTCAGGTCATCAAGGCCGACATGAACCCGTGGCGCAAAATCGGCGTGGACGTGAAGACGATCCACCCGTTCCTGTTCGACGAGGACGACACCTCGCCCATCGGCAACGGCTTGCCCAACGTGATGCGCGACAGCCAGATGTCCATCGCGGCGACCACCCGCATGCTGCTCGACAACGCGTCCATCGTGTGTGGTCCGAACCTTGAGGTGAACACTGCGCTGCTGCGTGCGGATCAGGACTACAGCTCGGTGAGCGCATACAAGATTTGGTATCGTGACGACCTCAGCGGTGATGTCGGTGTTCCTGCGGTGCGCAACATCGCCATCGACAGCCACATGGATGAGCTGCTGAAGGCCATCGACCTGTTCATGAAGTTCGCCGATCTGGAGACGTTCGTGGGTCCGGCGACAGGTGGCGACATGTCGAAGGGTCCGAGCGAGCCCCTGCGCACGGCGGCGGGAGCCTCCATGCTGCGGGGCGACGCGGCGCTGCCCTTCAAGGACATCGTGCGCAACTTCGACAGCTTCACGCAGTCGGTGATCTACTCGCTCGTCCAGTTCAACAAGAAGTTCAATCCGGATCGCGTCAAGGAAGGCGACTACAACGTGATCGCACGCGGTGCCACCAGCCTCATCGCGAAGGAAATTCGCGGCATCCAGATCGACAGCATCTCGGCGACACTGCGGCCCGAAGAGGCCCTGCACGTGGATGACCGCAAGCTCGTCGAGGCGCGCTTCGCAGTGCGCGATCTGGACGACATCCTGCTCCCGATGGACGAGGTCAAGCGTCGTCAGGCTGCCCAGTCGCAGTCGCAGCAGGAGCAGGCCCAGAAGCAGCAGGAACTCATGGAAGCGAACATCCGCAAGCTGCTCTCGGATGCCTTCAAGAACATCGCACAGGGGCAGAAGAACTCGGCGGCTGCCGATGCCACAATGGCAAACACGGCCATCGCCATCATGGAAAAGGGATTGGCCGATGATAACGGATCGGAAGGTAAAGCTGGAGGCTCTGGCGGGTCAGCTGCATAACGCACGCGGCACGTACGAGATCAAGGCGGTGCTCGAACTGCTGCAGCTGCGGCTGGACGGCGTGAAGAACCAGCTGCTCACCTGCAAGCCGGACCAATTTTTGCAGTTGCAAGGTGAGGCACAAGCGTACGATAAGGTTGTTCGTGACATCTCGCGGGGTAGCCCGCATAACAAAGGCGCTGAGGAGAAGTAAATGGTAGATGCTGTGGAACAGGTTCCCGAGACAACGTCTGAAGTCAATTTCGACGACGCTTTCGCGCGGCTGGCAAACCTAGAGCAGCCCGCGCTCGGCGAAGAGCCTCCGAAGAAGCCCGAAGAGGCCCCTGCTGCGGACGCCAAGCCTGCTGCCGAAGCGCCTGCGGCTGACGACAAGCCTGCGGAGCCCGACAAGCCTGCCGAGGCTGCGCCTGCGGCCCCTGCTGCGGCTCCTGTCGAGGCTCCCAAGGAGCCTGCGCCGTCCGACGCGGTGCTTGAGCGCCTTGAGAAGCTGCTCAAGCCTGCCGAGGCGGCTCCTGCTGCGCCTGCAGCGACCCCGGAACAGCCTGCGCCGATGTACTCGGACGACGAGGCTTCGTTCCTGAACAACTACGTGAAGGAATGGCCCGACGTGCATCGCGCAGAGGCGCTGATCCGTCGCGGCGAGCACCAGCAGCTGCTCAGCTTCGTGTTCAACGAGTTGGCGAAGGAAATCCGTCCGCTCATGGAGACGGTGCAGGTTCTGTCGCAGCGCACGTTCCTTGGCGACCTCACCACCAAGGTTGCGGATTACGATCAGGTGCGTGATCAGGTGATCGACTGGGTGGACACACAACCTGCGTATTTACAAGATGCGTATAAGCGTGTAATTGAGAATGGCTCGGTCGAGGAGATCGCTGATCTCATCGGTCGATACAAGAGGGAGGTGGGCGTTCCTGCTACGCAAGTGGCACAAGCTCCTGCCCCCAAGAAACCGGATACTGAGCTGCCTCCAGCTACCAAACAAGCGGCTGCTGCGTTGGCCCCAGTCAGTTCCAAGCGTACGGTGGTGCCGCAGGCCGTGGACCCGACAGATTTCGAGGCCGCGTTCGCGTCATTCGCCAGCAAAATGTGAACTCAACTTCTGGAGCTGAAAAATGGCACAGGTTACTGGTTACGGCGACATCTCCCCGGCAGTCGCTGCCTATTCCGTGGTTCGCATGCTCAAGCGTGCGATGCCCTATCTGCATCTGGAGAAGTTCGGCCAGACGTACGCGCTGCCGACCAACTCGACGCAGACCGCCAAGTTCCGCCGCTACTTCCTCGTCGGCGCGACTGGTGCGGCTGGTTCGGGTTCAGGCAACTTCTTCATCCCGATTGCCACCACACCGCTGGTGGAAGGCGTGACCCCCGCGGGCAACAAGCTCGCCAACGTGGACTACACCGTGACCCTCGCGCAGTACGGTGACTACATCACCATCACTGACGTGATCATGGACACGCACACCGATCAGGTGCTGCAGGCCGCCACCGACGTGCTCGGTGAAAGCGCTGCTGTCACCGTCGAGACACTGCGCTACAACGTCCTCAAGGCTGGCACCAACGTGTTCTACGCGAACGCCGTTGCTGGCCGCGTGAACGTCGTGACGCCGATCTCGCTGGCCGACCAGCGCCGTGTGACCACGGCTCTCAACCGCCAGAACGCGAAGAAGATCACGCAGGTCGTGGCTTCCACTGCGGACTACAACACGAAGTCGGTCGAAGCCAGCTACATGGCTGTCTGCCACCCCGACCTCGAAACCGACATCCGCACGATGTCCGGCTTCAAGCCCGTCGCCGACTACGGCCCGCACACCACTCCGTTCGAAGGTGAGATCGGTTCGATTGAGCAGGTTCGCTACCTCTGCTCGACCGTTCTGTTCCCCTTCGCCGACGCGGGCGGTGCCAAGGGCCTGATGCGTTCGACCTCGGGCACCAGCGCCGATGTCTACCCGATCCTGTTCTTCGCTCGCGATGCCTTCGGCATCGTCCCGCTGAAGGGCAAGTCGTCCATGACACCGATGGTGGTCAATCCGAAGCCCGCCGCTGGCGATCCGCTCGGTCAGCGCGGCACCGTGGGCTGGAAGCTCTACACGGCCACGGTGATCCTGCAGGATGCCTTCATGGCCCGCCTCGAAAGCGCCGCTACGGCCTAATGACTGAAGGGGGTCGATAACCTCGACCCCCTTTCTTCAACCCATCCTTCAGGAGCTACCGACATGACAACCTTCGCAGCTACAACTCAGGCAATGGGCATCACGAACTTCGCTTCGGGCTCGTTCACTGGTGATGGCACTATCGCCACTCTCAACCTCGGCTTCAAGCCGCGCTACTTCAAGCTGTTCAACGCCACTGACGTGGTGGTGTACGAGAAGTGGGAAGGCATGGTGGCCGCCAACTCCATCAAGACGGTTGGTGTGGGCACCACGACCAATGACGCGTCGGCGATCACACTCGACGCTGTGGGCACTGTGACAATCCCGGCAGCGATCAACATCTCTGCCAAGGCGCTGAGCTGGATCGCCATCGGCTAACGAACAAGCGAGGGGGCTTTCGGCCCCCTCAACCCCATCTGGAGGTCGCTATGGGCGAATGCACTGTCAAGATCGAACGGCTCGTCAACGGCTATGAAGTCGAGATGAAAGACCCGGAGATCGTCAAGGCAAACATGAAGCCCAGCAAGGGGCCTTCGCCTTGGAAAGACCCGAACGTCGGCTACGTGTTCAAGACCGTGGACGAGGTGCTGGCGTTTCTGAAAACCAATCTCGAAAAAGCTCTCCCGATGGATGAGTACGAGAGCAGCTTTGACGCAGCTTCAGCAGAGGAAGAAGGAGAAGACTGATGGTTGAGTACGAGGGCATTGAGCCCAACATCGAACCCGCGAAGAAGCCCCGACTGAAGGCGGTCAAGTCTGCGGCACCTGTCTCGCAGGACCGTGTGCGCATCCAGCTTGAAGAGGCTGATGACATTCCGCCCACCGGGCAGTTCGTCGGCTACAACGGCGTCGGCTACATCCTGCGCCCCGGCGTTCCTGTCGAAGTGCCGCTCGGCGTCAAGGAAATTCTCGACAACGCGGTGATCGACGTACCGCAGATCGACCCGGACACACGACAAGTCATTGGCACGCGCCCCAAGATGCGCTATCCCTACCGCTTGGTCCCTTGAACATGAGATGGTCCGATGAACCTTGGCGAACTGCGAGACGAGCTTCGGGTCGGCATTCTGAACGACCGTTCTGACCGAGTTAGCGGGTCATCGGACTACCTCTGGACGGACGAGACGCTGACGCGATACATCAATGTCGCGCAGCGTCGTTTCGCTCGGCGCAGCCTGTGCCTGCGTGACAGTCGCACAGCAGAGGTGTGTCAGGTGACGCTGGTGACAGGTCAGACCGAGTACACCCTCAATCCTGCAGTGATCGCGGTGATCTCCGCGAAGATCGAAGGCGACGCGCAGGATTTGGCGCGCGGCGGACATACGGTATTCGGCGGTGTCCAAACACCTGACACGCTGTATTTCGATGTGAACCAGCTCAGCACGCTGCCGCCCAGCAAGCCGTTGGCGTACAGCACAGATGAGACGTTGGTGGAAGATGACAACGGTGCAATCAGCACGGTCGTGCTGCGTGTCTACCCGGCCCCGAGCGATGCCTACAACGGCATCAAGATTTTGCTGCGTGTCGCGCGTTTGCCGCTGGACACGCTGAGCAACGACGCACAGCAGTGCGAAATTCCTGAGGATCACCAGCTGGAGATGCTGGACTGGGCGGCATATCTCGCACTGCGGATCGCCGATCACGACGCGGGAGATAGCCCGCGTGCAGAGAATTATGCCAAGTCATTCGAGATGCATGTGCAGGCTGCACGCAACGCGATGCTGCGCAAGCTGTTTGCCCCTACGCCGTGGGGCTTCGGTCGCGGCGGCTATATCTGGGAGCGGTAATCATGGTTGCAGTAATCGACCCGAAGAAGCTGGCGACAAGCACGTACGGCATGCTGCCTTCGCAGACAGCTGAAGCGAAGAAGGTTGAGCAGTTCGCTCCGCAGGCGCGTTTCACTGAGCTGATGCGCAAGCCTGAGAACTACCCGAGCCTGCTTGAGAGTGAGCTGAATGGGTACGCGGAAGGGCGCGGCAAGATGCGCAACTTCCTGTCGTTCGGGCTTATGCCGACAGCGCCGCAGGCTATTGCGGAAGCTGGCGAGGCACCTGAAGAGGCCACTGAGAAGATGATGCAGGGGATGAAGGAAATTCGTCCGTTCTCGTACTACCCGAGCATGGCTGTTGGCGCGGCGCTGGAGCCTGCTGCGATGGTGATGAGCGGAGCAGCGGGTCTTGCGAGCGCAGGCATGGAGACGGTAGGCATCCCTGCCGCCGCAGCCATCGGTGCGGCTGCGGGCGATCTCGCGCACACGGGCTACAACTGGATTTGGGGCAACGACTACCCGACGCAGAAGGGTGAGACGCCGCAGGCAGGGGTGTCCGAGAAGGACGCGCGGCTGGCAGCGTACGCAGAGCAGCACCCGGAATACAAAGCCGCACAGGCGGCTTACGACGCTTCGCTGACACAAGGGCGCGCGCTTACAGGCGAGGCTGCTACGCGGCCTTCGGCTATCGCGTTCAGTAAGCTCTACACACCAGATGGCAAGCTCGCGCCGGGAGTAACACCGGAGCAGGAGGCGACCACGCGTGCGTGGGCTGCATACGAAGCGAAGGGCTTGGCGGGCCAGACCCGAGACGGTCGGCGAGACGCATCGCGCTTCACCCCCGATGTGTTCGAGAACAACCCTGCCACCGCAGCAGCTGGCGGCACACTTGTTGGACGTGCATCGAGCGCGACAGGCGCACCGAGTGGCGCGGCTGGACAGGGAGCGCCGCAGTACGCTCCCGGCGCGATGGCCGACGCGATGGACCAGTACGAGGAGGAGCACCCCGGCAATCGTGGCGGCACCTTGACCACGTCGGAATACAACAAGCGCAAGGCGCAGGCCGAGGTTGATCGCGTGGATGGTCAGTACGCAGCTCTGGGGGCGCAGCTTGGTTTCGCCGACCCCAAGCTCGCTGTCGCGCTTGGCCGCAAGGGGCAGTTCACGCATGGCATGGTCAACGCCGCGATCCTGCAGCAGCAGGTGCGGTCGTCGGAAAAGCTCGACGCGAAGACTGACATCTACCGCCGCAAGATTGCGGCGGTAGAGGCGGCGTACGCAGCAGCTGAGCAGCTTCCTGATACCGATCCACGTAAGGAGCAGATCAAGTCTCGCGCGCAGGCGACGCTGGATGAGATATTCAATACGATCAATGCCCCCGGCTCTGTTGTTACAATCCCCAGCGCTCCGCAGACTGGTAATTAAGGGTAAGCCCGCATGGCTTCGATCTTGGACGACCCGAACCGTGACGCTTCGATCAGGGCGATGGCAGACGCGATCATCAACGGTCCCGCGCCTGCGGCGCAGCCGAAGCGAAACTTGTTCACGGCAGGTGTCAGCTCGGGTATCGATCAGCTGCAGGCGCTGAGCGGTCGTGCCATTCAGGCAGTCGGCGACGCAGCAGAGATGCCAACTGTCTCTGACTTCGGCAAGGGCATCGCAGATCGTAATTTCGCGGAAGCTGCAGCGAATGGACGCCCCGATCTGGAGAACCGTCCCGATCTCGCGCACTGGACTGACTACCCTGCATGGGCGGCGTATCAGGCATCCAAGCAGCTGCCGACACTTGCCGCAGCACTGGTGGCTTACAAGCTCGGCGGCGCGAAGCTCGCAGGCGCGATCCCCGAAGAACTCGCGACTGCTGGGGCGTACGCCCCACGCATCATGGGTGGCGGCGGTGCGCGCATCGGCATGGCTGCAGCCGAGCGTGAAGCAGCGCAGACAGCGGGCGCTCAGATGGTCGCGGGTATCGCGTCGCAAGCACCTGTCATGTACCCGCAGGCTGTGGGCAGCATGTACGATGAGGCGGTGAACTCTGGTACGACCGGGAAGGATGCGGCGAACAAGGCTCTTGCGCTCGGTGTGCCTTACTCGCTCATGGAGGGCTTTGAGCCCGGATCGCTGTCGGGCGTGGTCAAGACCGGCCTTGCAGGCGGGATGTTCAAGCGGCTCGGCACGGGTGCGCTCACCGCTGCCGCAACCGAGACTGTCACCGAGGGTGTGCAGACAGGTATGGAGCAGAGCTTCCGTCCTGACCTCACTCCGCGTGAGAAGATGTCGAACATCATCGAAGGCGCGATTGCAGGCGGTGTGGTCGGCGGACTGTTCGGTGGTGTCGCGGGTGTGCTTGGTGGTAACCCGCACATCAAGAAAGCTGCGCCCGGTGATGTCGGCAACTCCGAGCTGGCGAAAACCGTGGACAACGCGCTCGGTACGTCCGAGGGCGGGCTGAACCTCAAGGTTCATGGTCAGCCTATCGCGCAGCCCAGCGAAACACGCCCGCTGGCGGGCTTGAGTGAGAGAGAGCTGCTTGCCCGCTTGAGCATGGTGCAGGCGCGCGAGATGGACGCGCGCAAGGGCACCGGCGAGTCCAACCCTCAGGCGTCGCTGATCGCTCAGCAGATCAATCACGAGCTGGACATTCGTCAAGGTCGTATCGACCCGGATGCGCCGACACCGAATGATCCTGCGCAAGCCGAGCTGCTAGACATCAACAAGCGGGTCAGTGACGGCACAGCGACTGCGCAAGACATCGCGCGTGCGCGCATGTTGCAGGAAGGCCCTGTCGCAGCCAATACCAGCCCCGACCGTGGACCTCAGGCAGAGCCTGCGCTGGTTCCCGACGTGGATGGTCGCTTGACGGCGAACTTGCGTGAGCAGCCGTCGTTCGATCTTGTCGATCCGCGCACGAAGGAAGCGCGGGGCGAGCAGCTGACACCTGAGGCGACAGCGCAGCGCGAAGCCGCCACGAGCATGGACGAGGCTGTCAGCCAGAAGCTGGCGGGCACCAAGCCTGTCACCGATGATGTGCGCGCGGCGCAGGACGAAGAGTTCTACGGCAAGACGACTGCTGGGTGGGCTGCAGAGGCCAAGGCGTCAAAGCCGCAGGATCATGTTGACCGGGTCATCACTGTCATCAACGCCATCAATGCGGCAGACAGCGCCGATGGCGGCCGTGGCCGTGCGCTACCCAAGAGCCTGAAGGACAAGGCCGAGGAGATCGGCCTCACGCACAAGGATGGTTCCCCGCGTGATCTGCAGGCTGAGGTGAATGACGCACTCTTGGAGTACAGCGACAAGCTGAAGCGCGCGACGCTCACCAACACTGCGCAGGCGAACACCGCTGCCGAGAAGTTCAAGAACGAAACACTCGTCCCTCTGCGCCAGAAGTTGCAGACCTTGCAGGAGGCCCAGAAGCGTCTCGCGGGTGCGCCTCAGGCAACTGGACCCCTGACGCCCCAGCAGTTGCTGGGCATCAAGCCCGGTAACGTCTCAGAGGCTGATGCGCAGGCATTGGCGGCAGCGCCCCCGGCTCCCGTAGCCCCGACGTTCACCCAGCGGTTCCGGGGCGCAGGGGCGCCCAACTTTAACGCGAATGTTGCTGAGGAGGCCCCGGCCCCGGCAGTCGCCAACGTCCCGCCGCCCAAAGCCGCCGACATGGCGCAGGTGAGCGAGCGGTGGGCGCAGGGCAGGGTCGGGCAGACGCAGGCTGAGAGGATGGCTGCCCGCGAAGCAGTGGCCTCAGCGCCCGCCGCTGTCAATCCTACGGCCATTCCCAACGCCACCGCGCAGGGCACGGCGTTCTCCCCAGCTGGGCGGGCCGTCCCGGTCAGTGAGCCGACCAAGATTGTCACTGCGCAGGATCGCGCCAAGGCTCGGCGTACAGGTAAGCGCACACCCGCTGCGACCGTTGTCCCGGTGGAGGCCCCGCTGGCGGGAGGCACCAGTTTCCGGGGTGAGGCCCCGGTTGCGCCGCAGGCTGCGACAGACATCGAACCGAATAGCGCACGCGCCCAGATCGTGACGCAGCTCATGCGCTCCAAGCTGGAGCGCATCTCGCAGACCGATGACGTGGGACGCCCCCTGCGTCAGGCCGCGTCTGAAGCATTGGCAGGGCTCGACGCCTTCCAGCCGGGTGCCGATGCGACAGCTGCCCGTGTTCTGGCCGAGCACGCGGTGGTCACGGGCGACATCGTCTTCAGCCGTCGCAACCCGATCACAGCCGAGCCGCCCATGTCCGAAGAAGCCTTCGGACAGGCGATGCAGGCGGCAACTCGCAAGATGCCTGTCTCCGCGTTGAACGCGATCACTGTGGTGAGGTCGGTCGAGAACCTGCCTGCCGAGGTGCTGGCGGCTGCTGAGAAGATGGGCATCCACCCGTCAGAGGTTCGCGGTGTGTTGCATGACGGCATGGCCTACGTGGTGCAGAACCACGTTAGCTCTCAGGCAGAGCTGAACGATGTAATCGCCCATGAAATCTTCGGGCACGGCGGCGCTCGCGCACTCTTCGGCGACAGGCGTGTCGCAATGCTCTCCACAGCGTTCAAGCTCGCGGGAGATACCGAGGGTTTCCGGCGCACTGTCGCGCAGTTCGGTATCAGCGGGCGCGAGTTCGATAACCTGTTCCCGGCGCGGGAGCTTACAGATCAGGATCGCGCGCAAATCGTTGACGAGCTGCTGGCGATGGCTGCAGGTCGCGCAGGTGGTAAGCTCAAGACGGCGCTGCTCTCGTGGGTCGGTACGTTCAAGAGCATGCTGATCAGGGCGCTTGACGCCATTGGCTTGCGCGAGGTGGCGGATCGCTTGAACAGGTTCGACGCGGCGACCTTCGCGGCCACGATGGCGCAGATGAAGTATGCCGTGGAGATGGGCGGCAACCTCGGCGGCGGTGATACGGTGTTCTCGCGCGTCACGGTCCCGGCAACGCCGGACGGCCTGAACGAGAGCACGCAGAACCTGACGAAGTCCGTCTCGCGCGTCGAGGACTGGTTCCACTCGCGGGATTGGTCCACACTCTCGCTCAAGGCCAACCAGCTGAACCTCTACACCAGCTCGGCGGGTCACATCGTCGATACCTTCGGACCGATGTTCCAGCGCGAGGACGGCACCAACCCGCTCAAGGATTGGTGGGAGGCCAACCGTCTGCGCGGTGTCACCGAACAGCGTCTCGCTCACCTTGTGCAGGTGGGTCACCGCATGTTCGAGAAGGTGATGCAGAATGATCCCAAGGCCGCCAAGAAGATCGGCGATCTCATGGGCTACACGTCCTACAACATCGACCCCGCGAAGACGTGGGAAGAGCACGAGTGGCTGCATAAGACCGACAACGAGGAGGCGTTGAAGGGCCACGTGCGTGAGGCGAACAAGATTTATCGTGATCTGCGCCAGAACCACGCGGAGGCTGCGGCAACTTACGACGCGTTCCATAACACGAACGAGAGCCTGCACTTCGCGCAGCAGGCCGTGTCGCTCTACAACCTCATGATGCTCGACAACGCGGTGCCCGAGGGCGTCAAGGAGAAGCTGCGCTCGGACCCGAAGTTCGGCAACCCGATGGAGAAGTACCTCCAGATGGAGGGCACCTACGACAATCCGAAAGCATCGCGCGACTACTGGTACAGCTACGGCACGCAGCTGCTGGCAGAGGCAGAGGAGTATGTCGCTGCGCAGCGCGGGCTCGCGAACATCAGCGACAAGGAGACGAAGGCAAAGCTGAACGTCAGCACCAGCTCTATCGCCTCGCGTATTCGCTCCATCAATCAGGAGCGCGACGCAATGGCGCAGTCGCCATACTTCCACCTTGGCCGCTTCGGCGACTACGTGCTCTCCTTCCACATCAAGAAGGACGCGAAGGGCAACTCCGACCCGGCGTCGATGGACCGCATCGTCACAGCGTTCAGGCAGGCTGGCCTTGAAGGTATTGAGATGAACGGCGAGTACAACAAGGACGGTGTGGTGATCCCGAAGGATGCCACGCGCGCCAACGCCTTCATGCGGTTCGAGAACAAGGTGAAGATGGACGAGGCTCGCCGCGTTGCCGAGATGCTGGCGAAGGAAGGCCATGTGCTCAACGAGATCACCGGGACCGAGGACGGCGAAGGCGACAAGCGCATTAAGACCTTCTCGCGCGAGCACGAGCAGAGCGCGCTGGCCTTCCAGAAGATGCAGAGCCCTGAGTGGGCTCGCGACCTCATGGACCGCCTCAACGCCGAGGAGTTCGGCAAGCGTGAAGGCATGACCGAAGGCGAGCGTCAGCTGGCCGGGAACATGAAGGGCGAGTTCGAGCGTTACGTGCGCCAGTACTTCCTCAACCTGCTGCCGGACACAGCGGTGTCCAAGGTCATGGTCCACCGCAACAACGTGCCGGGTTACTCGGCTGACATGATCCGCTCCTACCTGTTCCGCACGCAGGTGGGTGGTCGCGCGCTGGCGAACCTCTACGCATCGGCGCGCATGTCGAGCGCGAGGCAGGGCATGATCGCTGCGGCCAACGACGCCAAGGCCGACAGCGACACGACGAGGGCGATGCTGAAGCAGAACGTGGTGAACGAGCTGTTCACGCGCGACGCACAGCGCCCGCTGGTGGTGCGCAACAACTTCATCGACACGTGGCGCGCAGTGAACCACGCGTACTTCCTCGGCATGTCGCCGTCCTACATGGCGGTGAACATGACGCAGCTCGGCGTGCTGCTGTGGCCGGAACTGTCGAAGCGGTTCGGCTTCATTCCCTCGGCCAAGGCCATCGGCAAGGTGACCCCCAAGGCGATGAAGATCATGGCTGCGGTGATCAAGGAGGGCGGCAAGCTCGGCTGGAACAACCTGCCTGACGCGTCGATCAGCCGCGAGGTGCTGAGCAAGGTCAACGGCCTCACGGAGGCGGACATCAACTTCATCATGCGCGTGGTGAACTCGGGCGTGATCGACATCGGCTCGCAGTCTCGCGAACTGGGTCGCGTCGTGGAAGGCACAGCTAACAGCAAGGTCGAGGGCGCACTGCGCTGGGCCTCGGCGGCAGGCTACTACTCGGAAATGACATCGCGCCTTGTTGCTGCGATGTCAGCTCGCGAGCTGCACGGCGGCAACAGCAGCAATGAGGAACTGTACAAGTACGTTGACGAGACGGTGCGTCAGTCGATGCTCTCCTACGAGACATGGAACCAAGCGCGTGCCACAGGACGCATGGGGCTTGCGGGTCCGATGACCCCGGTCATGACGAGCTTCCTGCAGTACACCTTCCAGCTGACAGAGAAGCTGTACCGCGAACTCGCGACGGCCTTCTGGCGCGCAGGCAAGACGAACGAGGAGCGTGTCGCCTCTCGCAAGTTCTTGGCTGCTCACCTTGGTGCCGTGACGATGCTGACAGGCACGCTCGGCATGCCGATGGCCTCGGTCTTCGCCAAGGCGTTCGACAGCCTGCGCGATGTGTTCGGTGACCCCGATGACGAGCCGTCCGACATCCGCACATCCTACCGCAACATGCTGGATGACATGCTAGGCAAAGATGTGGCTGAGGTGGTCGCACGCGGCGTGCCTCGTGCATTCGGTGCCGATGTCTCGCAGCGCGCAGGCGAGCAGGACATCCTGCCCTTCGCGCACATGGTCAGCAAGCTGATGACGGATCGCGGCAAGTGGGATGACCGCGTGAAGGACTGGGCTCTACAGACGTTGGGCTCTCCGGTCAGCATGATCTCGAACATCATCGATGGCGGCAACAAGATGTACGCTGGCGATTTCAAGGCGGGCTTCCTGCAGGCCATGCCGACAGCGATCAAGGGTCTGGGCAGGGCGTACTATCTCGCCACCGAAGGCTACGTGGATGCCAAGGGCAACAAGCTGCCGATGGATGTCGGAACCTTCGACGTGCTGACGCAGGCGCTGGGCTTCAACACCTCGCGCAAGGCCGAATATTCGGAGGAGCGCGGTGCACAGGCAGCGCTCAAGGGTGACAGGTATCGCAGGGCGCAGATACTGCGGAACGATCTTGCGCAGGCCATTGAGGCGGGCGACCCGGAGGGCATTCAGGACGCAGCTGCGGCGGCGCAGCGCTTCGACGCGAAGAACCCGGATTTCCAAGTGATGCCTACAATCGCTTCAGTGGTCAGGTCGCGCGCACGTGAGCGTATGAAGGCCGAAATGACCGATAGTCCGCTGGGTACGAAGCCGACGCTGGCCGACCGGACAGCGTTTGGGAACTTGGATTGATTTTGTGACACGTTCGTGTAGATTGCCGCAAACGAGGATGGGTGATGGCTGCCGTACACAACATTACAATTGAGCAGGGTGCAACCTTCCGGCTCAGCGCCATCTGGAAAGACGCGGGTGGCACCCCCATCAATTTGACGGGGTACACCGCACGCATGATGGTGCGTCGAACTTACAAGGATGCGGCTCCCTTGCTGACGTTCACGACCGAGAACGGTGCTATTGTTCTCGGCGGCTCGGCAGGTACTGTCGAGGTGACAGGGCTTGCAACGCTTACCGACGATGTACCAGCCAAGAGCTGTGTGTGGGACATCGAGCTTGTGAGCCCGACCGGGTTCGTGAAGCGCTTGCTTGAGGGCGTGGCGGTTGTCACACCGGAGGTCACGAAGTGACAGACCTTATCACCGTAAACGAGACGACACAGGTTGTTCAGGTCACTGAAACGCCGACGACCGTCATCGTTACGGAGGATAATACTGTTGTTGTGATCAGCGACCCCGGCTTGCCTGAGGCCGCTGGTGCTGCGTGCGTAACACACATCATCGACGGTGTAGGGTCTGCAATCTCACCCGGCTTGCGCGGCAGTGTGCCGATCCCGTTCGACTGCGTAATTGTAGGGTGGACCCTCGTGGCCGATCAGGTCGGCTCCATCCAGCTCGACATCTGGAAGTCCACGTACGCGTCATACCCCCCGTCTGTGGGCGGGTCCATCGTTGCTGCTGCGAAGCCCGCAATTGTGTCTGGCGTCAAAGCATCATCGTCCACCTTAACGGGATGGACAACTGCTGTGAGTGCAGGAGACATCCTCGCATTCAACGTTGACAGCGTGTCTACGATCTCTCGTGTGACGCTGAGTTTGAGTTTGGCCCGACTATAATCACAATACGAGGATACTGACATGTCTATCTCAAATACCACAGAGAGCGCCATCCTGAAGTTGATCTACAACGCGACTGCGTGGGCCAACTACGCGGACAACGCTGCGACCACACCTGAAACCAACATCGTCGTGGCAGGCCACACAGCCGACCCCGCCGACACGGGCACAGGCTCCACGTCGGAAATCGCTTACACTTCCTACGCGCGTGTCAACGTCGCACGCACCACGGGCGGCTGGACGGAGACCACAGGCTCGGTCTCGCCTGTGGCAACGATCAGCTTCCCGGCTGGTACAGGCGGTACGGGCACCATGACCCATTTCTCGACAGGCAAGTCGGGCGGCGGCGCTTCGGCCATCTTGTGGTCGGGCACGGTGACCCCTAACATCGTCTGCGGCAACGGCGTTACACCGCAGCTGTCTACCGCTACAACCATCACCTTGGACTGATCCGCATGGATCACGCAGCGGAGTATCGCAGGTGCCTCATGGAGGCGGACGTGCCGGGAATTATGCGGGTTTGGAACCACACCGATCCGCATCTTCCTCAGCCGTCGCCGAGTGAGGCGTTGCTTCAGCTGCACCTTGCGCGCGCTGAGGCAAAGAGCATACCGAAAAAGCTGAGGATGTACTCGTTCGATTTGCTTTACGAGCAGGGCATCAAGAAGATCGATGGTGAGTGGGTCAAGGATGAGCCTGTGTTTCTCGGCGAGGGCGATCCTTCGATCAAGGCGCTCTCGGTCGGTATCGCATCCAAATCCAGCTACCCCGAGGTGAAGACACGTATTGAGGCCGCGATGAAGGACGCATACCTTAACGAGATCGCGAAGGGCATCACCGAGCCCGCGATCCATCGCAAGAAGATGCTGGAAGCCCGCGCCAAGCAGCGGTTCAAGATGAGGATGGCGTAATGCCCTTTACCATTGCACATGCAACGCAGGCCGTTGGCACCGATGCTGGCAACGGCGAAATCCGCAAGGCGCAATGGAACGAGAACCATACGCCGACCTTCACCTCGTCGTTCCTCCGCAATCGCATCATCAATGGCGATATGCGGATTGACCAGCGGAATGAGGGTGCGAGCGTCAGCGTTTCGAGCGATGGTGTATCTTTCTTCGGTGTTGACAGAACATTTGCGACGAAATCGACCACGGGCGTATTTTCCGTCCAGAGAAGCACGACTGCGCCGAATAACTTTAGCTATTCCCTAAAGGCCACTGTTACGACTGCTGACGCAGCGGTTGCTGCTGGTGACTATGCTGCAATCATCCAGTACATTGAGGGCTACAACGTAGCAGACTTGGCGTTCGGAACCGCGAATGCACAAACTGTCACGCTTTCGTTCTGGGTTCAATCGAGCCTTACGGGTACGTATGCGGTCAGCATCTGTAATGCCACTGGTGCCAGAACCTATGTGGCGACCTACACCGTAAACAGCGCCAATACTTGGGAATACAAGACAGTCACTATTGCTGGCGACACGACAGGAACGTGGGCCACCGACAACACAACGGGCCTTGCTGTCCGATTTGGCCTCATGGCTGGATCGACATTCCAGCAGACGGCAGGTTCATGGGGGACAACAAACGCTCTCGGCACTTCGGCCACCGTGAACTGGATGGGAACGTTGAGCAATACGTTCTATGTGAGCGGTGTCCAGCTTGAAGTCGGCAGCACCGCCACGGCATTCGAGCGCCGCCCATACGCGCAGGAAGCCTACCTCTGCCAGAGGTACTACCAGAAGAGCTACGAAGATGTCGTCCCGGCAACCGCTACGACGAACGGTTATGTCGCATGCTGCTGTGCAGCTCCATCAGGGTTCGGTGGCGGTTTTTCCTTCCCGGTAGCAATGCGCGCCAGCCCGACATTCTCTTATTGGGATAGCGCCGGAAACGCTTCGCGAAGCGGCTATTACAATACGGCATGGGTTACGAATAATAACTTCTTCTCGACTGTCGCCATGACGAAGAAGTCGGGATATTTCGTCGTGAACGTGGGCATCTCGGCGACGCTCTTCATTCATTACACAGCGGAAGCGGAGCTATAGAAATGGCTTACAGCAACGCTCAGTATGCGGATAATGGCGGCATCAACGTCCTGATTGACGATATTCCTGCCTATGTTCCGAATGATCCGGCGAACTCGCACTATTCCGCCATCATGGCGCTGGTCAAGGCTGGTGAACTGACGATTGCGCCGTATGTCGCGCCTCCGCCTGTCGTACCGCTGTCCGTCACGCCCCGTCAGGTGCGCTTGCTGCTGTTGTCTCAGGGGCTTCTCGCGAACGTCGAGGCGATGATCGCAGCCAGCGACGAAGCCACGCAGATTACTTGGAAGTACGCTTCCGAGTTCCGCAGGGATGATCCGCTGCTGGAAGGTCTTGCCAAGCAGCTCGGCCTTACTGACGAGCAGATCGACCAATTCTTTATCGCCGCCGCAGCTTTGTAAGGAAACCTGATGGCCATCTCACACATCAAGTCGAACACCATCGCGGACTGGACGGGTACGGTCACTATCGGTAACTCGACGGGCGGTACACAGACCATTGCTGCGACTGACCTTGTTCGCCCCGGCGATTGGAACAGCGCACACAATCAGTTCTACACTCTGTCGGGTAACACCGCGAACGCCTCGACGGCCTCCGGCACCAATGTCGTGTTTCAGGCGGCTGGCAACCTTACTCTGGCTGGCTCGACGGGCACCATCGTCATCAGCGCAGCGGCGCGCGACTGGCTTTCGACCTATCAGAACGTACAGGCCATCAACAACACGGGTACGGTGTCGGTCGGCGGCGGTTCATCAAATGTCGTGTTTCCGTTCGTCATGCCGCAGGATGGTTCGTTTTCCTACCTGCGCATGCCTGTCACCATGTCGCTTGCGTCAACCACGTTCACCACGGGCGCGGCTGGTTACGGTTCATCGGTGGCGCAGTCCAACACGCTCTGGTTCAACATTTACACGCAAGGAACGGGTGCAAGCTCGCGTTCCATCCAGTGGATCACCAGCGCCTCGACCACTTGGGCCATGCAGATCAGCTACAGCGGCACGTCCTCAACGCATTCCGTCAGCTACAACGTGACCTTCCCTTCGGAAGGCGGCGTTTCATCGTCCACGCAGATGAGCACCACGCAGGCGTCTGCGTCCATCAACGAGGTTCCGGCTGGTACGTCGAACTTCGCTTCCTACCGCTACTTTGACATGCCGTTCGCGGCATCGCTCAGTGCTGGCAACTACTTCGTCGCAATCCAGCGTTCCTCGACCACGGCGGGCGGCTCAAACATCGGCCTCGGCATATCGGCGCTGATGGTGACGCAGCATAACTCATCTATCGGCTTCCCGAACCTTGCATCGAACAGCAGCAACCAGCTTGTGCCGTATCTCGGCTCGTGGTCGACCAACACGCTCGGAGCCACGACGTCCAGTATTGCGAGAGCTAACGTCTCGACGTCTGCCTCTCACCCCATTCCTGTATTCCAGATGATCCGAGAGGCATGATGAAGCCGGAAATCGTCACAGTCGGTAACGGTCGCCATAACGAGACGCTAGAGGAAAGCTCGCAGCGTATTCTGCAAGGCGCGTCGTGGAAGAAAAACCGCATCATCGTGCTGGTGCCAGCAGCGCACAAGATCGACGCCAAGGTCTACCTAAGCCACTGCAGCCTGATCTTCCCACCCAATAACGCGGTCTATCGCATGCTGTGTCTGGGCATGGAAGTGGGCGAGGCGTATTCGCAGGCAATCGACGCCGTTCTTGCGCACCCGGAACTGCGCGAGTGGGAGTATATCCTGACTGTGGAGCATGACAACGTACCCCCGCAGGACGGTGTGTTGAAGCTCATTGAGAGCATGGATGCCCATCCTGAGTATGCCTGCGTCGGTGGGCTGTACTGGACAAAGGGCGAAGCGGGCGTGCCGCAGATTTGGGGAGACCCGACAGACCCCGTGCTGAACTTCAGGCCGCAGGTTCCGCGCCCCGGCGAAGTGCAGGAGTGCTGCGGTACGGGAATGGGGTTCAACCTGTGGCGACTGTCCATGTTCAAGGATGAGAAGCTGCGAAAGCCTTGGTTCAAGACGCTTGCCAGTGCGGCTGAAGGTGTGGGTACGCAAGACCTCTACGCTTGGAACGACTTCAGGAAACATGGGTATAGGTGCGCGATTGACAACCGCGTGCTGGTTGGACATCAAGATAGCGAGACAGGGATCACATGGTAAAGATCGACATTGGTTGCGGGCCGAGCAAGAAAGAAGGGTTTGTCGGGGTGGATCAGTACGCGTTCCCCGGCGTGGATCATGTTGTGCGTATCGGCAACGAGCTGCTGCCCTTCGGTGAGGGTGAGGTCGAGGAGGTTCACGCCTCGCACTTCGTTGAGCATCTGACAGCACCCGAGCGCTGCCATCTGTTTAACGAGTTGTTTCGCGTGATGCCGCCGGGGGCGAAGATGACCATGATCGTCCCGCACTGGGGTTCGAGCCGCGCCTACGGCGACCCCACCCACCAGTGGCCGCCTATTGGCGAGATGTGGTTCTATTATCTCAAGCGCGAGTGGCGCATAAGCCAAGCGCCGCACACCGACAAATCGAACTGGCCTGAAGGCTACGACTGCGATTTCGACGCGACATGGGGGTACTCCATGCATCCGTCGTTTCATACCCGCAATGCTGAGTACCAGCAGTTTGCAATGAGTTTCTATCGCGAGGGCGCGCAAGATATCATCGCTACGTTGACACGGAGGTAACACCGTGTCGGACGCGTTTCAGAGAGACGCATTCCAAGGCTTCGTTCAAGAGGGTGCGCCTGCAGCGGCCAGCTCTCCGGGCACGTTCGACACAGGTATCTTTGATCGGAATATATTTGATAACGTCCTTGGGCCTGTCTCTGGCGCGTCTGTCGGCTCCGCTGCAGGCGTGGGCGCTGCCTCCGCTGTTGGTAGGGCGCTGTTCACAGGCGCGGGTTCGGCTGCAGGTCTTGGTGCGGCTTCGGCGGCGGCTATCGCGCTGTTCACAGGTGCAGGCTCCGCTGCGGGTGCTGGTGCTGCGTCCGGCGTGGGTCAGTCCACGGCGGCGGCGGCTGGCGCGTCTGCAGGCGTTGGCGCGGCCTCAGGTGTGGGTCAGTCTACAGCGGTTGCCGTCGGCTCTGCGGCAGGTGTTGGCGCGGCCTCAGGTGCTGGCATCGCGCTGTTCGCAGGCGCAGGTTCTGCAGCAGGCGTTGGTGCTGCGTCCGGCGGGGGTCAAGCTACTGCAGCAGCCGCTGGCGCGGCTGCAGGTGTCGGCGCTGCGTCTGCTGTTGGTAGGGCGCTGGGCACAGGCGCGGGCTCTGCGGCGGGTGCGGGCGCTGCGGCTGGTGTAGGTCAGTCCACAGCGGTCGCTGTCGGCTCCGCTGCAGGTGTGGGCGCAGCCTCGGGCGCGGCTGTTACATCTGCGAGCGTGGGCTCTGCGGCGGGTGCGGGTGCTGCGTCTGGCGCGGGTCAGTCCACGGCAGTTGCTGTCGGCTCCGCTGCGGGTGTTGGCGCTGCGTCCGGCGTGGGTCAGTCCACGGCGGCGGCTGTCGGCTCCGCTGCAGGTGTGGGTGCTGCGGCTGCTGTTGGTACAGGTGCCGCGCTGGCTGCTGGCGCGGCCTCTGGTGTGGGTGCTGCGTCCGGTGTGGGACGGTCTACTGCGGTCGCTGTCGGTTCTGCTGCGGGTACGGGCGCTGCAGCGGCTGTCGGTACGGGCGCTACTCTGGCCGCTGGCGCTGCCGCTGGCACGGGCGCTGCAACGGCTGTAGGGGCTTCTCAAGCTCTCGCCACGGGCTCTGCGGCGGGCGTGGGTGCAGCCTCGGGTGTTGCTGTCTCGTCTGCAAGTACAGGCTCTGCTGCAGGTGTCGGTACAGCCACAGGCGTCGGCGTTGCCATCGTGATCTCTGTCGGCGCGGCCTCGGGCGTAGGCGCTGCGTCCGGTGTCGGTCGGTCCAACGCGGCTGCCGCAGGCGCGGCTGCTGGTACAGGCGCAGCTGCCGCTGTTGGCACAGGAGCCATTTTGGCTGCTGGCGCATCCGCTGGTGCAGGTGCGGCCACAGGTGTTGGGCGAGCCTCTGTGTTTGGTATCGGTGCTGCAGCAGGCGTTGGCGCTGCTGCAGGTGTCGGGCGCAGCATCGTGATCGGTACTGGTTCAGCGAGCGGTGCCGGAAACGCCGCAGGTACAGGCGGCTCGCTGGCAAAGGCTACGGGTACAGCCGCAGGTATCGGTGCAGCCGCAGCTTTGTCACTTTCTGGCAGACAATTCGTGCAAAGCTGGATAATTTCTTGACAAAAGCACGTGGACTTTCCGCAACGACAGGCTATAAGATGTTGGAACCGTTTGAATTTCGAGGGATACGTGGTATGGAGCCGAAAGACCCCACATCGTTTAGCCTGATCACGTACCTCTGGGTCATGGGACTGGCGGTTGGAGGCGGACTGGTGAGCTACATGCATAAGCTCCAGCTTGGTGTCAGGCGTCCATTCAGTCTCGTCGAGTTCATCGGTGAGCTGGTAACATCTGGTTTCACAGGCGTCATAACTTTTTGGCTGTGCGAAAATTCAGGTATCTCTCCGCTGCTCTCCGCAGTCTTCGTAGGTATCTCGGGCCACATGGGTAGCCGCGCTCTGTTCCTCATTGAGCGCATCATCGAAAACAAAATCAGGAAGATCGTATCGTGACAGCTCTCCCCAAACAGTACGCATGGCTTCGTGACGAGCCCGGTCCTCGCCTTCTCGTCGAAGGCATCAAGACCTTCGGCACCGTCGAGGCTCCCGGCCCGAACGACAACCCCGCGATCCTCGCGTGGGCCAGACAGACAGGTACGGCGAAAATCTACGCGCACGACAGCACCGCGTGGTGTGGTTTGTGGATGGCGTATGTCGCGTTGCAAGCTGGATGGGACTTGCCCGTCAACCCGCTGTGGGCTCGCAACTGGGCTGACTGGGGCCGCGCTGCGCAGCAGTCGGCCATGCTGGGTGACGTGCTTGTGTTCGCACGTGGCACTTCGGGTCACGTTGGTATCTACGTGGGCGAGGACGACACTGCGTACCACGTGCTTGGTGGTAACCAGAGTGATCGCGTGATGGTCAAGCGCGTCGCCAAAAATCGCCTTCTTGCCGCTCGTCGCTGTCCGTGGCGAGTGAACCAACCGGGTAACGTGCGCCGCGTTATCTTGGCCGCTTCCGGCGCTATCTCAACCAACGAGGCATAAGGACATGGACTTCATTCGGAACTTCTTCCTCAAGTACACCAACCTGTTTGGCACCATCGGGTCCGTGCTCGCCGCGATCACTCTCTGGCTCGGCCAGCAGGGCTGTCTCTCGACGGGCGATTTCGCCGCGACGTGCACGATCAACTGGCTTCCGGTTTCGTGGATGCCAATGATCACTGGCGTGTTCATTGTTCTGACAATCATCGGCAAGCTTACGCGACCGGGCGGTCTTCTCCGCAGCGTCTTCGGTGGCACTGCCGTGATCTCGCCCAGCGCCAGTGTCGGTGCCGTCACTCCGGAGCAGGTGGCCGAGAAGTGACATACGTCAAGCTCATCGTTCTCCTTCTGCAGGTGACGCAGGCCATCATCCGTTATGTGACGGATCGGCAGCTGATCGCAGAAGGAGAGCGGCGAGTGATCGCCAAGCAGCTGGCAGCGTGTGCGGCTGCAGCGAAGATCGCCAAAGACACCCACACCGATGTCGGGAACAAGACAGATGCTGAAATCGATGATGCTCTGCGTGGCGACTATCGCCCTTAGCGGCTGCGTCACGTCGCAAGGCCCGAAGCCTGTGAAGGATACTTCGTGCGTGGCCTTCAAGGTCATCCACCCTTCGCGCGATGACACTCTCGACACAAAGCGTCAGGTGCTGGAGCACAACACCGTCTACCGCAAGCTGTGTGGAGCCAAGTGATGCCGAAGCCCGACGATCCGAACGCCCCGCCCGACAACATCACGATCAGTCAATTCGCAGGGGTCAAGAACACTGTCGCGCCAGAACGCCTCCAGCCGGGTGAACTTGAGCGCGCTCGCAACGTGGACATCGATGACGCACGTCAGCTACGCCGTCGCAGGGGCTACACACTCAAGTCCGCTGGCAGCTACCACAGCCTCTTCCGCGCGGATCACGGCCTCGTCTACGGCGTGAAGAACGGCGCACTCGGACGTATCGAACCGAACTACAGCTTCATCACCATCGCGTCAGGAGTAGGGTCGCGCCCGCTCGCGTATGTCCATCTCGGCGACTACATCTATTTCTCGTCTGAGGTCACGTCGGGCAAGTTCGAGCACCACACCAACACCCCCGCGCCGTGGGGCGCTGTCGCTGCTGAGAAGATGTGGCTGTCGCCTGTCGTGAACCCGACGTCGACACTGCCGCCCATCAAGGGCAAGAGCTACATGCGTCCGCCGCTGGCGAGCATCCTCGCCTACTTCAACGGTCGCATCTACCTAGCGGTCGACAACATCGTCTGGTTCACCGAGCTGTACCTCTACGACTGGGTGGACGACGTAAAGGGCTACCTGCCGTTCGAGAACGACGTGAAGGTGCTGGCGGCTGTGGCTGACGGCCTCTACGTAGGCACCGAGACGGCAGTCTGGTATCTCTCCCCGACCGAGGGAGGCATGAAGCGCGTGCAGGTCGCCAACTACGGTGCGATCAAGGGCTCGGCCCAGCAGGTGCCGTCCAACCTCATCCCCGACCAGCTGCAGCAGCAGACCAAGGGCGGCACCCTGATACTGACCAAGCAGGGGCTGTGCATCGGCATGGACGGCGGGAACTTCCTGAACCTGATGCAGACCACGGTTATCTTCCCAGACGCAGTACGTGCAAATAGCTTGTTCAGGACACAGGATGGTGTTAATCAGTACATCAGCGTCGTGGATAGCGGGGGCAGCCCCGCGTCCGCCGCAAGGATTGGTGACTACGTAGACGCAGAAATCAGACGGTTCCAAGGAGCATAATCATGGAAAACGGTTACGAAATGTCAGAGGGCGGCATTTTGCTGCCGAACCATAAGCTCCTTGTTGGGGGCGCTTACACGGGCCAGATCATCCGCGACGGCAAGGTGATCGACGAGTTTGAGGACAGCAACCTCGTTGTCAACGAGGGCCTGAACTCGCTGCTCAACATCATGTTCTTCGCCAGCACACAGATCACTGCGTGGTATCTGGGCGTGTTCGAAGGTAACTACACACCAGTTGCGGGCCTTACGGCGGCTACCGTCACATCGGCCTCGACCGAATGCACAGCATACGCAAGTGCCACGCGTCCGGCCTACACAGCAGCTACGTCTTCGGCCCAGAGCACAACGAACTCGGCGTCTCGTGCCTCGTTTGTGTTCAACGCTACCAAGACGGTCTATGGTGCGTTCCTCGTCTCCAACTCGACCAAGTCCTCTACGGCTGGCACGCTGTTCTCGGCGGCTCGCTTCGGAACCTCCAAGTCGGTGGTGAGCGGCGACGAGCTTCTGCTGACCTACACCTTCACCGCAGCGTCGGTGTAAGACCGGAGAACCACCCGAGGTATCAGCTCGGGTGGTTCCTTCCTTCAAGGGTGACGGATGACGCAGTACACCGACACGATCACCGACAACATCGGCGCTGGCGAGCAGTACGTGAACCTCGGTCGCGTGCTGGCTATGGCCGAAAGCTTGGGTGTCAGCGAGGTGGACCTGAACCTCGGCGTGGTGATGAGCGCCACGGACAACGTGGGTGTCAGCGAAGCCCTGCGTACTGATCTAGGTCTTTGGCTTCTTGAAACGCTCGGCGTAACAGACACAACCTCAGCAGCTCAGAAGATCGCTGTGATCTTGCTGGATCAGCCGACCATCGCTTCCGCACTCCTGACCGCAAGTGGCGGGGTCATTACGGACAACGTGGGTGTCAGCGAGGCGCTTGTCGCCTTGCGCGCTGTAGCACTTGTCGAAGCTCTCGGACTAACCGACACGCTGGCGGCTGCCGCCAAGTATTACCGCACCTTCACAGACACCATCGGCATCGACGACCTGCTGCAGCTGTTCGTGAGCGGGTCGCTGACCGACAATGTGGGTGTCAGCGAGGCGCTGGCCTACAAGTTCAACATGTATTTGGAGACTATCGAAAACGTCGGTATCTCCGAGACGCTGGCGCAGAAGCTGGTGTTCCGCATGGACATGGCGGACACCGTCACGTTGACCGACGCCCAGCTCTTGAAGCAGGTGTTCTCCGGGCAGCTGCTGGATGGCGTTGAGGTGACTGCAGGGTATGTCAGCCCCAACGGCACGGTCACAACATGGGTGATCAATACCAAGAATTTTGCCGCGACCGAGTACACCAATTTCGACTTCAACAGCTTTGCCCAGATGGGCAACAAGTTCCTCGGCGCAACGAGCACCGGGCTCTACGAGCTGAATGGCGATACTGACGATGGTGCGGCGATCATCGCGGACATCAAGTCCGGGCTCATGCAGCTGGGCGGCTCGCGCTTCACGTCGTTCAAAACCGCCTATCTCGGTATGCGGGGCGAGGGCGATTTTGTGCTGCGGCTGGAGACCGGCGATGGCAAGACGTACAATTACGCGGTAGTCGGAAAGAGTATGCAGTCTGCGCGGGTCCACTTTGGCAAGGGGCTGCGGTCGCGGTACTTCTCGTTCGAGCTGATCAGCACCGGGCAAGACTTCGACCTCGACACCGTGGAGTTCCTTCCGTTGGTGGCCCAGCGCCGTGTTTAGGCCCCCATTCATTATCGCAAATGTGAAGGGAACAGAGCTGTGGCCCGCCAGACTGCAAATGCCGACTGTCGTGCAAATCCGGGTCATGTCAAAAAGCACGACGTCTGGCGATGTGCGCGAGATCGCTCGCCAGATCGCTGAACGAAAAGTAAGTGCTTACGCTGGTCCGCTCAAACAGTTTTTTCTCGGGCGTCGCCAAGCAGTCAACATCAGCGGGCTGCCTTTCGCCAGCTATTCAACGCAGCTGGATGTAGGCATTGTCGTGCGCTACGTATTCAACTCGACACAGGACTTCGTCTATATCATGGTCGACGCTGACGCCATTGCCACTGCTCCGCAGCCTGCGCAGATCATTGAGGTGCCGCCGCCTACGACACGTGGGCCGCACACGAAGTTCATCGCTGTGCAGTGGAACATCTATCAAGACCTCCCACCGCCCCTGATCAACGAGAGCTGCAGCTCGGACGATCCGCCGCCAGTAAGCCCCATCGGCCTGTACCCCAGCAGTTACGCGCTCGGGGGCACATTCCACACGACCTATCGCGACGCACCAACAAACCCGTTCTCGTCGCTTGGCAAAGGGTTCTGGCTAGACGATCTTGGCGATGGCTCAGAGGGATGGAGCCCGATATGGCCCGCCAACATCGACATCACCGACGACATCCAGACGCAAGCTTCGGTGACAGCTGCGGCGTGGAATTACACGTTCCTTTCGCCGACAGACGGCAAGGCTACATGGATCGCACCTACTGGCGGAACTATTGCGGCCCCGACAGGTGGCCTCTTGCGAATGCCGTCAGGTGGCATCCATGACACAGCCTTTGTGACTGCTTCAGGTGTCAGCGGCGCGTTTCTTGGGATAGTCGAAGACCCTTCGCAAGTCGTCTGCGCCCTTGTCGCCGAGCAAAAGTATACCGCTGCCTTGTCGGTAGGGGAGGTGTTCGAGACGCCGCTGGCGATACCTACAGTCACCTACTACGACGAAGCCAGCAACCCGCACAATTGCCCGCTGATTGGCGCGTGCATCGACGATGACCCTCTGTACTATTCTTTCGGTGCTTATTCCTTGCCCTACAACAAGTACATCTGGCTGTTGTACGCGCCACCAAACGGCACGCCGCCGTGACGCTTGCCGCACTGGAAATTTGAGGTATATTGGGGCGCTTCAGGAGATAGCGGATGCCGAGTGGAAAGTTCGACGGCCAGCCCAATTACTGGTACGCCATTGCCGTCAAGGAGGTGGACGCCGCGAACAACTATCTTGTTTCGCTGGCGAACGCCACGGTGGGGCTCAGCCCGCCTGTGATCAGCCCTGTGTTCCCGTCCACGCCGACCGCGCCGCCGCTCCTGACCTCGACACCCCCGGACATGCAGGAGGTGATCTGGCAAATCCCCGATCTGCCCGCCCCCTTCTCCGGGTCGCTGGACCTCGGCACGTACCTGCCCGAGCCGTTCGATGCCACGCCGCCTGTCCTGTCCTACGGGACGGCCCCGGCTGATTTCGTGGAGGCCCTGCCCGACGCCCCCGGCGTCAACATGGACTTCGTGACCCCGGACCTGACCGTCACACTCCCGGCTCCCCCGAGCCTACTGTCGATCAATACCTACGCATTTGGTGGGGTATCGTTTCCGACAATCGATACAACCGTACCGACACTGAACATCGCCGCCCCCTCGGTCGTGCCGTACGTGCCGGGCTCCCTCTACACCTCAAGCCTCCTCAGCGCAGCACAGAGCACGCTGGAGCGCTTTATCGTGGACGGGGGCACCGCACTACCCCCCGCCATCGAAGAGGCCCTGTGGGGCCGCGCTAGGGACCGGGAGTACCGTACCCAAGCCGACGCCATTTCCGAGCTGGACCGGATGGAGGGCCTAGGCTACTCGGCACCCCCCGGCGTCTACATGAGCGCCCGGACCCGGATCGCCACGGAGATGGGCTACACGGCGACTACCCTCAGCCGGGAGATCGCCATTGAGAACGCCAAGCTGGAGCAGGAGAACATTGGGGAGGCCCTGAAGGTCGCCACCCAGCTGGAAGGCCAGATGATCCAGTACCGCAACGCGGTGGAGCAGCGCCTGTTCGAGAGCGTCAAGTACGCCACCGAGGCGGGGGTGCAGGTCTACAACGCGCAGGTCCAAGCCTATGCGGCCTACCTCGACGCCTACAAGACCAAGGTCGCCGTCTACGAGGCGCAGATCAGGGCCGAGCTGGGCAAGGTCGAAGCCTACAAGGCCCAAATGGAGGCCGAGAGCGTCAAGGCCCAGATCAACACGGCTCTGGTTGAGCAGTTCAAGGCGCAGATCACGGCGGCTCTCGCCAACGTCGAGGTGTTCAAGGCTGAGGTCGCGGCCATCCAGACCAAGGCCGAGATCGAAAAGATGAAGATCGAAATCTTCGGTGAGCAGGTGAAGGCGTACGCCTCCAAGGTCAACGCTTACACGGCGGGCGTCGAGGGCTTCCGGGCCAAGGTGCAGGCTGAGGCGTCGAAGCAGGACGCGTTCAAGTCTCAGGTCGAAGCCTATTCTGCGCAAGTGGACGCCGGGGCCAAGGTCATCGGGGCCAAGATCGAAGAGTTCAAGGCGCGTATCGACGCCAAGAACACCGAGTGGGAAGGCTACAAGGCGGCGTCTGCCGGACAGGCTGCACGCGCCCAAGCAATCGCGTCGGTCAACTCCTCGCTGGCCGAGAGCTACAAGGCCGAGAGCATGGCGATCTCGTCCTACAACGAGGTGCTGACCAAGCAGTGGCAGGTGTCCATCGATCAGGCTGAACGCATTGTCGAAATCGGCGTTTCGGCAGCGAAGGCCAACGCCGAGCTTTACACGACCACCCGTGGTCTGGCGTTGGAAGCTGCGAAGGTCGGCGCGCAGGTGTCGGCGCAGATCGGCGCGGCAGCACTCAACTCGGCCAACTGGAGCTGGAGCGAGAGCGACAGCAACTCGGTCAGCGACAGCACATCGCGGAGCAGCAGCACCAGCTCCAGCGTCAGCACATCGACTAGCTACGTCTACGAGCAGATCGCATCGGTCTAAGGAGGGTATCATGGCAGGCATTTGGGACCAGACAAAGTTCGACGCGGCGCTCGCGCAGAAGTACCGGAACCAGACGGTGCAGACCAACGCCGCTGCGGCGGAAGCGCGTGCCAACGCGTTCAAGACCACGGAGGCAGCCAAGGTTGTCGCGCCGCTGGCCCAGAGCAGCATCACCACCGACAAGGCGAACAACGCGCTCACGAGTATGAACACCGCGTGGCTGCCGAAGAAGTATCAGGCGGACATCAACAACTCGAATGCGAGCACGAACTTCCTGAACACCCAGAACCAGTGGTACGGGCCGAAGGCGGTGGCCGACATCGCCCTTGGGCGGGCGCAGGGGCTCGAACTCAATTCTCGGACAGTGGAGACGTTGCACAACACCAACAATGAGCTGAACCCGCCGCCCGTTGCGGGCGCTAGTGCGAGCATCCTCAACGAAATGCTGAAGCCGAGCGGCATGACCCAGATGCCCGCGCTTACGGCGAGCGCTGGCGGCTACGCCGGGGGCATGGGCGGGGATACAGCCCCGGCACCGATAAACGTCCTGACGGCCCCCGCAGGCCCTGTAGCGTCGAAGCGATCTCCGCTCTCGTTCGATGATGGGTCGAGCTTCCTGCGGCCCTCCAGCCTCATGGGCGGTAACCTCAAGCCGTTCGGCACGTTCAAGCGCGGCGTCACCAGTGTTCCGGGCAGGGGCTCGGGCGACAAGATGCCTGCCCTGCTGGAGCCCAAGGAAGCGGTGCTGAACAAGCACGCAGCCGACACGCTGGGGCGGGCCAAGATCGCGCAGCTGAACAAGGCTGGCAACCAGAAGCGTGCGAAGGACAATGCTCAGCGCGTGTCCAAGCTGGCGCAGGCTTTGAAGCAGCATGGCATGATCTGACCCCCCACTCCCTAGTGGATCATGCTGTACTGGCCCCGGTGTCGCTACCGGGGCCTTTTTATTGGGTGACGGTCAGGAGACATCCGAGAGCTTCGTGTGTCTTGTCGGGCGCGCAGCACATCAGGATCGCCGACACGACGAGGTCGATGACTACGAGGACACCTGTCCAACGAATGAACTTGGTCATGACTGTTTCTCCTTCAGCGCCCGGATGGCGTTCCGGCAATCCGTCAGGTCTGCCCAATCGTGCAGCCCATCTAGTGCTGTTTCCGCTTCCTCCAGCACCTCGGCGCGGATGATGGCGATGGCGGCGGTGGCATCCTTGGCGTAGAACCGCCACACACCCTCTTGGTGTTCGCCTTGCCCGTCAGCAAGCACTCGGGCCACCTTCTCAACCAGCGCGGCGCGGCGGTCAGCGGTCATGGCTTATCTTCCTCTGTCTGGTCTGCTGGCCCATAATAATTATCGTCCATACGGGCATCGCAGTGCTTGCAGTAATACCACTCCCAGCCAAGACCATTATCCCAATAGCGTCCACGCTCATGGCCGATAACGGCGCATTCGCTTTTCAGCGAGGCGCGTTCTGCGGCAAATTTCTC
>Ga0213919_1000093_pt1 | contig 46449 bp, 68 predicted proteins | sample McNCre317MG_FD_161056 | JGI IMG/M metagenome (GOLD analysis project Ga0213919, IMG submission 161056) | Freshwater microbial communities from McNutts Creek, Athens, Georgia, United States - 3-17 MG | ecosystem: Environmental > Aquatic > Freshwater > Creek | place: USA: Georgia | collected...
TACCCACGGTCAATTCGGAGACATCCAAGCTGTGGATCCGATCGGGAAGCCACTCACCGATTTGTTGAGCCTGGAGCTCAAGCGCGGCTACTCTGGGACCTCGTTTGCCGACTTGATCGACACTCCTGCACGTTGTCTTGCCAACCAAACGTGGATGAAGTTCTTCGCTCAAGCCCGGGAGGAAGGGGCCCGCTCGGGAGCAAAGCACTGGGCACTGGTGTCGCGGAGAAACAAGAAGGAGGCGATGATTTTCATCCCCCTGCGTCTGTTCAATCTGTTGCGCAACAGGTGGCCCGAATGCTGGGAGTCCCGCCCGCTTCCCTGCGTCATGCTCTCTTTCGGGGGAGGAGCGTTGGGGGTGAAAATAGAGGCGGTGGGGATGATGCTCGAATCTTTCTTCGAGCGGGTCTCCCCCGACCAGATCAAACACCTCGCCAATGCCTAAACTCACGATACCGAAATGGCCACGGCCGTCCAAACGCGACACGCTGCGGGCCCTCCAGTGTTGCTACTACGTCTTCAAAAAGACGGTCATCTCCGACTCGGACTTCGACGCCCTCGAGAAGGAGTGGGAGGAGGCGACGGGAAAAGAGCTCCCTATTGGATCGGACAACAAGGGCGACTATACTGAGACCGAGTACGCCCTCGCGCTCTACTTCGGGTTCCGCACCCACTTCCGGGAGACTGAGACCAAACCCAAACCCATCTCCGAAGTTGCTCCTCCCTCAACCGGAGGAGGCAACCTATACCGAAAGACCAAGCCCACCTCCCCGAAGAAATCGACGGGGTTCCAACTCGACTAACCTTACCATGGAAAACACAGCAAACACCAGACAGCGGGCTCGCGCCGCTTTGGCTCTCTTCCTCACGTCGCTCCACCCGGAGGCGCCCCACCGCATCATCTCTGCGGTGTCGTCCGTATCGGAGTTGTCGTTGGCCCAGATGCTGGAGCAGGACAACACCGGAGCCCTCGCCGCCTTCTCTCGTCTGACTCTCCCCCAAGCACAACAGGAGCTCTCCGACCGCCTGCAGAAAATCTGCAACCCCGAGACCCCGGCTCCGGTTGTGTCGGTGCAGCTGATCCAACTCATCACCCTGCTCGCGGCTTGGCAATCCGGAGTGGTGGAAGCCTACTCGCGTCAAGCAGCCGGGGAGGAACCGACAGCCGTTCTTGGCAGTTGACTCCCCAGGAGGGGTAGATACAATCGGACAGTCCAATAGGACTCGCCCCTGGGCAATACCACCCAGGGGCGATAATAGTAAAGGAACACCACCAATGAAGACACCTGCTAAGAAACAGAGCGGTCCACTGTCCCGCGAGGACAAGGACGCTCTCCTATACAAACTCCGGAAGGCCCTGCTTGCTCGAGGGTACCGCCAGCTCAACCCCTGTCTGTTTGAGGGCACTACCCGACACGGGACCTTCCAGGTCTTTTTCACCGCCTGCTCGGTGGAAAAGCAGATCCAACGCTGCGAGTTCGAACGCAAGCCGGGGACCAACCACGCTTGGGCCCGTCCCGACCACGCCAAATACCCCTACTGGTGGGACGACTACGGGTTTGGTTGGCTCAACGAGATCAGCGTGGACGACGAGGGTACAATCCGCGGGATGGTCCGCTATCGGGGGAGCCGCCCATGAAGGACCAACTCAAGCAACTCCTCGCGGCTTTCCTCGCCGGGGCCGCACTGGCCCTCCTGGTGGCCTCAATCCTCGAACTTCGCAACTGGATCTGACCTATGAAAAAAGCACCGAAAGAGCCTGTTGTCTCGAGGACCGAGACGGTTCGGAAGATGCTCCCGAAGGAGCCCGAGCCCACCTACACCGAAATTGGTCGAGCAGTCGACGAGGACGGCTGGCCGATTGTGCGCTGCCTCCGGAGCGACGGCAAGAAGGTCAAGATGCCGATCAAGCGGTTTCGCGAGCTCTGCAAAGAGGGCCGCGTCCAACTAGCATCCCCAGCACAGAAGGGGACGACAGGCGCGGTTCCGCCCCAGCCCGCCCCCTTCCAGCTTGCGGCCAAGTACCGCGAAGCGTCGGCCCCTCCCGGATTCTTCGGAATCAGCTGCGGGGAGCACCGAGTCACCATCCTCGACAACATGGGATGTGACTGGCAAGAGCTCGGCTGCTACGACCACCAACTCCAACGCTTCGTCCACCTCAAGCGTAAGGACCTGCTCCCGGTTGCAGCGGTAGACGCTGCCGTAGAGCTCCTCCGGTCACTCAGCTAACCCCTTTGGCGGGGAGGGGATTTCGGCCCTGGTAAGGTCGGACTGCTCCCTGTGGGTGGTGTTCCTCCCCTCCCCGCCTCCACTTTACAAAAACACCGATACGGTATAATCCGACTAGGCTTGTCCATTATCATTCGGACGACACCATGGAACGCTGTGAACACAAACATCAATTGGCGAGTAGCTTACCGAGCGGAAGTCCCTGCGGGGTCCGCTCGCTGGGTTGTGCTCGGGTTGGTCGTGCTCGCGGTGGCAGTGTGGTCCCGAGTAGCCGTCCTGGTCTACTCGATGATCTGACACCCTCCTCGGGTCCGATCGGTTCCCGATCTATGCCCGCTATATCTAAAGCGAACCCGACCGACCGCAAAACGGCGGCGGTCATCGTGTCCCTCCTCCAAGGACCCCTCACCAAACCGGAGAAGGAGATGCTCGACTTAATCGCAGCCGAACTGGTGTCATTCCGTATCACTTACGGGGCCTCCGGCGAGGCTGTTCTCGGGAAGGAGGCAGTGGACTGGTCCGCCCACCTCGCCCTGCGCTGCACCCTCAGGAAACTCGAGAAGGACATCGCCCAACTCGCCTATCTAGACTCCATAGGCCTCGATCTCTCCGATATCATCAAATCGATCCAACGCCACAACACCTCCGCTCTGCAGCTGGCGAAGGACATCAAGGAGGTATAGTCCGTGGCCAAAACCAACTTCGAAGCAATGCGGGACCGACTCTACCAGCGAGCCGGTCTTCTTGACATCCCCAAGCCCACCAAGCCGGCAAAAGAGATCTACCAGGATCTGCTCCGGAGCGAGTGGTCCCCGAAGTTTGAGGAGCTCATGCGAAATAGGCTGGTGATCGGATCGATGCGGTACGGGCTGCTCCATGCTCCCAATAAGCCGGCCTATGATCGCATTGCCGGGGCCCGCAAGCGACTCCAGCAGTTCGAATCCACCGGCAATCTCGAGTGCCTTGTCGACATTGCCAATATGATGCTCCTCGAGTTTGAGGAGGGCAGACACCCTAAGCGGCACTGGTCCGACATCACCGGCGACCATTGCTGTGTTTGATTTCCAACACACCATGCAACTCATCAAAGCCTCCTACCAGATACTGACCCCCGTCGAACAGATCCTCCAATTCCTTCCCATGATCGAAGCCGCGGGGAGGACTTGCTACAAGAGCGAGGATCGGATCGGCCCCGACACTGCGGAACCTTTCGTGAAGAAGCTCGTATGCGACTTCAAGCACGAGTCCGTGATCGAGCACTGCTCCCTGTCGGTCCGTTTTATCGTCGACCGCGGAGTCAGCCACGAGCTGGTGCGACACCGTATCGCCAGTTTCTCTCAGGAGTCCACACGGTACTGCAACTATGGGAAGAGGGGGGTGGCGTTTATCATCCCTCCGTGGGTAGGGGTGGTCCCGGGGACCTACCATCCGCAAGGGATCCACTCCATTTATACTCCTGGTGATCTGCTGTGGTTCAACGCCTGTCTCGAGGCCGCCTGCAGATACGAACTCTTGCTCAACCAAGGGTGGTCCCCGCAGCAAGCCCGCAGCGTCCTGACGAACTCGCTCAAGACAGAGGTGGTGATGACCGCCAACCTCCGGGAGTGGCGCCACGTCCTCGAGCTCCGCACCAGTCGGGCAGCCCACCCGCAGATGCGCTAAGTCATGTACCCGATCCTCCGAGAGCTTCAAGGGATGCTTCCCGCAGTGTTCGGAGACATCATCCCCCACACCGAATGAAAACACCGCTCTTCCTCCTGCGTCCCTCCCGGGTCTATGGGGGAGGGGTCGCCGTGTATATCGACGGGGTCTACTGGATGAGTTTCCGGGACAGCTTCGAAGCCACGCCCCGCATTCGCATGTGGTGCATCACCCACCTGGTAGAGTTCCGATCGGATAGGATTCAGGAGGGACGCTGATGTCTATTCGAGACGAGATCCGAGATAGGCTGATGTCGATAGGCGGGCGTCCCGCCAAGGAAAAGGGGTTCCGGTTGCAGTATGCCGAGGACCTTATGATGAACCTCCTCTCGGAGGAAGGAGTGTGTGTGATAATACGACAGGTGCCGAATGTTCCGATGCTTTACCTGATTGTGAACACCGGCAAACACACCGTCTCCTTCTACATCCCACGATTCGACTAACACCCATCAACACCATGCCCACCACCACCCTGAGAGAGGAAACCGAAAAGATCAGAATGGCGCTGGCTTCCGTAGAGGGAGCCACAGCCCAGACCATCCGGGCTTTGGATGCGTTCCTCGAAGCCACGATCAAGATCCACGAGGTCCTGCAGAACGCTAAACGGATGCCCAACAGTGAGTCCCCCTTGCTCCACGCCCAGTTTGTGGTGCGGGATGCGCAGAACGCTCTCCAGTTGCTGGAGAAGGGGCTGGCAAACATGCCCCAACGTATCGACCTGCAGACGTGCGAGGCCCCCAACCTCGTCGCCTACGAAGACGAAGCGGTGGAAAAGCTGTTGATCGGACCGCTCAACCTGAACGATGTCCTCAAGGAAGGGGACCTGATCTTCCTCCACCGCAACCCGGCCGGCAATCGTTTGTTCCGCCGCCTCACCGGCCCGATGGTCGGGAGGAAGCTGGACGATACTCCGTTCCACATCGTATATCGCCTCCCGTGAACACTCCCAAGATCCCGACTCGGGAAGAGAATCCGAACGGACTCCACCAACGGTATATCGTCACCCACGCTTCTGACAATCCGGACGATCCCGAGGCCCTCTACTTCGTCCTCAAGCTCAACAGCAAGGACCCCGCCCACAAGCGGGCTTGCCGCCTCGCCGCGTGGGAATATGTGGACGCTGTCCGGACGATTGCCCACATGCCGCAGATACCGGAAGGCGCGTGCAAAACGGCCACGCAAATCCAGGTCTCGAGAGAGCTCCTGCAGGTGGCCAAAGACTTGGAATCTCTCCTCATCAAAACGCAGGACAACCGAGACTGAGACCATGTGGGAACGTCCCGAAGCCATCAAGATGTGTTCCTTTTTGGAACGATACCTCTCCCCTCTGGGAGTCCATATCGCGTTGGGAGGCTCGATTCTCTATCGAGGGACCTCCGAGCATGATGTAGATATCATCGTCTATCCACACCACGTCCCAACGGCAACATTCTCCCAAATCCATCAGGTGTTCCAGCTGCTCATACACCTCGGCTTCACCTACAAAAAGGAAGAAGACACCACACCGTCTACAACGGACAAACCAGTCTACCAGCTCTATACTCCGAAGGGAAAGAAACGGGTAGATTTCTTCTTTATCGGATTTAACGACAGGAAGCCGACCGACGGCTTGGACGAAGACATTCCGTTCTAAACCAACACCACCATGCCCACCAAGAAGCCCATCATCCAACGCTACGACCCGCAATGCGGCACTGATATCGTGGTAGCCGCCCGCACGGCGGTCCGCCTCGCCAAGCTGTGCAACACCATCTTCCGTTTCGAGTTTAACGGGTTGGAGCTCCAAGCCTCCGCGATTAGCAAACCCGCCGACCTCGTCGACCAATACTACGAAGAACTCCGCAAGCGGGCGGAGGAGGAAGATCGAAAGTTCTGTCTCCCCCTGACCAAAGAGGAGCTGGTAATTCTCGAGCAGCTGACGAGACCAGAAGCCTACGGACTGGACATCCTCACACGGAGCGAACTCCGACACTGCGCAGCCATCCACAAACGGATCAAAGAACTCGAAAACAGACTGTCCAAACCTACCAACACATGAAAAAGTTCATGATCTTTGGCTTCAACGACTACTACCCGGCAGGAGGCATGGGCGACTTTATTGATAGCGATGACACCTTGGAGAGCGCCCTAGCTTTTGTGAAAGCTCTCCAAGCCCACGATTCCCACCGCGACAACTATACGATCCACGACCGGGACACCCTTGAACAGGTGTGGGAAAGTCACTGAGAACCCTGTATAGAATGGAAATCCGACGAATAGTCCGATCCTTCCTCTGACACCAGACCACGATACCTACAACACACACCATGAAGCGTACATCAAGGCCACGGGTGCAATCCCCGGCAAAGAAAGCAGCAAAGATGCTCAACAAGTGGGGACCGGAGCAAGCGATCCGTCTAGCCATGGTCATCGTGCGCTTTCCGCTAGAGACCAAAGAGGGGTGGTGGCGGCGGATGAACGAGCTCTACGGGATCCACCGGCAGACGTGTTGCGAGTGGCAGAAGCGGGAGCCTCTATTCCGCGCCGCCCAAGAGATGGCCTTGGACTTGCTGAAGCGAAAGGAGGACGAGCGTCAACACTTCGGAGAGTTCGTGCTGACCCGCATGTCCGATGAAAACAAGGAGCTCTACGACCAGCTCGTCTTCTGGGAAGACAATCCTAACTCAGAAGGAGCGGAGAAAGCCCGCGGTCGGGTCCGCAACATGGCAGAGCAGGAACGGAGGCAGATGTTTGTGCAATGCATGGCCGCAAACGGCTTCGTCTACAGTCGGGCCTGCAAGCTGATGGGAGTGAGCGGGGACACCGTCCAAAACTGGTGCCGGGAGCGGGGCTTTCGGAAAATGGTTAACCAAGTCCAGCAGCTCAAGAAGGATTTCTTCGAGCAGGCGCTGGTCGACGTTGTATCTGCCCGCGATACCCAAGCCATCATCTTTGCGAACAAGACCCTCAACCGGGATCGCGGATACGGGGACAACATGAAAGTCCAGATGGAGGGGAAGGTGGACCACACCCACACTCACACCCTCATTCCACTCCAAGCGTTGGAAGCTCTGCCGACAGAGACCCTCGAGCTCGTCCTGCAAGCTGTGCAAGCGCACAAAGCCAAGCAAATCGCAGCCCAAGCAGCCGGGCCCAGCGTCCTTACCCCACCTGGGGGAGAAGGAGAGGTCTTAGAGCTGAATCCGCCCCAAGACGCCGACGAGGGACCGTGGCCCAACGGGGTCGGAAACGGGACCGGATGCGGACCCGCGTAGATGGAAAAGCCCCGGCCTTTTCGGACCGGGGCTTCGTTGTCTGCTGTGCAGTGCTAGTCCTTCCAACCCCGGGCGGTCCGGAGCGCCCGATAGGTGCTGGACGCTTCCTCGAGGTTCATCTTGAGGGTGGCGAGGATGGCCCGGAACTCCTCCTGCGTTTCCGCTGTGCGGAGCAGGTGTGTCATCAGGCGCTCCGAGAGGCGTCGGGCATCTTCCCGATTGAGCATCTTCACGTCCTCAAACGTTTGGTTGAGCAGTCCGATGCGGACAGCATTGCGGTCGAGCTCCATGTCGGCGGGTCCGATCGGGGACACGGTAATGGCCCGGCAGTCGGGGCGTTTGTAGTCGGTCGGGCGGGTGTGGTGTGTGGATGCGTTTTGCATGGTGCCGGGACGATAGATCGGATAGTTCGAATCGTCAACAGCGCAGATGAAAAACCCCGACCGTTTCCGATCGGGGCTTGCTGGGGCGGGAGCGTTATTCGACCGGCTTCCAAATAATGTTCCGCTCCTCGTCTTGGTCGAAGTGAAGCGCAACGTGGTTGCCTCCGCGGTACACGAACAAGCCCGGGCAAAGGGCTCGGAGGGAGGCGTAGCAGGATTCGGGGGAATCAAACCGGGCCTGCGCGAGGGCTTGGACGATCTCCACTTGTCGCGGGGATAAACCGATGGTGGTTTCGATATGGGCAACGAGCGTGGTGTTTTGCATGGTGTGGTGTTCCTGTTTTTGGTGTTGGTTGCTTAACTGTGCCGCGACTTTGTCCCCGTAGTTCGTTACGTCAACGTCGAATAGTTCGAATGCGGTTTCCGATGCGGTTGACTCCTCTAGGATACGAACTACCGTCCAGCGCACTAGTTAGCACATCAACACCAAAAAACAGGAACACCACACCATGCAAAACAAACTCGAATGGATCCCGTGCTGCTGCGAAGGAGCCTACGAGCTCCGGGTAAACGACAGCTCTGTCGGTCAGGTAAGCACCTACAACCCGAACAACCCCGGCAAGCCGACGTTTACTCAGCACCACGAGTTCCGTAGGGAGCACGGCATCCGCTTCCTGACAAACCCGAACAACTCGAAGAAACATCCGTTGCGGGATCCGCGTCCGGCTGTTTGCAAGGTGTTCGAATTCGACACCCTCGATCAAGCGATGCGGTTCGCCGAGTTCCTCTTTCTGTAAACCACAAGAACACCACACCAAATGAAAGCATTCACCGTCAAAGCCCGAGTGACCAAACGAACCCCCACTGTCGGACGCATTTCCGGAGGTAGGACCGAGTGGGACGTGGACGTTATCTGGTCGCACAAGACCCGGAAGATTGATCGCCCTTGCTCCTTCGGCTGGGTCGTCGATACCGAACGCGATGCCCGTCGGCTCGAAGCCGCGGTCAACGCTGGCAAAGCTGTCACGCATCCCCAGATCATCCGCGACGACGAGGGCAAAACGTTTGTCGACGTGGAGGTCCACGTGTGGGGAAAGTGGCTCGACGCCGACCTCAAGAAATTAGGCTTCTAACCCGCAACACCAACGCAACACCAAGAAAGGAACACCATGTCCAAGATCCAAATCACCACGCCCGACATCGCCCGCGCCCGGCTGCATCCGATGGAGTACCAAGTCACGTTCTCCCTCTGCGGCACCTTCCTGTCCGAGATCGGCAGCGAGTGCGCGATGTTTATTCCCCTGTCCGTCGCCCTCGAGCTTGTCGGACTCATCCAGACCGCCATCGAGAAGGAGCGTTCCAAGCGGGACGCTCTCGAGGAAGTGCTCCAGACCCTGCGCACAGTGCACGGATACCTCCGCACGGATGTCCTGTACCGCCACGGTGTGCTGATTGGGGACGGCAAGCTCGGCTCCAAGTCCGCATCCGACGTGGTGGAGGATATGCTCAAGAAGCACGGCTAAACACCCCGACCCCTGCAAAGCCCCACCCGGTACGCCAGGTGGGGCGATTTCTTCTCCTTTCACCCGAGACAGAGCAGATAGTAGAGCTGTCCCGCAGTTGTCGGACACAGAAACCAACCCGAGTACAGCAAACCCCCTTCCGATCCCAACATGGAGGACGATGCCAAAAGTCCCTAACTGACAAGCGCCGAGGGGACGGTGACCTAGCGTCCGACTCCTCTCGGCCAGTCCTTTCCTCAGCAACCCAAACCAACACACCATGAAACCGAACACCGCCCAGCAAGTCCCGTCCACACAGGCTCCGCATCGTAGCAACACCCATCTGCCCCACCTGAAGGTCGGCCGCAATTGGCTTCCCTTCTCCGGGATGGTCCGCAGCACTCGCGAGCTTGCCCATCTGACGTATCAGGCCACGCAGAAGATCCCCGTCATCGTCGCCAGCTGTGCTCCGTGGCACGGCAAGCCCAAGAGCAAGATTGTGGTGTGCTGATAATAGGGTAGATCAGACGATTCCAAAGGAACACCATGCCCTACACCAAAATACCAGACTCGTTGCTGGACAGCATCATTGGTCGACATATCGAAGCCTTCACGGCTTATGCATATCAAGACCTGCGGAAAAACTACCCGAGACTCACCGAGAATCAACTTTTAGATCTTATGGAAGATCGGATTTCTTCCTACTTCTCGGGAGTGTTGACCACCCTTCAGATTCAGAAAACAGAGTCTCCGAAACCCGATCTCGAGCAGATGATAGAATCGGTTGATCGGATCGCCCATCAAATGGGATTCAAATTTGCCGTGGTGATTCCCTCCGCCTCTCCAAACTAGCCAGTAGGTACCTCATGTCTCCTTTCCACACCGTAGAGCACTACCACCTCGAGTGGTGGTATCTGCTCTACTCGATGACACTTTCGGCGTGCGGCCCACTATGCTCCTTCTGGGTGTGGACGAAGACGGTCCACTCCACGTTGGAGCATACCGCACCCGAGACCCGGGGCACCGATCCTCCCGATCGCCCGGGACCGTACGACCCGCCGGAAACAAACACCAAGGAGGCCGCACGCGGTTGGAGCGTGGTCAAGGTTCGGTAGTTTGTTTTCGAATAGGGTCTGCAAGCCGCCTCCGATCTTAAATGGTCGGAGGCGGTCCTGTGATAATAGGTCACTATGCTGCTCATTCGTTGCTATACCGCAGAGAAGATATCGTCGTCTCGATACTCTCCCGTGGGCTGGGAGTGCTTCTGGGTCCACCAGGCACAGACGGAGGAGGAAGCTCTCCGATATGCCGAGAGAGTCCTCGCAGACTTCAACTCCCACTCCGCCTGCCCTGTCCGAGTGATTCGATATTGGGAGACGCTGACGTTGGAAGAGGCCTACCCGCTCGTTCGGCTGGGTCTCCTCGACAAGCCTCCCCACGATTGGCGGAAGACCAATCTGGTCACCACCAGCAAGGGAACCGACCTTGCTCGCTGTCTGTGCTGCGGGGCCACCGGGGTCCGCTACGGATTAGGTGATTTCCAAACCGATACCAAGTCCCTCAAAAACCACCCCTTCGGCTGCTTCCCAGCTGATTGGAAGAATCGGAGGTAGGATGCTTACAGGAAACCACAACTCCGTCCCAGCTGTCGTCGTCCGCGCGTGGATCCGCTACGGACGGACCACCCACTGGGAAGAGTTCTGCATGCCGCGTCACGACATGCTGGCCGTCACCGAGGACTTCCTCCGGATTGCGGTCAATAGACACATCCTCGATTTCAACCACGAGAAGGCCGGACTGCAATTCCCCAAGCGGCTGTTGGACCTCGAGGTTGTCTACCGAGACCTTGACCCACAATACTGTGAGACCGTCCCACTCTTCCCGCACGAATGGAAGCCCAACGGCGCCCCAGATAGATTCACTTGCAAGCTGTGCGGGGTCCAAGCATATCGCCGCACGATACGCTCTTCGTTTGTGTTCCCCGGCTCTGAAAAACTGAAGCATCCCTTCGGGTGTCTTCCACATCTCCATCCTGTATCATGATACCAAAACGTTCTGCCTACCCTATGTTGGGATGCATCCTTGCTGCGGCTGCTATTGCCGGAGGCCCCCACAGTCTCTTCGTGACTCCCGGAACCCCGAATTGGGTGAATGATCCTCCGGGTCCGCTGCCGATCCCGCCCAAGCGACAGCAAGAGCTCGAAGCTGAGACGATTTCCAAAGCCCAAGCCCGCCGGGAGAAGCGGGAGCAACGGAGGGCTGCCGATAAGATGCGGACCTTGATCCAACAGTCGTCCGTGGCTTCCATCAAAAAGGCTTTGGAGAAAGCGGAACAAGCTCCAAAGCTAGTGACAATCGACTACTCTACCAACATCAAGCCGTGATCCTCCCACAAGACGACGAGTGTCGCGAGACCATAGAGACCCTCGCGCAAGACCTCGAACAACTCACGGACTGGGAACGGTCGTTCGTAGAATCGAACCTCACCCGGCACAATTTCACTCCGTTGCAACGGGAGCAGATCGCCAGGCTGCTCAAGAAATACGACTTATGAAAGCCCTCCCTGTTAAAGAGACCGTGGTAGATGGTCGTACGGCCTACACCATGGTAGACCCCAAAGAGGCCTCCCACGTGTGGCTCTCCTTCCCCGGCCCCATCTACCACCGCCTGTTGCCCGTGTTGCTTGGAAATCAGACCAGGGCTGGCACAGGCAAATGGTCGTGGAACGGGGACACCGAGAAGCCCACGCTCAAGCCGAGCATCCTCACGAAGAGTCGGGATGATAAAGGAGAGGTCGTGTGCCACTCCTTCGTCAACGACGGTATGGTCCAGTTCCTCGGCGACTGCACTCACGAGCTCAAGGGGAAGACCGTTCCGCTCCTCGATATCGATTGGGATACTCGCAGGGACCCTCCAACTAAATGCGGTTCTTGATAGACTGCTCCAAGGCTCGAATCCAAGACAGGATCGAGCAGTGGTCCGAAGGAGTCGCAGGACAACTCCTAACTCCGCTCACCGGCTATGCCAACGCAGGTATGCCGTACGGCATCGACAACGGAGCCTTCAGCACATTCCACCACGATCGGTATCTAGCTCTCCTTAGAAGGAACATACCGAATAGAGCCTCCTGTTTGTTCGTAACCTCCCCGGATGTGGTGGGCGACTGTACCACTACCCGAGAGCTCTACTCTGTGTGGTACCCTTTCCTGTGCGCTCGGTGGCCTGTTGCGTTTGTGGGACAAGATGGATGTGAGCGGATCCCTGCCACAGCTGATTGGCTGTTCGTAGGAGGATCCACCGAGTGGAAAGATAGTGTCTACGCTGATCGACTCGTACACCGTACTCTGTCCGAAGGAAAGAAAGTGCACGTGGGCCGGGTAAATACTCTGAGGCGGTACCTCCATTTTCGGGATCTCGGATGTCACACCTGCGACGGTTCCGGGGTCTCCCGTTTTGATCATATGTGGACCAGTCTACGTGACGGGGTCCAGCACCAAATCCAATCAACATGATATCCTCCGATACAGAACAAGCCTCCGCCCCTACTGCTACGGTAGGGGCTTTGTCCGTCTCCGAACCACAGCTGATTGCTGTGCTGTGCAGGCGCTCATTCGCCGCCTTCGTCCGCACCTTCTGGCCTGAGATTATCAAGGAGCCCTTGGTGTGGAACTGGCACATGGACGTCCTGTGTCTCGAGCTCCAACGAGTAGCGGAGCGGGTGATGGCGGGCCGACCCAACGACTACGATCTCCTCGCCAACGTCCCTCCCGGAACGTCGAAGTCCACCATCGTGTCGGAGATGTTCCCCGCGTGGGTGTGGACCAAGTGGCCCTGGGCCCAATTCATCTGCGGGTCATATGCGCACCTCCTCGGCTTGGACCTGTCGAAGAAGAGTCGCGACATCGTCCAATCGGCGAAGTACCAGCAAGCCTTCGGCATCGAGCTCCGCGAGGATCAGAATACCAAAGGCCTCTTCCAGAACCAGCACGGAGGCTGGCGTCTGTCCTGCACACCCACCTCCACTGCGACCGGTTTCCACGCCCACTTTATCTTGGTGGACGATCCGCTGAACCCGAAAGAGGCTGCATCGGAGGCAAAGCTCAAAGAGGCCAACGAGTGGATGAAAGACACGCTCCCCTCCCGCAAAGTAAACAAGGCGACGGCGTGCACCATCCTCATCATGCAGCGCCTGCACCAGAACGATCCCTCTGCCCAAATGCTGGCGCTTGGCAAAGACCCGAACGCCACCCCCATCCGGCACATTTGTCTCCCCGCTCGCCTGTCGGCCAACGTCTCCCCGGCTAAACTGCGGGCTCGCTACTCTGCCGAGGGGCTGCTCGACCCCATCCGACTGCCGGAGAGGGTCCTGCGCAACATGGAAGCCCAGCTGGGACAATATGGGGCGGCAGGGCAGCTAATGCAGAACCCGGTCCCGGCGGAAGGCGGCATGTTCAAGGTAGTGCTCCTGCAGTTCAAACCACGCCCTGTACGGTACCGTCGGATCGTGCGGTACTGGGACAAGGCCGGCTCGGCCGGGAAGGGCTGCTACACGGTGGGCGTCTTGATGATCGAGGACGGGGACGGGGCCTTCGGCATCCTCGACGTCGTCCGTGGGCAGTGGGACTCGTCCACTCGAGAGAAGATGATCCGCATGACCGCAGAAATGGACGGACATTCGGTGCCCGTGCTGATCGAGCAGGAAGGCGGCAGCGGTGGCAAAGAGTCCGCCGAGAACACCATCCGCAAGACGCTGGTGGGCTTCCGGGTCTATGCAGACAAGCCAGTCGGAGACAAAGCACTGCGAGCGGATCCTTTCTCGGTTCAGGTCAACGCCGGCAACGTGTGGGTCCTGCAGAACGCCCATTGGGCCAAGGACTACATCGACGAGCTCCAGTTCTTCCCCGTGTCCACCTACATGGACCAGGTGGACGCGTCGTCCGGAGCCTTCAACTACCTTGCCAAGTTCCGAGGGAGGGTCGGGGCCTTCTGATAACCAAGTTGACGTCGTAGGGACGGTTCCCTATTTGGCGGACTATAGAGCGGACAGCCTATTGCGACTGTCCGCTCTTTCACTCTATGACACCGAGAACCCTCCTGCTCCTCCTCGCGCTCGCGTGCGCGGGGTGTTCCGATGACAGTCGGACGATGCACTACCGCGTGGCGACTCGCAGCATGGAGCCCACGCTCACGGTAGGGGACAAGGTGCTCGTCGTGGCCTACAGCAAGGAACCCAAAGTAGGCGACGTCGTGTTGGTCGACCATCCCGACTACGGCACCCCGATCGTCCACCGCATTGCGATCATGGACGGCCCCTATATCCAGACCAAAGGGGATGCCAACAAGCTCTACGACAAGGCTGTGCTCCGCTCCGCAGTGATCGGACAAGCCTTCAAGGAGTAACCACTCTATGTCACAGCCAACCAAATATCTGATCACCGAGGGCTACAAATACACCCTCGCGGACTCGCAATACATTGTCCTCCGCAACTTCCCCACGGTTGATATTGAGACTCCTTTCTTCCGACTGAAGAAGAACATCCTGTTCATCCACAAAGGTTACTCGTGGGACGGTGCCAGTGGCCCCACGTGGGACTCGGAGTCCACGATCACCCCCAGCTTGGTCCACGACGTTCTCTATCAGGCCATCCGGGCGGGGAAGCTTCGCCCCTCGGACCGCTTTGAAGCCGACCTCGAGTTCTACCAACTCATGCGGCGACGCACTAGGGGATTCCTCGGACACCTCCGCGCCTTCTACTTCTTTGTCGGCGTGCGGGTGGGCGGCTGGTTGGCAATCCGTCCCAAAGCGGAAGGCGAGCCGATGAGCCGGGTCTTTTTCGCTCCGTAACAACCAACCCGACACCACTATGGATCCCACCACTCTCGGTTTGCTCGGACTGCTCTTCGTGTTCAGTCCCCGTCCCAAGATCTTCCAACCCAAGCCCGACATGCGGGCCGTAGCCGCAGCGCAGGCTGACGCCGATCGGGCCAAAGCAGATCTCGCCCGTGCCGAAGCCGGGCAGGCGAAGATCGAAGCGGAGCTAGAGCTCCTCCGCACCCAGCTTGCCAACAAGGACAAGGAGGAGCGCAACAAGGAGCGACAGGTCCTGACCTACAGCCAAGAGATGAACGAAATGGCTTCCGGCTCTTTGCAGCTGGTCCCCGAAGAACACCGCACCCCTGAGGTTCTCTTTGCGGCAGAGTGCTTGGCGAAGTCGGGTGGGGCTTTGTCCTCGGTGTTGGGCCCCCTTTCCCCTGAGCAACGCGTCTCGGTGCTGAAGCTCGTGCAGGGGGCTCTGTCGAAGGCGGTCGCGGAACGCGAAGCCGCCCAGAAGCTGATCGCCGAGAAAGACCAGCAACTCGCCCAGAACACCACCACGATGCTCCTCCTCCGCAAAGAGAAGGAGCAGTTGGTATCTGTAGTGGAGGAAAAGAGGGCGGAGGTAGGCTCCGTCAAAGCAGAGGTCCAGCTGGCCAAGGCCGAGAGCACAGCGAAGGACGTTGAGCTCCGAAACACCAACGAGAAGCAACTCCTCCTCATGTCCAGTCACCGGGAGACGCTGATGTGGATCGTCTTTTGGCTTCTCGCGATCTGGCTTTGGTTCACCCGCGTCCTCCCCGCCCTGTCCAAAACCTTTGCGTGGGCCAAATGCTTGGAGGGCTTCAACCAGTTCATCTTCCGTCTCATCCTTGGCAATTCCAACCACAAAGAATAGAAAGTAGAAACATGTCCTCCTTTAACCAAGCGTTTCCTACAAATCTCTCACCGATTCCAGTAGGAGGCAACATCACCCAGAAGATGGCTGATGCCCTCGTTCGAGGGTTTGGTTCGTGTGCGAATGAGAATCCCTCTGAATACGCCTCCCACTTGATGCGGGAATTTCTCACTGACCCAGAAGCCCTCGCGGCGAGATTCGCCGCCGCCTCCGCCGCCGCCGCCGCTGCGGTCGCGGGTGCGCGGGCGTCAAAAGTCGCCGCTCTCGGCGGGGCGAGCACAACGAAGACGCTCTCCCCTGACTCTCTCGCGGCCGCATTCGATGCAGACGGTGCGCGCTTTCATCACCTCGTCTCTTCGCTCGGTCAGGTGGGTGTCGGGTACGGCACTTTCACCGCAGCCGATTCTACCGCCGGACTTCAGCACTATACCGTGGCCTGCTCCGCCGGGGCAAACCGCTGGGATGCGTGGAAGACGCTTTCGCTGATGTCGCCCGGCGCATGGGGCGGCGACAAGACGACGGTGAATTGGTCGCAGCGTTTCGGGGTGGAGGTCGACTTTGCGCTTACCGTCGCAAGCACCCCCACCAACGGAGACGGCATGGCGGTCGCCTACCCAGCGTCGCGTATCTCAAACGCAAAGACTCTCACCGGCGCCGGAATCGGAGTTCGGGTCGAGTGGGTTGGTGGTGCCAATCTCGGAGTTGTGCTCATGCAGCACAACGGGTCCACACAGACCGACACCGCGTTGCTGGCGAACCTCGGCCGAGCGACCGGCGGAACGAAGCATAAGCACCGCCTGCGCCTCATGCATGAGGCGGGGGTTACCGAAATTTTCGTGGACGACGTGTACGTCGGCAAAGCGAGTGCCGGCCCGACGGCTGTCGCTGACACCGCAATTGCGAACCGAGATTGGTACTTCATGCCCAAGAGCGAGGGCGGAGCGGTCACGCTCGACATGCTTCCGCCGCGACTGATTTCCCCGACGCGATTTCGGCGGAACGCCCCGAAAGCGATCTGCTTTCTCTGGATGGGGCAAAGCAACGCCGTAGGTGGAAACTACTCTACGGCATGCCCGCAGAACTACGAGGGGCTCAACACCGACGGACTCTTCCTCGATTGCGGAAAGGCTGGGACCTGGGGAACCGATGCCTCCTGTCCGGTATCCGGGACTGGCGCAATCCCGGCTCCTGCGCTCGACCGCGTCGCGGCTAGTGCCGGCAGCAACTATGGTTACGGCCACATCGCCTTTGCGCGCCGTATGCAGCGGCTTTTCCCTGGACAGCGGATCGTTGTAATCAAACACGCCTGCAACGGTTCGCCGCTCCAAGGGTACTGGAGAAAGGTGGACAATCTCTACTACCAGTCAGCCGTCGCAACCGTTGCGGCCCACCTCGCCACGCTCCGGACCGCTGGTTATGACGCCTCGCTTGCGGGAGCTTATTGGTGGCAGGGCGAAGGCGACTGCTGGACAAGCGTGGACGCTTCACTGTCGGCAGCATACGGCGCGAATCTCACCCGGCTCGTCGCCGACTTTCGTTCCGACCTCGACGCTGGCGCGGCTCCGAACCTGCCGTTTGCTGTCGTGCGGCTACCTTCGTGGCAGCAGGCTTCAAGCTACATGGTCGCGGCAAGGCACCAAACCATCCGCGACGCCGAGACCGAGTTTGTTGCCGCTGACGCCGGGCGATCCGTGCTGATCGACACCGACGACACGACGGCCACCGATGCGGACAAAGTGCACGCCAATCTGGCGAGCTACGAGCTTGTCGGAGTGCGTGCTGCAATCGCCCTCGCGTCCGTGCTCGCCTAACCTCGCCATGCGCCCGCCCCTCGCCATCGCCACCGCCTCTCAGAACATCCGCGGCATTGTCGGAGTCAACGCCTACTTCGAGTGAGGTAGAAACACCGTTATGATCCGAGCACTCTACAGAGTCCCTGGCACTATACTCCCAAGGCTTCTCGAGCTTCCTGGGGAGTCCCTCGACTTCCTTGCACTGGAGGCGCACGGCCACAAGATATTAGGACCAGCGGCTCGTAGAGTTGCTTCGTGGATTCCACTATGTTATACACCATCAGCAAATCGGAGGGGGCGAAAGGCTACCCGATCGTCCTAATGGAAGGGAAGCGATCTGGCATTCCCACGGCTCCTGAGTTGGAGTTTTGGGGAGAGATCCTCCGCCTCCGCAAAGAAAACATTCGGCTCCGGCGCCGCAACGCGGACCTGCTCCACCATCTTTCACCAAAACCAACCAACTGATCCATCTATATGCCTGACCAACAAGAACCCCCGACCATGCGCCGGGGATATCTCCCCCTCGAGGCCTTGGCCCTCAACGAAGCCGGACTCATTAGCCGTTCGGCGCTGACTCGCATGTTGACGGACCCGCGCCGCGACATCGATCACGAGTGCGGATATCCCGTCGAGATTTCCAACGAGCTCTATGACTCCTACTACCGGCGCGGACTCGGCGCCCGGGTGGTGAACATCTTCCCGGAAGAGGGGTGGAAGAAGACCCCGGAAGTCTACGAGACTGACGACGCGAAGGACACTCCGTTTGAGAAGGCGTGGAAGGCGTCGGTCAAGAAGCACAATCTCTATGAAGTGATGCAGCGGGCCGACGTGCTCTCTGGCATTAGTCGGTTCGGTGTCATCCTCCTCGGCTTCAACGACGGAGGCAAGCTGGATGATCCGGTGAAGTCCTTCTCCGAGAAAGTGGAAGCCTCCCAAGCCGCTTCTACGAAACTGCTCTACGTTCGGGCCTTCCCGGAGAAAGCCGTTACCATTGCCAGCTGGGAAGCGGACACCACGAACCCTCGTTTCGGACTCCCGACCTCCTACACGATCCAGTTCATCGATCCAGCTTCGGGTCAGAACACAGCCCCGGCCAACCAAGCGACGTCCTTGTCCTCGCGCACAGTGCACTGGCATCGGATCATCCACTTGGCTGACAACAGGCGCCAGAGCGACATCTACGGCACCCCACGTATGGAGGATGTCTTCGATCGCCTCTACGATTTGAAGAAGATCCTCGGCGGCGGCTCCGAGATGTTTTGGAAGGGCGGCTTTCCGGGCCTGTCCTTCGAGCTCGCGCAGAACGTCGACCCCAACGTGGAAATCGACAAGGAGGGATTGAAGGAGCAGTTCGAGAAATACTCCAACGGACTCCAGCGATACATGGCCCTCACCGGCATGACCGCGAAGAGCCTTTCCCCGCAGGTCGCTGACCCCAACAACCACCTCGAGGCCAACATCAAGGCCATCTGCATCACAAAGGGGATCCCGTACCGGATCTTCATGGGTACGGAGGAAGCACAGCTGGCGGGTGAGCAGGACAACGATGCGTGGCTGTCCCGCATTGCATCCCGCCGTGAGCTTTACCAAACCCCGCACATCGTCCGCAACCTAGTCAACCGGCTGATCCAAGTCAAAGCCCTCCCCGCCCCTCAGGAGATGGACGAGGAGACGGAGATGCCCAAATACGAAGTGCACTGGCCCGATCTTCGTATCAAGGGTGAGAAGGAGAAGGCTGATGTCGCCAAGGTCCGGATCGATACGGTCGCCGCGTGGTCCGGCGGACAGCTCGACACGTTGATTCCGCCCACGGTGTTCTTTACCCAGTTCCTCGGCATGGCGAAGGAAGAGGCCGAAGCCATTGTCAAAGCCGCCACCGAGTACCTCAAGGGGGTCGGGGAGGATGCGGACCTCAAGAAGAACCTCGACGAGATGGCAGCGGAGGAACAGAAGGCTGCCTTGGAAGCCCAGCAAGCTATGGCAGGGGACAAGGGAACCCCTCCCGGGGAGAAGGGGGCGACAGAGCAGGTTCCGGCTCAAGGAGACGGGGAGGAAGAGCCCGATACCGACGAGGAAGAGCCGGCAACCCATGGTGGTCCTGGTTCCGGCAACTTCGGACACGGTGGCAGACCGGGTGAACGGGGCGGGTCCAGTTCGGGGGGTGGTGGGTCGGCTGAGGAAAAGGATCCCATGGAGGGCACCGCGTTCTCCAAAAAGGCTCGGGCAGTCAAAGAGGCAGCCTCGGTGGCTCACGCCTCCGGGCTCTCCGCCAAAACCTCTGAGGACCATAGCAAGGCCGCAGAGCTGTGGGACAAGGCCTCTACCGCTGCAGAAGCAAACGGCGAGAAGTTCAACGCGACGCAATACAAAGGAGAGGCCGGCGCGCACCGTGAAAAGTCTGCGGTGCTCAAAGCCGGGGAGGTCTATTCTCGATCCCGCAAGTTGGGGGCCACCTACAAACAAGCCGCGAAGGATGCTGAGTCCGCCTACAAGAAGGCGGGCGGCACCAAGTCGGAGGTTCCGGACTTCTCCAAATGATAGTCCGCACCAAACAAGGCTGGGCCGTCAAGGCATCCTCCGGGAGGAAATTCCTCTCCCGGAGGGACCTGTCTCGAGAGGAAGCTCTCCAACGTCTCCAACAGGTCGAGCACTTCAAGCACGTCTCCACCAACGCGGCCTTTGTCTCCAACGCCCAGCCCCAGCGCACAGACCCGTCCAAGACAGGAGACATCCGCCGCGCATGGGTGCGGGAAAGCAATGCCCGTTTCCGCGACCTCAAGAAGGCTCTGATCGAGTTTTTGGTAAAGCAGGACGAGTTGGCTCTGAAGCCTCCGACTCACGGTCTCGTTACCCACGCCCGACAGTACGAGTTCCAGACCTCGGCCCAAAAGGTCGAGGCCTTCAGCTCTTGGTTGGACGACCAGATGGACTCCAAGCTCTTGTCCAAAGGCAAGGGCATCTGGGCTGGTCGGTATATTGACTCAGCTTACAAACGCGGAATCGTTCGGGCCTACATCGACGTGCACTCCGGGAGACTGGGAGGGATGCAGAAGGGTACCGCCGACGCAACGAAGGCGGAGTTCCTGCGCAGTGCAATGGCGGTGCCCGAACGGATCGACTCCGTCCAACTGCTAGCCACTCGGGCGTTCGAGGGGATGAAGGGTCTCTCCTCGAGGATGAAAACCAAGATGAACTTCATCCTGGCGAACGGTCTGGCCAACGGGGAAGGCCCCGCTTCGATGGCCCGTGAGATGGTGGACGCAATGGGAATAGAGCAGGGCCGAGCAGAGACCATCGCTCGCACAGAGACCGCCCACGCCCAGGGGGAAGGGCAGCTGAGCGGCTATGAGGAACTGGGCGTGGAAGAGGTCGGTCTCCAAGTCGAGTTCCTCACGGCGGGCGACGACCGCGTCTGCGAGAAATGCCAGGAGCTCGCCGACGAAGGACCCTATACGATTGAGGAGGCTCGAGGGGTGATCCCCGTGCACCCCAATTGCCGCTGTGCTTGGGCTCCTATCACTGCGGCCCCGTCCAAGCGATAATAGACAGATGATCACTTTGGAGATAGACGGCAAGGAGGCGTGGTACTTCCCGACCTCCCATACCTGGGTTCATGACGACCGATCGGTGTCGGCAGTCTTGCAAAAGACACTCCCTAAGAAGGATTCCGGCATCTATCGGAAAGCACAGGACCCGGCCCAGATCGTCGCCAAAGCGCTCAAAGCCTTCCCGCACGCCCGCGTCATTAAAAACCACTAACGCCTATGATCGACCCAGACAAACCCCAGCACAAAACGAAATGGAACTCCGACGAGGACCGCATCCTGTTGGCCATGCATCAGCAGAAGCAGCGACGCGAGGCTATTGCGGCCCGTCTCGGCTGCTCTGAGGAGGATGTCGCCGCCCGGTACCGTGTCCTGTTGACCACGATGCAGGAGGCCGAAGAGCATAAGAAGGAGGGCCTCAACTTGGACCGGGTCGGGATTGATCCGATGATGGCGGACCTGCTCAAGGACCGCACAGCGTTGGAGGCCCTGTTCACGTTGCTGTGCGGCAAATACAACGAAGCCGGAGTGCTCTTGAAGAGCCTCTCCCAGCTGCTGAGCGAAGACCAGGACGCCATCCAGAAGAGGGTGGCTGATTGTATCTACGGTCGGCTCCGCATTAAAGCCGGAGAACAGGAGGACGAAATCCTGAAGCAGACGGCTGAGATCCTCGCCGGGGATATCGTCCACAACTTCGTGGTCCATTCCAAGGTCCAGCTACACCTCCACCAAATCGCTCCGAAAAATGGCTAAGCCTGTTCCTCCAGATCCCTACGACAAGCCTCGCAGCGTCGAAGAGTGGTTGTCGAATATAGTGGCGTCCTCCCGCACGCAGGACTTCTGGGGAGAGGTCGTCATTGTATTCGAGAAGGGCGAGATCGCCCGTGTCTATAGGAAGCAGAGCTTGATGCCTCCTGGCAAGTCGGAGTCTCCGGGAGGATCCCGACCAATATAGGTATTGACTGTTTCCATCCGTGGCACATAAGCCGCGGATGAGTACCGAGAACTGGGCTCGCAGTGATCAAACGCTGCGGGCCTTTTTCATCTCCCGAGAATCGTCCTTTCAAACTCCTCAATGAAGAAACAAACAGTCCCGCAGCGGTCCCGGAAGATGCGGCCGCCTACGCTGACGACCAATAGCGTAGTCGAGGAGGAGATCCTCGAATCCCACCTCGAGTCCTTCACGTGTAACGTCCGCGCGAAGCTCGTGCGAAACGACACGATGGAGGGAAAGACCTACAAGGTGGTGCCGATGGTGATGATGGTGGTCGGCGTCCATGCCGGGTCCCAAGGCGCTCTGTACTATCCGAAGAGTGAGCTTTCCAAGACCCCGGAAGCGTGGAACCACAAGCCCGTTGTCGTGTACCATCCCACGATGAACGGCCGTGGCGTTTCCGCTTGCTCCCCCGACGTTCTGACCAGCCACAAGATCGGCCTGATCATGAATACGAAGTTCGACAGCCTCGGCCGCCTGTGTGCAGAGGCGTGGCTGGACCCGGACCGCATCGAGAAGGTCGATGCTCGCGTTTCCAAGGCGATCGACAAGCTCTCCACCCTCGAGTGCTCCACTGGCATGTTTATGGAGGTGGAAGCTGTGGAAGGCAAGTTCGAGGGGGAAGACTACAAAGGCATCGCCCGCAACTTCCGTCCCGACCACCTCGCCGTGCTCCCCGATAAGACCGGGGCTTGCTCCGTTGCAGACGGCGCGGGGTTCATCCGCAACGAGTCCGGCGAGGACGAAGAGCTGGTGGACAACGGCGGCGCCGGCTCTGGCAACTTTGGGCACGGAGGCCGTCCCGGCGAGCGCGGTGGTTCTGCTGGTGGAGGAGAAGGCGGAGCGTCCTCCGGATCTTCGGAGCCCACCCAGGCCCAGTACGAGAAGGCCGCCAAAGCAATCGAAGACCGTCCGCAAGAGCGCGGCGGGACTCCAGTAGGTATGGCCAATCGAGCATCGAATGTGGCCAATCTTCGAGGCACAGCGAAAGCCCACGCCGACGCTCGCGATGCTCATCTGAGAGCTGCCAAAGAATTGGCGAAGGATCCGAAGGCCCGGGCGAAGGGCGCTGATATTTATCACAGTCGACAGGCCGCAGTCCACGACGAGATGGCCCAGAAGGGAGCGGGAACCCTTCGGAAGGAAGCCCAGAAGAAGAACTCCTTTATGGTCCACAATATGGACATCCACAACGGCCTCGGTCTCAACAAGCAATCCTTCGAGAACATTCGGAGCAGCTTGGACAAGGTCCTGCAAGAGCGCTTCGCCCCTCGGACCAAGTCCGACATCAATTCCCCGTACCTTTATTCCACCTACACGATCGCCGTCTATACGGACTTCGTCGTGTTCTCGGATAAGGGCAAACTTTTCAAGCTCAGCTACACGTCTACCGATACGAAGGTGGAGTTGAGCGAGGACGATCCCGTGGAGGTCGTTCGTGTGACAGAATTCCGCACGGTCGACGGTGCCTTCGTTGGCAACACCTCGACCCAACCCAACAGCCAGCGAATCCAAGAAAGCACCATGAACAAGAAAGCCATCGTGGACGGCCTGATCGCGAACTGCGGTTGGGACGAAACCGACCGTGAGTTCCTGATGGGCCTCAATGAGTCCCAGCTGGATAAGATGAAGAAGAAGGACGCGGGTAAGGAGAAGCCTGCCGCGTCCGAGAAACCGACCTGCAACACCGTTGAGGAATTCATCGGGCAGGCCCCGGCCGAGATGCAGGACGTCCTGCGCTCCGGCCTCACCGCGCACCAGAACCAGAAGAACGGCCTGATCGACGTCATCGTCGCCAACGCCTCCAACAAGTTCACCAAGGAGCAGCTCAACGCGATGCCCCTCGGTCAGCTCGAGGCGATCGCGGCGCTCGCGAAGGTCCCGGCCCCGGCGGCCCCCGCCACCAACCAGGGCACTCCGCCCGCTGCCGACTACTCCGGCCAAGGCGGCCAGGGCACGCCGGTTGCCAACGAGACCAAACAGGAGCCCCTCGGCCTCCCGGTCATCAACTGGAAGAAGTAACTTCCACCCACCAACGTTTCTCACCAAGCACCTAGAACAACCAAACATCCAAAACCATGGCCTATCGTAAGATTCTTCTCAAGGGCAACGGCTTCCACGAAGAGGCCTTCGCGGCCGCTGCCTTCTCTCCCGGTCACCTCGTCGAGCTCGCCTCGACTGGCAAAGTCCAGAAGCACTCCACCGCTGGTGGTTTCGCCGAGCGACTCTTCGCCAAAGAAGCGCCCCTCCAGGGTCGCGGCATTGACACCGCCTACGCTCAGGACGAACTCGCGTTCCTCTATGTCGGCCAGCCCGGCGACGAGATCAACGCCTTCATCGCCACCAACCAGACGATCGCCGTTGGCGAGCGCCTGATCTCGGCCGGTGACGGTTCGCTCCGCTCCGCGGTCGACAGCGTCTCCGGTGTCACGATCAAGGAAGTGGTTGCCGTGGCCCTCGAGGCCATCACCACGACCTCGACCTCGACCCGCACCCGTGTCCGTCTCGTCTAATCCACGACACAGACACCATCCATCCACAAGAACCAGAAACCAGAAACACTCCAAATCATGGACTTCATCCTCAATGGGGCGGCCAACGGGACCACGGCGCAGATCCTGATGGCCAACAATTTCAACCCCAACGCTCTGCGGCCCTATCTCGGTGAGGGCGGCAAGAGCTTCCTCACCGTCAACCAGGGTGGCAAGGACACCCCGCTGGTGACCAACACCCCGGCGGCCCTTCGCTACGAAGACTGGAAGACGATGGACACCGCGGTCATCGCGGCGGCCCGCACCCGGCTCAAGCTGGTGCAGGATCTCCGATCCGGTGGTCTCGACTACACCATCCCCGGCGGCATGGGCAAGACCGTGCTCATGTCGGAGAATATGACGGATGTGGGCAAGGCGGTGGTGAGCATGGACGGCCTGCGGAAGGCCCCGGCTGATCGCCCCGAGTTCAACCTCGTCAACCTCCCCCTCCCGATCATCCACCAGGACTTCAACTTCTCGGCTCGTGAGATCCAGGCTTCGCGCCAGGGCGGTTCGCCGCTCGATCTCACCATGGCCGAGCAGGCGGCCCGCGCGGTGGCTGAGACGGCGGAGCAGTTGGCGACCGGCACCTACGGGTCCTTCTCGTTCGGTGGCGGCAACATCTACGGCATCACCAACTTCCCGCAGCGTCTCACGCAGGAGATCACCGCTCCCACGGCCTCCGCGTGGACCCCGCGCACCCTCCTCACCGAGGTGTTGGCGATGCGTCAGGCGGCGACCGATGCCCGCCACTACGGCCCCTACAAGATCTATGTGGCGCCGGCGTGGGACCAGTACCTGGACGACGACTTCAGCACCGCGAAGGGCGACATCACCCTGCGCGAGCGCCTGGCGAAGTTGAACGGGATCACCGGCATCGAGACGCTCGACTCCCTCGGCTCCGGCTTCGACATCGTGCTCGTCCAGATGACCTCGAACGTCATCCGCGAAGTCGTCGGCATGGAACTGGTCACACTCCAGTGGCCCACGGACGGTGGCTTGAACATCAACTTCAAGGTGATGGCCATCCTCGTCCCGCAGATCCGCACCGACGCCAACGGCCGCACCGGTCTCGTTCACGGCGCTCCGAGCGCCTAATCCCTTCGGGATTGATTGAGTGGCGCCTCCCAGTCCGGCTTAACACCCCGGGCTGGGAGTTTCCCTTTTCCTCCTAACCCAACCACACGCCAAACCAAACACCGCTATGAAGTTCCGCGTTCTCCATTCCCGTCACATCGCCAACGGGCGCACTTTTGAAAAAGGCGACATCGTCGAGTCCTCCGGGGACCTGGTCAAAGCCTTCCCCGGCAAATTCGAGCGCATCGAATCCTCTGTTGAGGTTGCCCGCGTACGAGCCTCCTCTCCCGCAGCGTCGGAAGCCCCTGTCGTCCCTCCTTCCGCTCCGGACGGGGAAACGTCCCCCTTCGGGGAAGACGTGTCGGAAGACTTTCCGTCTGCCGTCGGGGCTGACCTGAAGGTCTTCCAGAAGGGCTCCAGCTACTTCGTCGTGGACATGGACACTCCGGACAAGGCCCTGAACGCGAAAGCGCTCAAGGGCGCCGAAGTGAACAAGTTCATCAAGGCACACCTCAAGGCCTAACGCTCTCGGTCGGTCGGAGAAGAACATATGGCACAGAAGTGGACACCTCCGCAATGTTGGGAAGGGCAGGACGTCTTTGTCGTCGGGGCAGGGCCGTCTTTGGCGAGTTTCGATCCGCAGCGTCTCCGCGGCAAGAACGTCATCGCCTGCAACCACACCGGATTCCAGCTTGGTGCTGAGATCGTCAAGATCTTGTTCTTCTCCGACCACTCTTTTTTCCTGTCCCAGCGTCCTCAGCTCGAGGCCTTCGGAGGGTGGATTGTCACCTCGAGCCCCAACCTGACGCGGTTGTCTTCCCCTGATTGGCTTCTCGGTGTGAACCGCAGGCATGATGGTTTGCATCGGGAAGCCGTCGGGTTCGGGGCCAATTCGGGATGCAGCGCCGTCAACCTCGCTCTCATCATGGGGGCGAAGCGGGTGTTCCTCGTCGGCATGGACTGCCGTGAGATCAACAACCAAACCCACTGGGACGGACGGCATCACAACTCGAAAAACAACAAGGACGTCTATCGGGCGTTCTTGAACGGTTGGGAGGCGATCTCCTCCGCCCTTCCAAAAGTGTTTCCCGATCGGCAAATCATCAACGCCACCCCGGGCTCGGCCATCGAGTATTTCCCGAGGTGCTCCTACGAAGACGCGGGTCTCTAATCACCATGTCTATTCGAACCACCGCTGATTTGTTGAAGGGGATCGTCGAGGTCGACTCCGACGAGTTTCCCGACACCGCCCTGGATCCGTTCATCCAAGCGGCAAACGTCCTCGTGGAGGAAGTCTGCGTTCCCTCCACTCCGGCCTATACCGAGGACCGTCTCACCATGATCGAGACATGGTTGGCCGGTCACTTCTTCGCTGTGCGAGCGAAGGTGATCGGGAGCGAAGGCGTGGCTGGTATTTCCACCGGCTACTCGTTCTCCGCAGGTATGTACCTTGCGAGCACTCCCCAGGGGCAGGCGGCTCTGTCCCTCGACACCAACGGCGGGTTGGCACGGAAGCAGGCCCAGATCGTCGCCGGGACCCTCGGTAGTAAAGCCACCGCCTCGTATCTCGGCGTCCCGTCCCCCCGGGCGAAGTCCTGCATCGGCATCACTGCCCTCTAATCCACCATGAGCCTTGTCTCCAAAGTCTGCAAGCAGACCGCCATCCGGTGGCCTCTGCTGAGCAAGGACAGTTACGGACAGCCCGTGTTTGGGGCTCCGGAAGCTGTGCTCGTGCGCTGGGAAGATACGGCGGAGGAGCAGATTGCGGCCGACGGGGTCAAGTTCGTCACTCGCTCCAAAGCCCTCGCGCTCGTGGACATGCGCGCGGGAGACTACCTCCAACTCGCCGCTCTCGAGGACACTACCAACACAGACCCGCGCATGGTGTCGGACGCCTACGTGGTTCGAAGCTTCGCCAAGATCCCAAACAAGCGGGGAAAGCCCCTTGTCCGTTGGGCCTATATGTGACCTGCCATGTCTGATCCCAAATACATCTTCGGGGTTGGTATGTTCTTGTCGAAGCTGGGGAAGGAAGCAGAGCGGCGCTCCAAGGCGGTTGAGATCGGTCTCAAACGCTGCGGGGCTTTGCTGCTGAACGAGAGCATGAAGATCGTACCGGTTGACACCGGGTTCCTTCGTCGGTCAGGCAAAGTGGTGGCGACCGGTATCGGCAACACCACGGTGGTACAGGTCGGATACTCCGCTGCCTATTCGATCATTGTCCACGAGAACCTCGATGCGGCCCACGGCGAGGCCTACAACCAAAAGCACGCCGAGGCGATTGCAGCCGGCTTGCTCAAGTCCCGCGGCCCGAACCAACAGGCTCTATTCCTTTCCCAACCCCTCATTGAACTCCGTTCCGAGTTCCTCCGCATCATGAAAGAGGAACAGGACAACGCCAAATCATGAGCCCCTCTCTCATCGTCCAGCAGTGGTTGATCTCGCAGATGTTGGCAACCGACCCGCTCGAGAGTTCTCCCGTGTGGCCCTGCTATATGGTCGCCCTTCCCGAGGGCATGGCCGTGCCCTCCAACGCCCTCTGTGTTTACGACACCTCCCCGGTGCCCGACGGCCGGATCCAAAGCACGGGCGAGCGGATCAACCACCCGGGGATCCAGATCAAATGCCGTTGCCTCGATTATCAAACGGGCTGGACGAAGATCCACTCCATTGCCTCCGCCCTCGACGCTATCCTGCGGGCGCAGGTGTCGGTGGACAGTGAGATCTACACGATCTCCGCCGCTACTCGGATCTCGGGACCTTTGTCCCTCGGCATTGATCCGTCCAGCCCGAAACAGGCTTTCGCTTTCACGCTGAACTATCAGCTGACGTTCTAACCGGGCAAACGCCCACCAACCAACAAACAAGAAAGGACAGACTACCATGAGTCGTATTGATGACGGCTTTGCCACGACGATGAGTTTCGCCTTGTCGCCGACGGTGAAGTTTTGGGAAAAGGAGGTCACGCCTCCGAGCATCGCAGGTGACGGCGCGAACGACACCACCACCATGCGGAACATCGCGTGGCGGACGAAGGCCCCGAAGAAGCTGAAGAGCTTGGGCGAGGCCAAGTTGTCGGCCGCGTACGATCCCGCCGTGTACGAGGACATCTTGGACATGATCCAAGTCAACCAGGCGATCACCATCAACTTCCCCGATGGTTCGACCTATACGTTCTACGGGTGGATCGACGAGTTCGCCCCGGGCGCCGTGAAGGAAGGAGCCCAGCCGACCGCCGACATCAAGGTGATCTGCTCCAACCAGAACGAGTCCGGAGAGGAGACCGAGCCCCAATACACGGCCGCGAGCGTCTAAGCCCGCCCTTCCCCTTCCACGTTCCTCCCCTGTAAGGACCCCTACTGCGGGGGAGGAACGCTCGGAAGGCTGTTTTCCGTAGCAACCAACACACACCAAATACCGCATACCGCTATGAATTCGCTCATTCCGCTCAGCTATGATCTCAACGTCTCCATCGTCCCCGTCACCATCGCCGGCAAGTCCTACCAAATCCGGGAGATGTCCGGACTGTCCCGCGACAAATACCAGGACGACGTCCAAACCCGCTTCGCATTCGACGACAAGAACCTTCCGACCCGAATCATCAAGCATGAGGGCATGAAGGCCCTCCTGATCAGCCTGTGTCTGTTCGACGAGTCGGGCGCCGCTGTCCCGATCTCCACGATTCAGACCTGGCCCTCCAAGGTCGTGGACGGCTTGTTTGCCGAGTGCTCGAAGCTCAATACCCTGAACAAGACTCAGGGCGAGAACGAAGCCGCTGCAAAAAACGGCTGAAGGGAGACCGCATGAGGTGGATGGCTTTGGCCTTCCACCTCCGGCTCCCAGTTCAGGTCGTCAAGGCGACCACAACGGTCCGTGAGTTCTACGAGTGGTCGGTGTTCCTACGGGAGCACCAAACGAGGGAAGATTTCTACTGGGCTCAAATAGCTGCTGAGATTTGCAAGACACGGGTCAAAGACCCCAGCGCCGTAAAGATCGAACATTTCCTCATCAAATTCAAAGAGCCGGACGGCAAGGACCCGCACTTCGATCCTCGAAAGCTCAGTCCGGAAGAACAGAAGGCCTACAGGAAGAAACTGTCCGAGCAGGGGCTTGCTGTTTGGAAGGGGATTGCCAAGTCCGCAAAACACCGCGTCAAACCGAGTAGCAAAAAGGAAACCAAATGAGCGACATTGCAATGGGGGCCTTGGTTGTGGAGCTCCGAGCCCAATCGGGCCAGCTGCTGGCGGAGTTCTCGAAGGCGGCGCAGGCCGTCACGGTATCGACCTCGTCGATGTCGGCTCGACTGGGGGCCTTTGAAAAGGGCCTCTCGATTGTGGCAGCAGCCGGGGCGGCGGCGGTGGCGGGTCTCGCCGCTGCCTCCATTCGGGAGTTTACGAAGTTCGACGATGCGATGCTCAAGTCGCTCGCGAACATGCGGGACGTCTCCGACCAGATGAAGGGCGAGTTGGCAGCCGCCGCCCGTGAGTTCTCCATCCAGCAAGGGGAGAGTGCCGACGACATCGCCGCCTCCTATTTGACGATGTCGAAAGCGGGACTGTCCGCGGCCGAAAGCATCCAAGCCTTGTCCACGGTGGAGGCTTACGGGCAGGTGACGGACCTGTCCATGAACGAGTCCTCGAAGGCGTTGCTCCAAACGATGCGCTCGCTGGGCATTGCTTCCGGGGACACGGCGGAGAAGATGCAGAACATGCAGCGCGTCTCCGACGTCATCATCGAAGCTTCCCAGCGGAGCTCCGCCTCCTTCGAAGAGCTTACTGCTTCCCTGCAAGGCAAGTTTGGCGTGGCTCTCCGCAGCACCAACACCTCCATCGAGCAAGGGGTGGCGTCCCTGATGGCGTTGAGCGACGCCGGCATCAAGGGCGGCATGGCCGGACAGATGATGGCCATCGTGTTCAAGGAGCTCCAGTCGAACGCGATTTCCAACAAGGAGGCGTGGGATCAGTTCGGGGTCTCGGCTTACGACGCCCAAGGCAAACTCCGCCCGCTTGCTGACATCGTCGACCAACTGGACGGTGTGTTGGCTTCTGCTTCGGACGAGCAGAAGAAGATGACGCTCGAGATGCTGGGCTTCAGCAATCGATCGGTAGAGGCGATCCAAGCCCTGCTCGGTACGAGCGACAAACTCCGTGAGTACCAAGGCGAGCTCGAGAAGAGCAACGGAGTGACCAAGCGAACCGCGGACGTCTTGGAGACTTCCCTCGGGGAATCGTTCAAGAAGATGTCGGCCGCGGTGTCGGAGATCCTGCGTCTGTTCGGGGAGGAATTGGACCCGCTGGTCCGCTCCTTCACCACGCTCTTCCGTGACGCGGCAACGGGCACGGGACAGTGGAAGGGTGAGGTCCACGAATTGGCGGTGGGCTTCAAAGACGGGTTGGTCTTCGCGATCAAAGCCGCGATGGAGGTGGTGCGCGGCTGGCACTTCATCATCAAAGCAGGGCAGGTGGTGTTCGCCCAGTTCTACGAGATCACCTTGCGTGGGGTGAACCTGCTGGTGCAGGGGTTCAAGAAATACACCGAGACGCTGATCGAGAACTACAATTCCTTCGTCCGTGTAAACAACGCGGTGGCCCGCTTCCACCCGGGAGTGATGAAGCTCACGGAGCTCAACACCCCACAGTGGCTTACTGATGTGGCCAACGCCACGCAGGGCTATGCAGCCGCGGCTTCGGAAGCCACCCGGCAGACGACCGAGGAGCTCAACGCCTTCATCCAAAGCAAGGCGGCTTCTGAGCTCTTGGCCGAGCAACTGAAGAAAGAGGAAGCTGAGAAGGTCCGCCGTGCAGAGGAGTCGAAGCGTTTGGCCGAGGAGCAGGCAAAGGCCGCCGGGATGGCGTCGGACTCCGCCGTCAAGGAAGCCGCCACCTTGAAGAAGGTGAACGAGGAGCTCTCCAAGTTCTTTGCCCAGCTGGACAAACACGACATCAAGAAATACACCTCGGTCTCTCCGGAAGTCGTGAAGCTGAAAATGGCAATCCAGGATCCGTGGATTGCTGGTCAGAAGGAGCTCAAGAAGTACCAGGAGATGCTCAAGAACGGAGCCATCTCCCAGGAGGAGTTCAATCGGGCGCTCCACTCCCTCAATCTCAAGGGCGAGTTGGCGGACCCGTTTGAGGAGGCCCGCTTCAAGCTGGAGCAATACAACCGATCGCTTCGTGACGGCGTGGTCACCTACCAGGAATATGTGAACGGGGTGAACACGGCGCTGGCCCAAATGAACCCCGAGCTCTTCGGGGCCAAAACGATCGGGCCTGGAGCGAACCAGATCACCAGTCTCCCCGCCAACTATTCCTCGGGAATGGGCGAGGTGGACGAGCTCACGGCGATGATGCAGAAGGAGCAGGCTCTGCAGGAGAGCTACGATCGACAGAAATCGATGCTCCAGGAGATGACCACTTATTCAGTCCAGCAAGAGCGCGACCGAATCAAGTCCCTCGAGGTTCTCGACGCCAACTACCTGAAGCAGAAGGAATCCTTCGAGCGGCAACGGATGACCTTCATGCTCACCACCGCCTCCAGTTCCTTCGACCAGATGGCAGCAGTAATGAAGGACGGATTCGGTGAGCAGAGCGGAGCCTACAAGGCCGCGTTCGCGATCTCGAAGGCGTTTGCCATTGCCGACGCCAGCGTCAAGATCGGGCAAGGCATTGCGGCAGCGGCCTCCCTCCCCTTCCCCGCCAATATCGGGGCGATGGCTTCTGTCGTGTCGGCCACTGCCAGCTTGATCTCCAACATCAGTTCCGTGGTGCTGTCCTTTGAGGGCGGTGGCAATACTCCGAGTGGTCCGCGTTCGGGCGGTGTCGACGGACGCGGCGGCTTCTTCGCGATCATGCATCCGGACGAGACCGTGATCGACAACACCCGAACCACCAACCGGGGCGGGGACACCCAGGTCAACGTGCTCAACTACGGAGACAACGACATCACCACCCAGACCCGCACGCGCGGGGACGGCACCAAGATGATCGATCTCATCGTGGAAAAGTCCGTGAGCCGCCTCACGGCCGACATCAACCAAGGGAAGGGTGTCTTCCCCCGCGCAATGCAGAGCGCCTATCCCAACTTGGTCCGCAAGGGCGGACGCTAAACAACACCGACCATGGAAACTTGGCCTTCCCACGCTCTCCCCGATCCCTCCGAGCAATACGGCATGGAGGTGAGCCCCTCCGTGATCCGTACGGAGATGGACTCCGGGTTCCAACGGCAACGCAAACGGTTCACCCAAGAGATGCGAAGCTTTGCGGTGACCTTCTCCTTCACACCGGACCAGTTCGCCATCTTCCAAGCCTGGTGGAAGTATAGAGTGTCCTCCGGTGCGGACTGGTTCCTGATGGAGGTCGATATTGGCGGCAGTCGTACTACGCGACAGGTCCGATTTTCCACCCCCTTCTCCAGCGCCTACGGTGGTGGCCGTTGGAAGGTGAAGAGCGTCCTCGAGACGCAGAACGTCGCCCCGATGTCCGAGGGACAGCTGGATGCAGCGATCGGAGGTACTTCCGCATGAGCTCCTTGAGCGAAGCCCTACAGGAGGCCTACGCTTGCTCCCCGAGCAACGTATCGGACCTCCACACGTTGGAAATCTCCCACCCCTCGATTGAGGGGAAAATCTATCTGGTGCAGAACAACGTCGATTTGAACCTCCGCTTGGAGGACGGATCGTGGCACCTGTTTGAGGCCGCGTCGTTTGATCTGGTCCTTCCGGAAAAGTCCGACGAGGGCATCCAAGACATCAACCTCAAGATTGCCAATATCGATCGGCGTGTCTCCGACTTCCTAGATCAGGCGTCCAACTTCAAGACCAAGGTAGTGTGCAAATATCGCCCCTACCTCTCGAACGATCTGAGCACCCCGCAGATGGACCCGCCGTTGATGCTCACGCTGACCGATGTCGTGTCTACCATCTACGACGTCACGGCCAAAGCCTCCTTTGCGGATCTGGTCAACTGTGCCTTCCCCAAAGAGATCTACTCCCGCCTCATGTTCCCCTCGTTGGGTGGAGGCTGATCCCGATGACGACCACCGCACAGCACTGGGCTCTCCCCTACTTGGGGCGTCCTTGGATTTCCGGGGCGAGAGGGCCAGACTCTTTCGACTGCTGGGGGTTCCTCCGTTGGATCTATCGGGAGCGGTACAACCTCGAGATCCCGTCCTTTGTCGGAGTAGATGCTGAGGATCACTTGGCCGTGCGCAGACTCATGCTAGACGGAGAGCGTTCCGCGCGTGATTCATGGCCCGACTGGGTACAGACATCGGACCCCGTAGAAGGCTGCGCCGTGGCTCTCGGACGCTTTGAGTATTTGTTCCACGTCGGTATCTACATTGAACTCCCAGAGGGTGGTCGAGTTCTACATTGCAAGAAACCTATCGGGGTCCTACATCAGTCCTTGGCCCAACTGCGATCCGAAGGACTCAGCCGCTTCGTCTTCTACCGCCATGCCTCACACTGCGCACATCGTTGAGTGTCTCAATCCGTTCAAACCGTTTAGTGATCCGAAGAAACACCAGGTCCCGGCCGGCACGGTTTTGCGGGATTGGCTGAAGACTCGGTTCCCCGGTTTTGTAGAGTTCGAACGGCCCACCATTTGTGTTTACAATGGTGATTACCTTCTCCGCAAGGACTGGGACCGAGTCCTGCAGGACGGGGACATCGTAGGTTTCGTCGCCCAGCCCGGAGGTCCGCTTCTCCCTTATGTGTGGTACGCTTTGATCTCGATTGTGATCGGGGTGGGCATTGCTCTGCTGATGCCGAAGCCCGGAATGCAGACGAATGATTCCGATACCATCTACACGATTCGGGGTCAGCAGAACCGCGTCCGTTTGGGCGAACCCGTTGAAGTTCCCTATGGTCGGTGTCGTCTCTATCCGTCCTACGGAGCCCTACCCTACAACCGTTTCGAGGGGAATGATCAATATCAGTATTCGCTCTTCTGCTTGGGCCAAGGCGAGTACGATATCGACGAGATCCAAATCGAAGACACCCCTATTGGAAATTTCCAAGACGTCACTTACGTTGTCTATGGTCCCAATCAGCCGGTTACTCTTTTTGACGACAATGTGGTCACCTCTGTGGAGGTTTCCGATATTGAGCTTTTTGGTACGAACGAGACAGAGTACGTTCAATGGGTTGGTCCGTTTGTGGTGAACGAGTCCGGAACCACCATCACTCGGATTGAGCTGGATTTCTCGATGCCACTCGGTCTCAATCACATCACCGACAAGGGCAAGGTTCGTACAGGAGAAATGGCTGTCTCGGTCGAATTTCGATCCATAGATAACTCGGGGACTCCTACGAGCGATTGGGCTTCTCTTTACACCCGAGCCTGGAGCATGGCTACCACGAAGGCTCAGCGCTCTACTGCGTCAGTCATCGTGCCTTCTGGTCGCTATCAGGTGCGGGTTAGTCGTACCAGCGCCAAGGATGAGGACAACGGTTCTGCCCAGATGCTGCTCTGGTCGGCATTGCGCGGGTATAAACCTTCCGTGCGCGACTACGGAGACAAAACGATGTTGGCCGTAAAGATGAAGGCCACCAACAACCTGAACGACCGTTCGGCGTTCCGAGTAAACGTGTGGGCCACCAGAAAACTCCCTATTTGGGATGCTTCCACCGGGTGGTCGGCACCGCAGGCCACTCGCAGCATCGTTTGGGCGTTTTGCGATGTCATCCGATCCTTGTACGGCGGCAACTTGGACTCCACATATCTCCCACTCACAGAGCTCCAAGAACAGGATGCTATCTACACAGCACAGGGACGGTATTTCGACTATATCTTCGACACTCGCATCACAGTGTGGGAAGCCTTGAGGCTCATTGCTCGTATTGGTAGGGCCGTACCAATGATCGAGGGCAGTCAGATCAAACTCATTCGAGATACCGTAAAGACTCTCCCCGAGTGTCTGTTCAACCAGAACAACATCGTCAAAGACTCCTTTTCCTGGAATACGATGCTTCCGAAAGATGGAGACTATGATGGGGTTCTCGTGCGCTATACCGACCCCAACGATTTCCTCCCCCGTGAGATCAAATGCCTGCTGGGCGACGACGGTACCGCGATTGCGGCTCCTCGAGGAAGTGAACACCCCGACGATGACATCGGTGACAATCTTGAGCCTCTCGACCTCTTGGGCTGCACTGATCCTGACTGGGCTTTTCGAGAGGGAATGTACCATCGGCGCTGTGTTGTTTCCCGTCGGCAGTCAGCCAAATGGAAGACCGGATTGGAAGGACACATTCCGAGATTCGGTACCATGGTGGGTGTTTCGCACGACGGACCCCGTTGGGGCTCTGGCGGTACCGTTGTTTTAGTAGCTGAGGACAATCGAACCCTCACCTTGTCGGAGCCTGCCGTTTTCAGCACAGGAGCACACTGCATTGCCATTCGGACCCGCAATGGACTAAACACAGGTCCACTGGTGTGCACAGCTGGGGAGGATGAGTTCCATGTAGTGCTCGCGGCCGATCTTCCGGAAGACGTTCTACTCTCCGACGAGACTGAGAATCCGGTGTACCTGTTTGGGAAGTCGACACTGGGCGGCAGCACCGGATGGACCAAGAACTTGATTGTGAGTCGTATCACTCCAGACTCCGACAATACGGTGGCCCTCGAAGCTGTCCTCTATGACGCCTCCGTTTTCACGGATGACGGGGCTTTCGCACCGGAGATCCCCGACCACGATACCAATCCAACCCCTCCGGATATTCCCACTCTCGATTGCTCCTCGGTTCAAGTTGCCTGGTTGCCGGGGAGCAATACAGAGGGGATCGTTTCGTGGGCTCCGGCCTACGGGGCTCGGCGGTACGAGCTCCAGAAGTCGGTGGATTCCGGAACCTCTTGGTCAGATCTGGCCTCCACCGAATCAACCTCGGTGGTGATCCCCATGAATGAGGGAGTGTTCTTGCTCCGGATTAGAGCCTTAGGTATTGGCGCCGGTACTTGGTGTGTCTCCGAGCGCGACTTCACAGAACCAGCAGATCCGTGGACGACTGATAGCATACCTGTGGGGGGTGATTTCTCGGATCTGGACAACGGCTTAGCCTTGGAACCGTTGACCCCATCAATAGAGTACAGGACCCGCAGTGGGCAAGCAGGGCTGCTCGGGTACTCCGTTTATGACGGTATGCTTAACGGATCTCCCACGAACCACGCCACGACTCCTCCAACTCTGTATCGTAAGCGCACGCTTGGTGGTGGGTTGAACTGGTATATCAACGACGGAATGGGTGGGGTATCCAGTGGGCAGAGCCGGGCAGGTGGCGTTGTTGGCTGGGAAGCAGACGGCACCCCTTTATCCGGGGGGATGGTGGACGGGGAGCCGGCTGACCATGTTGTCTCGGGCAACTATGGTTGGGCGCAAGACTACGCCACGGCGTCGTTTGCGCATTCGTCTGGTCTTTCTGCATTCTTCGCCTTTACTAAGACAGCAGGGCTGCCCTCGGGCAACTCAATGTTGTACGATTCCGGCTACTACGTCCCGGTTGGCACAATGGAGTGGACATCGAATTGGGGGACACCCGCGCACATCACCGCTACGGGAATGCTCACAGAAAGTCTGTCGGAGCCGGACACCACCGATGCCGCTGTCGCCCGGTTTCTCACCAACGTAGGGTGGTTGGAGTGGTCGACTACCCCAGCGGCGTCATGGCAGGAAGTGCGGGCTGGCAGCGCCGTCGAGTTCGATGTCGTCTGTGTAGAACATCGTGCCACTGCGATAAATGCGGTTCCTGACTACCTATATGAGGTGACCGACACATATGAGACATGCCCCGATGGCTCCTCCACATGGACGGAGGAGGCCCCGATTGTTCGTTACATCCAATCGAACTCATCCGGTGTTTTGGAGGTTCCGGCAGTGCAGATCGAGCTAACTGAGGGAGTTTCTCGCCGGCTCAAGAGCACAACCATTGTCCCCCTTATCTAACATGGCAGCCCCTATCCAACGCGCGTTCCCGCTTACTGTTCGCCAGGTACAATACCTGTGGCAGCTCGTTCACGGAACCGGAAATCCTGAGACCAACACGAAAGCAACAGCAATCCTACCTCAGGAGATTATCACTACATGGGACACCTTGCGGGTGTTTCGATCGAATATGCACATGGGCGGTTGGGCGTGGCATGGGGAGGTTGCAACAGAAGCAGCAATGCTGGCGCTCTGGTCCACTTCTTCTCGGTCGTGCTGGCCGAATGATAAATGTATTCGCACGGACCTCGGGTGTCTGATGACCTGCACATCTGGCAATGGAAAGGCTGCCAATGATTGGGTCTCCGTCCCTCTACTCTCCAAGTACCAATCGGCCATAGATTCTCTGGTCTCTTTGAGTGATTCCCTCGGCACCTCTTTGTCCGATTTGGCTGAGGTTGTAAGTGGGAAGTGGAATACTCCGGACAATGCTGAAGACTTGGAGAAGATCGGGCATGACGGAGACGGTAAGCCCACTTGGAATGGGGTCGCTTGGCCCTCCGATGGCGGTGCATTTGAACTCAACTCGGATACGTTAATTGAGTCCTCTGCACCAAACGCTTGGTTCAAATACGACTCCGGGGTGGAAGAAGCCGATGGCGACCCGGCCGAGATTAACGACACGGTCAAAAACTGGATAGACCAGAGTGGTAACGGTAATCACTTCACGCAAGACACAGTTGGATACCGACCCACTCTTACTGCAGATGGTGTTGTATTTGACGGGACGGATGATCACCTGTGGTGCACAGGATTTCCGAGTATAGACCTTGCAAATTGCACAGCGATTTGGGTCGCATCCTCCACATCCAATTCTGGGTATAGGCGCCTTTTGGCTATAGGTGCGAGTGGGGTCGGCACAAGTGACTACAATTCTGCGAACGCCCTTGTTATTTCCGCTGGCCCCCCAGGAGGCTGTTGGGATGTTGAGGGAGGCACTGGTGCCGAGTTCCAAACACTGCTCTCAGATGGCGCCCCCGCGCCCATGCGGGTGTATTCCATGCGCATCTGCAATCGAGTGGGGATCATTGGACACTCTGACCTCGTCTCCGGCACAGGTGATACCTCCACATCTCTCACGACATCCCGCACGGCGATGGTTCTCGGAGCCCATTGGTTGAACGGATCGTTGAATCTCAACTACTGCCACACCGGTACGATCAAGGAGCTGGTGCTTTGGCCTAGGGCTCTTGGTAACGTGGAAATGGGCATGATCGTTGCTGCGCTGCGGACCAAACACGGTGTTTGATCTCCTCTTCTATTTTTAGGAACAGAACGACTCCTACTAATGCAACTCAACCACGAACAGCTGGTGTCTTTTGCGGCAGTGTTCGGGCCGATTATCACGGCCCTTCTGTCGGGATACCTTACTTGGAGGTTCAAATCTTCCGCTGAAGGCAGGCGGGGATTTCAAGCACTCATCGACGCGAATGATAAATTCCGCGATGCGATGTTCCGGGAGGTCGAGCGCAAAGAGCAAGTCATCCGAACACTCTCCAAGGAAAACAACACTCTCCGCAAGGAGAATGAGCGACTTCGCCACAACACCGATACCCACAGTCCAAACCAATGAACAAGCCCTCCGTTCTCATCGTTGAAGATGAACCCGAGATTGCCGAGATCTTCGCCAAAGTAGTCCTGTCTATCGATTGCTCCTACATTCGAGCCTCTCGCATCAAGGAGGCCGAACTCGCCCTGCGGCATATCGCTTTCACGATCGTTATCTGTGACCTGATCCTCCCCGACGGTGTCGGCATCAGCATCGCAGAGAAGGCCATCAAGAGGGGGTGTGGTCTGGTGATCGTGACGGGGTTTGCTGACAAGTATGCTGCCGACCTCACCCGACTCTCCGAAATAGACCCGAGAGTCCAAATCCTCCACAAGCCTTTCCCAGTTCAGACTCTCGAGAAGACGCTCATCGGTCTGCTGGAACCTCTTTCCCGGTAGGCGTGCCGGGAGTGTGTGTGGGGTTAGATAGAAAGGGCCGGAGAGGTTTCGTAGCGGTTTCCTCTCCGGCCCGATCTATCTGTACCGACTAGGGAATTATCCTGCGAACCTGCGGGAGCAGGAGATTCCGTTTGTCGGAGGCGTGCTTGATTCCAGCGTCGTAGTTTCCCCACTTGTGGGCGACGTTGTTGGCCGAATAGGCGGCACGGATCGCATCGTAACGGGCCGCAATGCGGGAGAGCGGTCCCAGATGTTTGCAGTGCAGCAACCAAACCTCAGGCACTGTGCGGGGAGTGCGATGATCCACGTTGATTCTGTCCCCTTTGGAGAGCACGAAAGCCCCTCCGTGTGCTCCCGGGGCAAAGGACACAGCTTTCACCCCAGAGGGGCGGAAAAGCACAGGCTTTCCGTACCAACGTGAGTCGGGCGCCGCATACTTCACCTCATCGTAGATCTGCCCAGGGCCGGTGGGGAAGACATCGCTCATCATTTCCCAACCCGTCGGTGCTACGACACTCACCCCCAGCTGCCACAACGTGGATAGGATTTGGGGCCCTGTTGGGAAGTAGATGAGCTCGTCGCAATCGACAACAATCACCCAGTCCGCCGAGGTGCCCAACCAGCACACACTCTTGAGCCTCGAGTTCTCGGCGTCATCCAACTGCTGACCCTTTTCCCAATCGATGACGTTGATCCGATCGTAGTGGGGCCACTCTTTGGAGGGTCCTTTGTTGTGCTCGGCTTGGAACCATTGAAGGATCTGCCGAGATTTGTCGGTGCTGCGGCCCTCGTAGACGAAGATGTGGCGGGCGAAGGTGAGGTAGTGTCGCAACGTGTAGGGAAGGATCTCCTCCTCGTTCCGACACAGGATGTAGACATCTACGTTCATGTCACCGTTTCTCCAGAACGATTTGGTAGCCGCGGTTCAGGACCTTGATGTGGTCCGCATAGCAGGAGAGGAAAGCGTCGATTGCGATCTTCGGCCGATCGACCTCTCGGGGCATGTCCAGCCAGCGGTAGTCATCAAAGATGATGATGCCGCCGTGCTTCACAGCACGGAAACCTATCACGGCGTCGCGCAGAACGTTCATGGCGTCGTGGGCGCCGTCGATGTAGAGGAAGTCGAGGGACTCCTTCAAGTCCTGGTCCCAGTCGAGCATCTCGGCCGAAGTCATCCGATGGATGGAACACCGGTCCCCGTACGGCGCCAGCTTCTCCCGGCAGATCTTCTCATTGGAGGAACAGTCGATCGCACGCCGAACGTGTTCGGCCGAACCGGTGAACGGATCCACGCAGATGTAATGGGAGAGCGGGGCAGTGAAGATCCAGTCGAGCATCCACTTGGCGGAGTCGCCTTGGAAGGATCCGATTTCCATTCCTAAGGCCCCCTCCTTGTCCCGAAGGTGCCACAGGTGCTGGACCCAAACAGGCCCGTGCCCGTGTGCGCGGGCGGCCGTCGTTCGCAGGTCCACCTCGGGGATGATCGTGGTCGACGGCTTGAGGTAGTAGGAGCGATAGATCTCCACGTCCTCCGAAGGAATCAAGGTCCCCAGCTTCTCGAGGTTGGTGTCCTCGATGCTGTTCTTGGGAGGGCTCTCCTTGTGCCCGACACCGTAGCCTTTTCGGCCGGGCATTCCTTTGATCCCAATCACCAACGGATGGTTGTCTCCGCGAAGGCTGAGGATCGTCTTCGACCCGAGAAGCCGAGCCCAGAGGGCCACATCGAAGAAGGGGTTCTGCTGTTCTCGAAGGATCTCTTGGATCGTCTGCAAGGCGCTGAGGTGGACCGCGGTCTGACAGAGGCTCGCGTGCCGAATGTTGGAGTGTCGTAGCCACCACCGGTGCTTGATGTTGAAGTAGTAGGCATAGGGCTCGCCGTAGGCCGTCAGTGTCGCGTTCGCCTTCTCGGAGGTCTCGAACAAGGACATCACCCTATCAATATACTCGGGATCGTACCAGTCGTCGTCCTCAATGAAAAAGACGACATCGCCGATGATCTGTTGGTAGCTCTCCAAGAAAAGCCACCGGAGTTTGGCGATCATGGAGGAGACACCGCGCCACTTCGGATTGGAAATCCGGGTCTGCCCCACGGCGTGGGAGTAGGGGGTGATCGCCAGAGGATGTTCCCCGTCATCCAACACGAACCACTGATCGGGTTTTCGTGTCTGGCGGGCCATGTATTTTTCGCAGAGGGAAAAGGCCTCTGGTCTGTCTCCTGTGCAGGTTACGATTGTGACTTTCATTCGATGGTATGGACTGTGCCTATTTGGAGTTCTGTGATATGGGTAACGAGAATGATTTGGACTCCGAGTTCCTCGGAGAGTTGGAGCAGGAGCTCACGGATACGGGGTCGGTACTTGGTACTGATGAAGCGGAAGGGCTCGTCCAATACTATCAAGCGGCGGGGTCTCGGCGAGGCCATCAAAAGACAGGCGAGGCGGAGAGCAAACGAAGTCACATCGATCACACCACCCCCAGCTGCGGTCATCGGATCGATCTCCTCCCCGTTGCGGACAAAGACCAAGCGGGCTTCTGTCTTCCCGCGCTTCTGCTCGAAGAGGATGCGGAACTCGTAGGGATCCTCAAACACAGCACACAAGCAACGGGTGACCACGGACGATATCTGCGAGTGGGCTTCCTGCTGCATCTTCTGAGCGATCCCCAGCACGATGCCCCTAACCTCGTCCCACGCTGCGAGCTCTTCCTTTGCTTCGGACCAGCTTTGTTTCTCAGCCCGCAGCATCTTGCGGGTAGAGCGCAAATCCCCAGCGATGCGCTCTCCAATGCGTCGAAGTTCAGCGGTGCTCATCGAGGAACGTTCCCCACTTCTTTTGGAACTTGGAGAGTGCTGTCTCGAGCTCTTGCTCCTGTTTGACAATCTGCTCCCGATGTTGCTCTAACAGGGAGCGGGCCGACGATATAGAGTGGCACCCGAACTCTCGGACCAGCTGGGCCTCGAGCTGCTTGACGGCGCCGACCGCTTGATCTTTCTGTCGTTTAGCTTCGGCGACCGTACGCTCGAGCCTCTGATACTTCTCAAGATTCATCTTTGGTGAGTTGGTGGAGGAGTTTAGAGGCGGCGGCAGACAACTTGTGGGTCTCCCGATAGATTCTCAATGCCTCGACGAAATCGAAGGAGTGTTTGTTGGTGGGTCTCAGATTCTCTACAAACTCGGAGACGCTCAGAAGCTCCTTCGTCGTAGGCCACTTCTCTTTAGACTCTGCCACGCCGATATCTTTAGACACGTCCAAAAGTAGGCTTTCGATGGAGCCGTCTTGATGAATGAGTCCTACTCTGGGTTGATGTAGATACTCATCCGACTTCCTGCGGAAAAAGCTGCCGCAGTTGATCACCTGACACCCTGTTTGGGTCTGGGCGTTGAAGGGCTTGTGATTGTCTCCGAACACAGCGACATCAAACCCTTTGAGCACCTGTCCGAAGCAGGAGAGCTCACTCATCGGAGCCGCCTCAGGGTGTTTGGCTTCCTTGAACCAGCAGTAGGCGTGGACCACCGCGATTTCCAAACAACCGCTGTCCTTCCTCGGTGGGTTTTGTGTCTTCGGTGCGGCAATGGTCCCCCAGGGGTACCCGTGGAGACGGAGAGGACGACAGCCCGGCGGACCCGCTACTACTCGGGGAGATCCTTGCTCGAGGTTCTCGATCTTCCCTGCCCGCATCAAGACCCCGTAGGCTGTGCGGTGGATTCCCTCGAGGCTGTGGTAGGGGAGGTCGTGCTGACCCGGTACGGCATACACCCGAGGCATATACTCGAGGGCCAAACTGATTCCCTCGGCCGGAGTGTTCCAGCGGTCGAAGATGTCGCCCGCACAGATGATCGGGGCTGAATGCTCAAAGCTGATTTGCTTCAGTTGGTCAAACTGACGCTTGAGCACCTCAGCCCACGAAGGTTCTCCGCTGCGAGCAATCGGGGAATCGGCAGTGATGTGGAGATCCGATACGGCGATCGCCACTACGGGATTTTCTGATGACAGATCGGACATATTTGTCCTCGGGTTTGTTGGTGGAAGGCTTCTTCGGCTTGTTGGAATGTGTGGGCGCGGGCCCTTGCTTCAATATCAGCGGACTCGGCCAATTGGATGAGACCCTTGAGCCGTTTTGTCCTGGTGACAAGCGTCGAGAGTTTCTCGAGACTGATCGTCAATTCCGTTGTGTCGGGAATGGCAATCTCCGAGGCAGCATAGAGCGGAGCGGCCTCCTCGATCCAAGCACAGAGCCCTGCCTCCTTCTTCCGAAGCTTCACCAATCGGGACTCCTGCTTCTCGAGCTCCTCGAGCTCCTGCAGGAACTCCTCCACCGGACGCATCGCAATCACCTCGGCCTTGATTTTGCGGTAGCTCTCCCGGTGGATTTCCACTGCGGCTTCGGCTTTTGCCCTCCCCGTTCGGATCTGCTTTTGGATGTCGTCGATCTTGGAGAGGTTGACGAGGTCGTTCAGCCGGCTCGCCAACTCGCCCGGGGACAGAGTGAACCAGAACGGAGGATCATGCTGGAGTTGGAAATTCAGGTCCGTCACGCGAAGGACCTTGCGGACCGGGGAGGGGACTTCGGCACCGAATGCCTTGAGCTCTACCCCGTCGAGTTCGTAGCTGTTTCTAGCCCCACGAAGGCGGGTGATTTTGCGATCCCCAGCAACAAGCCCCACCCGACACTTCTTTTGCCCGTGACGCACGAAGTCGGCACCATTGGGTTTGTTGCGGCACACCCATCGGAGAGCTCGCAGGACCGCAGACTTTCCCGAGTCGGTATCTCCTATGATGGTTGTGACCTTGGGATCCAGCGGCAGGACTAGCTTTCGATGACGTTGGAAGTTTCGCAGGACTAGGCGCTTCAGTGGCATCTGCTGCTATTATCTGCGCGCTCGAGAAAAGGTGTTGACGCAGTGGAAATCACTACGCTAGGGTGATGCTGCAAATACAGTATCACCCTAAATGCAAACTCGATTCAACTCCGTGCAAGACGCGGCGCTCGAGAACCTCGAGGCTGCGATCGAAGAATACCAACGCGGCTGCATTGGCCACACCCGCCGAGAAATGAATCGGCGCTGTGTCAGTGCCTGCTATCGTCGAGTCAAAGAACTCCACCTCGAAGACGCCCTCACCCCTCGTGAAACCGCAGCGTGCGAGGAATGCTCCCATGAGTAAACCCATCCTCGACATTCGACGGGCGATGCTGGCTGCGAAGCCCGCTCGTTTCGTTATTCAGCTGGCCCCCGATTGGGAGCTCTACTTGGATGCCATTGACTGGGGTCACAGCTACCGATGGACCGACCTGCGCAAGGAGGCTTGGTCCTGGAGCAACACAACCGACCCCGAACCCGTTGCCCGCCTTGCTCGCTGCCGCACGAAATATCCCCACGCCTTTTTCACCGTCCGCTAAACAGTACCCAAAATGAACACCACCCTGATCGATCTCTTCAACCTAGGTTTCGACTTTGCCAAACAACAGAAAGACGGCTCCTATATTGGGGTCGATTGGCCCTGCGATGCCTCGCACAACCTCCAGCCCACCGTGTGGGACACCGAGCAGAACAAAACCCCAAGCGAACGCTGGAGAGCTGTGGTCCCTGGCAATGCCCGCGCCGTGTGTGCTGTCCCGGTGAAACGGGTGTTTCGAGCGGCGAAGATCAAGGTCCGTCGCGCCCTCCCGAAGTCCCCGAAGAACTGGCCCCCGTATCGGACCGACTTGGCGGAGTCCTCCAAGCGGAAGGTCCTCCTCCAATATGCCGCCCTCTGCGGGGCGTTCCGCAAGTTCTCGGCGAAGATCAAACGGATGTCGTCGAAGGAATGCGACGTCTTCCTCAAGGAGATTGTCAAAGCGAGCCGCTACTTCCGCAGCCAGCTCAAGAAGGACCCGAAGGTGCAGGCCTATTGGGATCGGCGTAAGGAAGAGCTCGCGAAGCAGTCCCCGAAGCCCAAGGCGAAGAAGGCCCCTGGCGGGTTGGCTGTCCCGGAGCCGATGCCTCGGAGCAAGGGCTTGGCGTTTAGCCTCGAGGGTAGGTTCGAGGAGAAGCACAAACAGGCGGCGCTGGCCTATTACCAAGCTGTGGTGGCGTTCAAGCAGTACCCCACCAAGAAAGCCAATAGGGCCAAACTCGAAGCCGAGAGGAAGTTCATCGAGGTGGTCCCGGTGCTCAAGGATCGGATGCAACTCGGGGTCATTATTCGGAAGGAGGAGGGTGTATTGGGAGCAACGTACTCCGCCCAATAAACAACTCGCGTCCTCGGTAGATACAGTATCTAAACACCTTCCCGCAAATGCCTAACACACTCCACCTGTCTCTGGAGGATGACGCCATCGTCACCTCATTCCAAGATACCGAGAAATTGATCTTCAAGATCTGTCACAGCATGTCGGCGAAGTACCACATTCCGTTTGAGGATGTCGTGGCACAAGCCCGATTGATCTTCATGAAGGAATATCGGAACTTCGATCCCACCAAGGCCCGATTTACCACCCATCTATATCGAGGCCTGGTGTGGCAGCTCACCGATTGGCTTCAGAAGGAATACTTCCACCGCAGCCACCTCGAGATCAACGAGGAGGTTGTGGGAGCGGAGGATCATCCGCGTTGCGCGACACACGATATCGAAATGAGGGTTTCGGAGGAGGCCCGGATCGTTATCAGCTTGGTGGTATCGACTCCGGAACACCTCCACACCCTGCTCCGTTGGAATCGGGCCGACGGCAGGAAGAAGATTCTCGGCACCATCCGCGAGTACCTCCGCGATGAGCTCGGTTGGTCCAACCAGATCATCTCGCAATCGTTCCAAGAGCTCCGCGGTG
>Ga0213919_1000095_pt1 | contig 45566 bp, 62 predicted proteins | sample McNCre317MG_FD_161056 | JGI IMG/M metagenome (GOLD analysis project Ga0213919, IMG submission 161056) | Freshwater microbial communities from McNutts Creek, Athens, Georgia, United States - 3-17 MG | ecosystem: Environmental > Aquatic > Freshwater > Creek | place: USA: Georgia | collected...
GTGTTGTTCCTTCCAAGCAAAAGATCAGCCAGGTTGTCGGCTGGAAAGGTATTGGTAAGCTGGATCGGTCGAGTGAAGTGCGGGAAAAAGAGAATTATCCCGCCGTCAATCCTCCTGAGGAAAAAGAGATTCGGATCAAGAACAAGAAGAACGGTCTGACTCTTGCCCTGACCAAAGAAGCTATCTTCTTTGATCGTACTGGGCAGCTCATGGGCGAAGCCTCGATGGTTGGTGCCGAGTTGGCGCGTTGGCAAGACGAAGTGATCCTGAGCACGTTGGCCGATCTTGACCAGACCGCTTACGACCTGGGTGAGATGTTCGCGGCTGGCAATTTGAACACTTACACTGGTGCGGCGACGGCGTTGGGGACGACTTCCTTCGAAGCGGCCATGACGTACTTCCGTAAGAAAACGGACGAGCGTGGTCGTAAGATCAACGTGCTTCCTGGCAAGCCTGTGCTCATGCACGCGACTGACCTGGAATTCACTGTCGACAAGTTGTTGAACAACGAGAAGGGCCCCATCGGTACGGCGGCTCAATCGGACGTCAACACTGCTCGTGGGAAGTTCCAACCCGTGCTGAATCCGTACATCACCTCCACCACTCAGTGGCTCTTGGGTGACTTCAAGAGTTCCGCTCGATGGGAAGAAGTGTGGCCGCTGGAGACCTTCCAACGGATGGGCGGTATGACGGAAGATGGGTTTAACAAAGACGTGGTTGCCGAATACAAAGCCAGCATTTTCGGTGGCTGCGGCTACGACGACACCCGTCGTGTCATTGAGATGGTCGGAGCGTAAAAACTTCGAGACTGTTCCCCTCCTCCAGTTCACGCGGGGGAGGGGAAACCCAAAGGAGGAATGACCGATGAAATTCTTTAACCGCCTTGCCAAAGGCATGTCCGTTTTGGCGATTCTTGTTTTCTGCTTCGCGATGACGGCCATTATTACTGGCCAGAAAGTTGAAGCTTACACCGCTGCGTTGGCGACCGTTATGCCGGGCGACTTGAGTGTCCTTGATCTTAAGCTCCGTGGCAACGACGTTTTGGACTCCAACGGCGTTACGCGTCTCACCGTTGGGACGACCAATACGTTAACGGGCATTAATGCTCTCGTAGGTGCGACCACGATTACTGGAGATGCGGTGATCACTGGTTCGCTTACCAATGGGAGTTTTTCTGCTAGGGCGACTCCTGCTGCCGCGCAAACCCTTGTGGCTGCTGGAACCATTGCAGCGGATTCTTGTGGCACGATCAAACGCATCACCAGTGTTGATCCTATTACAACCAACACGACCAATACGTTCACTGCGCCTGCGGCTGGAAATACTGGATGCATTATGTGGGTTGTGAATGTTGGGACGAACACCATCACCCTCGACAATAATGCCAACTTTAAATCTGTTTCGGCTGGCGACGTGGCCCTGGGTGCGGGGAATGTGGTTGGAGTGGCGAGCGACGGAACCTACTGGTATCAGACGACCGCGCAATTGGACAACTGAGGTTTTTATGAAAAAGTTACTGAGTTTTGTTGTATTGCTTTTGGTGCTGGCAGGAAAGTCGTGGTCGTCGGATTCGGCGGTCACCATCTCCGTCAGTAAACTGATTGCGGTGTCTACGAGTTCAGTGACAACGGTTCTCTCGGCAGATCCGCAAGCGAAAAAAACGTGCATCATGAATACCTCAGCGGACTATCTCTTGATCGGAGACGCTGATACTGTGTTTTCTACCAGTGCTACCACGGGAACGTTTCGTCTAGCGGGAACGGTCGCTAATACGAATCCAAACTGGTATTGCTTCGACGGCCCGACGGCCCCTTACAAAGGTGCCATTCGTGCGCAAGCTCCAGGTGCTTCTGCGGCCGTAGTCATTAGCGTTATTCGGGAGAGATAAAATGTCTGATACCGCAGACCATTACACCTTGGTTCTTGCACAGATCGACGCGAAAATATCCGCGCTGATTGAGAATCCGCAAGTCGACTATCAAGTCGGCGGTGGTAATGGAACGGTGAAGATTACAGCTAGCCAGAAAATGGACCAGCTTATTCGCCTTCGTGAAATGATCATGAAGCGTATTACTTCAAAGCCAGAGGAAGTAATTGAGACTCTTCAAACGGACATGTCTGTGTTCGGTGAAGATCTCAGTGAATACATTCCATGACATGGGACGGGCTTGCACAAGCGAGGCTGGACATTTCTGGGCTGATCACTACGTGGGGTGTTGGCTCCCGCATCACGCGCATGAGCGGAAGCCTTAATGCCACGGGACGTTTGTCCGGGACATTCGTTAGTAAAACTTCCGGCGCGTTTTGGATTCAACCAGACACTGGAAATTATCGTCGTGATCTCCCTGGAAAACTTGAGGAGACAACGCACGTGGCGTTTGCACGGAAGACATTAGATGTTCGTTCTGGCGATCGAATTCTTCCGTCTGGCGACACTTACGAGTACGACGTTCTTGATCTCCAGGAGAATCCAACGCATAATGTTGTGATGCTCCGTAGGGTAAAAAGATGAATGATAGTCAAGTTAAAGCGATTGTTTTTGGACGAGATGCGTTAGTACATAATATGTCCAAATTCAAAAAAAGCTTAGTTGATAAACTTGTTACAGCCGTAGAAATGACACAAGTCAAAGTAGCAGAGCATGCTAAAAAACGTCATGCCTCTAATGCACACAACTACGATCGCTTTGTAACCAGACTTGGTGGACTAGAACAGAGTATTCAACCTGGCCAAGTCTATATAAGCGATCAAGTATTACGTGGTGTAATTGATGCGCGAATGCCATATGCTAGTTATGTCGAGAATGGAACCTCACGAACAAAAGCATATCCATTTATGCTTCCTGCTATTGTTGAAAATATGGAATTTTTCAAAAAAAGAGTTTCAGCCGCATTGAAGTCTGCAACTGGAGGATGACATGACATCCGTTGAAGCTGCCCTGATGACACGCCTCACAGCAGACTCTACTCTCCAGAATTTACTCGGAGCGTCCGGGCGCATTCGGCACGCCAACGAGAATCTTGGTGCAGTTGCGGCAGGAGAAGTGACATATTCTTGCGTTTCAATTCTTCCAGGGGATGTTTCTCCTTGTACAGACGTCGAGCTTTATCAGTTCAATATTTACAGTAACTCTGCGGGTGCTATTCGAGAACGTATTCGTCGGTTGTTGGAAGAATACAGATTTCCTTCGTTGACGGACGGCGTGATCAATAGCTGCTTACATGAATGGACGGGTGGAGATGAATTCGACACCCCTCTCCAAGTAGAAGTAAAACGAATTCGATTTAAAATCGAAGTGTGTCGGTCGGCGCAAACGCCGGTCTAAAGGAGGAAATACTTATGAGCTACGCAGAACCTAAACGGTTGCTTCTTGGACCCGGCGACCTTTACTTCAACGACCAGTTTGTCGGAAGTGTGAAGGAAGGTATCGAGTTTAAGTACGACCCGAATTATGCTTATCAACGTCCCGGCAATTGTATTGCGGACGTGAAGGGTGAGCGCATCTCTGAGCAGGTTACTCTCACTGCAAAGCTGTGTGACTTCAAAGTCAGCCAACTCCGTCGGGCTTTCGGAATTTCTGAAGCTGTGACGTCTGGTAGTTTTCGTCTTCGTAATAAGGAGACGCTGAAACTTTCCGGAACTGGCGCAACGGCTTTTGCGCACAATGCGTGCACGGGAACGTTGAAAGTCAGCAAGCTTGACCGTAGCTTGGTAGGAGCGTCTGGTACGTGGGGTTCGGCTGCCTACACCTCGGGCACGGACTATTCTGCGACCGTCGCTGGTGTGTCCCGTGTGGGTGCTGGCCGAATTGCTGATCAGCAGTACGTCATCGTCGAATACGACTTCCTCGATGCCACGGCTAATGCCGTTCGTGTCGGTGGAGAAAAGACTACGCCTCAAACGTTCGAGATGAATTTCGTTCACAAACAGTCGAACGGAAAGCATATTCAAATCACGTTCTACAAAGCGATGGCGATGGCTGACGTCTCTCTGGCGTTCAATGAGAAGTCGTCCGGCAACTACACGCTCCATCAAATTGGCTTCAAAGCCTTGGTGGACTTGACCAAACCAGAGGGACGTAACCTCTTCGAAATCATCGAAGAAAGCCCTCGTACAGTGTCGTAAGTTTCTAAAATCGCGCCCGTCAACGGAGCGTAAGAAAGAGGAGATAGAGCCATGGAACAATTGACGCCTACTCTTATTGAGCAGCAGCTGAATGACTTGAAAGCTATTGGTGCACCTGTGTCTCAAGGAACTATCACAGCGCATAAACCGGGTGAGCAGGGAGCTAATCGTTTAGTCCTTGAAAGATGGCTTCCAACGTGGATCCGTAATTCGTACATCAATCATCGTTTATTCGAAAAAGCCAACAGCACAGAATACCTCATGGCGTCTGCTAAAGGTCTTCCAGCGGTAATCGTTGGAATCGGCCCGAGCCTTGATTCTGATATTGAGAAGCTTATCAACTATCAGAAGAACTGCGTGATCATTTCTACCGACGCGGCCCTTCGCCCGTTAACCGTCAAGAATATAAAGCCGCACATCGTTGTCACGGTGGATGCCAGTCAGAAACAATACACACTTTTTACTGGCGTTGACACGCAAGATATCGTGCTCGTTGCCCCTACCACAACCGATCCTGCAACGCTTCTCGCTTGGCAAGGTCCAATCCTCCTTTTCAATATGGCACATCCTGGACTGGAATTTGCAGACATTGTATTACCATCTGCATTTCCGCAACTTCGATCTATTTGTGTCCACGGAACCGTTGGAAATACCGCTACGCTTCTTGCCTATCAGATGGGGTGCAAACAAATAATCGCTGTTGGAATGGACTTGTGCTACGGAAAGCGCAACGACGCCTGGCAGTATCGATGTCATGATTATTTCTGGCATGCCTCGGTATCTCCTGAGGGCGACCCTCAATATCGCTGGCTTCAGAAAGAATGTAAGGAGCTCTACGATAATGACCTGCGCGTGCGCGACGCATACGATGTCGAGCTGAAAGATAAAAAGTTCATGGTGGATGCCGAATTAGAACTGTATCGAAAGTCACTGTTCGAGCTCGTCGGGTCGTTCACCAATGTGCCGTTCACGAATTGTTCCATCGACGGGATCCTCGGTGCAGCTGGATTTTACACCCAGAAATTCGAAGACGCTTTAGCTGAGCACTGTAGCAGACAGCCGTATCCGGGAGAGTCAGTAGCTTTGCACCTCCCAAAAATCCTCCAAAGGAGAGACAAAAATGACTGAGCAACTTGAAGAAACAAAGGTGCAAGAATCAAAAGGACATCCGCGATTTACTGTGGGAGAATTGTTCCCATTTAAGGGTGTGTGGTTTGTCATAAAAGAGGTGACTAAGCAAGGCCTCGTTTTAGAAGCAAAAGCTTTTACAGCGAAGGGGGTTGTGCGATGAACATCCTTCACATAACCTCAACGGATCCGGCGGGTTCTGTTTTCAATTTCGTAAACGCGATGAACACTCACACTCCTCATCGTGCACGGCTGATCACTACGGTTCCAAACGCTTATGAGTTTCCTACGGACATCGGAACCATTTACGATGGAGGGGATGAAATTGACGCGCTCCTTCGAGAGGCGGACGTCATCCATCTCCATAAAGTCCATGAGGACTTTGAAATCCCTGTGCACATGGAGAAGCGTGGCGTCCTTCGGAAATTTGTTATCGCCGACGTCCTGAAAGCATTCCCGTCCAAAAAACTGGTGTGCCATATTCACGGTCATCCGTACGAGCGAAATAATGTAAAGGAAAACGCCGCGCACTACAAAAAACTAGGCGTGAAAGTCCTTTGCTCTACGCCTGACCTGGAGGCTATGTATCGTCCAGAGTATGACGGGGTTCAGTGGTTCCCAAACTGCGTTCCTGTGAACGACGTTCGTTATCTCCCTCGCGCAAGCGACCGCCCGATCATGATGGCGAATGGTGAAGAGCGGCTGTGCGTCGTGCATACTCCAACGCATGCACTGCTCAAAAACATTCAGGAGCTTCAGGCGGTAATGAAACGCATTGGAGCAGAGACGAAAAGCTTCTTGATGAATATTCAAGGAGTTCCACACGATCAGGCTTTGCGCCATAAGCGCAATGCACACGTCGTATTCGACCATATGCAGGGCTATTATGGGCTTTCAAGCTTAGAGGGGCTGAGCATGGGCAAGCCAACAATTGCCGGACTCACTCCCTATGCATACCAAGCCATTGAATCATTCTTTGGACTAGTCGCTCCAAGTTCACTGCCGTGGGTTCTTGCCACAGACGAAGCTAAACTAGAAGAGAAATTACGTAAGCACCTTACAGACGAGAATCTACGTCGTGAGGTTGGTACAAAGTCTCGCAAATTCATGGAGGAGGTCTGGAGTGATCGAGCTATCGGACAACGGCTGGCCGCATTCTACAGTTCCCTTTAGAACTGACCCTCCTCTCAACACTGTGGGGATTGTCATCCCCATGCGTGACGGGATGAAATTCTTTAAGCTGTGCCTTTACAGCGTTTTGAATTTCACGTTTCCACCTTACATGCTCACTGTGGTGGATAACCTTTCTGGACTAAGAACGAAAAGGCAGCTCCGGTCTTTATCCCAGAATCATCCTATCGAAATCCTTCGGTATGATGAGCCGTTTAATTTTTCGGCGCAAGTCAATCTAGGATTACGTCATGTGTTCAGCTTTCCGAATGTGAAGTACGGATTGATACTGAACGCAGACACTATTGTAGAGCCGGACTGGCTGACACATCTGTTGGTGATCATGAATTCCGACAAGTATGGAGCCGTTGGACCTCTCAGTAATGTCGCAATACCAGAGCAAGAAGGAAGACGAGAAAATATAGTAGAGCTCACACGCCGCCTGTCTGGGTTGTGTATGCTCATTAGACGTGAGGCGTTTGAAGAGGTGGGGGGCTTCGATGAGCAGTTTGTAGGTGGTGGATATGAAGATCAGGACTTTACGTTACGTCTTCTTAACACTGGATGGAAACTAGGAGTAGCTCGTAGAGTTTACATTCATCATTTTCACCGCGCATTTCGTACAGAGGAAAAGCACACCGAGGAAATGGAACTGAATCGGGTGCGATTTAATGAGAAGCATTTAGCTCTCAAAGGAGAATCAAAATGACCACACAAGCCGCGTTTGAAGATCGATCCATCGAGTATTCTATTGGAGGGAAGACGCTCATCATGTATCCTCTCCCTTTCGTGAGGCTCAAAGTTGCATTAAAACTAATTGAAGGGGTAGGGGCAAAACTCGTGCAAGCTGGTGTAAAAGATCCCGTAGACTTCGTGCGAGAAATCGTGCCGCTCCTTGCTGGAAAGTTCAACGAGCTGGCGCCGATTCTTTTTCCAGACCAAGGGGTCACAGATCAATGGATTGAGCAGAGCATCTCAATCCCTGTAGCAAAACAAATCTTGTACGATGCCGCTCGAATAAACGACGTGATTGATTTTTTAGTGCATCTCCGGGGGAAAATGGAGACCCCGGCTCCGCAGACGTCCCACACGGAGAAGGTTTAATTTATCACACCTTCGGTACAGCTTATGGCTGGACGGTGGAACAAGTTGATCAACGAACGTGGCCACAGATTAGAGAACTCCTGAGGATGATTGACATGTTGCCTCCTCCAGGAATACTTGAGGGTCGAAAGTTTTACTACAAGTATATTGCTAAAACAGAAACTGCCAACTTAAATGACCTTGGTGTACCGATTCGCCAAGGCAAAGTAAAACGGAGGAATGATGGCTCTTGATGTTGGCGAATTATTAGTATCAATCAAAGCTGATCTCACCCAGCTCACTTCTGGATTATCAGACGCTAATTCCAGACTTGACGGCTTCGGGGCTGGCGCGGTCGCGAAGGGTACACTAATTGCTGATTCTGTCAAAAAGTTTGGCAGTGAAATCCTTCGGTTTTCGTACGACTGCGTGAAAGCTTATGGAGAAAATGAACAAGCGGTGGCACGCCTTGAAACTGCACTTAAGAACCAAGGACTAGAGACTAAACTCATCTCAAAAGATCTTCAGGCTTATGCTGGTGAACTACAGAAGACGACACAGTATGCCGACGAGACGTCCATGGAGATGATGGCGCTTTTAACAACTTTTGGACTAACTGGCGACGAGATGAAGAAGACACTTAAGTCTTCCATGGACTTGTCAACCGGACTTGGCATAGACTTACGAGCAGCCACCATGATGCTTGGAAAAGCGGCCATGGGAGAGACCGGAACGCTTGCGCGTTACGGGATCGTCATAGGAGATAACGTACCTAAAGCACAGAGATTTGAAGAAGTTTTACGTCAAGTCAATGATCGTTTTGGTGGTGCGACTGCTGCTAATATGCAGACTGTCATCGGTAAAATCCAGTCCCTAACAAATAGGATGGACGACTTAAAAGAACAAGTTGGTAAGCGCCTCGTTCCTATTTTTGAATTTTGGATGCAACAGCTAGAAAAAAGTGTGTCTTTTGTTGAAAGATTAGCGGGAGCTGAACAAGAAGGATTAAAAGGCAGAGAACTTACCATTGACTCTCTTGAACGCCAGAAAGCGGCCATCATAGAAGGTCACCGCGCGATGGAACAACAATTGATGAAATCCATCGAATGGACAGAGCAAGAAAAACAAAGAATTACGTCGATAGACAAAGCCATTGATTCTGAAAAAAAATTAAGCGCAGCTGAAACAAAAAGTGCAAAGGATTCTATAGCTACTGGACGTAGTAGAGTTAAAGCTATCAAAGGATTTCTTGATGACGAAGCCGCTGATAAAGCAAAGGCTCTAGCTAAAGAGTCTGCCGCCACCGACACACAGACGGCTTCTATGATGGCGAAATATACTTCACGTAATCAAATGATGATTGCTTTACAAAAAACTTTTACAGCACAGCAAGCTTCAGTACTTAATAATTATCTTTCGATTTCTGAGCAGCAAGAGCTCTTAAGTCAGGTGAGAAAGCTTGAGGCGCAGGGTAAATATGAGGACGCAAAAGCATTAAAAGAAGCAGCCGTTCGAGATACGACACTGAAACAAGAAGAGGATATTGAAGCGTTTCGAGAATTACAAAACAAAAATAGAATACAGAATTTAGCTTCAACTTTAAGCTTTATTTCGACCCTTCAGACTGCGAACAACAAGCAACTTGCCGTAATCGGTAAGGCTGCAGCTGTCGCTACGGCTACGATGGACACCTATGCAGCGGCGACTGCTGCTTTAAAGATACCTCCACCTTGGGTCGGCATGGCGTTAGCAGGGACGGTGACTGTTGCGGGACTGGCTAATGTCTCGAAAATTGTTGGGGTAAAACTCGCCAAGGGTGGCGTTGTCATGCCTCAGGACGGCGGTGTACAGGCAACGATCGGTGAGGCAGGAAGTGCTGAGGCTGTCATTCCACTTGATGATCCGCGTGCCAAAAAAGCACTTGCTAAGGCCTCCGACGGAAGTAGTACTGGAGATCTCCATATTCACATCAGTGGACAATTCATTGAAGGCAGCCCGTCAAAAATGCAAGAACTCGTACGTAATACACTAATCCCAGAATTACGTAGGCACACAGACTATAATCCGAAAGGTCTATTTACACGGAGACGTGGGAGGAATAGTTAGATGAGCGAAAATCAGGCCATTTTTAACAACACCGCCATAAATTTGTCGTGGAATGCAGTCACAAATGCTGATCTGTATTCCATACAAATTAGTTTGTATGCTGATTTCAGCGAAATACTCGTACAACAAAATGATCTCGTTTCTCCGTCTCATTCATTTGCAGATGAAGGGTTGAATGCTGCCAAGCGTTATTGGAGATGGAAATATTCTACTGACTCTGGCAGTACGTGGTCGGCATGGAGTGAGGTTGGATCGTATTGGCTTGACACTGACTTAACGGTTGACTACACTCCACTTACTGGTGGATGGGCATTCGTGAGCTGTGCGGATGCGACAGATCAATATACACTGTCAGTTGCTCCGCGCCACCTAGTCGTTGAGCGTTCTATAAATAGAATAAAAGAGCGTAACAGAGCCGGGGACTTATTAAGTGAGTATCTTACCACCAAAGCCATAATATCTTTAGACTTTCCAGAAGATGGGTACATGGGACATGAACAGTTTAGAGAAATTATTAGGTTTAATACGGAAGTAAAAACTTTTTTGTTAGTGTCAAATACCGATAATGGTACAGATCACGTGACACGCGTCTGGAAAGTACAATTCACAGACGATCCAGAAATCGGGATGTTTACTGCAGGACGAGAAGATTTGCTAACCGGGACACTAGAACTTGAGGAGGTTTAAGATGTTAAATCATATAGTGAAATTTGTAGCTGCTCTGTCTATTTGGTACACACCTTTGTGTGCAGCAAATTTTCCGTCTTCAGTATCAACTGACGCTAATTTATATGTGGCAGTGAATAACTGTTATACATCTTTATCTGCTTCTATATCAGCATCTGCCACGACACTGAATGTCTTAACCACTGCAAATTTTCCGGCGGTTGGTTTTGTAGTTATTGATAACGAAATTATCAAATATGCAGCAAAAACTGCGACATCATTTACTGGATGTACACGTGCTTCGGACGGAACGACAGCAGCCATACACCTAGCTGGAAAAGTTGTTTATCTGTCTATCGTGGCGTCACATCATAATGTGTTGAAAGACGAAGTTATTGCTATCGAGGGTTATTTAAAGAATGGCCCTGTTTCTCTCGTAGGGAGCATTTCTTCTTCGACTGTGTCTACAAATATCCTCGGGGGTTCTGCTGGTCAAATTCCTTATCAGACCGGAACAAATGCAACGGGATTTATTTCTACTGGAACAAGCGGACAAGTTTTAATCACAAGCGGAACAACTCCTGTGTGGAAAACCCTGTCGAGCATTGATGTAACAATGCCTCCATACAACGCTTATGGTGACGGCTCTCATGACGACACATCGGCAATCCAGGCGGCTGTCACTGCGGCGGGAATGGGCGGTGTCATTAAGATGCCACGTGGAACGTATCGTCTAACCTCAACTATTACGATGCTCTACAACCAGAAATTAATTGGTGACGGCCCGGAGTCAACTGTCATTACACGGACTGGTCTTTATGGAGATACAATAAAGTTTGGGACTTCAAACGTCGGTTATAACTCCGCCGGGAGTTGTGTCGTCCAAGGTATTTGGTTCCAGCATGGGACACAGTATTCTTCTGGTGACACCTCATTAAATTATCAAGTGACGGATTCAACGTCTGCTCATGTCCGCATCACGGCTGGACAAACGGTTGAAGTGACGAATTGCCGATTTTGGAGGATGCCTTATGGGCTTATTTTGGACAGCACAACACTTGCGAAGGTAAGTCGCTGTTGGTTTCAGGGTGTTTGGGATCACGACTATGCCGCCGTTCAAGAGGGGATTGCCAGTTGCCTTGTAACAAAGACCTACAGCAATTGCGTTACTCTTGTTTTTGAAAAGAATAACTTTTTTGGTGCAACATCTACCGCGCGAACTGTGACCTGGGGAACGACTACCCTGTCGCAAATAGAGAATGTTGGGTCTCGCTATGGTCTATTACTTGCAGGGTGTGAAGACCTTGTTGCTGAAGGAAATTATTTTAGCGGCCATGAAATTTCAAGCGTTAAAGTAAACATGGGCACTGGCGTTTGGGGTCTTGAATATCGATTCAGCGGGAATTTCTTCGATGGGGTTGGATATGCCGACCTCTTAAGCGCCGCAGTGGATTTCGGGACTACCGATGCCGACGTTTATGTGCGAAACGTGTCATTTATCGGGAATCAATTCAACGGGCAAGGGAACTCTTTTAGAGCGTTGGCCGTGTCTAACGTGATGGACTACACAAAGCCGATCATTAGGTCATTGACTATGACCGGGAACACGTTCAACACATACGTCGGGACGCCTTTGTTTTTGTATAGCGTTGGACAAGCGTCTATATCAGGGAACGTCATCGATGACTGGAATGCACAAAACGGTTCTACTTCCGATCTCGGATGGACTTCTGCTGCCTACATCAATTATTCAAGTGATGTTTTATTTATGGGAAATTCATTAGGCGGTGTCGGGGCTCACACACTCTATGGGATTACAATCGGTACAAATACAACGAACGTCTATCAGTGCGGAAACTCCCAGGCAGCTGGAGTTGTAAACAAATCAACGCAATCCATAGGTGCCTACACTGCTCTCACTGGTAGCAAGGCTCTTGTGTCGTCTGTGACCGGAGCTATATCTGAATCGGCCGTTTCGACGACAACCCTTTCCTATGTTGATGCGACATCTTCTATCCAGACTCAGCTCAATGGAAAATTGGCGACTCCGGCAGCTTGGACAGCTAACAGCCCAACGATCACCTCAGGGACAGGGTCTTTAACAACTGTTAGCGCAGCAGGGCGATATATTCAGATTGGAAAAATTGTGCATTTCTCCTGCGTCATAACTCTCACTAATAATGGGACAGGTGGTGCATATCTAATTTTACCTCTCCCTGTTACCGCTGCTGGGACTGGATATGTTGGGCATGGATCTGACACATCCGTCGATAAAACTTTGAATGTTAAATTTGCAAACTCATCAACAACGGTGATACTCCTCTACGACGGGACATATCCAGGCGTCACGGGACATTCTTATACTGTGTCGATTACGTATGAAGCCTCTTAAATTTATACATGATAGTCACATATGTCAATGTGAAGGAGTAACTAAAAAATGACAGTCTACGGAACCCCTAGATATGGACCACATTTGTATGGGACGGGTGGAAATTCAGACGTCTTTGGGGACATTACATATGAATTATCCAGAAAACTCGACTCATGCCCTGTATTAAAAATAGAGCATGTGTCATTGGACGGAACCGTTACAGACATAACCAAGTACTATGACACTGGTGGCAGTATAACGCGCGAAAAAGAAAGAGCTCCAGACGAGATTCAAGCTGGAGATTTCGACCTAACGTTATTTAATCATGACGATAAGTTTTCAGAATTCAAACCAGCCTCTATGTTCTATGGTACACAATATCATCTTTCACAAATAAAAATAAGCGTTGCGTTTAAGTCTCCTTCCGGGATGACAGAGTATTATCCGATTTGCACTGGATACATTGACGAGCTTAACGCTCATAAAGACGAATCAAAAGTGACTCTACGATGTAGAGACATCATGCACAAAGTGATCGACGAGAAATTACATCTTCGTAGAACAGAAGAAACTCCAGTAGCAGATGGAGATAATACTGGAGACGGTACGTGTTCTACTATTGAGACTCTGCCATTCTCCGTAAAAACAGAAACGTGGACACTGACATGCACAACACCCGGTGCAGATTCTGTTGCAGTGTTTTCAGTTGTAGGTAGTGTGTCTGGTGTCGTTGGTAGCGCAACAAGTGGGGTCGAATACAAGAATACCTCGTGCGGCCTAAAGTTCATGATTAGTGCTGGAGACACACCGTGGGATTCCGGAGATGCATTTACATTTCAGTCATTTCAACGACCAGAGTGGACACAGCAAAATCCAGCCAGCATTATATGGTCAGTTCTAACAGGTCATAATTTAGACACTGGTGCGACTGAAGAATGGGCGGACAGCGTACTGTCCCTAGACGCTACAAGGGATAACTCAAATACGGAGATCGACTACAATGCTTTTGTCACGGCTGCTTCAGAACTAACGGAATTCTCACTAACAGGATACGTAGACTACGACGAAAGTGCGCAAGAATTTATTCAAGGACTTTTGTTATTATTCCTCGGATCCATTTACACGGACGGGAATGGCCGTATATCAATTAAAACGTGGACACCTAAACAGTCTGCAGTGATCAGGACATTTGCAGACACAGCAAAAATTTCAGAGCTTGAATATACGCGTTCTGTAAACGAAATAATTAATTACGTAAGAATAGCATATAAAAAGTCGAAAACCTGGCAATTTTCAGGGGAAGACGTCTCCTATGACGGCTGGCATACTTCCAAAGATACAACTTCTATAGCTAAATATGGGAAGTTGTCAGAGGAATACACTACAAGATGGTTTATGTCTGGAGGGATACACGCCCAATTATTCACTGCCAGACTACTTGCTCGCTATAATGTCCCACCACTTGTCGTAAAATTTACAACTGGTGCAGACGGATTACTGAGCGAACTGGGTGACCGGATATACATAACAGACGATAAATACGGGTTCACTTCTCTAGCAGCCGAAATATCAATGCTGTCAAAAGATATTTCTTCGCGTCCATTGCACATATCAATTTCTGCAAGGCAAGACAATGGTCTTGGTATCTTGTATGGATACCTTGGGAGCTTGGTGGACGAAGGGGACGGTGCAAGTCCACAAGCTCTTCTTTTTACTAATGCATCTGACTCAGATAAGTTATTTTGTTATCTTGATAATGGATACGAGGTGTACTAGTTATGGCCGATTACACAGATTTATCTACCAGATTTACTTACAAAAGACTCCTTCAGTCGCTCGACCTCAACGGTCTTGTCCAAAATGATATTTTTCTGAAAGATAATGGATGGGCCGAAGGAACTGCGTTTCTATTCTATCAAGTCGTTGCACCTACAGGATGGACAAGAGCGGCGGGTTCCGCTATAGACGGCTCATTAGCTCGTGTAGTTAGTGCCGATTCTTTATCGTCTGGAGGCTCACATGACGTGAAATCCTCTATAACACTTGCACATGTACATGACATAATAGAAGAAGCAGCACACACGCACTCGGCTACGCACACTCAAGGAAGTGTACTGTCTTCTGTCTCAAATTATAAGCGATATGGGCAGTATGGATTCTCTGTCCAAAGTGGAACTTTACAATATCAAAGTGGAGGCGGAGGTAGTGTCAGTCCACAATTCAACGAAACCGCAAGTAATAGTGGACTACAGACACAAGCTGCAGGAGCTCACGACCATGGAGGAGAAACCGGAGGAGAACTTACTGACATCTCACTGAGCTATTCCAACATGCTTGTTTGTATAAAGGATGCGGCCACCTCCTCATTTACAGATAATACAACCGCTTTTTATTTTTTATCCGAACTAAAAACATCGGACTTTTTATCGCTCGCAAACAACGACGAGTATTTACATGATCAACTTACTCCAGAAAATTCCATTTGTTTATTCTCAAGTATCATCTCCCCTACTGGATGGGTGAAACAAACTACCATTGACGATAGTTGTGTCCGTCTAGTCACCGGGGATACTGACTCTGGAGGATCGTCTGGAGGATCATCTGGCTTATCCGAAGGAATAACGCTAGCACATACACACTCGATGATTTCTGAGGAGGCTCATCTCCACGAGCTTGCGAATCACGTGATGACCGCAAACACGGGCCCTAGCACATTACAAGCGAGCGGAGGGTGGGGACTTATTCCAGATGGTGGTACTGGACTGTTACAGCTCGGATATTATAATCCTGCCGGAGGGACTCGTGACTGTGTAAAGTCTACTACTAAAAGTGATGGTGTCTCAAACGTATCTACAGAGAGTGAACATACACATGAAGTTCAAGCTATGCTGACGGACATTTCGCTTGCTTATGTGGACACTATATTAGCTTCAAAAACATACACAGAAGAAACATATCAAGATGCAACTGGATTCTTTTCAGCTGCTAACGGATTACTTCCGTGGCAACACCTAGCTGCACTTGCAAACAACGACAAGTTTGTGCACTATCATACTATTCCTACAGGGGCTACTTCTTTTTTCTATCAACCACTTGCGCCCTATACCTGGACGAAAAAAGTGATTACTGGTCTTGCCATTCGAATAGTTTCTGGTTCGTCAGGAGGCTCATCCAGTGCTGGGAGTGATATTGCCAGTAGCATAACCCTTGCACACAACCATACATTGTCGAGTGTCACACATATACACACAATAGCAGAACATGAGCACGAAATGGATACGGTGGGTGTCTCTCAGTCTGGGCTTTCTGGTGAGTATCTGTCTGTATTAAATTCAAAACATTATGACGCTAGATATGTGGTTGGTAGTGAAACCAATTTACTACTGACAAATAAATATAAGAGTATGGTGTCTGGGGCAACTACGGGAAATAATTCTCACGCACATGGAGGACAAACATCAGAGGAATTAGCAGATATCCAATTAAAATACGCAGACATAATTTGCTGTGTAAAAAATTAGAGCCCATAGGAGGGTCTATAAAATGAGCGTCCCACTACACGACCATAAACAAAAGTCAAAAATAGTTTTTTGTCCATTAATGAAAGAAGTTTGTCACGACGGATGGACAAAGAGTATGGGAGCAGCTGACGAGTCTTCTGGTGTTCGTCCTGTGTGTGTGAGATGGCGCGGGGTATTCGTTAATGACCCTCGCGCGACGCCCGCACTCCAGGAAGTCTTCGACTGCGTTGATGCTTGGCAAACAGATCTTCTTCAGCAAGTAGCCCAAGAAATATATCAAGGAGCCGCCGCAACAGAACAGGTTCGTAATCATGTAGCCGGACAGGCGCATACTTTTAAAGCCATGGGACTAGCGTTCCAGGGAATGGCCAGGAAGTCAGGCGTCACCTTGCAGGATATTCAGGAAATTGAAAAAGAACAACAGGCGCTTTTAGAAGTACGAAACAACACCGAGGGGGGAAAGAAACAATGACGAACGAGACGGGACGAAGAAAGCTATTAAATCCAGAACGCATCATTGCATGGATTACTACGTGTGGATTAATAGGTGCCGCACTTTTGAATCTTCAAAAAGTGAAAGCTGCACCTGCAAAGCTAGATAACCTAGAGTCTCGTATTGGATCTTTCGAGAAAGAAACAGTTGATCGTTTTGTCTCTAACGAGAAATATGTAGCAATTCACTGTGCACAACAAGCACAAAAAGAAGTAGACATTGACAAACAACTCGATAAAATTGACAAAAAACTTGATCGCCTGATTGAGAGGAGATAGCCATGAAGAAAACACACATCGTCATTCACCACGCTCTTATGGCAGATGGTAAACTTGCCGACTGGCCTGGAATACGCAAGTTTCAAATGTCGTGGCGGCGCGGCGATAATGTGATTTCTCCAGAAGAAGGACAGAAAGCGCAGCTGGCTGGAGAAGCCGTTACTCCTCCTTGGCGTGAAATTGCATATCACTACGGTGTCGAGCTGATAGGAAACTCTTACGAGATTCTCCTTGGCCGATGGCTCGATGAGGATGGTGCACACTGTAAAGAACTGAAAATGAATCAAGTCGGGATTGGCATTTGTATTGTTGGGAATTTCGACGCCGAGATCCCATCTTCTGGAATATGGAATAAGGCTGTCGCGTTGGTAAAGCATTTAGTAGTGGAGCAAGACATCCCTGTAGAAAACATCCTGGGCCACGGAGAAGTTCAAAAACTGGCTGGACTTTCTTTCCAGAAATCGTGTCCAGGGAAGTTGTTTAGTATGGACAAATTCCGCACAGACGTGCGTGCAAGTTTCTAAGGAGGATTTATGAAAGAGTGCACACGAGAAGAGTTTGAAGGTGTATTGCAATGGGGTGATCAAGGACTTGTCCGTGGGAAAAGTCTTTCGATGTCCCTCCAGGATATCCAACGGAAGGCCGATGATGTGGACGAGAAAGCGTCTCATGGGATTATTTCAAAAGGCGGGAGTGTTATTTCAGAAGCCGATGGAAAGATGGTGACGGCGAAGAATCCGTTGAGCCGATACTATTCTGATCATCACAAAATGTGGTTCTTTCGAGCGGCGAATGGTTTTTCTGACGTCCAACGTGCTGCCGGGGAGGGCTATTTGTCTGGGGTTGAAGAACAAGCACGTTACGGGGTTGGAGGGATTTGGCAGTTTTGCAAGGAGATTTTTTTCGAGAAGATTCTTCGCAAAAAGTACACGCCGAAGGACAAACCGGGTATTTTTTGTACTGAGCACTGCTCTCGATTTGCCCTAGCATGCAAACTTCCGTGGCTCTCCGTTCCGCCGGAACAGGTGACCCCTTCTCTCCTTTTAGAATGGATGCTGGAGGAGGGTGTCCCTCAGAAGAAATGGGTTCTCGTCGCTTCCTACGATTGCGGGAAATACTTCGTATATTAGCCCAATTGACCGCTAAATCATGCGTTCTAGCGCCCCGCTCCGTCGGAAGAATGGTTGTAAATTCCGGCTGGAGCGGGGCTTTTAAGTACTTAAATTAGCTTAAATAAAAAAAATATTAGGTTAAGCGAATATATAGCCCCAAACTCCCCCTATAGTGGGAATTTACAACCAATCCTACGACGGAAACAACCCAATTAAACGCTGATTTAGGGCTCTATATTCGTTATTCAGTGAAAGTTTTTTTATTTTTTGCTAATTAAAAAATTCCTCGACGGTAGATTGAACCTCCGTAAAATAGGTTCTTTGAAAACGCATGTAAATCAAGCCTTTTCACGTGCAAAATTTTTTTGCTTTTTTCAAAAAGAAGAGCCATACTAAGAGTGTAGGACGGGAGGTCGCAAGGCCCCCACGAAACACCGGAGGTGCGAAAATGAAAAATCTCAAAGACATCAAAGTGACCATGTCCTCTTGTGCCTACTGTGGAGGGTCCTGCTCTGCACACGCCGATGAAAATTCGCATGGCATTTGTTTGGACTGCCTGGTTAAAATTTCCCCAGACTGTCCTGCCGCCAAACTCCACGTGAAGGCCATGAAGCGCGGATTGAAACGCATGGTTGATGCAGGACTTGATAGTCTGGTGCAGTCAGTAAACTACACCCAACAAGTGAACGAGAAATAATGTCAGTGGTTAATAAAAAACCGGAGGTGCGAAAATGAGGAAAAAACATACATATACTTTTTCACATTGGGAATTTTCATGGTCGGCTGGAATGAAGGTGAGAAAATACGTTCGCGACGATGGGGTGATAGTGACACTTTCAAGGAAGCGTGTGGAAGAGCTTGAAAATGAAGGACGAATCAAGTGAAACTCCCAACGACAGCCGCACGATTTAAGATCGCGGGAATGCGCGGGACCTTCAGCGTGTCAAAACACACAATGAAAATGATTTCAGGAGAAGAAAAATACGAGGGCTACTGGGATCGCGGAAACAAACAAAAGCCAGTTTTTGCCTACGGATTCACCAGAGAAGAAGCTTTGACTCGCGTGCTAGAGACTCCCGTATTAGCTGTGAAAGAAAACAATCTTCCCGAAGCTCGCACCTCCGGGAGAACTACGAGAATGCCGCCCTCCACTCCCTCCCCAGGGAGTAGGCGGCTTCCGTAGGTGGGATCATAATTCGCCCCCTCCACGTGGGGATCCTGGGAAGTTTGCAGAGCGCGAATAAAAAACTTGGAGGTACAAAAGTGAAACAGTTTTTCTTGCTACTGCTTTTGTTAGTCCTCCAAGGATGTACTTGGATGAATGAAAATATAAAGTATTGGCCGATGCCTTGTCGGTCATGCGAATGCTCGGAGGTGCGTGAATGTCGAAAAAATTAACAGAACTTCAATTGAAAAAGACAAGAGATGTAATGTCTACGATATTTGGACAAGCTGTATATTTCATAACGGACGAAGCTGTCCAAGCATTCCATGACAATATACAGTCACAAGCAGACAAAGAAGCCAAAAACTCGGAGGTGCGAAAATAATGAACACGTTTATACTTGAGAAACGACAGCTGATGATTCCTCTAAAAAAAGAATTAAAACACGGAATAGTCCTCCAGGTATATGTTTACCCTTCTGGAGTAATCTATCCTATGTTTTCACCCTCCCCCGAAGAAAAAGAAGCTTATCTCAGCGAAATCCCAGAAGTGCAAGACGGACAGCTCACAACAATTCGAAAGCTCCAGTCTCGTGGCTGGAAATTATTACCCACTAAAAACTGGCAAGAATGCTAGGATTTTAAAATGGCCCTGACGATTAAACGAGACAAACCAAAGGAGCCATTATTTATTTCTACTCCAGAAACTCGTACAAGGCTTTTGTGTGGGCATGCTGAGAGCTCTTTAACAAAAGAAGGTGTATGCTGGAAGTGCGATGCAAGAAGGCTACGTAGACTTTGGTATCCTACGAGCTATGAAATTAATCAAAAGGAGAATACAATGGCGTTAACGATGAAGAAACCTGGTGTGGTTGCTGAGAAAAAAGAAGTGGCTACTCCGGCGAAGAAAGCGGCGGTGACGGAAGTGAAAAAAGTTACCAAGGTTGCTACTCCTAAAGTTCAGGGAAAAACGTTACACCTGAACGTGTCCGGAACGTGGGCTCATTTGTTCAAGTCCGCTGCGTCCAAGAAAATGACGGACGCCCAAATCACGGAATTCATGATGAAAGAATTCCCGGAGCGCAAGTCCGAAACGTTCAAGGCCGTCGGCCACTGGCGTCGCATCTACAACCAGGGGAAGATGACGGAGGGTAAAGTGCCCTCGCCTTTGAGCGTGGCTTATGAACCTACGGCTCCTAAAGCGGCGGCGAAAAAGTAAATGTTCTCGGCTCTCTACAGAGAGGCTGATAAATTAATCTTAGAGAAGGCGTCAGCCTCTCTGTAGAACTGAGGAATAAAAATGAGAGAGTGTTTACCTCATCAATTAAAGGCTCTTGAATATTGCCGAAATGCTCCTGGTGGAAACGTTGCACTTTTTATGGAGATGCGTCTTGGCAAAACCAAGGTGATCATTGAGTGGCTACGGAACGTTAAAGGCAAGATCCTGGTGATTGCCCCGCTCTCCGTAGTTCGCTCCTGGGCCGAAGAGCTGGAGAAGGAGGGGGAAACGCGCCCCGAACTACTTTTAGGGGCTACAAAGGCAAAATTGGAGGCCTTAACCGTTGGTTTAGCGGCTCGTAGGAAGTGGTATTTGACTAATATTGAGGGGCTTAGCCATTTTGAGAAGGTTCTTTCGGACTATCGGTGGGAAGCCATAATCGTTGACGAGTCTACAAAAATAAAAAATCCAAAAGCACAAGTGACAAAGCTCTTGATAAGTCACAGGGGAAATGCGAATCGAAGAGCCATCCTTTCTGGTAATCCTAACCCAGAGGGGCCGCTTGACTTATGTGAGCAGTTTCGATTTCTGTACGGAAGTTTCATGGGGCTGGACTCCTATTGGAAATTTAGGAACGTCGCCTTTTTCCCAGTAGGTCGCGGCTACGAATGGATTCTAAAAGCACCCTTCAGGCAGAGGATCAGAGATTACATCCAGAAATATGCGTTTGTTTTGAAGCGTTCCGAAGTTGGGCTTGCCAATCAAAAATTCTATGAGACGAGAACTGTGGAAATGGAGCCTGAGCAAAAAAGACTCATGGAACGTCTCGAGAATGAATTCGCACTGGAGCTTCCTTCTGGAGAAGAAAAACTGACGAGTTGGGTTCCTGTGAAACTAGCGTGGATGGCGCGACTGGCTGGAGGATATCTAGATGGAAAAAAATGGTTTGATAGAAAAGTTGGTGAGCTTGAAGATATTCTTACGACGGAGTTATGCGGCGAATCTGTCGTTGTATGGTTCCGTTTTAATGCAGAAATTAGACGCGTCGCGGAACGTCTACGAAAAAACAAGGCATTTACTGGAGCTAGGAAAATTGGTATCATTGACGGAACAGTGGACGAAACAAGCAGAGCCTCGATTAGAAGAGCTTTTCAGAACGGAGAATTACAAACACTCCTCTGTCAGTCAAAAGTTGGAATGTTTGGGCTGGATCTTTCTCGTGCTAGCACGGCGATCTACTTCTCAAATAACTACTCATCCGAAATAAGAACACAGTCAGAAGACCGGATCGAGCATCCCCTCAAAAAAGAACCGCTCCTAATTATTGACATGGTAACTTCTGAAACAGTAGACGAGGACGTTGTAAAGGCTCTTCGGAGAAAAGGAAAAGAAAGTGAGAAATATCTCATGAAAGAACTGACCGAAAAAATCAGAGAGCGCACATTATGTCGAGCCTGAGACCTCCAATGCTGTCTATCGATCCTGGCACACAGTCGATGGGCTGGGCATTTTGGGATACTGGATCCAGGGATCTTGCATGTCGTCCCCCTGATGCAACGGGGCTAATCATCCCTTGGAGAGATCCACATAACACGGACTGGTGGGACAGGGCAGTGGAACAGGCTAATGGGCTGCTGTATAAAATTCCAATCCCTGCAAAACGCCTCGATGTCTACTGCGAGATGCCCGTGTTTTTTGCAGGGACAGTTGGCGGTATGGCAGCGGCGGGAACAGGTTCTCTCCAGAAATTATGCTTTCAGGTTGGGTGTGTTGCACAGGCTGTTCGTGGTTTGTCTTGTTTTCGTCATTTTTATCCTGTTCTTGTAAATGAATGGAAGGGTCAACTTCCAAAAGAAGTTGTCATTCAAAGGATTAAAAAATTGCTCGGTGAAAAAGCGTGCAAGGATTACAGAAAAGATATGTGGGATGCTGTAGGAATTGGCCTATGGGCCAGGGGGGTTTTCAAGTGATTATAAAAAAGAAGAAACATGTACTAGCGGAAACTTCGTTTAATCCGTTAAAAGAAGGAATTACACAGTCGATGCTTTGTTCATATTTGAAATGTAGACGAGCTGCTAGTCTTGGACTACAAGGGTGGACACCTCTTAAAACGGCCAGCGTTCTGCAATTTGGAGAAATGGCCCATGGTGTTCTCGAAAATATCTATAAAGAGGGGCGGAAGAAGGCTCCCTCGGAAGAAGAGGTTCTGGAATTTATCAAAGAACAGGTAGAGGCGTGGGAGACATCTCCTCGTGGTCAGCGTGCCGGGGCCGAAGACCTTGAGCAACTCGAATTGAACACCGCGTTCCTGGAGGCCGTTCTTCCCTCTTACTTTAAATTCTGGGCGAAGGAGGACTTCGGACAGCTCCAGTGGGTTGGGCTGGAAAAAGAATTCGACATCGAATTCGCGGGATTCCGTCTCCGAGGGAAGATGGATGGAATTTATCGTAAGGGCGGTCTTTGGGTTTTCGAGACAAAAACCAAAGGACGAATTGACGAGCAGAATATCTCGGAGCTTTTGTCTTTTGATTTTCAGTCCGACTTCTATTCTCTGGCGACTGAAAAATTATATAAAGAGCCGCCCGTCGGAATTCGTTACAATATCATTCGTCGTCCAGGACAAAAACTCGGAAAGAAAGAAACAGTGGTGGCTTTTAAAGAGCGTGTTCGTAAGGAAGTCTTAGCGGACCCGAAACATTATTTTATTCGCTACCGCGTAGACAAGTCGAAAGAAGACATGGAGGTCTTCAAACGAGAGTTGACACAAATTCTAAAAGAGTATAAAGAATGGCAACAAGGGAAAATTGCAGACTTCAAAAACCCAACTTCATGTGTAGATAAATACGGAACATGTCGATTCCTTCGCATTTGTTCATCTAAAAATTACGCGGGATTCTACAAACGAGAGCACATGTTCGCCGAGCTTTCGAATAAAAAGAAAGGAGAATAGCTATGAAAATTGGAGGGTCTTCTGAGAAACGAACAACCTTAGCTTTTCCGGCTAAGAAATCTGCACCCCGTCAAGACCTCGGAGAATTCAGCATCTTGATATTCGGGAGAGAGAAGATTGGAAAAACGAGCTTCGCCGCAGAATTCGACGACGCGTTATTCCTGATGTGTGAACCAGGAGGACGGGATCTTGAAATCTTCCAGAAGGAAGTTATGGACTGGAAAGAGTTTAAAGGGTTTGTAGAGCTCCTGGAGAACGACCGTGAACGCTTCAAAACCGTCGTCGTGGATACGGCGGACAGATGCTTCAAGATGTGCGAAGAATATATGCTCAAGAAAATGGTGATTCAGCACGCTTCCGACGAAGACTTTGGGAAGGGTTGGTCGATGATTAGTGATGAATTCGCGTCAGTGATTCTTCGGCTGTTGAAAGTTGGGCGCGGCGTTATTTTCACGAGCCATGCGGCGGAAAAAGAAATCAAGGCGCGGGACGGAAGAAAATACGACCGAGTCGTTCCGACGATGTCGAAACAAGCGCGTCAAATTCTCGAGCCAATCGTGGACATTTGGGGGTACATGGAGTATGACCCTCAGGAAGGCCGCTCTCTTCGGCTTAGAGGGGATTCTCAAGTTTCCTGTGGGCATCGTCTCCAGAATCATTTCATCGGGATTGAATCTATCCCTATGGGTAAAACAGCAAAAGTGGCGTACAATAATTTCGTGAGAGCCTTTAACAATGACCTCACGGAAGCTACAGCAGCGGTAGAACCTTCCTCTTCTACGGGGAAGAAACCAGCGTTGGTTCTAAGGAGGAAGTGATATGGCAAAAGAGCAATTCAAGTTGTCCAAGTCGCAGTTGTCAAAGGCGTGGAAAGACGCGCACAGCACCAAGGATGAGTTCCAAGGAGGTCAGGGATCTGTGTTCGAAGACGGACGCTACAAGGTCGCGTTGACAGATGCGGATCGCGGAGAGAGCAAAGCTTCAGGACGGGATCAGGTGATGTTCGAATTCACTTTCCTGGACGGAGACTATGAGGGAAAAACGAAACGAGACTACAATGGTCTTGATCGTGTGGAGAGCGTTCCGTTCTTGATCTCCAAGATCGAGTCCATGGGCGGAGAAGCTCCCGAGGACATCACTGACCTCGAAGGATGCCTCAAGTCATTGGTCAAAAAACGCCCGATTCTTCGAATCGTGTTGAAGACCAAAAATGACTACCAGAACGTGTACATCGATCGTGTGCTGAAAGGTGAGGGCGACGAAGAAACTCCTGAGGTTCCTGCGGACGTGGAGGAAGCTCCTTCGAGCTCTCGTAGCAAGGTGTCAAAAGAGGCTCCTGCGGAAGAGCCGACACCGAGTGACGAAGACGTTAGCATTGAAGTCGGGATGCTCGTCCGTTGCATGGAAGAGGGAGAAGAAGTTTGTCGTGGAGAAATCACCGCAATCGACGAGGAGAATGCGGAAGTGACCGTGAAAAATGAGAAGACTGGTAAAAAACAGATCTTCCCTGCAGCGGATCTTCTCCTCATCGAAAAAGAAGAGCTGAAACCCGCGAAAAAAGCGTGATGGTTCGTCGCAAGTAATTCACTCGGTGGGATGCGCATACCAGAAAACGCATAAGGAAGTGTCTATGAAATTTAAAAAAACACTTACAGAAAAAGATATAGTAGCAATCCCTTACGGGGCTTTACCGTGCAGCCTTGTAACGTTTACGATTAAAGGAAAAGAGTCTAATGTGTCATATTTTGTAGAAATGGTACGAGATGACTGTCCTCCTCAGTGTAGTGGATATGACTGCCACAATATGCACGCCGAATCACTAGCACTAGACGTCGTTAGAGAAAGAATTAAGACTATACATAAACTAACTGACGAAGACATATTACTGATACAGCAAAAATTAGAAGACATTCTCAGAGTGGGCGACTGCGGATGGTGTGTATAGTCTATATATTCTACGGAAATAAATGGAGGAATCGTGAATACTATTCAAACAGAAATGACATCACTTCTTCACCCAGTTTATAAATCTATTTATTTGGCAGGGCCGTTTTTCGACGATCAGCAATTAGAGACCGTAGAACGCGTAGAACAAATTTGTGAAGCTGTCAAAGTGAAATGCAATTCTCCTCGTAAATTCTTGGTACTAAAGCCAAAGGCTTGTTGGGAAGAACGTCGTTTGGTGTTTCGCGACAACCTTTTAAAATTACAATCCAGTGAAATAGTACTGGCGTGTCTCGACGGAATGGATGCCGGGACTCTCTGGGAGATGGGGTATGCTTATGCTATTGGACGTCCCGTTGTTGCGTTCTCGGCCAACGAGATGCACAAGGTGAACGTGATGCTGGCCCAGGGATGTCGGGGGTTCTTATACGGCTTGCAAGCCGTCGAAGAGTTTCTTTTAGGGGTTCCGGGAGACGGAATTGTGTCTCCTGGATGGGACTATGACTGGGAGTTAGCAGAAGAATGGAAGGCGGAAATTCAATGATTGAACATTTGGAACTAAAAAATCTTGTATGCGGAGTGGGGAATCAACTTCGCTATGTTGATAGATTTTCGACTTGCCGTCGGAATCGTAATGAAAATGTTGCAGAGCACCAGTATTTTACAGCATTTTTTACACTGGTTATCTGCCAACACCTAAAAGATGTCGTCATTAATTCGGGAGAAGCTGTAACCCGCGCCCTCCTCCATGATGTCGAAGAGCATTACACCGGAGATATCGTACGCCCGGTAAAGCATGGATCCAGGTCTTTAAAAAATGCGATGGAAAAAGCAGGGAAGCAATTCACCCATAAATTCTTCTCCTCACTGACGACGTCTGTCCCTGTTCAAGACTGGATGACGAGGCAGTGGGAGCTGGCAAAGGACACAAGCAGGGAGGGCCGCGTCGTTCGATTCGCCGACTACTTGTCGGTGCTGGCTTATCTTCACCAGGAAGTCGCCTCTGGAAATAAACTGGTCATGGAAAACGTGAGCCAGCTAGAGATATATGCCAAGACGTTCGACGACCCGTCGTTTCAATTCATAAGGCCCCTGGTAGTCTTATCTGTCAAAATAATCCAGGAGATTTATCGTGACGCGCGATCTCAAGGTTAGAAAAGAGAGATCGCGTCGCTATGGAGATCACACTGAGGGATGCACCAACCTGGGGATGATTTGGACAGGGATTCTGCAGCTTTACTACGGGATCAAGCTGGACCATCCAATCCCAGCAAATATAGTAGAGCTCATGATGTCGGGCAGTAAGCTTGGAAGAGCCGCGCTCGATCCCTCAGGAAAAGATCACTACACTGATGGAAGAGTGTATCTTTCGTTAGCTGAGGAGTCTGCGGAACGAACAATTAAGGGTGGCGTGAAGCTCAAAAAAGAAGTAGCCTAAATTCAAATACAAGGAGATGTAAAAATGACACATGAAAATGGTAGTCCGAAAGTAACCCTCCTCAGCTGGACTCAGTCCCCGGTAGAAACGATCTACAGGATTTGGGAGTCGAGCCGAGGGCAAAGATCCTTGAACGAGATCGACAAGGACATTTATCTTGGAAACCCTCGTGTCTATGAAATCTTCAAACAGGTGATCGATTCGAAGCTTCCTGTTTCTGAGAATTTGAGCTTTGTGTTCCTCCTGGAAAATGTGTCGATCAGTTTCCGGGAGCAAATGGTTCGCCACCGCATCGGTGTGAAGGCAGGGCCGCTTTTAGGAATTGACATGATTCCTGACCTGGCGGACAGCACCTGGTGGTCACAGACCATGCGCGTTTTGGACATGGGAGCCTTTGCCGACGAGAAGCGCTATCGCGTCCCGGACGGACTTACTCCAGAGCAAGAGGATGAATTCCACGTGGCGATGAAAGTGTCTCAAGATGCCTACAATCGTCTGGTGAAAGCAGGGATTCCGAATCAAGAAGCCCGTGAAGTCATTCCCCTAGGGGCCACCCATCGGATTACGTGGAGCTTGAATTTGTCAGCTCTCCAGCATATCGTTGGTAAGAGGGGCTGTCAAATTGCACAGCTTGGATTGTGGCGTCCCGTGATTGAGGGGATGGTAGACGAAATGTCCTCCAAAGTCCATGAGTATTTCAGGACGCTTATTTCCCCTCCTTGCATGAAGGGGGATAAATACACAGGCTGTCTTTTCAAAATTGAAAATGACAGGCGCATCGACGGAACGGATCAGTACCCTCCGTGTACTCTGTGTGTTGGACAAGATCATGACAACCGTACAGAGGCCGTCCCGGCGAATCAACGCGTCGCATTCATGGAATCCTTTCACCGCTACAGAGCGTTGTGGCAACGCGACCCGCTGACAGGAGAAAGACTTAAATGATCCCGAAGGGAAAGGTCATAGCTCTCGATACGGAAACGACAGGATTATTTCCTTACGGTGAATTCGGTGCACGTGCATTCGCCGTGTCGTTCTGCAACGAGGAAGGGGATACCGGACTGATGCAATGGCCCGTCGATCCTTTTACCAGAATGCCGAAACCTCGTGAAGAGGACTTACGGGAGCTTCGACGTTTCTGCTCGGATAAAAAAATAACGAAGGTGTTCTTTAACGCAAAATTTGACATCCGGATGCTCAAGTTTTGGGGGGCCGAAGTCCTTGGGAGAGTTGAGGATGTATTCTTCATGGCTAAAATCCTGAGAGCCAATGAACCTTCTCACGGACTGAAGCCCCTGGCTAAAAAATATCTCGGCATGACGGACGAGGATCAAAAAGAGCTGCAGCAGTCGGTTTTGAAGGGCCGTCGCCTGGGAAAAAAGAACGGATGGAAAATCGCGGAGAAAGGGGACGACACCAAAAATCCTGCAGCGGCGGATTACTGGTTGGCGGATCCCGCTCTCTTGAAAAAATACGCGGTGCAGGATGCAGAACGCACCATGCTCTTGTATCGAATCCTGAACGAGGAGCTGGATACAGCGGAGGCTTATCGCAAGTTCTACGAGCGCGAATTAGTGCTCCTGGGAGTGACGATGCGGATGGAAGATTATGGAGTGCGCATTCGTCCAAGCGTCGTGCAGGAAGAAATAAAAAAGAACACAGCACTCATGGAAGACAGGCTCAAGAAGATTCAAGAGCTGACGCGTCCTTATTATTGCACAGCGAAAACGGAGAAGAAGAAACGAGAACAGGAGCGGGATTTTTATTTCAATCCGAATTCAACGAGTCAAGTGGTCGATTTCGTGTACAAAAAATTAGAATTCCCCATCATGAAATACACGGATACGGGAAATCCTGCCGTCGACCTGGAAGCACTGAAAGACATGGAGCATCCTGTCATTCATTATCTCCAAGAATACAAGGCGTCGGAAAAAGCGATAGCCTCTTTTTTCCAGAAATACGCATCTCTGTCTGTCCCGGACGACGAAGGGCACATGATTCTTCATCCGAGCTTTAATCAAATCGGGCCGATAACGGGGCGGTATTCGTGTAGTAACCCTAACCTTCAGAACGTAGCCAACGCAACTTCAGTGCGTGCTGTTGCGCCTATACAGGCCAGGACACCGTTCTGCCCACGCATGGGCAAGGAGTGGTATTGTTTTGACTACGACAGCCAAGAAGCCTGGCTGTTCGCTGCCGGGGCACATGAAGATGTGATGCTTGACTCTCTTTTGAACGGGAAAGACCTACACACAGAAACGGCTGAATTTATCTGGGGAAAAGAACAGGTGGCGCATGAATTCGCGACCGTTGGAAAAAAGAAGAGTCTCAGTCGTATCCGTTCCAAAATGCTCCTTTACGGAATTATCTATGGAATGGGGATCAAGAAAACGGCCGCAGTGTTGGGATGCTCTTCTGCTGAAGCGGAGAGCACGCTGAACAGATACTACACTCGCTTCCCTCGTATCAAAACTTTCATGGATGTGACAAGTACAAAGGCCGCGAGGCTCGGATATGTGGAAACAGCCTGGGGGCGCAGAATCCAAGTAGAATCGGACTGGGCTTATCGCGCCGTGAATTATTACGTCCAAGGGTCTGCAGCCGACATGCTGAAGGACGCGATGATAAGTGTGGACAGGTTATTTCAAGGACTCAGAATAGACGCCCATGTACTCATGACTGTGCACGACGAATTAATCGTAGAAATAGCAAAGAAGGACGTGACACAAAAGCTCCTAAATGACGTAAAAAGTCGCATGGAAAGTCACGGGGGAAACCTTCCCGCGATCCCAAAGATCCCTTGCGGCATGGCGCGTGTTATTAAGTCCTGGAATTTACAAGAAAAAGTCGACCTTTCGCTACTTCCTAAAGGAGGATAGATGGTGCGCAAAGTACATTTGATCCAGAAAATATGCAGCACAGCTCATGTGGAAAGAGTAAAAAAAGACTATCCGAATTTAACGTTTGAAGAATTAATCGCACTGATGAGCTGGCTGAATTTAATGTCGGATATCAAACAGTGCGTCGAGTCTACCTTCTCAAGGGAGAATTTCAATAATGAATCGTCCGACAAAAAAAGAGCAAATTGACAACTTGAACGGATTCAGGCAACACGGCGTGAATTTAGACAGGGAAGCTTCGGGACAAATGGTAGGAGATTGTCCATTCTGTGCAAAAGAGGGTCATTTTTATGTCAATAAAGAAACAAAGTTATGGGATTGTAAACGCTGTGGTGAGCGAGGAAATTTTGAAGACTTCTTATCGGCTGTTGCCCAAGGATACAGCGAGGGACTTACTGAAGAACGTTTACGTGCACTGGCCGACGATCGTGGGCTACCTGTTGGAGCGTTTCGAAATCTTGGAATCGGATGGACAGGAAATCGATATTCGATTCCTGTTCAGAATAACAAGGGGCGAACTTTGGACATCAGACTTTATCGTCCTGGAGGGAAGCTGCTGTCTACCCCAACTGCGACGACGGGACTGTTTAACCTCCGGGATTTGGTGCTGGAGGAGCGCAAGAAGGAGCGAGTATACATTTGCGAGGGGGAATGGGACACAATTGCCTGGAGATGGCTTTTGTTGCATCTCGACGAGCCAGGGGTCGTGGTTGGTGTGCCTGGCGCCAACACTTTCAAGGGGTTCTGGGTTCCTTTCTTCGAGGGACGGGACGTCGTCATCCTTTACGACAACGATGCCGCAGGTCGTTCAGGAGAACTCATCGTTCGAGCCAAGCTTTCAGGAACTACAAAAAGCATACGCTACTTACACTGGCCAGCTATCGGACTTGATGAAGGCTATGACATACGAGACCATGTCAAGAAAGTCGCCCTCCTTGAGAACCATCCACCTCAAGCGTTTGAGCAGATTACTGACTGGCTTAAAAATAGCCCAAGGGAGGGAGCACTTGAAGGAGGAGCTTCTGGGTCGCGGTCATCTAACGGAGAGGTTATCGGGGAGATCACCGAATCCTACGAACCGATCACGACGAAAGAGCTGATCGCTGATTACAAAAAATGGCTCCACATGAAGTCCGACGATGCACTGAAAGTCATGTACGGTGCGATCCTTGCGAATAAAATGGGAGGGGATCCGCTATGGCTTTTTCTTGTTGCACCTCCAGGAGGTATGAAGTCGGAACTGCTGATGTCGCTTTCGAAGGGAGAAGGCGTTCACGCCCTGTCTTCTTTAACGCCGCACACGCTTATATCTGGAGCCACGTGGAAGGAAGGTCAGGATCCTTCACTTTTGCCCAAGCTCAACAACAAGATCTTGATCGTAAAGGATTTCACAACCCTTCTAACGCTCCATCACTCGGTGCGTGATGAAATCTTTGGAACGCTTCGAGACGTTTACGACGGCAATACGGAGAAAATATTCGGGAACGGAGTGCGTCGTAAGTACGAGAGTAGCTTTGGAATTCTGGCAGGTGTAACGCCGGCTATTGAGGCCTTCAATACCATCCACGCAGGACTTGGGGAACGCTTCCTGAAATTCAGACTGTGCGGGAATTGGGATCAGGACTCTGAAGAAGCAAAGATCATGAGGGCCTTAAACAATATCGGACGCGAAGGGCAAATGCGGAATGAACTGACCAAAATCGGATGCCGATGGCTTGCAAACATGAAGCTCCCTGAAATCTTTCCAGAGCTCACCCACGACCGCAAGCTGATGCTCGTGCATTTGGCGAAATGGGCAGCTCGGTTACGCGGCGTGGTTGAACGCGACCGCTTTAGTGGAACGGTTATGTACAAGCCTTCCAGTGAAGTCGGGACGCGGCTTGCAAAGCAACTGGCTAAGTTGGGCCAGGGGATTGCCATGTTCCTGGAGAAGAAGGCTGTGGACGACGAAGTCTATGAGTTGGTTAGGCGTGTGGCCCTGGACACCGTGCCGGACCGCGTAGAAGACATCGTGCACGCGCTATGGGACGCTACAGGAGGGGATGAAGGGACATGCTCGACGACAGACATCGTCATCAAGACACGCCTTCCACAAGCCACCGTGTTTCGATGCTTGCAGGACATGAACCTTTTGAAGCTGGTAGAAAATATGTCAGCTAAAGGAGTGGCGGCATGGAGGTTGTCAGCGAAGCTTACGGAGCACATTAAAATAGGAGGTGTGTATGTCGGAAAAACCAAAGCCGTCAAAAAAGGATTATCCATTCGATCTGTCAAAAAAACCGCCAATCGTTGAATGGATCGATAAGAATAATTTGGCGGATTATCATCCCACTAGCGACCTAAGAATGAACGGGGAAGTCCTGGAACAGAAGTGGGCAGTTTCAAAATTTGAGTATAACGTTCGGTGGATTCCAATTCGTAAAAAACGGAGGGACGAGAAATGAAATTATTCAAAGCGTTGCTGCTGGTGTGTGTTTGTGTCGTGCCTGTTCGGGCTGATCTGATGTCGATGATCGCGGCCAGTGAAGCCTCGGACGCGTCGAGCGCAGCAAAGAAATCCGAGAAGGTCCAACTCGAAATCAAAAAAGCCTTGGACGAGAACACGAGGCTGTTACAAAAACTCTCGAAAGATCTCGAGAAATTGATCGCGAAAATGGAGGCAGACAAATGAGCGGCGAAATCGGAAACATCCTTGAAGAGCGGGGCAAGCGTTACGGCCCTTTTGAAGGACACGCCTACATCACCCAGGAGTTGAAGCTGAAGATGGCGGCCAATCCTGGCTGGCTGAAACTCAACCCGTCCATGAAAGAGTCGCTCGAGATGATCGCCCACAAAATCGGACGAATCCTCAACGGTGACCCGTTCTACGACGACAGCTGGAAGGACATTGCTGGCTACGCGGAACTGGTGGCGAAGCAGCTAATGACGGAGAAGCTGGACAAGGTGGACACCCGCGCCTTCGGGAAGACAACGATCCGACGAGTCTCCTGGGCTGAAGTCGGGGTTCGGTTGGAAGCCTTGCGGGAGATGCTCCCGAACAAACACGACAACCACCCTCTTCAGAAGGTCAAGCTTTACGGGATCCCTAGAGGCGGGGCGATTGTGGTGGGAATCGCCGCCAACAAATGGCCGGTTTGGTTCGAGGCAACGGAGGATAAAAACAAGGCCGACATCATGGTCGATGACATCCTCGACACCGGTGAAACGAAAGCCCAGACGGTCGGCAGTTCGTGCTGTCCGTTCTTCGCATTGGTAGACAAGCAAAGAGAGCGGATCCCGGAGGCCGAGTGGATTTTCTTCCCCTGGGAAGATCCGAAAGAACTCCCGGAGCATCTCCGTGGCGCTTAAGATTCGGCGGGAGGAGCCGGACACCACGTGGGCACCCGTCGTAGTCCATCATGACATCACTAGGGCACACATACTGAGTACAAAGTATAAAGGAATAAGTACCCCGCTGTTCAACGAAAAGCTCGAAATACCTAACGGGGCAAAGTGGGTTCATGTCCAAATTACCGGAGGAACCATTACGTATACCTTCAGAAAAACGAGGCCGTTTTAGTAGAAGTATATCACTGACGTAAAGGGAGACACAATGGTGATGGTTATTGGCAAAAAGAAAAAGGCTTCAAAAGTCGTGTGCTTGGTTGTGAAAGGGGCTGTTCGGAAGATCATTAAGGATGCTGGCCTTCGGACGGGAGGGGATTTTGTTGAAGCCCTTTCCGAGAAGGTTCGCAACTTGATTGATGCGGCCGTCCAGTCGACCAAAGAGAACGGGAAGAAAATGACCCTCGGTGCGGAAGACATTCAGCAGTAAATAAAGCTTTCCAGGGATACTCTCTGTAGCTTGGGAGGGGACACGGGGCTGCAGGGAGTCCCTGGAGCTTATTAAAAGGAGACTACAAAATGGATAAGAAATGTGAAATTCTGGCAACACACAAGTTGATGGGGGCGAACAAGAAGGAGATATTCGCTTGCCCGATTCACAAGGACGAATTTGTTCTGCTGAATAAGCTGAAAGGGCTGAGCTCAGAATTGACTCCGCTGACAAAGGCGGAGCTGAAGACTGAAGTGGAATGCTCCAAGGTAATTTAAAGGGGTCGATTATGCCAGAAATAATCGTGAGCTAGAAAAGAAAAGCACTAAGGGAATATGCGAGGGCTGCACTGACTGGACTAATCGCGGGTGGTGGTGGAATGGGAGTGAACGAGAAGTCTATCCGTGCTAAGGCCTTCACAATAGCACTTGAGACGATAGAAGGCGAAATTGCAATATCATTTCCTGAGGAGCACTAGACATGAAACGAAAATTGATTAAAGGTCACTGGCGCATCAAGAAAAATGGTTTGCGTTTTCGAGTCAAAGGACACTACAGAGGTAATTATCGTATTAAAGGAGCTGTGAAATGAGAAAGCTTATTGCAACGCTGGAGCGCATTGGTGGGGAGCTGAAAGTGGTGAGGAAGGAGCTGGAGCAACGGAAGGCAGGGTATCCAGATATGTATAAGGCCATCAATGCCGCCAGAGATACGTGCTTGGTGGCTTCGAAAGAGCTGGAGAATTCTGTGAAGAAGGTTGGAGTGAAATGAAAAAGAAAAAGTGTATATGGATCCTCACACACATTTATAAACTTGAAAACTGGTGGAAGGAATGGTGGGATACGTCTTGTGGATGCTCAGTCCAGCAAGAGTGGCATCAGTATAAAATCGTTAAAACATATGCCTTCTGTCCATTTTGCGGGAAGCCTTTGGAGGTAAAATAATGAAAAAGAGAAAGATTTCCATTACACCTAAAGGGGTTGGGATTTATTTCCAGTTGGAGAATGGAGTTTTTGTTGTCCGATCAAACAACGAAGACGATTTTTTCGTCTCAGATTATTTGAAAGACACGATCACGAACGCTTTTAATTTTGGTGTAGAGATAGGGATAAAGAGGCAGCAAGAAATTATGCGCGATACGATGGGGGATTGAGATGAAAGACGAAAACTGGAGGTCGCGAGCAGTAGAACTCGAAGGCGATAAACGGAAGCTCTTAGAAAAGATCGCCGCCCTCGAAAAGGAGAAGGCGGAGGCGGTTCTTGCGGAGATGGAGCGGTGTGCGAAGATCGTCGATGAATGGGCTACGAGATATCCGGTGGACATATTTGGAGATCCTCCTAAAGGTTTTCATGGAGCAACGACGGATGCCTGTTCCGCGAAAGCACTGCGGACGATCCTTCCCAATGTGGCCGCCGCCATCCGCGAAGGGAGGGATTGAAGATGTGCGAAAAACTAAGGCTGCTTAATTCTGTTTGTAAGTGCGGGCTGACGGTTCGATTCAATGAAAACCGGAATATGTATCAGTCGGTCGATGAGTATATTCAAAATAACGCAAACGTTGGCCTAGAGGTCGATCCTGAAATAGCGAAAAAAATCATCGAGACAGACTCCATCGTTGAGCTTCATTTTTATCCACAAACGCCAGTCGGATTTTATCACATAACCCATTACAATCTCGACATGGCCATCGACGAGGCAATGGAAATAAATGAGATAAAGTTTTTACTGAAAGGAGCCACCAAATGATCAAGGATGAGACGAAGGAAGGATTTGGGAAGAAATGCCGGAACTGTGGCTCGGAGAATCTAACATGGAACTGCATTTCTTTGAACCTTGGTGGTGTTCAAGATGGTCGTATTTGTATGAGGGAGACTTCCGGCGCGCTTGTCCTCGGTTGTGAAGAATGCTCAGAGACGTTGAAAATTCTTTATGAGGGTGAGGCCGGAAAATTAGTCAATCGTTCCCTGCGCAAGGAGGCCCTGTGCGAGAGAATGGCGGAGGCGTTGAAAGCTGTCGAGTGGATCGAGTGGGAATACGACGATAGGTGCGACACAATATGTGCCTGGTGCAATGGTAGCCAAAGTCGTGGTGAAGGACATAAAGCGGGTTGTGTGAGGCAAAAAGTTCTGGCCGACTACGCCAAGGAGGGCTTATGATCAAGCCGTTTGCGAGGATCGAAGAAACGAAAGATGACAAGCGTTGGGGATCGAAAACTCTCCTAGTGGGCGGTGTGCAATTCGATAATAGATTTTCGTCGGAATCAGACGAATTTCAAGATATGTGCGACGTGTTAAACGCCGCCCACCGCGCCGAGGTTCGGAAGGAGCTGGAGGCGTTTAAAAAAGAGCTATCTGAAAAATCGGCAAAGTTTTCACTTGGCGGAGGGACAATAAAAGATTGGGCACGTAAACCAATGGAAGTTTCTATATATATATAAAAAATTTCGACATCGACGCATTCATGGAGAGGGAGGAAAAGAAATGAACTGGTTCTCATGGTTGTTTTTGTCTTTGACAGTATGTGATGTGATGGTGAGGATTTTAATCGTCGGAAAACAACGAGAACCAATAACTTCCGGTGATGCCGCTTTCAATATTCTTGTGAACGGCCTTCTGACATGGGGTGTTTGCTATTTCGGGATGCGGCCATGACCCCGCCCAAAGGATACAGGCTTGTGAAGAGCGGAACCGTAAAAAAGGGAGACTTGACATCACATCTCGGCGTATCCTGGATTCAAGTATTCAGAAGTATAGGGAGTCCGATCTTTAGCTATCCATACTGTCCATATTACGCCCGTAAGATCACGAAGAGGGGGAAGAGGAAATGAGAATATGGATATCCTGGTTTAATTTATTCAGGAAAGAGATATAAATGTTACTTCATTTAACTGGCTATAAGGATCAATCTAAGAAAAGAAATAACGCCGGATATAGGAAGTGTTTGAATGGTTTTTACCAGAATAATGACGCCGTGCTCCGGAAATCGATTGTGTGTTTGGGGTTGGGAAGGGTTCTGGAGGGGTGTAAATACTACGAAAAATGCTTGGCCAATCGAAAGGCTGAATTAGGTAAAAGGGCTGAGTTGAAAAGTTCAAAAGGCTAAATGACGCGATATATGGGGGTGAAATAGACCCCTAAATCGTGAGCAGAATGAGGGTGTTCCGTCGAGAGGATCGTTGTTAATTCCCCTCCTTACGGGAGTGAAGGGTGTGGTGTGTTTTTCTTTTTTTTTTACTATCTATTCGCTTAACCTAATATTTTTTTTATTAAAGAGAACAAACAGTACCCTTAACACCCCATTAGACGGGAATAACCAACAACTTTCTCGACGGAAGAGTGCAGAATAAAGCAGGATTTAGCGGTTCATTTTGGTTTTGGGAGGATATGTGATGAAAAAAAGAAAAGTTATTAGTTCAAAAAGACAACGCGTGAAAGTGCTTGGAAAAAGATTACTACGTGGGCTGAGGAATAAAGAAGTATGGGCTGAGAAGTATGTGAAGAAAAAAAGAGTGGGCGAAGAGACTTTGAAAAGATGGGCTGCGGGAAAGTATAGAGTTCCTTCCGAAGCCGCCGCGAAAAAAAGTAGAGAAGAGTTTGGGATGTCGATATGGAAGCGGAGAGGATTATTATGAAAATGGATTATACTAAATTTTTATTTAAGTACAGATCAGTCGCTGGCGCTATTGGTGTACCAGAAATATATCTACGGAGGCGTATGAAGTGTTGTGGACTGAAAATGATTATGTACAAAGGGGCCGTATGCCTCCCAAAAGCGCAGGTTACAGATGCGGTTTACCGGCTCGTGCGATCAAAATCGAGTGTTTTACGCGCAATAACGCTTTTGTTGAGTCATAATGAGTGCAGAACCATAGCCTATTCCCTAGCACCACACGAAAGGAGGGTCGTCCGTCATGCAAAAGAAACTTCCAGGAAAGCCGTTTGTGAAAGGCGACCCGCGCTGCTGGCGCAAGGGAGTAAGTAACCCAGGAATATCTGGTCGCCCCTCGGAGATCCATCGTGCCGAGTGTCGAAAACTTTTTGAGAAGGGAAAGTTCAGAGAGTTTTTATCTGGAGCCGCGAAAGGCGAAGCCGTTGATGTGTTTGTCCAGATCAACGGAAAGACCAAGAAGATCCCCACGAATTTCGGAAACAAACTCAAAGCTATCGCGTGGCTCGGTGAGCAAGGCTACGGACGTGCCCCCGTCGAAGTCAGTCATTCTGTTTCGGACGAGGCCCTCGAAAAGTTTGAAAGACTTCTCGTCACTTCTCTCAATACTCATTTCCCGAAGATGTGCCCACACTGCAAGACCGCCTTAAAAATGCCACCCCAATTCGTACAGGACTTGATGGAGCTGTCCAAAGTCTTCGAACGAGAAGAGGAGGCTGCCGTTGAAACCACAGCCGTCACACAAGAATAAATCCGACGGTCGTCGTGTGGCGGAAGTCATCCGCCGCGTGGCCCAAGGACTTATTCCGAATGAGATGAGCTTGCGCGATTTCGTTTTAAAGTCTTGGCACATCATCGAACCTGCGACGCCCCTCGAATTAAATTGGCACCACGAACTGATCATCGAATACCTCGAGCTGGCCTTCAAACGAGACATCAAACGTCTTGTGTTCAATGTCCCCCCTCGTACACTTAAGTCCATTTTCACTTCTGTCGACTTTCCCGCGTGGGGATGGACACGTGCTCCGTGGAGCCGATGGATCTGTACTTCATACTCCCAGAATTTGGCGACGGAGTTTAGCGTGAAGCGCCGACGCATCATCCAGGATCCATGGTATCAGGATAAATGGGGCGCGCAAGTCAAGCTGGCGGGGGATCAGAATTTGAAGACGGAGTTTGAGAATACGCAGACGGGCAAGATGCAAAGTACTTCGACGGGTGGTACGACGACAGGAAAAGGTGGAGACTACATCGTCATGGACGATCCACAGGATCCTCGTATGGCGGAGAGCGAAGCGGAACGGAAGAGCACGAATGAGTTCTATTCGAACACGCTCATTTCTCGGTTGAACAATAAAAAAACAGACGTGATGATCCTCGTTCAACAACGTCTCCATGCGGAGGACACCACGTCCCTCGTTTTGAAGGAGCAAGGATGGACACACGTCGATGTCCCGATTCTTGCCAGCAAGCGACGCACGTATTCTTTTCCGCTCTCCAATACGAAGAAGGTTTTTAAAGAAGGCGAATACCTTCAACCCCAGAGGGAAGGGCCTGAGGAATGTGCGAAGCTGCTAAAGGGGATGGGAAGCCGAACGTTCGACGCTCAGTATCTCCAAGCGCCTACGTCGGAGACGGGTAATATCATCAAACGCCATTACTGGAACTACTACACGTCCCTCCCTCCTAAATTTGATTTTGTGTTGCAGTCGTGGGACATGACGTTCAAGGATACGAGTGGCTCGTCGTTCGTGAGTGGACAGGTGTGGGCGATGCTTGGTTCGAAGAAGTATTTACTCGACGAAGTTCACGCCCAACTAAATTATCCTGACTCCAAACGCGCGATGCTTGGGTTGTGTGCTAAATGGCCGTCCACACAAGCCGTTCTCGTGGAAGATAAAGCCAACGGCCCTGCCATCATTGCGGACTTGCGCGGGACGATTGCTGCGATGATTCCTGTCACACCCTTGGGCGACAAGGTCGTGCGTGCGGTAGCCGTTACGCCTACGATTGAAGCTGGTGATTGCTACTTACCCGCTCCTGCCATTGCGCCGTGGGTTACTGAGTATGTGAATGAGATGTCCGCTTTCCCTGAAGCAAAACTGAAGGATCGTGTGGACGCGATGAGCCAAGCGTTGTCGCGTATGAATGACTTGGGGAAGCTTTTGGACGAGGCTCGTGAAGCCCAAGCGTCGAACGACGAAGGTCACGATCCGGTCACTGAAGAGATGGGCATCTCTAGCCTGATGAATTCAGAAACGGAGGTATTCGCCAGTGCTGGATCTTTTTAAGTCATGGGCACAAGGTGCTCTCGAAGAATCGAAAAACTTTATTGTGCGCAAGCAGACTGAACGCGCGATGCAAACTTTTAAGTCCTCTCTTATCCAGGAAGCCTCCAACCTTGTGAGCGAGAAGCAAGCAGGTGGTGGATGGGAACGGACGGGAGGACAAAAGCCCTACGAGCATACAGCCGCTGACCAAGAGTCCATGCTGAAGCAGTGTAGGAATGCCGCACGCTTCGATGCAAACGCCAAGGCAGCCCTCCAGACAGCTGTATTTTACATCGTAGGCGAAGGCGTGAAGGTCATGCCTCAGTCCAAAGACCCTCGTATCCAGAAGTTATGGCGCGAGTTTTGGGAAGCCCCGCGCAACAAGATGGCATTGCGATTTCCAGAGTTAGTACTGCGCACGTTGCGCGACGGAGAAACCCTGTTACAGTTCTTCAGCAAGGATGACAACGACAAGCCGAGCTGGAAGACGACCGTCCGCTTTCGTGATGTGCAGCTCCTTACTCAGCCACCCTTAGAATACGGTGGTCCTGGCGACGGAGCGTCACAAGGCATTAAAGTTGACCCTCTAGATCCAGAGAAAGCGATTTCTTTCTATCTCAAGAAGTCCTACACAGGCAATGAGATCGATACCGTTCCTGCTGAGGACATGCTCCATATTAAACTCAACGCGGACTCAGAGCAGAAGCGTGGAGAGTCTTTTCTTCAGGCGGCATTGCCTTTGTTCACTTACTACGGCGACTGGTTGAAGTATCGTATCATCCTGAATAAAGTACGGACTGCCATTGTGATGATCCGTAAGGTTGAGGGTGGAACGTCTGACGACGTAAAAGCGATTGCGAATAAAATCGCTGCTTCTTCAACTGCGAAGAATGGCGAAGAGCGTAAACAATTCCCTGGCCCAGGTACAGTGATCAATGCAAGCGCGGGAGTGGACTATCGTTTTGAGAATGCAAATATCGCTGCGGGAGACGCCTCCGAGGACGGACGAAACATTAAACTCGGAATGGCCGCTGCCACCAATATGCCAGAGTATGTCTTCGGGGATGCCAGTAATGCAAATTACGCTTCCACGATGATTGCTGAATCGCCCTTCGTTAAAGGGATTCGGTTCTGGCAGACTTTCTTCGAGGAGCATTTGAAAGAGATCTATAGACACGTGATCCAGAATGCCGTAAAGGCAGGTGCGCTTCAAGCCCCCGTGGAAGAAGACATTTTTGCAGAGCCAGGAACTACGGACATTGCCGAGGATGCCCAATCAGCAGATCCCTCCATCCCTGCCAAGACTCCCTCTGAGGACGAAGGCGACGGTTCGGATGCGAACCAATTGGAGAAGGATCCCTCCGCTACTGGCTCTGTAATTTCTGAAGCAGAGGCGTTCTACAAATGCGATGTGCAATGGCCGGAGATTGTGCATCGTGACATGAAAGAAACGACGGACGCCGTCATTGCACAAGTGGACGCAAAGCTGGTGAGTGAATCGACCGCGTCGCAAATGCTCGGTCATGACTACGACGAGGAAGTGCGGCGTCAAGCGGTTGTGGAAGAGGGGGCGGAGAACAATCCCTTCAAGCAAAAGTCCGAGGACCCGTTTGCTGACCCCGCCATGCAATCTGAAGTCGACGCGGCCATGAACGATCTTACTCCAGAAGAAGCGGATGCTATTCTGAAAAGCGGCGATGCATCGAGTGTGATGCAGATGGTAAAAGCCAAAAAGAGTACAAAAAAGAAAGTAGAAGAAGGAACTTTCATTCAAGATCCAGAGACAGGGCGTATGATGGGGAGTGAGCCGGGGGGTTCTGGTGGAGATAATAGCGGTGGAGATAATGGTAGAGACTCTTCTGTCCCAAAAGACCATCCATCTTTTAGTCATGGACTGACAGATAATGACTACCAGGAATGGGCTTATAATTCGGAAGAAGTAAATGATGCTGTGAGCGGAAAATTAAAAGTTGGAGAAATTAGTTCACAAGGGGATAGAATAAGTGAAGACGATATTTCAAGATATAGATCTATTGGAGAAAAACTTCAATCCGCTGCTTCTGACAACGCTGTCACTAATGGTACTCGTGGACTCTATAGAGGTGAGTCGTATGATTCACTTGAAGCCGTTAAAGAAAAATATCAATTTAGAAAAGAAGTTGTAACGGACAGACTGACATCAACGGCTACTCAACAAGATGTTGCGATTCAATACGCTTCCTCGGACTCTTCAGGTCCAGTTAAGGTTTTGGTCAATTATCAAGCCAGAGGACACGCTGTTGAAGGTGTTCAAACAGCACCGCTTGGAATTCCGTCTAATGAGGTTGTTCTTCCAAAAGGCTCTAAATATAGAGTCGCTGGCTTTGATGATTATCGAAGTACTAAAGGTTATATTAAAGTGACACTGTACAATAAAAATAGAACGACAAAACGTACAGTTGATGCCTCACCAGAAGCATATGGAGTTAAATCAAATGCCTAAACTCTTGTCGAACATTGAATCGAAAAAGATCTACTCTCGCTACCCTGCGCTTGTGCGCACGCCTACCTGGAGTACTATCACTACGCTTGTTCGCACGGGAGAAATTGAGAAGGCCTGGGCTCTCGCGGAGAAGGTGTCCAAAGCAGACAAGCAACTGAACGCCCAGAACATTGTCGCGCGGAAAACTCGGATTGAACGTGTGAAGTTCTTCGCACTGCGCACAAAAATGCTCCAGGACTTAACGACCCTTATGGAATTGTCGGGCAAGCGCGTCGCGAGGCAGACGTTGGCTGTGAAAAATACTCCGGCCTCCATTCGTGACGGTAAGAAAATGATCTCCGTGGAGATGGGTGTGCTTCGGCGTGCCCTTATGAAATGGGCGACGGATTATGTTTGGGAGTCTGTGAAGCTTGGGATCAGGAATACTGAAGCCGCGCTTCTTCCTGTGTTCAAGTATAATGAAGAAAGCCTGAATACAGAGGCGTGGCAAGACATGAATTTGATGGAGGAGCGTTTGTCCTTCGGCATGACCTCGACGCTGGCGAATAACGGATCCCCGACGATTGCTAAGGGATCGAAAACTTATAAGGACGTTACGGACAAGGCATATCAAGCGATCGTAGCCAAGAACAACAACGGCCTCCAGCTTTCCACCAGAATATGGGAACTGACCAAACGCTCCGAGCTGGAGATGCGTCGTATTCTGGAACAACAAATTTCTCAGGGTACTTCATCGGCTGACGTGGCTAAAAGCCTAGAAGGTTATCTAGTCGACGAACCGATCAAAGGCCCTGGCGTCTATCAAAAGCCTCGCGCGAATGCGGAACGCTTAACGCGCACGGAAACGAACCGCGCATATATCAGTGCTCAGGCGCAATGGGCAAAGACACGCGGATGGGTGAAAAGCATTATGGTCACACTCTCGTCTGCGCACGAGGACACGACTGGATGCGATTGTGAGCTCCATGCGGGAGAAGAAATGGACCCTGATAAGTTCGCCTCGTCCGTTCCTTTTCATCCGCACTGCATGTGCTACGGGACGATTGTGATCAAGGATGAATACTTGTTGGTGGAAGAAGGGAAACGTCATGCAGCCGTTCTTTGAGATCATTCTTCCAACATGTAATCGTCCTGACTTGTGTCGCCGGGCAGTCAAGTCCGTTCTTTCCCAGACACATCGGAACTTCAGACTGTGGGTGTTGGATAGTAATTCTTCTGAAGAGAATCGAAAGAAGTTGGCGACGTTCTGGGAGAATGAAGTAGAGAATGATCCGAGGGCATTGTTGCTTTGGCTCGTTCCGCCTAAGGGTGTCGTGCCTTATTCTTGGATGACCAATTATGTGTACAAAGAATTGAAGCAAGACGCGTGGGTCAGTTACTTGACGGATGACGCATATTATCCTCCTGATCGTTTGGAGATTTTCGCAGAACTGATTGGCAGATTACCGAATGCGAAGGTGCTTTATGGAGAACAGATCCGTATCAACTGCGGCTCCGGTCGTTTCCCTAGTGCTGATGGTGTTTTCAGGTTACATTCTAAATCTGTCCAAGAGCCTGAGCTTTTGGAGCACAACTGGATCGACCATAACGCCGTCGTGCACAAGGTTGATCTTCTTTTGGGTGAAGAAAAGCCATGGGTGGAAGATTTACAGCACATCAAAGTAGGTGACTGGCGATGTTGGCAGAAACTGATTAAAAAGGCCCAGTTCTTTTTTACCTCCAGAGTTGTGGCCATTGACGAGTGGTGGCCGAACGGTCTGAGTGAGAATAATGCCTTACAGCTCCAGGAGAAGTTCGGTGTATCTCAGTAGAAAATCTTGGGAGGATTCTATGACGAAGAACCTGATGGACTTGTTGGAGAGTATTGACTTATCGGAGAGTTTGGGTGGCGCGTCTATCGACGAGGTGAACGGTGTGTTGAAGAATGTTGTTCTCATGACTGGGAATAAAAAGTCGGAGAACAACACCGTGTATTCTTCAAAGGCTGTACAGGAGGGTCTGTCTCGTTACGAAGGTGCGAAGATGTACCTCGATCATCCGCGCACAGACGAGCTTGCTCAGCGCCGAGGGAATCGTTCGGTGAGGGATTTGGCTGGTGTGTATCGAGGCCTTCGGATTGAAGAGGGTGCTCAGCCTAAACTTCGTGGAGACTTGCACATCATGGAGTCCATGAAGTCTTTAGTGATTTCGATTGCGAAGAATCCGCCGAAAGGCACTGGGCTCTCGCTCCGTGACCGAGGACGCTATCGCACGGAAAAAGGACTGACCTTGGTTGAAGGATTCGAGGAAGGGGCCGACTTCAGTGTTGACCTCGTTACTCGTGCTTCTCTCAACAAGAGTCTATTCGAATCCAAACAAGAAGGAGGAGGTGAAGAAACCATGGACATCACGAAACTGACGTTGCAAGAGCTTGAAGAGGGCCGTAAGGATCTCGTCGAGGCTATCACTCAAAAGGCCGTAGCTGGCTTCACCAAGCAACTTGAAGAGTCGCAGGTGAAACTGGCTGGTGCGGATAAACTTCTCGCGTTGACCGAGGCGAAATTGCCTACGGAATTCAAAGAAGCCATCCGCCCGGTTATCATGAAGGCCGGGGTTACTCTGGAAGAGGCGAAAGCTATCATCTCCTCCCAGGAGACTTTGGCGAAGTCGTTCTCGGTGAAGACCGAGCTGAAAAAGGCTGGTGACCCTAAAGTCAATGCGGGTGCTTCTCGTCCGGTTGAAGAGGGCACGGAATCTGTTGACGATGCCGCGATCATTGCGGCGTTTCAGTAAAAATCTGACGTAAGGAGGAATGTTATGAATAAGTTCAATTACCGCTCCGGTTCTAAGGACGTTGTTCGTGTCCCTATCGCTTCCGGCACGGTTGTGGAAATTGGTGAGCTTTTGAAGCTCTCGTCTGGCCGCGCTGTGAAAATGGCGACGAGCACGGACAACCTCACCTTCATCGGTGTGGCGGAGGAAGCGCATCGTGCGGTGGACCCTTCGGGTTCCATTTCCGTTTCGCGTCCCAACCTGCAGACGGTGTACGAGTACGACCTTGACGCGGCCACGGACATCACCTATGGTGACGTTCTCCAGTGGAACGCCGACAAGACGCTGAAGAAGTCCACGACCGATGCGATTGCTATCGCCGTTCGATCTCAACTGGCTGCCACGACTGCACTTTGCATGTTCCGCCCGATTCAAGCGGCGGGCAACTTGTGCGATCTTGGCGATCCCAGCTAAGGAGGAATGACATGAAAGGTTTTAACGTTCGAGATGTGTTCGAGTCGTTCTCCCGTAAGCATTCGGATCCGGTGATCGCTCATCGTGAATTCGGTGCGAAGGTGCTCGGCTTGATGCAGGGGAAAGATCGGAAAATCGATCCGGCGAAGGTTGACCTGCGGGAATTGTGGGAAGGTCTAGTCACTTCCCAGGGCATGGAAGAGTCTGCTTCTTCCACCGCGTTCCCGACGATCGCTGGGGAGATTATTTCCTCCGTCATGATCCAGGGATACGAAATGTATCCTAAAGTCGGCTTGAGCTTGGTTCGTGTGGTTCCTTCCAAGCAAAAGATCAGCCAGGTTGTCGGCTGGAAAGGTATTGGTAAGCTGGATCGGTCGAGTGAAGTGCGGGAAAAAGAGAATTATCCCGCCGTCAATCCTCCTGAGGAAAAAGAGATTA
>Ga0213919_1000097_pt1 | contig 45458 bp, 50 predicted proteins | sample McNCre317MG_FD_161056 | JGI IMG/M metagenome (GOLD analysis project Ga0213919, IMG submission 161056) | Freshwater microbial communities from McNutts Creek, Athens, Georgia, United States - 3-17 MG | ecosystem: Environmental > Aquatic > Freshwater > Creek | place: USA: Georgia | collected...
GCTCCGGAAAGATTCGCTCCGGAAAGATTCGCTCTGGAAAGATTCGCTCTGGAAAGATTAGCTCCGGAAAGATTCGCTCTGGAAAGATTCGCTCTGGAAAGATTAGCTCCGGAAAGATTAGCTCCGGAAAGATTAGCTCCGGAAAGATCCGCTCCGGAAAGATTCGCTCTGGAAAGATTAGCTCCGGAAAGATTAGCTCCGGAATTTTTAGCAATAAAAACTTTTAAATTTTCTTCCTCACCTTCAATAATAATATTTCCGGTAAATCTATTTTTGATTTGAATTTTCACTAAAATCCCCTTTGCATTAAATTTTCTTCAATCATGTTATCAAGGTCAAATCCTCCTGCAGGTACCAGGCAATTTTTATTTAAATATTCCTGTCCTTTTACACTGTCCATATGATACGCTTTACCGTAGGCGTATAAAATCTGATCTCCTTTCCTTAAGAGTTTCCCTGTTTCGGCACAAGCGTTGTTAAATTTTGCTATAATTACTTTTGGCGGTTGGCAGCGGTATGATCTGTTAAACATTTTTCATTTTCCTTTCTTATAGCGTTCTTATTAATTCATTATAAATCAATTGAAATTGTTTCGGGTCATTCCTTCGCAGCCAGGTTCCATAATTTTTTGTGGGTTTTTTACCGTTGAAATAATGTTTCTCTTCTTCAGGAATTGGAACTTTGTTTAATTCTTTTTCCAGAAATTTGAGCGTTGGAAGTTTTTTCTTTTTGATGTATTTTAACATGTTATAAATCCTTTTTCTTTGAAAAAATTTGCATCAAATAAAATCTTTTACGGATAGAATGATCCTTTTTGATTATTTTTTTGATTTTTCTGATTTTCATTCATCCAATCCTTTTCGCTTCTCCAACAACATTACCGTTTATGTCGATCAGGTTCCTGCCGAATCTTCCAGTTTCAATTAAATTTTTTGCGTATTCTTCTAGTATACGAGATGTTTCATAGGTTGCGTCACCGTCGAAGGCTGCACCGTCCATCTTTATTTCAATTTTAAGTTTCATTTTTTTAGCTCCCTTTTTTATTGTTTTATTCCCGGCGCACTTTACGCCTTTTAAATTCGCCCCGGGATTCTCACCCAAGGCAGGAATTGATTAATCTGTTGTGATTTCTCCCATTAAAGTTTGAAGACGTTTTATTTCGGCCTGCTGTTCACGGTATTTCTCATAATAATTTCTAACCTCTTTAATGTCTTCCTCAATTCTATTTTCTGAAAAATGCTTTTCAAGGTATACGGAACAACCTCCGTATACTTTGTTTGTTGAAGAATCGTATTTAATCCATTCTGGCGAATTACCAGAAGGGAATAAAGCCATAAACTTATTATAATTTGCTTCCCTGCGTGCTTCAAGTTCTTCTTGATCCTGTTTTAATTTACGACAAGCAATAACCATTTTTTCAATCTGTTTAAGGACTTTGGATTTATCAACCTCTACATTCATTGGCACTTTGACTTCTTTAATTTTCCAAATTGGGCTCTGTGATTTTACAATAAAATAATGATTACCTGCGCGTGTTGCATGTCGCTCAACTTTAATTTCAAGCGGATAATCAAAAAGATCACCTTTAAAATATCTGATCCTACCTTCCAGATTAGGTATTAATTCTTTTTTGATTTGGTTTAAAACTTCATTTCCTTTTACTACATCTGAATACATTATTTTCATATTGTTTCCTTTTAGAGTTTATAGTTTATTGTTTGACTTATAAGAATAATAATCTTTTCCGGCTCCAATTATGAGATGATCTAAAACTTTCATTTCCATTATTTCAACGGCTTTGACAATGTTCTTTGTTACGGCGTTATCTGCTGCAGATGGAAAGCTATCACCTGAAGGGTGATTATGTACAAGAATGCAACCGGAACAATCCTTTAATATAAGGGTTTTGATTATTTCCCTTAAATAAACATTACATTGACCAATTGTACCGATTGAAATCAAGTCAATTATAAGCACTCGATTTTTACAATCAAGGCCGATGACGTAGAAGTATTCTTTGTGCTGCTCTTCGGGTGGTCGGGCTTCAATCAAGGCTCTGGCAAGATTCGCTCCGGCTTCGGGGCTGCATACTAATTCAAGGGTTTTTTCTTTTATATACATGTGAAAAGCTCCTGCTGTATTGGTTCTTTATTAAGTACTGATAAAAAATCGTATTGCTCTATTTTTGGGCGCTTCTTACGCTCATGCGCTTTGATTTCAGGCTCTTTTACTTCCCTGAATGATTCAGGGCCTTCCAATTCTGATATGGTCCAAGATTGCATTATTTGCCCCTTTTCTGAGTGTTGCGGATAATTTGCTCATTGGCCGAAGCCATGCCGGACAAAGCCATTAAAAAACATCCAAAAACAAGACCTAAAATCCATAAAAATATTATCCAATCTAACATTTGATCCCCCTTTATTTTTAAAGTCCATTAATTATTATTGAATTCTTAACGCTTCTTAAAAGTCTTTTGTTTGAAGTGCGACTAGATGAAAAAACTAAAAAATCCTTAGCCATTTCAACTAAATAAATTCTAAGTTCAATTCCATTCCAATTTTCAGGAATTTTATCGATTTTTTTCAACATTTCATTTTTAAGATTTCTTGTAATGTCTCTTATAAATCTCTTTTTTTCAGCCTTTTTCATTACTCCCCCTTTATTTTTAAGATTATGAATTCTACAATATTACAAATGCACCCTAAAAGTATAAGCCCTGCATTCAATCCAATTAAAAACACCAGAAACAAAAGAATATTGTCGGTCATGTCCATGTTAATTGCTCCCATTTAAAATTGTGATCTGGTACATCATCAAGCCGTTGTGATACCTGCGAAGACATATTCCGCAGTTTAAAATTAGGATTTCATTCATTTTTACAGCTCCTTTTTATTTTGTATTGTTTCATTACATTGTATTGCTTCATTACATTTCATTCAAAACAATTTTGATATATATCTTTGCTTTTTGCATGCCACCTTTTAAAATAAAATACATAATGTCATGAAAGCCACTATTTATAAGGCTTTGAAGGCTTTTTATGTTTTTTGTGCAAGTGTGTATAGTATGCAATTTTTTATTGTCAACATAAAATTTTTTTAGGTCTGTTTTTATCAGTATTTATGCGGCTTGCAAGGCAATCATTATTTATTTTTTTTTCAAATGACCTGGAAGCCACTATTTATGCGGGTTTGACAGGCATAAAATTTTTTTATGCCACCATATAAAATCTTTACGTTCTACATTTTTGTAGATTCTACAATTTTGTAGAATTTTTTGGTATTGTCTACAATTTTGTAGATTCTACAATTTTGTAGATTGTTTGTTGAGATAGCTCAAACCTATATATTTTACAAATGCCCAAAACCGGATGGAATGCCCGACATCGTGAAAGATGAAACGCTAAAACCGGCAATTTCATATATGTATGTAAAGTACATACAATCATATGCTTTATGCAATACTGTCGCATAATTTTCGTTATGTAATATTATTTAAAGTCATAAACTATTATCACATAATCACTTATGACTTTGATCTAAATTAATATGACAATAAGTAGCTGCATGCGTGTATTTCAAGCAATTTTTTGTGCAGGCTGCGAGCAGGAGTATTAAAAAAGAATTCTTTTTTTGTGCCAGACTGAAAACCTTTACCACGCCCCCACCCCTTTTCCATAGTCGAAGGTACCATCTATCCACTAAAACCAAACATAAAAATTCCAGCTATTAAAGGTCTCCGGTTACCCCCTTTTAAAAAAATCACAAACGAAAAATAAGGGCTTAAATCCAAACAATAATTGATTTGAAAGGTTACCACTTCAAAGAAAAAATACACACCTAAAAACGCATGGAATTCGATTGAAAAATTGATATATAAAAGATTCTGTTTATAGCACATTTAATTTCAAGACATCAAATGATTTAATATAATAGGGCAGGAATTATGATTCCTGTCCCTATTATATTTATAAATCAATTTTCATGTCAAGGAAAAAATTTCTAGTCATAAATAACGTAATAATAAGAACTTATAATATAGCACATAAAATTATAGATTTCTGTAAAATGTCATAAGTATCGGCACACCCCGTCAGTTACAACCAAAAAAAATCAAAAATTAATTTTTTGAGTCATAACTTAATTAATTCATGTAACTTATAATCTAGCATAAAAATAAACACATTTCAAAAAATGTCATAAGTATCGGCACACCCCGTCAGTTCGAGCTACAAAATTCAAAAAAAATAAATTTGTATTTACATAAAAATAATTTCTGATATTATTCAATTAAAGCTCAACAAAAGGACTGATGATTTATGAACAGAAAATTTCTCCCGGGTAACCCTAAAACGGTTCAGGTAAAAGATGGCCTTTCGGTCAAGCGTCCGCCTGTGAGCGCCCGGGAATTTTTGAAAGGAATCTTGTATGTGTAAATGCTCAAAATGCGGTGAAGAAAAAAATGAGAATGAATTTTACGTTTCTGAGTTTAAGGTATGGGTTTGTAAGAATGCTTCGGTGAATGAGGATGAAGGAACTTTTAAGAAAGTGGTTTCGGTGAGTAAAGAGTGCATGAATTGTATTTCAGGACTTGAAGGAAAGCTTATAAAAGAGAGTTCTGATTTCTGGAAGGATAAAAGCCTTGGGATTATAAATGATGTTGTTAAAGTCGAAAATCTTTCCGATGCTGAAATGGCAGAGGTTTTAACTGAGTCCTGGATTACATATAAAACTCTTGTTGAAAAAATCCGTCATAAAACCGGAGTATTTATGCTTAAAACTGCTGAGGCTTTGTTGGATCAGGTGTTGAGCCGGAATGGATTATTGAATACCGAAATTCAAGGAACGAAAGTTTTTGATTTATTTTGCGTTGAAAAAACTGGTAAAGGTTCTGGTGTAAAAAATCTTCTGTTCAGGAAAAAATTAAATGCCTGAGATAATTGTCGACAATTCACGCGAGAAAATGAAATCCCTTCTTAAGGACTCCGCAAAGTGGGTTGAGTATTGCAAACTCAACAATCAATATCGTAAAGAAGGGCTAGGGATGAAGGAATCCCACGATAAAGCCCTGAAACAAATCCAGGTATCAGCTATTCCTGAAAAATCAAAAGGATCTGCCGGAAATCCCAATATTGGGTCAATCTCACTAGAAGAAAAGCGTCTGATTGAAGAATTGAGTGACGGAAAGAAGAAGAATATCAACGAATCAATCGAGTGGATCTATGAGAACATGGGTGTCGAAGACATCTCGCCTGCGGATGCTCCGTCGATTGGGGCCTATACTCACCTCAAGAAAATCCAGATGGACCCGGTGCTGCAGTCTGAGTTCTATAAAAGTGTATGGATAAAAACCCTTGTGAAAAATGATGCTATGGAAGAATTACGTGAAAGGTTGTCTGATGACGGAACAAAAATCTATAACACCATTGACCGCGCTCTCGAAGCAATAAGTGAAAGGGATGATGGATAATTCACCTGTAAAACTTCTCACTCTTGATAAATCCATACTTAATAAAAACCATTCTGCTTATTTAAAAGTCCCTAAGAACCCTAAGAAAAATCTTGCCTTCCGACGTGAGATAATCAAACTTTGTTTGGGTAATGATGAATATGCAAAGGAAATCCGCCGAACCTGCAAGAAGGACATTCTCTTTTATTTGAATACATTCGCCTGGACCTACAACCCGAAGAACAAACCCGGGTTCAAGGTTCTTCCTGTGATAACTTACGAATCGTATCAGGATTATGCGATTGTCGAAATGAACCGGTGCATAAATGATGGTGTTGATTTTGTTGGGGAAAAATCCCGTGACATGGGTGTCACCTGGATCTTGATCTGGGTATTCGCGCATAAGTTTCATTTCTTTGATATGGAAAGTTTATTGATGGTTTCCCGTAATGAAAAATATGTTGAGGATAAAGGCAACCCGAAAGCGCTCTTCTGGAAGTTTGACTTCCATTTTGAGAACCTTCCTATCTTCATGCGTCCCGTGATCGAGAATACCAACATGCACCGTGAAAACCTGCTGAACGGTTCTAAGGTTGATGGTGAATCAACAACCGGTGACGTGGCCCGTGGTGACCGCAGGACCGTAATAGGCTGCGACGAATTCGCCGCGGTGAAGGAAGGGTATGAAGTTTTAAGATCAACCCGTGACGCGACGGATTGCCGTATCTTCATATCTACACCGAAGGGTTCTAGCAACGCCTTCTATGATGTCACACAACTCCAGGGAATTTCAAAAGTGTCAATCCATTGGACTCTCCACCCGGAAAAAGCAAAAGGCCTTTACTGGTTCGTTGACGGCCGACTTGAAATTATTGATAAGAATTATCCGTTTCCTGCTGATTACAATTTTATAAACCGTGGCGATAATAAGCTTTCCTCAATATGGTATGACATTCAACGAAAACGCTGCGTAAGCGATACCGAAGCCGCGCAGGAACTTGATATTGACTATATCGGTTCCGGTAAAGGATTCTTTGACGGTGACTTCATTAAAACTAAATATATCCCGAATCACTGCTGCGCTCCGTGGTTTGAAGGTGAATTAATTATTGACGATGAGGATACCCTTGAATGTCACTTTGAAGAACGCGCCGGAGGACGGCTTAAACTTTGGATGAATATCGGTAACCATGGATGCCCTTCTGAGGATATTTCTTTTGGTATGGGAGCCGACATCTCAGCAGGAACCGGGGCAAGTAACAGTGTGCTTTCTTTCGGCAATTTAAGAACCGGTGAGAAACTTGGCCAATGGACCGACAATAAAACCTCACCTGAGAAACTTGCCAAAGTTGCTGTCTGCCTGGCAAAATTCCTAAACCGTGCTTTCATGATATGGGAAATGAATGGACCCGGCCATATTTTTGCTAATAAAGTGCTTGACTTCTACAAGTACGATAATATATATTATCGTCAAAATGACACGTCAATCACCAAGAAGGTAAGTGATTTGCCTGGCTGGTGGAACGTTGGTGATGCTAAACTTGTTTTACTTGGGATATATCGCAATGCACTGGCTTCTGAAAAATTTATCAACCACTGTGAAATCTCAATGCTTGAAACTCTCCAATATGTTCAAACTCCGTCAGGGGTTGAGCATTCTGCAATTGCCAATAAAATTGACGATTCCGAAAGTAAGAAACATCACGGAGACATGGTTATTTCCGATGCGCTTCTTCAAAAACTTTTCGAGCAATATGCAGAAAAGATTAAGGAAGAAGAGTTTGAAATTCCTGAACATTGTTTGGCTTCCAGAAATGCTTATTTTGAAAAATTAACCAGGAGAGAACGCGAAGATGCCGATTGATTACAGCAGAGCAAAGAGAGCGATTGATTATAATTTTTCTCAAATGGGAACCTTCAGGGAAAATCGGTATAAATTCGTAAAGCAATACGTCGGGGCTAACTATTCTAAAAATGGATCTTCCGAAAAAATCCCGGTAAATTACATGATGCTGGCAACATGTATTTACGTTCAACGATTGGTATCAGCAAATCCACAAGCGTTCGTTTCAAACAACATTCAATCCCTAAAACCTCAAGCCATAAACCTGGGCCTTGCATGCAATCAACTTATTAAAGAAATAAACTATAAGCGCACCATGCAACTAGTGGTGCTTGATGCAATCTTTGGAATGGGAATTGTTAAAAAAGGTTTAACATCAAAAAGCAAAGTTGAATTTAACGGATTTACTCATGATGTCGGGCAATGCTATATCGATCATGTTGATCTTGATGATTTTGTTTTTGATATGTCCGCAAAAAAAATTGACCAATGTGGATTCATGGGGAATAAATATCGAAGACCTTATGACTTGGTTTTAAATAGCGGACTTTACGATCCTGAACTTATTAAAAAATGCGTTCGTCAAAAGAATAATCAATATCGAAAGAATTCTGCAGCAGGAGGAGATGAAGAAATTGAAGGAATAAGCCGCGGAGGTGACACCTACAATGCTGAAACATACCTTGATTATATCGACCTGATCGATATATGGTTCCCGTACGAAGGGAAATTTGTTACCATGCCTTACTCCTACGAACAAACCGATTGGACTACTCCACTGCGTGAAGTTGATTTTGAAGGCCCTGAGAATGGACCTTACAATATCCTTGGTTTTCACGATGTTCCTGGACAACTACTTCCTCTTCCTCCTGCAGCAGCATGGTTGGAATTGAATGTTATGGCAAATAAGATTTTCCGGAAACTTGGCCGTCAGTCCGACCGGGCCAAAACAATTCTTGCGGTAATGAAGGGCGGTGAGAAGGACGGTAAGAATATTACCGACGCTTCTGATGGTGATGTGATAGGCGCTTCAAATCCTGATAAATGCCGGGAATATAAATTCGGTGGAGTTGATAATGTTGGACTGGCTTTTTTTCTTCAGGTTAAACAACTTTTCTCTTACCATGCTGGCAACCTTGATTCACTCGGAGGGCTAGGGGCAATTTCTGAAACAGTTGGTCAGGATAAATTAATGAATGAATCTTCAAGCGTAACAATAAACGGTATGCAGTCCAGGGTGTACGACTTCTCAAAAATTGATGTCAGTGATATTGCCTGGTACATCTGGTATGATCCATTCGTTGAAATTCCATTCACCAAACCGGTCAAAGGAACCGATATAACAATTCCTTATATTTTCACAGAAGAAGACAAGGAAGGAGACTTCCTTGATTACAATTTCTCAATAGTTCCATACTCCATGCAGGAGGATACGCCTTCAACCAAAGAAATGAAACTCCGTGGAATAATGGCGAATCATATCACTCCTATAACTCCAATGATGCAGCAGCAGGGTGTAATGTTAAATTGCTCTGAATATATCGAATTTGTTGGAAGATTAAGCAACATGCCGGAACTTCAAAGCATGTTTATTTATGCGGAACCGAACGCAGCTCAGAACGCTAAACCAATCGGAACTCCTGCTTCTAAAACTTCACATAGAACCTACGAACGAATAAACAGGCCAGGATCAACAATCGGTGGCCAAGCTAATGCAATGACAGCCGCACTATCAGGGATGGATTCTGGTCAGCAGAATAGTCAGGCAGCCTCAATAATGGGGAGCGTAGCATGACGAAATCAGAACATTGTCCAGACCATTGCAACGTTTTTGCTGATATTGCCGTAATAAAGTCGGACGTTCGTCATATTAAAAATAAATTCGATGAAATGAAGTCTGTTAAAACTGAAACAAAAACAGACGTTAAATGGTTGATGACTTTTCTGGTTGCTGTAATAAGTTTTTTATACACATATTATAAATAAAAATTTTTTGTTTTAATTGTATGCAAAAAGCATAAAATAATATATAATAAGAAAGGTTTATATGCCGACATATTGCTACAAAAAAGAAGATGGTAGTTCTATTGAACTGGTAATGACCTGTGAAGAAAAGACCAAAAAGGAATTTACACACGATGGTAAAACTTCTATTTTTTTGGATGACGGAGAAATTGGTTACCGGGATATTGAAACTGAACTTAAAGGTACCCGGACTTTCCCTGGTAATTGGCCACTACTCTCAGAGGCTTTTGGTTGCGCTGAAGGTCAGGAACATGAAGCGCACCAGAAATCTTTAGAAATGGGTGTTCCTGTGAAATATATAAACGGTAAAGCGGAATTCACAAGCGCTGCGCACAGAAGGGCTGCATTAAAGGCTTTTGGGTTTCACGACCGAAGCGCATATTGTTAAAACATAAACTACAATAGAAAGAAAAAGTCATGGCAAGACCAAAAAACGAAAGCTCAGAAAGTGTGACAGGTAGTATTCCGGAAGTAAAAAAGGGGAAGGCTCCAGATGCGTTCCCGGGCGAATCATACAGCAAAACAGAACCAAAGGGAGACGAGTACTCTCAGCGCGAAGACGACAAACCAAACAACTTGAAAGACGCGCCTTCAAGTGGTGAATATGATGCTGTTGATCCTACTGAAATTCCTGAAAAGAAAAAAGGATCTAAAAAAGAAAAAGCTGCAAAGCCTGATTACATTGAGTTTGAAGATGGTCATGATGAAGTTAAAAATAAAAAAGAAGAGAGTGAAGACGAAGAGAATGAAGAAACTGAAGACGATGATAATAAAAGCGATGAAGGAAGCGGAGCAAGCCACGCTGAAGACGATGATGGGCTTGATGAGGATCTGATAGGAAGAGCGCTTGATGCCGGAATGAATGAAGATGACATTGCTGATTTTGACAACAACAAGGAATTTAAAAGGTATGTAAGAGCGCTTGAAATTTCAAATGAAAAAAAATCCCGGGGTTCAAAAGCTGATGAAGAAATTCCAGCGAAAAAGAAAACCGATGACGATACCGGCAAAACAGATATTGAAGAGTTCAAGCTTGATCTTGACAAGGATATATTTGAGCCGAAGGTTGTTGAAGCCCTTGAAAGCTTAAACAAACACTATCACAAGCAGATTGCTGCGATAGCGAAAAAGAACGAGGAACTTGAATTGAAGTTGAAGGAAAAAGAACAGAAGGAAATTCACAAAGAAACTCAGGAACGTGAATTAAATACTGTTCGTGAATTTGACTCGGTTCTAAAAAAACTTGTTTCAGACAAAGACAATGGTTCTTTCTGGAAAAAAGAGTTTGGTGAAGGCGATGCTTTTACGGTTAAAAAAGGGACTCCTGAATTTAAGAACAGATCAAATATCTATTCTGAATTTCTGGCATTCATGGAAGTTGATTCTAAAAAAGGAAGAAAATCTTCCATCGAATCACTGATAAGAAAAGCCATAAATTCTCAGTATGAGGGCCAGGCTGTAAACATTGCCAAGCAGGAATTAAGCGAAAAACTTAAAAAACGAACAAAATTATTTACAGAACGAGCGACTTCGAAGGACCCTGGAGATTCTGGATTGACAAGAAAACAAATTGCAATCAGAAATCTCAAGGAAAAAATCGAAAGAAAAAGATCCGGAGAATAGTTCGTAAGGAGATTATATGATTCTTAGCGATACAGATATTTATGATTTGGTCATAGGCGCTCAGAAAGACCTTGGCCGGAACAAATTTCAGGACATTTCTCAGGAATTGCCTGATTATGTGGTTATGTCAAAATGGTTAAAGAAAGACAAAATCATATTCAAGGGCGGTACCGGAATTCAGAAAAACCTTAAGGTTAAATCCGGAAATACAGCTCAGAACGTTGGACTTTATCAGGTTGATGATGTCAATATCATTTCCCTCATGAAACAAATGAACATTCCTTGGAGACATACCAGAAACCATTGGGGTTATGACAGCGTAGAAGTTGCTATGAACTCCGGAGATCCTTCACTTGAAATTATCGATATGGTTGAAAGCCGACGTTATGATTGTATGCTGGGATTAACTTCCAAACTAGAAACAAATGGTTGGTCATCTCCTGCGGCAGATAGCGAAAACGATCCAATGGGCTTACCTTACTGGATTGTTAAAAACGCTTCTACCGGATTTAACGGTGGAGTTCCTTCAGGACACACCCTGGTTGGTGGTATAAATCCGACAACTTATCCTAACTGGAAAAACTACACCGGGACATACGCCAACGTATCCAAAGGCGATGTAATAAAAACTCTAAGGACTGCATACAGACAGATTGGTTTCAAATCACCTGTTGACATTAAGGACTATGTTGAGGGTCGAGGTCAGAGATACCAGCTTTATATGAACGAAGCTACTCTCAGCGAATTCGAGACTCTTGCTGAACAGCAGAATGACAATCTTGGAAATGACTTGGCTTCAAAAGACGACCAGGTTGTATTCAAGAAACATCCTTGCGTATGGATTCCAATTCTTGATGCCGATACACAGAACCCGATTTACATGGTTGACCATTCAACCTTCTATCCCGTGGTTCTTGAAGGTCAGTATCTAAGAGAAACGAAGCCAATTTGCATGGGCGCAAAACAGCATACAGCATATGTTATCTGGATTGACATAACATACAACTTTATCTGTATTAACCGCAGAGCAAACGCTGTAGTTTACAAAGCTTAATTTAAAATCGAAATAAAGGAGAATTTTTTATGTACGAAACACAAGCCAAATTAATACCTGAATGGGTTTTCTTTCAGGGTACCACAGCTATAGTTCAGGGCCAGGCACTTTGCTACAATAATGACTATGTGACAACCGATACCGGTGAAACCGCAACGGACGCATGGGGAAAAAGAGGAAAAGTTGTTGAACTTCCAAGCATTTCAAACAACGGTTCATTCGCCGGAGTTGCAAGCGCGGCTTATGCTGCCAACGCTTCTGGTCAGTGGATTTTAATATACAAGCCTGGCTCAATATGCCTTGTAAGAACAGGTGAAACCTCTCTTACACTTGGCGATAAAACATTCATCTGCGCTGCGATTGACGCAACGTATAACGGGTATTTCTACTCTACGGGGGCCTCTAAAGGAAAAGGCAACGCAAGAGTTCTTCAGACAATCACTGCAGCCGGGTTGGTAATGTGCGAACTTATGGACGGTGAGGAATCTGGTCTTATTCAGCGCGTAACTCTGGCTTTAGCTGGCGGGGCGATTACTGCTTTTGCTCCTGGAGCCAATGTTGTTGTTGCTGGTGCTGCGGTATCTACAGACCACGCTACATGCACACTTGCAGATGGTACGTTCATCGGGCAGAGAACATCAATCGTTATTTCAACCACTGTTGGAAATAGCAAAAGCTTAGTAGTCACGGTGACGAACGGTTTAAAGATTGATGACACCTCCCTTTCAACGCTTACTTTCAACACTGCCGCCGAGGCTGCGCTGTTGGAATGGACCGGTTCTAAGTGGAAAGTAATATCAACACTCGGAACATCGGTGGCATAATCAATGTCTGAATCCACCTTATCTTTAGGGTATCGGGATTTTCAAAAAGAAGTTGGGTTCTTCCTGGGATATGGAAGAACCTATACTTCCTATACTGCTGGTCAGGTTTCTTTGATTGACGACATTATTCAAGGAGGCCTCCGGAAATTCTATCACCCGATAGAACCCGGAACTAATCAGCATTATGAATGGAAATTCCTTAAAGCTCCAACTACGCTCACCACGATTGCATCGTACACCACAGGGACCGTTACAAGTTCCAGCACTTCGGTAACGCTTGCAGTCGGAACATGGCCGTCATGGGCTGCAACAAATGGCAAACTAGTTGTGAATGGAACTAGGTACACGATTGCTTCCCGTACAAGCGGATCAATTATCGTGCTTTCTTCCGCTCCATCGGTTGCTTTTGCTGGTGATACGTTCGAGCTTGAGCATAATGGGAATTATGACCTGCCTGATGATTGGAATGGTTGGGCCTGCAAGTATCTTACATTTCAGCCAGAAGACCTGGAAGGGCGTGTCAGATTTGTTCCTGAAGAAACCGTAAGAGGTTTAAGGCAAATCTTTGATACGCGTCAAAGACCAGTCAAGGCTGCTGTGAGAGCAAAAATAGGAACCACTTCAACCACAGGTCAAAGGTTTGAATTATTGCTTCACCCGATATCGGATGACGTTTATACTCTGGATGGGCTTTATAATGTCATGTTGAATAAAATTGATCCAACTTCATTGCCGTATCCTGTTGGCGGAATGTCACACGGAGATACAATAATGGAGGCGTGTCTTTTGGTTGCTGCAGAAAAAGTAATGACTTCGTTGATCGGAGAAAGAAAACCGATTTATGAGGAAAAATTAATGCAGAGCATTTCATCGGACAAAGAAAAAGAACCTGATTATTACGGGTATAATGGAGATAATTCAGAAGGTGGATTCAGGCGAGGATGTTGCCGTTTAACAGATTATAACTATATAAAATACGAAGGTGTTTTATATACTGGAGATTAAAATATGAGCAATTTATCAGATATTTTTGAAGTCACAAATGTGGCTCTTGACGGGAAAGTTCATAAGATTACGATTCCTGATAAAACTTTCGGGGTTGTTATTATGCCTGTTGATGTAAATGTCCACTTCGGTTTATCCGCTGCGGCATTCGCTTTTGATGGCAGTTTGAATTATACCGGAGCCGCGGATTCCCCAAGCAAAATTGCTATATTGGGAGTTTCCGCAATGCCTTTAAGTATTCAGGAAAAAAAGGATCTTGGAAATAGAGATTTCTGGGTTGCTTCGCTTCCTGCAGACGGGGCAGGGTCAGTAACAATTATTTACGAAAAACTTTTGTAAGGAGATATTATGAATCAAAACAATTTAATTACAGCTCTTCAGGATGCTAAAATGCCTTCTGTTATGAGCATTTTTAAAACACCTGAAGGTATTACCTTCGGTGCCGGTAAAACCGTTGGAAACGGAATTGAAGGCTGGGCTCCAAGCGCCCCATTCATTCACACTGATGGTTCAACAAACTCAACCAGAGTGTATATGAATACCGGAACAAAAACTACTGCAATATGGACTTCAATATATACTGCAGGCGCAGCTCTCACTTTGGACGAAGCGTTTGACAACGGAGGAATTATAAACGGAGCCGTAAGTTCTGCAACCGCAATTCAAATTGGTGGAGCTACGGACTATTTCACTATGTGGCAGGAAGGCGCGAATGACATTCGAATTGGCACTTCCACAGGCGCAAATATCACAATAGTTCCAGACGGAGGAACATTGGCTTTAACCGGGGCAATGACAGTAAGCGGTGCGCTTACAGTTTCCGGATTAATTACCGGAACTTTCGGTGGAACAATTTCAAGTTCGACATGGACCGCAAGCCCTGTAATAACTTCTTCGGAAGTTACCGGAGCAGGCATGACCGTGAATGGAAATGAAATTACCACAGGAAATGTTCTCCAGGTAAATGCAGATGCCAGTTTAACGACTGGAAAATTTATCAACTGCCTGAATGCAGGCGTAAGCAAATTTTCAGTGGGCCTTGATGGAAGACATGTTATTGCAGGAACCGCAAGCGGAACCGCGGCTTTAACTCTCACTGCAGGTGACTTGGTTGTTACAAGCGGAACTGTAACTTTGACAGCAGGAACCCTTACGCTGGCCGAAGGTTCTATTACGGCCACGATCACAAGCGCGGCGGATCTTGTAAATCTTAATCCGAACGCCGGTGGTGCCGCAATTGATATTGATCTTCCTGCAACTTCAAACCTTGCAACCGGGTATCTTGATATTGACGGGAGCACTGGTTCTGGAATGATGATTTCATGCGCCGCTTCCGGAGCTTATACCGGAACTTTTGTTGATTTGAACATGACCAATGCCGTTGGAGCAAAGGCAATTTTAGTCACCGGAGCAGGCACAAGAACGACTCCTATGATTTCAATGACCGATGCCGCTCCCGGAAATGGAGCTTACGGAATTTTAATGACTTCCACAGCCGCACACGCGAACTTCAGAAGTATTAAAATTACTGAATCCGGTGCCGTTGCCAGCAAGATAATTGATCTTGCCTATGGCGGAGCCAATACAGGCGTTGCAATCAACGTGAATATGACTAACGCCGCAACAACTTCACAATCATTGGTAATAACTTCCAATGTGGCTGCCACTGTCAGTCCTATTTCTATAGTTGACACTGGTTTTGTTGGAGCTACCGGGGTAGGATTGGTGAACATTTCCGCTACAGGAAATCTTGCTCATGCTCAGGCTTCATGCTTGAGAATTGCTTACTCAGGCGCAGGCGCAGCCACAGGACTTGGAACTTCCATAAGAGTTATGGACACAGGTTCGACAGCAACTTCCTACGCTGTTTATATCAGTGCAGCCACAGGTGAAGCTTTATTCGTTGACACTGGTAAAGCAAAATTTACAGAAGGCGCAACATTCAAGTCCAGCAATAAAGAATATATTGCTCCGAACTATGTTGCTGCAGGCGGATCAAACAATGCGATAACCATCACACTCACAGATGCTGATGGAGCGAACGTTGCCCTTGCCGCGGGTTTGAGATTAATTGTTCATACTGGAGCTTATACTTTACAAGCCGGAGCGAATACGCTAAACTTGAATGGAGGTGGAGCTGTGGCAATTAAAAAAGGATCTGCCGCTACGACAGATAAAGCCGTTGCAGCCGCAGCGAATTCGATATTATGCCTTGTGTACAATGGTACATCATGGCTTGATATAGCTGAATAAAAAATAAACACAGCCAGGTTACGGGCTTGGCTGTGTTTTTTAATTCCCGTAAAATTTCAGAAAGGTACATGAATGAAACTTACTTTCCAGAACATTATTGACGCGAAGAATGCTGTGCTTGCTTTGGGTAATGTAAAATCAATTGAAGGAATGCCAATATCAGGCGCAATCAGATATAAGATTGAAAAATTCTGTAAAAAATTCACAAAAGAATTTAACATAATCGAGCCTTTGAGAATTGATGTTTTCAAACGTTTTGGAAAACAGGATGAAAAAACCGGATATGTGAATGTTCTTCCGGAAAAATACAAAGAGTTTCAGGAAGAAATTAAGAAATTCCTTGCAACCGAAAGTGAAATGGAAGGTCTTGATGTTGACCTGAATCTGGTTGATGGACTTTCTGCAGTGCAGATGATGGAACTCAGGGGAAATAAAATCCTGAAAGAAATAGAATAATTCAGCGTTGCTTTGAGTGCCGCAGTGTGAACTATTGCGGCATTTTTTAAAGACCGGTTCTAAAATGGTCAAAAGGGGAAATAAATGTCGAGAGCAGCTTATGTGGCTTCAGTTAATGGAGGAATTCCTTTTGATGGTTGGAATTTCAACATTATAAATTTAGGTGGACCGGCGTCATTAACTAAGATGCACTTAACTAGAAATGGAGATGTGTATTTTGTTGAGGAAGGACCCACTAGTGGAGCTCCTTATGGAAGGATATTAAAAAGAACATATGGATCAAATGATATTATTGTTCAGAGTTCTATTCTGGGGAAATGGACAAATATAACAGAGGATTCAGTAGGAGATATTTTTGCAGTATATAGATGGCGATCAAATCAAGACAATGGACTTGCTGGAGTCTATAAGCAAGTTGGTGGGGTTGGGACTTTCACGCAAATATTTCAATTTGGAAATAGTTCATCCACGCTTTATAATATTGAGGCTGATTTAGTTGGAAATGTTTATGCTGCTTGCAGGTATAGCGGTGGATATATTTATAGAAAACCTCCGTTATCTGATAATTTTAGTTCAATAGGATATGGTGGTGAATGGGAGTCTTCAACTGTAGATAGTTTAGGCAATATTTATTTTGGAGATTTTGGTTCTTATATGCCATTAAATCAAGGAATTTTAAAAATAAGCAATGGATATTCTGGAAACTCATATTTAACATTACCATCTTTAGCTCCTATGGCTATGTGTTGCGATTTAAATAATAATTTGTATTTAGGAATTTTATACGCATCTTATATAGTGAGATATTTATACGGAGAAACAACATATAATTCATACTGTCCTTCTGGATCAGTTTATAGAAAAGGTATCTGCATTGATAGCTCAAATACTTTATATTTAAGTGCCATAACTGGATATAAAATACAGTACTCAATTTTAAATTCAGGTATAGTTAATTATTATTCTCCTGATATTGGAAGTTTAGATATATGGGATATGATTATAGACAAAGACAATAAATTATTAGCAGTAGGATACAATTCGTTATATGTTTACCCGTAAAAAGGAACTCTAACTTGCCACAAAAATCATTTACATTACTACCTCCGTTGGCTGGACTAAATAAGAAGTCGGCTTTTAAACAAAAGCCTCCTTATTCAACTCCGCTTTGCCAGAACGTTCGCCCGGTTGACGCGCTTCAACAACGCGAACGAATAGGTTCAAGGCCGGGTCTACGCAAATCTTTTTATGAGCTTTTGGGTTCAGGAAATCCAATAAACATGATTTCAAATATCAATGTCATGACACCTAATTCACTCAGGATATGGGCAGACTGGTTCGATGCTCATACCGTGGATTCAATTTGGTCACTTCCGTCATGGATTGCAAACCTTCCAACAATTCTGGAACTTGGAGGATTGATTTCAACTTATAATACCGAAGCCGGGGCAATCCGCGGCGCAATATCTCCTTTTGCTATTGCTTCGGAATATCAGATTGAGCTTTTTATTCTTCCGTACCTTGGTTCATTCTGGGGAAGATACCAGATTTTTATGTCAATGAATGACGCGACTCCGGCAATAAATACAGAAGGGGTTATTGTGGAAGTCACCTTGACTGGTTCAGGAGCATATACAGGCCGTGTGGTTGATATTACAGGTGGAGTTGGAACAATTACCACAGCCACAGCCGGAACGCTAGGAAGTGCCATTCCTTGCGTTTTAAGCACTGTCAGAAATGGAACGAACGTAAAAATGTATTTGAATGGAACTTTGCTGGCAAACGTCACGGTTGCGGCTTATACCGGAAAGCGCGTTGGCTTTTCAATGTACTCTACGGTTGCTTCCGGTGTATGCCTGGTGAATGGGTTTAGGATTCAATACAACGAAGGGCTTTATACTGAAATTGAAAGGAATATTCTTTGTGTGGCTTCCAATGGGTATCTTTACACGAATAAAACCTATGTCAATAATTTAACAGCGGTATCCTCAAATTTGAAATTGAACACTGCAAATTTGATTATGGCGCAGGACCGATACCAAAAACTTTACATTGCAGATTTTGAAGAAGTTAAAACCAAACAAACCGATGGAGCAATTTCAGGAACTTCTTTGGATTCCGCCAGTGTTGCGGACTGGACCGCAATAGGGATTAATATTTATGATTATGTTGTTGTAATTTCTTCCGGAACCGGTCCGACTTTAGGAACTTATACCATCGCTACAATTGCTGCAGGTAACTTGACTCTTGGGAGCGCACCCGGAGATGGTACTGGAATTTCATTTTATATCCAGAGGGCCCCAAAAATTTATGATCCAAAGACAGATGCTTTGACGCTTTGGACTGCAACGGCAGGAAAAGGAACTGTTCCGATTGGAGCGTTTTCAGTGGGGCTTTACCGTGATAGAATGGTTATGATTCTGGACCATTTGTTTTACATGTCCAGGCAGGGCGATCCACTGGATTGGGATTATTTTCAAACCGATGTTCAAAGGGCCGTTTCTTCACAATTAAGCGAAGCCGGAATTGTCGGTCAAATAATAAAGTCCGCTGTGATTTTCGGGGACGATTACATAATTTTCTTTTGCGCTTCCTCAACATGGAGGCTTCGAGGCGATCCTACTTACGGAGGCCAGCTTGATAATGTTTCAAATTATGTAGGCTGCGTTGACAGGAAGGCTTATTGTTTAACTCCTGAAGGAACGTTGGTGTTTTTATCTTTTGATGGAATTTATGCGCTTACGGGGGATGGAGGCTCATCTCCTCAGCCTTTGTCAGATAACAATCTGCCGACGGATTTAAAAGAAATTGACAATCGACTGTTCAATGTCACCATGAGCTTTGATGTTGACTATGGAGGAATTCATATCAACCTTACTCCAAAATCTCAGGGCCTTTCAGCTCATTGGTGGTTTGATTGGGCGAATAAAAGCTTTTGGCCTGTACTGTTAAATGTAAACCATCAAGCTTCCGCATGTTTTTATTACACTGAAAACCATTCGGTTTTGTTCGGATGCAAAGATGGATATATCCGATGCTATGATGCGGATTCAGCCACGGACGATGGAACCGCAATTTCATCATATTGTTTTTACGGGCCGATAAGATTTTCCGGTAATGAACGGGATTCAGGGAAATTACTTGAACTTGCTGCCGATGTTGCACTGGGAAGTTCAAATATAACCTATGCAATTCACATTGGAGATTCTTATGAGGGCTGCATAAATTCAACAGCATTTTCAACAGGAACATGGGCTCTTGAAGGAATCAACCCGAAAGATACACCTCACGCTGGAGGAGGTTGCTTCGGTATAAAAATATCAAATGCTGAAAGTTTGCCCTGGGCGATTGAAAATATTTCAGGCGTAATCGAAAGATCCGGAGTACAAAGAATTTTATGAGCAATTTTGATATTCAAGCAAAAGGCAATGATCCTACAGAAATCAGAAAGATTTTTCAGCAAATTAAAACAAAAATTAATGACAGTTTCGTTCCTTATGTTGGAGCTTCTAAAAATGTTGATATTGGATTATTCAGCTTATACGCTTTAATGGGTTATTTTGATTCTATAAAATTTGACACGACTCCAACCACAGACGCAATACAAGAAGGCGAATTAAGGTGGAATGCTACGGACGGCACTCTTGATCTTGGGATGTCATCTGGAAATATAACAATGCAGATAGGTCAGGAAATGTTCCAGAAAGTAAGGAATGTTTCAGGAGCTACTATTTTGAATGGTAAAGCGGTTTATGTTAATGGAAGAACCGGAAACAGGCCAAATATTTATCTTGCGAGGAGTGATGCAGAATCAACTTCATGCGTTATAGGAATTACAACTCAGGATATTTTAAGTCCTGCTGATGGATATGTTACCACTTTTGGATATGTTCGAGGAATTAAAACGGATTACACAGGTTCCGGAGATTGGGGAACAACCTGGGTGGCTGGTGATAAACTTTACATTTCAAAAACAGTAGCAGGGCAGTTAACTAATATTGAACCTGCTGCACCACATCACTCAGACGTTGTTGCTACTGTTGAGATAGTTCATCAAAATCTTGGAAGTATTCTTGTTAATTTTGACAGACATAAAACCCTTGAGGAATTGACGGATGTAAACGGAACCGCTCTTTCTATTGACGGTCAATTTCCTGTTTGGAATAATACCTCAAAGTATTTTGATTTTAATTTTAAAATAACAGATTATTTAAAAAGAGATCAAACAACTCCAGATACAACAACCGGATTATTCACTTTTCCACAGATTCAGATTAGCGACTTGTCAGCCACAAGATTTGCATATTCACAGGCAAGTGGAAGGCTAGCAACAACAGCAAGCGCGGATGATATTACGGTTCCTGTTCAATCAGGAAAAACCTTATTGCTTGAGAATGTTGTTTGGGATGATTTACAGATAAACGTTTCTACAATAAGAACTCCGGCGGCAAGCGCACCGACATGGACTTCTTACAAAGGTTCTGAGGTTTTGACGTTTTCAAAATCTGCAACCAACGTGATTTATTTTAACGCTCAATTGCCGCACAGATATAAGCAGGGAACAGATATTGAGTTTCATATTCACGTTGCATTCCCTGATAATTCGGCAGGTAATTCAATCTGGTATTTCACTTATTCATGGGCGAACGTAAATAGTGAATTTCCTGCGGAAAGTAATTCAGGAAATATTACATTTGCTTCACCTACAACAACAGACAGACACGCTTTAAAAAGTTTAATTGCAACTATTGATGGACATACAGTATCAAAAAATATTTCCTCAATTATTTTATGTTCGCTTTCAAGATTGGGTGGAGATGGTTCAGATAATTATGACAATGTGATTTATTTAGTCGGTGCGGATTTCCATTATCAAATTGATACAATTGGATCAAGAACAGAAACAGCAAAATAAAAATAGAATTTATAAAAAATTTATGATAAAACTTCAAAATAAAAAGGAAAATTAAATATGAAATTATTCAACAAACTTGCGGTATTCGGATTTCTTTTCATGGTTCTTTGTGGAGCAACTTCAATTGGTCCAGACTTTTCAAAAATGATGGGATATTTGAAAAATTCAATAGCGCCTTTCACAAACAATCTTTATGATTTGGGATCAGCAAGTAAGATGTTCAGGGCAGCTTATATTTATAATTCTGCTTACATCGGGGAACATGCGGTGAGGATTTATGAGCAGGATTATGCGATAGCTTTTACAAAGAAAAAAGAATTTAAGTTCACCATCCCTACTCCGTCGATTCTTTACGGATTTGATACTCAGGTTTGTCTTGTTCCATATTTGACAAATCCTATTACTATCACGAAAATTCAAGTGACACTTGACGCTGATCCCACTACTGAGGTTGCAGGAGACTTGAAATATTCAGATTCTTTTATCGGACTTGCGAATCCGACTCTGATAAATGACATTGATACCACTGCAGGAGTTCGGATTGACACTTCGATAACGAGCGGAGCGGTGGCGGCTGGCAAATGCCTTTATTTAGACTTTGATTCGAGTCCTGATGCTGCCACAACTCAGATGAGCGTAATCATAACCTATACAGTGACGGAGTAAATATGAAAAGAATTTTAATAGTAATATCAATTTTTGTTTTGGCTTTGTCGATTAATCTTGTTTATGCAGACGTCACCACAATTTCATTCGAACCATTTCTACAAATCAGAATGAAAAAAGGAACTTTGAGAGGTGAGTACAACGACTGTTTTTACTACAAACTCACCGACTCCCAATATACATGGTTAAGGACTCAACTTGGATTGACACTGCCCGGTATTAGAACAGATGCTCAAGCAAGGGTTGATTCGTGGATAGAGTCCTTGCAGACTCAGGCTAAGGCTATAAGGGCGACAAGGGCGCAGTTATTGGAACAGAAGAAAGCTTTGCAAGATATGATTGCGAGCGTTGACGCTGAGTACGCAACAGCACCGGAGGCGTAATCGTGAATAAAATAATAATATTTTTATTTGCTTTTATTTTCTCACTCAATGCATTTTCCGCCAATCGTTATGTCCGAGCCGCCGGAGGCAATTCGTCAGCCGCTTCAACATGGGCCTCAACGTCAGGAGGTACAGATAGCGTAGCCGTGCCAACGAGTGCGGATGATGTGTTTTTAGATGCGGCGAGTGGGCAGTTGACGATTGATGCAACTTTTAACTGCAAGAGTTTTAATTGCACAGGGTACACAGGAACTTTAACGCATAATTCAGTAGCTTTAGCGTCTCAAGGCAATGTTACCTTTGTTGCTGGGATGACATATACAACAACATCCGGGACCATACAATTTGACCAAGCGGCTACTTTTATCAGTGCCGGTAAATTAATTGCGTCTTTAAATTGCTCAAATTCTATCGGAAGTGTGGTTTTAGGAGATAACATTTCGTATGTAGCATCAAAGACTTGCCTTCTTGCAACTCGTGGAGCAGGTTTAGATTTAAATGGGAAAACAGTTACAGGGAACTCAGCAACAAACAGAGTTCTTGTAAGGCCAAATTCTACGGTAGCTTTAGGAACGTCACAGCCAATCATAGTCAACGGCGGAACCTTCGCCAACTGCGATTTCCGTGACATACAATTCTCCTCAGTCTCCAATCTTGATCTATCAGCCATAACAGGAGGCTCCGGTGATTGCGGTGGAAACTCTATCACAGGAGGTGGAACGGTTTTGACGTTTACAACGCCTGTGGATCAGCATTGGACAAGCGGAGTGACAGGAAACTGGTCAAACGCTGCGAGATGGACAAGTAGAGTGCCTTTGCCACAGGATAATGTTTTTTTCGATGTAGGATTTTCAGCAAGTCAAACCGTGACCGCCGATATGCCTAGGCTTGGTAAAACAATAGACTGGACGGGGGCGACAGGGACTCCAACGTTCGCAATGACAAGCGTGGCGAACACTGCTTACGGAGGGTTGACGCTGATAAGTGGGATGATTATTTCATCTTCTCAAAACCAAACTTTCGAGGGTAGGGGATCTTTTAATATAACTAGTGCTGGAAAGAATTTCGGATCAAGTACACGTATTTCTATAGCCGCATTTGGTGGAACATATACTCTTTTAGACTCGCTATCAATGAACGATAGTTTATACCTTTTGAATGGAACATTGAATTTAAACAATTTTAATGTCACTTCATATTTTTTTGTTTCAGCAGGTATTTCAAATGTTAGGTGTTTAAATATGGGTAGCGGCACATATACTGCCGTAGGAACTTCTGGAGATATATGGAATGTAGACACAAGTACAAATATGACATTCACTAAAGGAACTTCCAAAATAATAATATCTGGACTAGGTGCTTCCACTAAAGGTTGGAAAGGGTCAGGGCTAGATTATTATGACGTAGAATTTACAGGTGGAGGAACTGGAGCAATACTTTTTAAAAATTCAAGCTCGTTCAGAAACATAACCATCAATCCACCTAAAACTGTAAATTTCGAGGCAGGAACCACACAAACAGTAGCATCGTTTACAGCCGTGGGGACTCAGGCAAATCCGATAACGATACAGAGTACAAGCGCAGGAAGTGCGGCTACGCTGAGTGATGAGAGTGGATCAAATATTTTAAAATACTGCTCAATTAAAGACATCACTGTTCAAGGAGGAGCAAAGTGGGTTTCGCCTTTAGCATTAGGAAATACGGACGTTTCAGGAAATACCGGATGGACTTGGTATCTGGCTTTAGGTTTGTTTTGGATAAACGATTAAAAAACTTTAAAAGGAAAATATTATGCCGATAAGAAATCCATACTTAACAGTTCCGATTGGATCAAGGCCATCAACAAGACCTGATTTATTTGGGCCTATTTCAGCTCCACCAGGTGCAAAAATTTTACCAGGCAGAACCATGGAACAAAGCGCGAATTTTACAAGCAATCCATACGCCACAAAAGCAAATGCTCCAGCAAGAGTTATGGGTCCAACTCCATCAGCAAAAGCGAAAATCCCTAAAGCTCCGAATCAGTACATAGATGAAGTAAAATATTATGGATATAAAAATCCATATACTGGAGATAAAGGCACAAAAATGACAATTCACAAATTAAACCCTGAATGGACAGCTTGGGATCAGAAATATGGATCAGGCGCAGGCAAAGGAACTACAGAAGCAGCTCCGGCTTCAACCACTCAAAGCAAAGGAGATACTCTTACAACAGAATACCAGAATGCTTTTAATGAAGCCAAAGCCGCAAATGAAAAGCGTTATGGTGACATAAGCAATCAATACGGAACTCAACGCGCTGATTACGAAAAAAGGCTTGCTACAGGTATGGGCTATCTTGACACTGCCGGAGTTCAGCAGAGCAAAGACATTGCTGCAAATTGGGAAGCTGAAAAAGGTAAAGGCGTTCAAAATCTTGTTGATTCTGGAATGTATAACTCCACAATACAGCCTACGATGAAAATGGGCTATGAAACTCAAAAACAGGCCGATTTAGCGCGACTTAATGAAAACTTGAACCAGCAGAGGCTTCAAACTTATGGACAGCTCTCAGGCGATGCTTTAAGCTCTAATCAAAGATTCTTGAATTTTCAGGAAAATAGAACCGATGCTTATCCGGATGCTGAAATGTACGCAAAATTAATGCAGCAGGCCGGTCAGACTTCGGCTGGAACCGGAACAACTTCAGGTGGCGGTGGGGTTACCACAGGTGGAGGAACTTTTGCAACGATAAAAACAAAATCAACTCCGTTTGTTGGAGATGTTGAAAAAACCAGACAATTCAGAAATTCTCCCAAGGTCATAAACACGCTTCCTTCGACTCCGAAAAAACAGATTCCAATTACGAAAGTTCCGACAAATGCAGCTCCAAAAAAAGCGTATGTTCCGATGGTTGATAAAAGCTATACAACCAAAAAGACTAAAAAAAATGAATGGAGAGAAATATAATGCCAATCACAGTCCAGCATCAACCAAGCTTTAAATCAATCGGGGATGTTTCTTCTGAATACGGGAAATTTCAAATTAATCGCGAAGATGTTCAGAAGGCTCAGGATAATGCTTTTCAACTTCAAAGAATTGACAAACAAGCTCAAATAAATGAACAGTTTGCTCAGAACAATTTTGAACGTGAACAGCAGGCTGCTGATCTTGCGCTTCAAAGGGATCTTGAAAAAAATCAAGATTTAACAGAATATGAGTATACAACGAAGCAGAAAATGGCTATTGATAATATCAACAACCAGATTTCAGATGTTCAAATGAATATGGAGCTTTCTCAGGATGACAAAGATTATGCTGTCAGGGAATTGGAGTTCAAGAAAATCGGTATCAAGCCTCAATCAAAACCAAGATCTTCTCCTTTCCCGAAAGGTCAGGACGTGAACGATATTTGGACTGATAAAAGCACCGGAGTGGTTTATACCAGAAATGAAAATGGGGAACCCAAAGTTCTTGTTAAATCAAAAGATAGCCCTGAAGGTTCAGCGATGGAAACTATTTCAACGAAGGAATATGTTGATCTTTATGAGAAAACATACAAATCAATGGTATTCAAAAATCCTATGGGACAAGAAACTCCGCCGGATGCTGATAAAGTTGCTGAACAGGTTGAGAAAATTCTTGCTTCTAGGGATTTGATAAAGATCAAGGCGCAGGTTTATAATCTGCCTCCAAATTTTCAAAAAATTTATACCGCATTAACAAATCCAAGAATAGATGCAAAAACAGGTAAAACCGTTCCTCCTTTGTCACCAAAGGCAGCAATGGATATTGTAAATAAATTAAAAGGCAAAAAATAAAAATGGATGAATATGAAGAGTATGCGAATGAGCTATTTACTCAATTAGGCGGTTCTGAGAGTTTGGATGTAAAAGAAATTTCAAATCAATCAAATGAATATGAAGAATTCGCAAGCGAAGCTTTAAGCAATCCTGATATTTTAGATTCAATTCAAGTTCCTGAAACTAAAGCTCCAGAAATTTCAGTTTCAGAACCGGTTTCAATTGATCCACGGACAACAACGACTATTCCTTTTCAAACTCCTGGATATTTAGGGCAGCCGTTACAACAGAAAGAGGATTCTGGATACAGCTTAAATTCTTGGAAGGATTTTTCAGACGGGGCTACTCAGGGAATTTCTGATTTAATTTTTACAGTTTACAATATTCCAAAAGCCTACGAACTTGGGAAAGAAAGATTTCAAATATTAGCAGATAAAGCAAATCCAAATATTACGGTTGAATCATGGAGGAAATTAAAGGCTCAGGAAGATTTCAATAACAAACAAATGATTGCTTCTGGTGTGGATGATGGTCAAGGAATTACCGCAAGCAACATTATAAAAAAAGTAATACTAGGAGCGGCAACTCAAGCCCCTCAAATAGCGCAGCAATATTCAGAAGTATCTAAAGGTTTGATGGATGGATATTCTGGTTTGAGTTTGAGGGAAAAATTATTCCCTATGTATGGAATCGCAAAAGTAGCTTCTGAAGCTGTAAAAAATTATGTGAATTATTCAATGGACATTTCCACCGGAGATGCCAGAAGCGATTATTTGGATAAACTTTCAGAAAAAAGAGAAATAACTAATGAGGATTTAAAGTTTTCAGAAAAACTAGGCAAGGTTGCAGCAATTCCATATTTGATGACGGATATGATTGAAACTTATTTAACAGGCAAAACCGTTGGAATGGTACCTGGATGGAATAAATTAAAGAAAACAATAATCAATAAAGCCATTGATTTTGTTGGTAATATTGCAGGCCAAAGCGCGTCAGAAGCAGCTCAGAAATTAATTGTTGATGTATCAAGCGATATTGGACTTGCTTTAAATGGTATAAATTTAGATGCCTCAATAAAAGATAAGGCGATTAGAATTGGAAAAGATGTTGCGAATGAATTTGTTCAATCAATTCCTGCAATGACAGGAATTGCAGGATTAGGATCAGGTGCAGGGGCTTTGTTTTCATCAAAGCCTTTGGATTCATTAAGCGAAGCAAATATTAAAAATTCAAAACAAACCAAAACTCCCACAACCAAAGAAGAACTTTACACTCCTGAAGGCGCACAGTATTTAATTCAGTCAAAACGAAAAGAGATTGAAGATTTAATTGAAAAAAGAAAGCGCGGAGAGAATATTTCAAGAACTGAATTACAGAAAATTACCGGAATAGGAAATATTGGAAACGGCACTCAAAGAAATGGATTTATTGATAATTTAAAAAATATAGTAGAAACACAAACACAGAAAGGGGTGAGTTCAAATGGCCAAGAAAGTAGTAGTGAAAAAGGGCAAGAAAGTCTGCAAGTAAACGCAGATTCCGATATAAATAAGCAGCCTGCTCAGGAAACTGGACAGGCTGCTGCTCCAGATTTTTTTAAGCAAGAAAAACAATTATTCATTCAGAAATATAATAGGGAACCGGACGAAAACGAAATCAAACAAATTCAGGAAGTGGCAGACATAAAAAAAACTTCTTATGAAATTGAAGAGCTTAAAAAAGAACCTATTCAGCAAATAGATTCGAACGGAAACCCAAACAAAATAACCATTGAAGATGTTTTAGACGAAACAAAAGAACCTGTTGTTGAAGAAACAAAAACAGAAATTCAACCTGAAACCCAAGTACAAGTAGAACCTAAAAAAGAAGTAGATAAAAGAAAACTTCAATTTACACGAGAAGAATGGGATCAATTAAAAGATGATCCTGCAGTATTTGAAAAAATAAGCGAAGATGAATACAATGCTCAGGAATATCATTTTGACAAACAGGACGTTATAAACAATGAAATAATTCTTTTTGCAAATAGCAGTTTAAGCCAAGAAGATGAAACGGCTCAGTCAATAGGAGCTTCAATTGAAAGCGCAATTCATGGGGCATCTTCATTATTTGTTAAAGGCAAACCAAAAAAGCCAGCGCGTTCAAATGCTTTAATTAATTTCATGAAAGCTAAACCCGAAAAAAGAAAAGAAATGGGCCAGTACATTAAGCCTGGAGAATTGACGAAATATAATCAGGCCATGAAAGAATATTCTACAAAAATGAAGAAATGGGAAGATGATGTTTTGGCTTACAATTCAGAACTTGTTGCGGATGATTTTAATAAAATAAGATATGAAGTAAAAAAGGTTTTGAATGAAAATAAGGACTCAAAAAATCCTATAATAAAAAAAATGGTGGAAGAACTTGGTTTTTTAGATGGTATTTTAGATAGGTCGGATCAGGATATTTTAATCGGAAATGAACAATTAATGAAGGAGCTGCGTTATGGTCACAGAAAATCAGCAGAAAAAAGGCTTGGTGGATCTTCTGGAAAAGTTGCCAACAAATCAAAAACTGATAGCTCTAATAACGCTGTCAAAGGCCCTGATAAAACTGCAGAGATTAGCAAAGAAATCGAAAGAAAAATCAGCGAGTACCAAAAAAGCTTAGAGCCTAAAAGCGAAGAAGAGCCAAATGAAATGTTTGCTCCAAAGAAGAAAAAAGGAATGCTGAAAGAAAAGAAAAAGGAAGAACCTTATCAGACTCCAGCGAAAGTTCCTACAGGAGTAAAAGTTCCTCAGATTGATGATTTTTTTGATAAGGCTTATGGGAAAAAAGTTATTGAAGGGTCATTGAAAATTTTCGATGAAACCAAAAAACTTGTTAAAAGTATAACCGATAGATTAATCGGAGTTGGATACCAAGGCAGAAAAAATGCAGGAGTTTTTTACAGGGACACAAAGAATATTTTTGTTGAATCATTGAATAATATTGGAGTGGCCGCGCATGAAGTAGCTCATTTTCTAAGCAACAAATATAAATTTGAGAAAAATATAAACAGGGTGATAGGTCAAACAAAAGACGGAAAACCAAAATACAATCCATATTACAATCAAATAGTAAAGCAACTCACTCAGATTTATGTTGAATATTACCCGGGCGGAGACATCAACCATTCACGCGCAAAAAGAGTTGAGGAAGGCATAGCGACATTCATTCAAAGATTCATTGAGGATTCATCGAATACTTCAGCGAATTATCCACAGCTTGTTGAACATTTCATTGATAAGGGCGGAGACTTCTTCAATCAATCCACAATTGAATTGATAAAGGGGGCCAGGGCGATATTAAGGAAATATGAAAGCCTTGATTCTTTGGGCCAGATTCAGACCATAATAAAGCAGGATGTTGAGAAGATGGACGGAAAAATGAAAATGAGTTTTTGGGAAAGAATAAGATTCCAATGGGCTCATAAAAAGCTTCCAGCAGAAATGCTAACAAAGAAATCAGGAGAATGGGGAACCCCAGACGACATGTATGCCTGGCTGGAAGCTTATGGATATTTGCCGAACATAATCGGTAAAAATATCGAAGGAAGCAAAGGTTTCATGACTATTGATTCCGAAGGTAATTTCTTCTTAAAACATAAATTCAATTTAAAAACGCTTACAGATAGTTTGCATAAAATTGGACGTAGAGAACAGTTTGAGGCTTGGCTTATAGCCAGAAGGCAATATTTCGAATATAAGCGCCTTGACGATCTAAATGAAAGCTCAGATCAGGCCCAAAAAGAAATTGAATCAATTCAATCAGAAGTTCAATCCGGGGATATTTCGGAATCGGATGCAAAAAAAGAAATAGATCCTTTGATTGAAATAATTAAAGAAAGAGACGAGTTGAGCAAGGTTCTTGAAAATGACGCTTTTGATAGAAGTAAAATGGAAGATGCTTATAAGCAGCATGAAAAAGAGTTTAAAGATTATGCGAAAATTTATGACACTTTAAACCGTGAAACCCTTGAGCTTTTAAATCACCCTCTTGTTCAAATACTCAAAGATGATAAATTCAAGGAATTGACGGACCGAGAAGGTTATACTTCCATGAGCAGGTACTTTGACAATGAATTGATAGGACAGGGTGAATACAAATCTCAGGCACCAAAAACAAAAATATCATTTCTTAAAAATAGAACCGGTTCCAAAAAGGAAATAATATCCCCACTTTACTCAATGGCAAGGCAGTATTCAGAAGCATTGAAAAAATCAATGAAGCAAATTGTTTGGAATAAAATGTACAATCTTGCGATAGCTGATCCGGATTTGTTTCAGAGATTAAAGCTTGAAACAGCTTTTGTTAATGGAAAAGTTACCTATCCTCAAATGGATGATCCGAATATTGTAATGGCAAGAAAAGGTTATGAGATGGTCCCGATGGCAGTCAACAAAGAATTCAAACAGCTTATAGAATCCTGCGTGACTCCGGCAAATTTTAAGACAGTTGAGAAAATGTTTCTTGCAGCTACAAGGACAATGACAAAAGGAATAACTGCAATGGATTGGATGTTTGCGGTAAGAAACGTTCCAAGGGATTCAGTTTACGCTTTTGCAATGTCAGAAAACAACTACATCCCATTAATAGATCAATCCAAAATGCTCTACAACGCGTTAAGATATGTCAATTCAGTCGAGGCAAAATACGCGAGAGAGTACATGGATATTGCAGGTACAAGTCAGACTTATAAGGCAATGGCTTCAAAAAGCCCTGAAGAATTCTTTCAGCAAATGAATAATGAAAAATCAGTTTTAAATAAAATGATTGATGCTGCAGAGACGGGGGCTGATTGGTTTTCAATTCCTTCAGCAGGCAGCGAAATCGCTACAAGAATTGCGGAATACATAAAGGCAAGAAAGGCCGGTAAGCATCAGGTAGTTGCCCTGGAGGAAGCCGCGAGAGTTTCAGGAGCTTTCAGTCACACAGGCAATCTATGGGGAAGCGATTTTGCAAAGATATGGATTAAATCAATTTCATTTTTCCATGCAAAATTAGAAATAATGGACGGTTTAATTGCCAAGGCTAAGGATGGAGATATAAAAGCAAAGAAAAGAGTTATTCTTGCTTGGCTTGCGGTCCAGGTTGCAAATACCGCTGGAATTGCGGCTCTGCTTGCGCTTGCCTCAGATGAACAGAAAAGAGAATACCTTGCAAAAACAGCAAATGAATTGGCAGGAGGCTTATGGTTCCCTTGGCCCGGGAAGGAAAATAAACTTTTCAAATATCCAATAGGTCAGGAATTTGGATTTATTTCTACATTCTTCAACATGTTAATTGCGGAAAGGCTCTTAAAGGCTGATTATGATGGGGCTGATTATTATGACACTCTTACATCATGGATGCCTGAACAATTCAATTTAGGCCACTTGTCGGCTGCAATAGTAAGCTGGCTTCCGAACATTGTAAGTATTGGAGTTAGCCAGGCAATGGAGAAAACTTTCTGGCCCAAAACAAGAGACATGGAAACTCAATCTGAAAAAAATATTGAGGCTGAATTCAGGAAAAGACCAAATACAACTTGGCTTGCAAAGAAAATAGCGCATATGTTTAATAAGTTTAATATGTCACCAATTAAAATTGATGCTTTAATAAAACAGGCAGGAGGAACTTTTGCTTCCGATGTTGCTGATTTGCTTGGAAGTAATAAAAAGAAAAATCCTTTCATTAAAGAAACTTATTTTGGTTCAAGTAGACAATTCCTGAGATATTACGACCACAGAGCAAAAGTAAATCAAAGGTTTGAATCTGCAAAAGATGGATACAGAGAACTTAAAGATGTTGACGCAGTGCTTTATCAAAAAGTAAAATACATTGACAAAATGCTTAAAGTTTTCAGAGGATTCACAGACAGAGAAATAAAAACAAAAATGAAAGATCCTGATTCTATAAAATTAAGAAATGATATTTTAACCGAAATGGCAGCATTGGAGGCTGAATATGAAAAGCGTTAAACCAGTTTACGGAAAAGATTATATGGCCGGAGATGTTTATTTTGTATGGACAGACAGAAGTTTTTTATCTTTGGGAATAGCCTGGTTTGAATATCGTTCTGAATTTTTAACAGCAAAAGAAAAGGTTTCTCATTGCGGAATTGTTGTCGGAGAAGGTAAAGGGATATCAGCTCAACCTCAAGGAATAGACTACGAAGATCTTTATGCGATATTTGATGACTCTGATAAGCATGTATTTTTTAGAGAACCATTAATGCTGCAAGCTTATTCAGCGGAAGCCACTGTAAGATACGCTGAAAATCAACTTGGAAGAAAATATGATTACGGATTATTCTGCGCTTTTGCGCTGGTAAATAGTTCATTCGGAAAATTATTTACTGATAAATTTAAGAAAAGAATATTAAATTTTTTCAATTCTGATGAAAAATTAGTTTGTAGTGAATTCGCCGCAGAATGCTTATTTTACGGAGGTTTGAGCTATTATAAGCATTTTCAAATAATGCCTTCGGAGCTTGCTGATTTAATTATTTTCAAAAAAATTAAAATAAATACTTGACGCAAGTTTGATTTTGAAGTAAATCATTACCCATGAGCTGTACCAAAAAAGTGTTTCAAAATATTGTCATTGTTGCGACCTCCCTCACCGGATTAAACGGCGTATTTCTATTTGCCTGCAAACTTGCTTTGCTGTAATTGATATACACAGCTCCCGGGCCTCAACAATGACTCTTTTTAAGGAGGATTAAATGTCTGCCGTGAATTCAGTCTATCAAAAAATCCATTTGATTATGAAAGAAATTTCATATCTCAAAGAGGACGGTGAAATCAAATTCAAGGATGGTGGTAAAGGTTTCGCTATTATTTCAGAGGAAAAAGTTTTCAGAGTGTTAAGGCTTAAAATGGTTGAACATAAACTTGTTTTGCTTCCTATTAAAATGCAGCAGGTCACAAATCCAATCGGAATTGTTCAAAGCGACAAAGGAACTATGCTTTCAGGTAAATCAAATCTTTCTGAGGTTGATGCTCAATTTAATCTGGTTGATGTCGAGACAGGAGATTCAACTGTTTTAGCTTGCTCCGGAGCTGGAGAAGATCAGGGCGATAAAGGAATAGCCAAGGCAATTACAAGGCTTTATAAGAGCTTATTATTGAAGCTTTTCATTATTCCTACTGGTAAAGATCCAGATCTGTTTGAAAACAATCCTGAATTTGATTCTGAGCCTATGAAAGAAGATCAGACCGAACTTCCAAAAAGCCTTCAAAACATAAAAGAAGGAATCGCAGAAGAGCAAAAAAAGGAAATCAAAGTGGAAAAAACAAAACTTACTCAAAAACTTGTTGGTGAAGTTTTGACTGAGTTTATGACTGTAATGGGTCAGGATGACATGACTTTTGTGAAAAAAGAAATTCTTACTCCATGCGGAAGCAGTAAACTGTCAGAAATTAAACCTGAGAGATACCCTGAAATTATTGATAAAATCGATAATGAGTACATCAAAACAGGAATTGAACACAAAACTCCGAAATTACTCATTGCAAAGAGTGCGCTATGAAGCACTCACTTTTTGGATTCTCTTCTTTAGAAAGAAGATCTTCATGCCCGGGCTCGTACAGAATGGAAAAGGATCTTCCTGAATTGCCGCCAGCCAAGAATACTCCTCCAGGGGATAGGTTGCACAAACAGGTTGAATTGATGATTAAAGCGGACCGGCTTGGTAATCCTGTTACGGTAAATCCAGAGGAATTCAACGCAACCGAAATTGAAGCTGCGATATTCTGCTTTGACCAGTATAAGGCAATGGCGTATGAGCCTATGACGAATTACAAAATCATAACTGAAAAGTCTTTTGATTTTAGAGATTTATTTCCTGAAATTGAAATCAGCACTACGGACTTGATAGGTTATGAACCGTTCAAGGTTGCTCATGTTTTTGACTGGAAATTCAATTACGGAGAAATCGAAGAAGCTCCAAACAATATTCAGCTTGGAGGATATGCTTTGGGGGCATTCAAGGAATTTGACGTAAAAACGGTTTACGTTCATCTTGTTGAAGCTTTTGCAAGAAGGGTTTCAAGTTATCAGTATATCGAAAGCGAACAGAAAAACATTATTGATTTTGTGAAGTTGACAATATCAAATTGTTTTAAGTCTTTCGCTCCATTAAAGCCTTCAAAAAAATCATGCCAGTATTGCCGGGCGAATACTCCAAATAATTGCCCTGCGATTCTGGGTAAAATGTTTGATGCTGAATTAACAACTCCGCTGTCCGCAATGCAACCAGAGGATATTTCAAAATTGCTTGATATTGTTGACCTGAACATTTCAATAGGAGGAAAGATTAAGCAGTATGTTTACGCTTGCATGACTCAGGGTTGTAAAGTTCCTGGATGGATTCTTGCTAAAGGAAGAAATTCAAGGGAATGGATGCCGGAAGTAAACGAACAGAAATTAATTGAAATTGGTAAAATGCTTGAAAAGGATGTTTCCAATTTATCAAAAACTGAGCTGATTGGAATCGTTGAACTTGAAGAAAGATGGGGTAAATCTGCGATTGTTAAAAATCATTTAATGCCTCTTATCAAAAAAGAGGAAGGCAAACCAATATTAAAAAAGGAGAAGAGTTAAAATGGGATTTTCCGGAAATTACAAAGGAATAATAAAGAGCCGTGGAATTAAAAAAAGCACGAACGGCGCAACTCAATTCTGCGTAAAAGTGGAATTGACTCAAAAACTGGTTGATAAAAAATATCAAAAAATTCAACATGAGCCTGAAATGAGTTATGAGGTATGGGGAAACCTGAATCTTATCAATTGTGATGGATCAATAAATAATGCTCAATTGAAGTCATTGAAGCAATCTTTAAAGTGGGACGGTGCTTCATTGAAAGCTCTTAATGAAATTGATGTCATAGGAAAAGAATTTCCTGTGGTGTGTGTTTTAAATGACGATGGCAAATCAAAAATTTCATGGATTAATTCAGATGATATTGTTGTTGCTGATATTGATTCTATTGAAGATGACTGGAGAAAGAAATTTGCCTCCAACGTCAAAGACTTTGGATGAAAACAAGTTTCAATCTAAACATAAAAATCTCCGGGTTGAATAAGTCAGCCCGGTATCAGCATTGGGGTAAATTGGCTGGAATTGCAAAAAAACAAAGAACCCTGGCAGCAATAGCAACAAGTAATCAAATTGTTGCTGGAAAAATCAAATCAGGATCAAAGTATTCAGTAGAGCTTACAAGATTTGGAAAAAAGAAACTTGATGATGATAATATAGTGGGAAGTCTAAAGCATATCAGAGATGGAATAGCAGATGCTCTAGGCGTTAATGATGGATCTGATAAAATCAAGTTTATTTACAGTCAAAAACAGTCAAATATTTATTGTTTAAACATTTCAATAGAGGAGCTTTAAAAAGTGGGAAAGTCCAAAAAAAGAGCGTGGAGAGATACCGTTGAAGGGAAAAGGCATCTCAAAAACAAAAACTACACAAAATTCAATGAAGTTGAAATAAAATCAGTAGCCAATATGATTTTAAGAAATTCAGGAAGGAAAGCGAAGTGAAAAATTTAATGGATGTAATGCTTGATTCGGGTGCAATCGTTTACAGAGATGGAGAATTTCCATTATTTTCAACTGGAAAAAATAAAGAAATAAATTGCATGTCTTTATTAAATATTGTTAGGACTTCATTACTTAAAGTGCTTGAAGATGTGAGGAAATTAAAAATCAACGATAAATACGATAAGACTAAAAAATGTTCAGAAAACGCATTATACGAAACAAATGATGGGGATATAATTTTAGTAGAGGATCTATACGAAAAAATTAAAGAATTTGTAGGTGAAAAGTGATCTATTTAAATCCACCGCGCTGGGGAAAACTTCAACCTCGTCAATGGCAGATTGACGCTTTTGAGGTAGTAAGGAAGCACTTGTCAGCTCAGGAACCTGAATCAGTAATTATTCAGGCGATTATGGGAAGCGGAAAAAGCTTATTAATAAGCGCACTGGCTTGCGCTGTGACATTAAATCCGAATGAGTGCGTGGTTATATCCACCTCTACCGAACACCTAGTAGAATCGTTCTATGACGATTTTAAGGCAATAGGCGCTTTTCCTGGAGTTTGGTATGGCAGAATGAAGCGAATGGGAAATATTATCATTACTTGCGTTCCAAGCGTCAAAACTTTGTCCGCCAGGATTAAAGCTTCCGGTAAAAATGTGAAATTATGGATTGCGGATGAAGTTCACCGGACAGAATGCGGAAATATTCTTGATTGCTATGAAAGTTTGAATCCTTTATGTTCAATCGGATTTACCGCAACGGCATTCAGAAGCATTCAAAAAGAAACTATTTCACTTTTTGATAAGGTCATTTACAAATATGGAATAAAAGAGGCCCTGAATGATGGGGTTGTGGTTCCATGGAAAATTATTCATAGACATGAAGAAATTCCGGAAGATTTGAATGTGATGTATTTGGACATGATTAAACATGCGGAAGGCCCGGGATTGGCAAATGCTGATGATATTGAAGATGCGGAGCAATTTTCGACATATTTAAGTTCAAAAGATATTCCAGCCCGAGCAATTCATTCAAGGCTTCATAATAGAATAAAGAAGTCAATTTTAAGCGATTTGAGGACTGGAAGGCTTAAATGTATTGTCCATGTGAATATGTTGTCAGAAGGGGCTAATTTCCCTTTTCTGATGTGGGCTCTTTTAAGGAGGCAAGTGGAAGCTCGTGTGAGATTTATTCAGGAAATTGGAAGGCTTTTAAGGTCTTTTCCTGGTAAGAAAGAAGCAACTTTTTACGATCCTCATGATCTTTTCGGCTCTTTTTCTCTATCTTATGCGGAGGCTCTGGGAGAAGTTAGCACTCTAGAAAAGCCACTAAAAGAAGAAATTTTGACTCCGGAGGATATTATCAGGCAGTTTTCAGAAGGAGATCCACCGCTGATATTATCAACAATCGAATCTGCGATCAGGGGTTTGACGGTTGCTTGTGACACTCAAACAAATTATCCAAGGAGGATTTTGAGTAAAATTGACAGAGTAAAGCCTTCTACCTCATTACAGATAATGAGCATTAAAAGCCATTTGAATTTATTAAATGGTTACGCTCCGGAAAAATGGAAGGAATGCTTAAATATTATTGTTGAAAAAGGCAGAGATGTTCGTTTTGGTTTTATGGCGGACTTGATATGGGTGTTGAGTTCTGTAAGGGAATCTCAAAAATGGCCAAGTTTATACGAAAGAGAGGTTTTATGAAAGATTGGGATTGGGAATATATAATTTATTCAGCAATAATTAATTTAATAGCATTTTTTATTGGATTTTTAACTTATTTAATTTTAAAATCATGAAACTCTCCGACATTAAACAATCCAAAGAAATACTTTTCCATCTTCTTGGAATACAAAAAGAAGGTAAGCATAAATGCTGCTTCCATGAAGATTCAAACCCGTCAATGGTTGTTCGATATCATAGCAATGTATGGCATTGGAAGTGCTTCTCAGGTTGCGGATCAGGAACTGCTATTGATGCGGCAATGAAGGTTTATAATGTTTCAACATGCGCTGAGGCGTTAAGGGCAATTGAAAAAGAAATGGGAATAATCGTTATTCGGGACGAAGAATATCAGGAACCGATTATAAATCAGGACAAGGCTGAACAGTTTATTAATTATGCTTACAGGAATTTGATAAGCAATTTTGCGCTCAGGGAATATTACAGCCAAAAGCGCAAGATATTCAAGATGTCAACAATAATAAATAATCGGATTGGTTTTGTTGAGAAGCATAAATTTCCTGAATGGAGGTCATGGGAGATTACAGGTTGGGTGCTGCCTGTTACAAATTCAAGGGGAGAAGTTAAAGCTGTAAAGATTCATCAGGAAAAAAGGCTTAGGACTCAACCAAAATGTGTATGGGCTCCGTTCGGAACTTATCCTGAACCTAATTTCAAATTGGGAATAAAAGCGATTAACGGACTTCAAACATTCTGGCCGCACCCGGAAAAATACCTGAACAAAGATTTTCTTATAATTACAGCCGGAGAGTTGAAGGCCCTGGCGTTGGTTGATGCAGGTTATCAGGCTACGGCTCCGACCGCTGGGGAAAATAAGCTGCCTGAAAGGATGTTAAAGCGCATTGAAGCTTTGAACTTTAAAAAAATATTCATAAATTATGATGAAGATTCAGCCGGAAAAGATTTTAAGGATTTGCTTATTAAAGGATTTTCAGCTCTTGGGATTCTGGCAATACCGTTTACTTATGGATCAGGAATGACAGAAATTTTAACAAAGAATGAACCAGTCAAAGAACCGGAGGTGGAATTGAATCAAAATTCAGACATGGAAGATCTTAACAAAGAATGGGTAATTAAAAATTTAGAAGAAAGGATTAAAAAATCATTGATTGATGGAAGTGTGCCTGATGATGTTGAAAAATTCACAAATCAATTATCTATAGAGGACAAAAAATCATGGTTTCGGAATCAAAAAAAGTAAAAGCAATTTACAAGTTCGATAACGGTTCAAAAATCGAACTTTCAATATTGGATACTCCAAAAATTTCTTACATGTGGGGCGAAAGATTCTTTTTGACAGAGTTCATTGAAGGGAAATCAGCAGTTTATGAAATACGAAGGCCCGGAAAATCAAATTCGATTAAAATCAAAAATAAATAATAAATATTTATTGGCTATTTTTGAACAAATTGAAATGCCTTTCAGGATATTAAAATGCCAAGGCAATAGGATATTTGTTAAAGTTTTTTACGATAGGATAATTTCAGATAAAAGAAAAAAAATCGAAGAAGCAAGATTCGTTTTCAATGTTTTAAAAAAATCATCTGAATTAAAATTAAAATTAGAATGGAAAGGCTTTAAAGATAATGAAAAAAGAACGGAGTTTGTGTTGCACGGCCCAATGCAAAAAATTCGGATTCAAGAGAAAGTATTATCGGGAATATATGCAGAAAAGAAGAAAGACTCTGAAGAATAAAGGACAGTTAAATCTTCCTTTACAGGAAATGTTGCAATTTAGAGAAAATGCTTTTATATATGCAATCGCTGGAGAACAAATAGAACCGGGTCATGCAGTAACAATAAAAGATGGAATTGCGCTCAAAGCGAATGCAACCTGTGTTTTTGATAAAAATAGATTTAAAGAAGTTGCTTCAATTTTAGAAAAAATGTTTCCATGAAGCGCGACGCGAACGATGTTGAAAATTTAAAAGAAGAAACAGATTCTCTGCTTAAAATTGCCGAGGCTGATATTGATAAAAATTCAGGTTGGGAAACAATTGACAGTATTGAATCAAAAAATCCTGAATTGCGAAATTTTGTTATTCAGGGATTGGTAAGGGAAGGTGAAGTGATTAATTTCATTTCAGCTCCGAAAATGGGAAAGTCTATGTTCGTTGCTTTTATCGCTTACCATATTGCAGCCGGGAAGCCTATTTTAAAGCGCGAATACCAGACCTGCGGAGGAAATATTGCCATAATTGATACCGAGCTTCATAAGGAGACGATAGCTCATAGAATGAGATTAGTTTTGAAGGATTTAAATTTTAATCCTGAACTTAAAAAGAAATTGTTTGTTTATCCGATAAGAGGAAAGCAAATTTCCATATTTGAAATAGAACCTCATTTGGTTTTTTTGAAAAATAAAAATATAAAACTGATTATTTTTGATTGCTTATATAAGCTTCTTCCAAAGGGTACAGACGAAAATTCAAATGCTGATATAAATGGAGTGTATAATTTTCTTGACTATTTGGCTATGAAGTATAATGTGGCAATAGCTGTGGTACATCATACAAGTAAAGGAAGTCAGTTGAATAAATCAATAACAGACATGGGTTCGGGTGCCGGAGTGTTTCAAAGATCTCCTGATTCTCACATTACTTTTTACGAACACGAGCAGCCAGGTCATTTTGTTTTGAAAGGGGTTGTAAGATCATTCAAACAACCTGAACCGTTCGTTGTTAAGTTTGAGTATCCTTTATTTCATCTTGCAGATAAAATGAATCCGGAAGATGTTAAGGGAGTAAAAAAACAAGGTAAGCAAGAGGAAAGAGTTGATTTATCTACGAGCGAATTTGCTGAATTTTTAACGGATGAATGGCTATCAAAGAAACAGATTGTTGTTGAAATAAAGTCAAAACTTGGATGCTCTGCTTCGTCGGCAGGGTTGCTTATTGATAATATTCAAGCTAAATATAAACTGGAAAGCTTAACTCCGCAGGACGGGGAAAAGGATTGTGATTTTTTTATTTGTGCAAATATTAAAGGATTAAAATTTAAAAGGGGAGCTGAATTATGACCGAAAAAATTAATAGTGTAGAAATATTGAATTTTAAAAATATTGCTAGTGCTTCATTCATGCCAGAAGAAAATCATATTATTCTTTCAGGTACTAACGGAAGCGGGAAGACTTCAATTTTTGAAGCAATGCTTACTGCGCTTTGTGGAAAGGCCGTACTTCCGGATGATCCAATTCGCCACGGATCAGAAAGCGCTCAAATCAAAATGATTCTTTCTGATAAATCCGTTTTAACTTATTCAATCACAGTTAAAATTCAGGAAAATGATTTTGTTTTAAAGATAAATCCTTACGGTCCTGATGGACAGTTATTAAAAGCTATGGAAAAACCACTTACTTTTTTAAAGAAAATATTCAATTCAATGTCAGGCAATCCGCAGGCTTTCTTTAATTTAAAAGCTCATGAGCAGGTACAAGAACTTTACAAAGTAATGCCGGAGCTTGCTGAAAAGATCCTTCAAAATAAAACAGATTTTGAAATTTGCCAGCAAAAAAGATCTGAAACATTATTGCAGAAGAAATCAATCGAAGGTCAACTTAAAGAGTTTGAAGATGTTTCTTCATATCCTGATACTGAAATGAATGTTACTGAATTCAATGCGGAGCTTGTAAGTATAAGTGAACACAATTCAAAGAAATTAAAATTAAAAGCCAAGTATGAACAGGCAAATTCAGAAGTGAAAATTGCAAATAATAAAATGATTTTTATTGAAAAAAATATTGCAGGTATGGAAGATCAAATTTCTTTATTGCTCAATCAAATCAAATCATTGGAAGACAGAATAACCGTTCAAAAAAATGAGTATGAAGTTCAAAAGAAATTGAATCTTAATATCGTTTCTGTTGAAATTGCAGCCCTCAAAGAGTATAATGATTTTCAGGAAATTAGTTCTGATTCTGTTGCTGAAAAACTTATGGAAGGTTCAAATCATAATGAAAAGTTTAAAATCAAACAGCGTTATGTTAAGCTAATTCAGCAGATGAATGAAATTGAGGATATTTCTGTGCATTGTTTAGATGAAATGAAATTCCTTCAAGCTCAAAAACTTGAAATTTGCAGGACTTCAAAGATGCCAATACCGGGCCTTGCTATTGGTGATGATTGTTTGATTTATCCTGATCCGAACAATACTGCAAATATGGTGAATTTAAATTCGCTTTCAACGGGTCAAAAGTGGGTTGTTGCTCTTGCGCTTCATTCGAAATTGAATCCAGGGTGCAAGATTCTTTTTGTTGAAAGCCTTAATGATCTTGATGAAAAAAATAGAGAACTTCTTTTTTCTGAGGCTCAAAAATCAGGGATTCAATTAATTTTACATAACACAAAAGAAACTGGAATAGGATCAAATTGTGATATTATTATTAAGGATTCGGTTCAGGATTTGTGGGGTTAAAATGCGCAAATTAATAACCAAGGCAAGTTTCTACGGTGCCAATGGAGAAAAAGGGCTGAATGAACATGTTGCAATGCTATCAAGCGAGATTTGCCCGGAATGCAAAGGATCTACAGAACAAGATGAATGTGTTAAATGTTCACGTTGCAACGGTGACGGCTATCTCACAAACCAGATTAAGTTTAATCCGCACGCTCCTGCATGTGCTTGTAATATGTTTCCGCTGGGGACATGGTTGAAAGTAACTTATTTAGAATTTTACAAAGATAAACCTTATATGGTGGCTCCAAGTAAAGAAATTATCGTCATGGTTACTGATAGAATGGCATCATGGCTTAATTCTGATAATGGTAAATGGGAATATGTTTGCAATGAATGCCATTCTAAATATTCAGGAGATATTACTCAGTATGGAAAAAAGCATTTATGTGGTGGAGAATTTGTTAAGACTAGGGATATAGATCTTACTGCGTATGGTGCGTTTAAGAAGGTAGCTCCGCTATCAATTGGATTAATAAATGTTGAATTGGAGGTATTATAATGAAAGAATCAAACTGCCTTGACCGTCGCATCCTTGGCTTTTTCGTATGCAAGACGCATAAGTGCAGGCACTACAATAAACACGACCTACGAGGCATGGCGTACAGCAGCGATAAAGAAATTAAACTTTGTCCATCGTGCAAGCTTTATATGCAGAAAGAACCTAACGAGGCCAAAACATTCAAGCAGTAAGTTTTTAACAATAACCAAACCAAAGAAAAGGAGTGTCTAAAATGAAGCTATTAACCGCAATATTAACCATGTGCATGCTGTTGTCTGGGTGCGTTATTACCTCCCAATTCACAAAGGAGGAGCAAGAAAAATTGCTTACGTTTCTTAAAGAGTACGAAGGAAATAAAATCGAGGATAACAATCCGGTGGTAACCGTGGATCCGGAGAATAGTCTGCCAGTGCCTGATGAGGTTAAGACCGTGACTGTGGAGAAAGCGAAGCCAGCAGAAATAAATCCGGTTGAAAAGCCTGTAAATGATCTTGATTTTGTGACCAAGTGGAAATCAACCTCAGATGTGAAGGACTGGCCTATAACAACAAATCTCACTTACAAGGTATCAGGAAATAAGATATGGCTTTATTATGATAAATCCGATGTATGGCCCAATGCCAAGGCCGTTGGATTGATGCTTAATGCGAACGTGTGGGCTATTCTCAAGGATGGAGATACATATCTGGCATGTACCTGGGAATGGATCCCAAAAAAGCAGACTATCATCAAAGAGTTAGATAGAATCCCAAACGCTTTCAGGGAGCATTTCAAGAAAGAATACGATCCAAAGGTCAATAAGTGTTGGATATTCGTAGCCGGACTCAGTCGGAACAATGTCAGAAATGTCAAAGAACGCTCTCAAATTGTAGGATTGGAGTTAAAATAATGAAAGATTTTTTAAAGAAAATAGGCTCTCGAATAATTAAGGCCAATAAAGTGCTATTTGGTCTGGCTGATATTGCTAGCGAAATTGCGGTTGTTGTTAATCCACGTCCTGAGACAATAGCAGCGAAAAAGGCGATTGATTATATTCAAAGCACAACAGAAAAAACTCAAGATAGTTTTTGTTGGGATTGTAAATATTTTTCAAATAAGGAATTTGCAATAGATTATTATTGTGAAAAATTTAAAATATCTATTCACCATCATCTTTACGGTCCTTTAAGAAATGTTGATTGCATTAATTCAAAATCATACGAAAATAAACACGAAGGCTATTAAAAATGTCATATTTTCATGTTATAATAGAAAATCAAGAAACCCGTCTGCAATGCTGCGGACGGCAGACAAATCAGGCAATAAATTCATTCAAACGGTTTCATTCTTGGTGTGAAAAATGCTGGACCAGAACTCACGGAAGTTCTACAAAAGAGGCGGATGATTATCAGATGAATCGTTTGATAAGGCAGAAAAATAATTGAAAGCCGTGATTTATTTGCGAAGGGTTGTAAATTCAAACCTTCTGAATAAAATTAATGAATGTCATCGGTATTGTTTGGAAAATGATATTGAGATACTTGGTGAATTTATTGATGAAAATCGACAGAAAGATTATCAGACAAAACCTCAATTGAATCTTGCAATATCAGCCCTGCACAGGTACAAGGCAGGGCTTTTTATTTCCTATGAATTCCAGGACTGGATTGTTGATGAAGGAATGTACGGGGCTTTGATTGATAAGATAATAGGCTCCGGCAGGGCTATTGTTTCAATTGCTGAAGGGTTTGATACTTCAACGGCTGAAGGGAAGTCCCAGGCGCTTATTTTGAGGGCTTTCCTTCATTACTGGAAGGTGATAGGCAATAAACCTGCGGATGGACACAGATATACAAATGCTGATATTATTGATGAAATTGTCGAATATTACTCAATCGGTTGGAGCCCAAAGGAAATCGCCAGGATATTAAACGATCGCGGAGTAAAAAGACATAATGGTCAACCTTGGTGTACAAATAATATCAGTTGGATTCTTGCTAGGAGTGTTTCGGATTATGAAAAACAGAATAGTTTTAAAGCTTTTCATGTGAACAAAAAAATAGCGCTCACGGAATTAACCTGAGCGCTATTTTATGATTTAATATTATTTCTGAGCGTTTTTTGCTCTTACCCAATCAATCAATAAAAGTGAAAGTTGATAAACTTCATCCGGCACCTGAGTCATTCCCGGGAAAAGCTCAAAAAAATTCAGTAACAATTTTTTCTTTTCCGGGCTTATTTTCATTTCTTCAATTTTTAATATTTCATTTTTCAGCATGTTCAAGATACTCCTCGCATTTTTCGCACTCTTTAGACTCGCATGTTTTGAAAATATTGCATACCGTGTAAGCTTCCTTCAAAACTTCATTGTGCATTTTGACAGCTCTCGCCTTCCTGCAAACAATTTTACGCTGTTTGTGGGCAAGTTTGAGATTTTCAGCAATTGCATCCAGCTTTTTTTTTGATTTGCTCTTTCCTCCCTTTTTACCCAATTGGGAGGATATGTATCTTTGAGCTTGAGCCAGGTCGTAAAAAATTAATGATTTTGCCATATTAAACCTCCGCAAGTTTTAAAATTATATCTTTGTATTTTTTCCACCAAATAAGAGATTTATCTAAATCCATTAAATTAATTTGTTCATCATTAAAATTTACCCACTCATTTTTTGTGTAGTGCCTGCATCCGATCTGGATTGTTTCATCAAAAATTATCACAATGTAATGGATTAAAAATATCTGAATAGGTGTTGTTTTTTGGATGTACTCAATATTGTTGAGAGTATATTTAAAACCGACGGAAAGATTAGCCCCGGAAAGATTAGCTCCGGAAAGATCCGCTCCGGAAAGATTCGCTCTGGAAAGATTAGCTCCGGAAAGATTAGCTCCGGAAAGATATGCTCTGTAAAGATTAGCTCCGGAAAGATTAGCTCCGGAAAGATTAGCTTC
>Ga0213919_1000099_pt1 | contig 45394 bp, 62 predicted proteins | sample McNCre317MG_FD_161056 | JGI IMG/M metagenome (GOLD analysis project Ga0213919, IMG submission 161056) | Freshwater microbial communities from McNutts Creek, Athens, Georgia, United States - 3-17 MG | ecosystem: Environmental > Aquatic > Freshwater > Creek | place: USA: Georgia | collected...
CAGGAGGCCGCGTTTGAAGCGGGCATGAGCGAGATGCCCGGTACTGCCAACGTGGACGAGATCCATTCCCAGGCTGAGGCGATGGCCGATCACTTTGACAGCGAGGGCGCGAAACTCGAAGACGCCGACCAGTTTGACGCAGGCATTGAAGCCTTCAATCGTGAGATGCGGGCGAGATACCCAGAGCAAGCGCAAGCGATGGGCGACTTCCTAAATTCAATCGCTGAAAATTACAATCCTGCCGCGAAAGATGAGCTGCTGAATAACATAGGCTGGAAGTTTGGCGGGCAGTTTGGGGGCGAGGAAGGGCTAAATAGATTTAGCAGTTATGCCCCAAGCGATGAGGCGCAGAAGGCATGGCAGATTGCCCGAAAATTCTACGGGACGACCAATGACATTCGAGAAGCAGGATATGTAACTCCTGGTGGAAGGATGCTCGATCTTTCCGGTAGGCATTATGCAACTGGGTATGAACCCACCAAGACGGGTTATCGTCCTAAGCCCGGAGAGCCAGACTATCTGCGCGGGCAAAGGAATGTAGATCATCGGGAAGTGCCCCCCGAATTTATAGACATGCACGATTTCATGCAGAAGTCTGGGGCAATCCGCATTGATTATGCGTCTGGTATGATCTCGATTTCAGGTCCAATCACAGCCGATCAGGCTACTTTTCTTTCTGAATGGTTCTCGCATCAAAGCGGTTGGCTTGAGATTGACGACCCCAAAACCGGGAGACAATTAGCCTCCTATGAATTTGACGGGTACAGCAAAAGCCGGATGCGCAATCTGTTATCCACGGCGCAGGATATTGTTACGGGCAAGGAAACGCCTGATATCCTCACCCGTCTTGATGATGATATGGCAACCCGCCAGCACGCCGACACCGTGACCGGCGTGACCACCTTCACTGACAACCTGCACAGCCTGGTGCGCATCTACGACCAGACAGGGACGGAAGCCGTCGCAACCGTTGCGCATGAAGTCACCCACGCGATCACCCCCTTCATGACTGTCGATGACGCGGCTACGGTGCGCCGGTGGTTGAAGGATGATCATGGCATCGACCTGCCTGAAACGTGGAACAAGGACATGGTTCCACTTGCGGGCAAGAAGGGCCAGTACACCACCCCACACGCGCAGGCTTACGAGCTGCTATCTGCCGCCGTGGAGAAGGGACTACGGGAAGGACTGCCGCCGACACACACGCTGTACGGCGTAGTCGAGCGCATCAAGCAATGGATGACGCAGGTGTATCGCAAGATCAAGGGCAGTCAGATCGATGTAAAGGTATCGCCGGAAGTTGAGGCGATGATACAGCGGTGGATGGGGGGGGAGACGCCCCCGCCCGTTGGGACAGCGCTGAGTAATCGCGTATCTTCCTATACCAGGAATAACAAAGCCGGCGAGGTATCGATTTATAAGATCGTTGACCTTCCTGGTTCTGAACTTATGGTATCTAAGGATAAGACCGGACAACGGAGAGTTGCAACGTTTACCATTCCAGAAGCACAACGCGGCAAGGGTAACGGGCAGAACATGCTACTTACCGCCTTGCGTGATGGTGACATATATACCGAGTCTTTTGGCGGTGTATCTGATGCTTATCGAAGGGTACAAGAGGCCGTTGTCAGAAAAGGATTGGCACGATTGGAGAAGGACGAGTTAGGTAACTCATATCTAACTCTCTCTAAACAGCCCGAGCCTATCACTGCCCCCGTAGAGGCCGAGCCCTCCACGCCCGCAACCGCCTGGGACGCAAAGCCCGCGAGCGTTGCGCCAAAGACCGAAGGCGATTACATCCAGCTTTACGCGAAGGACATGGCGGTATGGGAGAAAGCGCACCCAGGATTTGACGCGCAATACACACAGGTCAGAGGAAACGAACCCCAGGCCCGCATGTTATCGTCTTGGTGGTATCGGCTAATGGGTGACAACGCCAGGGCTGAGCGTGTGTTGAGTGGTACAAGCGACGTTCCCTATAACATCATGTCAACCATGCTACGCGCCGCGACAGATGAAGGCGCGATAGATGGCATCATGGCGCAGGTGAAAGCGCCGGAGCCTGTACGCGCGCCGGTGGTGGAAACGCAACCCGCGCCCGTTGAGCCACCTCCCGCCGCGCCAGTACCCCGCGCAATTCCCCAGGCCACCGCCACGCCAGTGCGCAAGGAATACTACATCCGCTTGCAGAACCCTGACGGTTCATTCCTCCGATTTGAAAAGGCGGCGGGTAAGCCCGTGACTGTCCCAGGGCTCGAAGGTATGGATTTTTTCATCGTCAAGGATGGCAAGACTCTCAATATCGATGAAGGCAGAACAGGTATACTCGCCATTTCTGGGACAGGCACAACCCAGGACGAACTAATCACAGGGCTGATCGCCAGGGTAAAGAAAATCGGCGGCAAGGATGAGTTTGAAAAGCTAGTCCAGAGAGCGATAGAAAAAGATGGCCCCACCCCGCGTTACCAGAACGCAGAAGCGCCCGCAGGGATGCTGTACAAAGTCGGTGATGAAGTTTGGTATCAGATCGCGGCAGGTGATTACCAGCGCGGTATCGTTGACGGTTTCCGCACGAATGACGCGGGCCAAATGGAGGCAATGGTCAACGGCCAGCCTTACCCCGCGAACGAGGTGATACCTTATAAGGGTTCGACGATGGGCGGGGCTGAGAAAGATTACACCATGCCAGCTGGCAAGGTCGGAATGACCGCAACGGAAAAAGCGACGTTTGCCCGCGACCTGGAAGCGGTACTGTCCAAAACCCAAGACATTGCGAAACAATTAGGCAAAGAACCACAGGCCCCCGACTATTCAAAGATTGAGTTTAGCAAGCGTGCTACGGCACAGGAAACCTATCAAAAGAAACACAAGGCATGGGAAGAAAAGGCCAAAGAATTAGCCGTAAGTGTGGAGGCCAGCGGATCAACCTACAAGTTCACCACCCCCGAACAGGTGAACAACGTCTACTACATCCTGACGGGCAAGGATCTCCCAGGCTTCGAGGGCAAGGCGAAGGAAGCGAAGATCAGCAGGGCTGGCGTGTTATTCCGCACCACATCTCCCGAAACCCCGGCCTTCCGCGAGTGGTTCGGTGATAGCAAGGTAGTGGACGAAAACGGCGGGCCACTGGTGGTGTATCATGGGACGGCTGGTAATCAGTTTGACGCTTTCAAGGTTTCAAGAAGTGATATCGGAATCCATTTTGGTACGAGTGGGCAAGCTAATGACCGCATCGAATTTAAGACAGGGATCGGTTCATCTCAACCAGAAGGCGTTCGGTTATTACCTGCATATCTTTCGATCAAGAATCCGCTCCGCCTTGATGATCTTGGAAGTTGGAGTGTCGAAAATATTGCCTGGGGTGTGAAGGATGTTCTTGGAGAGGAAGCATACCGTGATATCTTAAGGATGAAATCTACCTCACAAGCAAGAAAGTATCTGCAAGATCTTGGGTATGATGGCATTGTTTACAAAAACACGGCCGAGAGCGAAGGCGGATCTGCGAAGTTTCAAGAATGGAGAAAAGCTAATGATGAGTTTATGCGAAGCAAGGGCGGGTCGAAAAACTCGGTAAGTATTCAAGAACAGAAGCTACCTGGGTACGCAGAACAGCAGAGATTATATCGGGCGTGGCAAGACCATATGGCAGCAAACTCCGAAGATAGCTACATTGCCTTCTCTCCCGACCAGATCAAATCCACCTTCAACCGTGGCACGTTCGACCCCAACGACCCCAACATCTTGATGCGCAAGACCAAGAAGCCGGTGGAGAACAACGCCGCCGCAAACCTGCCACTCGGCACAGCCGAACAGATGAGCGGACCACCGACACAGGACGCGACATTCGAGGCGTATCAAAAGCACATCCTCCCCGCGCTGGACAAGGCCGAACAGGCCCACGCCGACGCGATCACCCGCCCGACGAAATTCCAGTTTGGCGACCTGTCCGGCGATGGACAGCGCGAACTCAAGCGCTATCTGGGAACAGTCTATTCACAAATGGCAGACGCGAAGCTCGCGACCCTGCGCTACGGCACAGCTCGCCGTGACTTTGCGCTCCTGCCCTACGAGCAGCGCTACGGATTTGACACCGGCCTCATGGCGGCAATGCCCTACGAATTCTGGTATACCCGTTCGATGGTCAATTGGGCCTTACGCTTCATCGACAAGCCGTACATTCTGAGCAACTACTTCAAGCTCCAGGGCTTCCTGAACCAACAGCAGGACAAGGGCTACCCGACACGGCTCAAGAAGAAAGCCATGATCCCGCTTCCGTTCTTACCCGACTGGATGGGCGAGGGCATCTTCTTTGATCCACAGCGGGCGATGTTCCCCTTCCTGCAACTGGCGAACCCGCTGGATCAGTTCTATTCCCAGACCAACCAGGAGAACAAAAGCGCCGAAGGATTGCTGGCGAAGATGGCGAGGAGCGGTGAGATCACGGACGCCGAGTACAAGGATGCGCTTGCCAAGCACAGCGGGATCGTGTGGAACCAGGCGCTAGCCCAGGCGCGGCAGGACGTTGACGGCAATATCAAGAACCCGATCGACTTTGCATCGGCGGTCAGTGGGATGAGCCTGCCCCTGAACCTGGCGTATAAGTTTGTTACAGGCAGGCAGGACGAGATAGGAATGACGCCTTTTGCCAAGATGATCCAGGCCAACACAGCGGCGGCAGGCATCGGTGGACCGCGAGGCTTCAACATTGAGGAACCCTTACGGCGGGCAGCGGGCCAACCGCCGATTGATCGCTTCGAGGATTACCGCGTCGACCGCGTATTGTCCAACATGGCCGCCGAGGGCATCATCAGCGCGGATGAGGCGAGCAGGGCGATGATTGACCGCACCGGCCCCGCCTTCACCCAGGCGCAGCAGCGCGTAAGTCAGATGGGCTTATGGCAGTATTGGGGTGCGCCGTTGGGGGTAGACTTCTTCCCTGAAGGCGAGCAGGAACAGCGCCAGTTACAGAAGGAGTACAACAGGGCGCGGGATAAATGGATCGCCGGAGACAAACAGGCCTTTACCAAGTTCTTCGACACCTATCCCGAGTATCAGGCCCGTATGGACAGCCTGCAAAAAGACCCGCAGCAACGGCTAAAACAATACCTGATCAGCGAGGTGTGGGACAATTACATGAAGTTGCCGGACCTGTATAAACGCCAGATGCGCGACCAGTTGGGCGAGCAATTCACGGATGCATTCTTGAGCAAGGATACCCGCAGCTATGACAGCATTGACGCGCAGACCTTGGCGCAATGGGCGCAGGCGATGGGCGGGAACAATCCCGACATGGCCCCGGATGCGCCGAAGCTCAACCCCAAGCTGGCGAGCAAGGAAGATGCGGCGATTGTCCAGCAGTATTACGACGAGCAGAAGAAGTACTTCCCCAACGTCAACAGCGTCTTGAGCGGATACATGAACCTGCCCCAAGAGCAACAGGCCCAGGTGCGCAAGCAGTTCCCGCAGATTGACAAGTACTATAGCTGGAAAAACTTGTTCCTGGCGCAGCACCCGAAGGCGATCCCCTGGATTACCAGTGAACAAAGCGAGCTATACGGCCTGCCCGCCGCGACACAACAGAAGGTGTACGCCTACCGGGCGCTGAAAGATGATACCTTCCCAGGCTTGAGCGCCGCGGAGGAAACCTATTATAGTTACGCCAAAGGTTCGCCGCAACGGTCGGCCTTCCTCAAGACGCAAGAAGGATCGATGCTCAAGAAGTATTGGGACTGGCAGCGCACCTATGCCGCAGCCAATCCTGATATTGCCTCCTTCGTTTTGAGCGATGCCCGCTTGAGCGGGGCGATTGCGGGCACGAGTTACCAGAGGCCGATCACCGTAGACCTGAACCAATTCAGCGCGGCCACCCAGGCGCAGTTACAGGCCATTCGCTACGCCGGCGAAACCATCCGGCCCGGCGCCTACAGCGAGCTGCAAAGCTGGTGGGAGAAGAATGGTAAAATCGGCGGTGACTTCAAGGCCTTTATGAAGCTCATTTACGACCAGATGGGGGCGCAGTAGCACATTCGTAGTTGTAAACTTGTACGCTTGTGCTAAAATGTAAACAGGTATTTACCATTGTGAAATAAGGAGCAAGAAATGCCGGATAGCAAGCAGGTGCAGTTTTCAGGTGCGCAGGATGGGGGTGCGGGCACACCTTCCAACCCTGTACAGCCCACGGCTAACCCCGTCCAGGCTGGTGCGCCGGAAGCAACGACCCCGAAATACGTGGACATGGATACGTTTGAAAAGCGCGTCAAGGAAATCGAGGACGCAGCGTTCAGGCGGGCACAGTCCTACGTAGACAAGAAGAAAAGCGTTATTGACCAACGGTTCCAAGAACAGGCCGACCTTTTGAAAACTGTTGGCGTAGAGCTTCAGCCTGCCCAGGTGGATGCGCTGCGCAACCAGATCGCTCAAAAGGTAGAAACCTCTCCTGAACCGCTCGCGCAGCCTTCTGCCGCCCAGCAGAATACCCCGCCGAATGACGCTCCTGCCGATCCCCTTTCCCTCCTGGCCTATAACCTGATGCAAGAGAATGGCATCCTGATTGAAGACGCCGATCCGGAAGCGAAATTCTTCCAAACTCGGCCCAAGAGCATGACGGAAGCCATTAGCATTACGAGCAAGGCTATCGAGGCCAAGCGGGCGCGCATTGCTACCGCCAGCACTCCTTTGGGTGGGGGTGGGCCTGCTGACCCGAACCCTATCCGCGACATCAACGATCCCAACGAATTATTCCAGCGCGCCTTCAAAAATGGCCGCTGGTAACAGGAGCTTACTATGGCTTACACATTAGCACAGCTCGCCAAGTTGGAAGTGCAGGACTTCAAAAAGGGCATCATGCTGAACATGCTTCGCGAGTCGAAGATCATGGAAGTCGTGCCCTGGGAGAACGTCAACAGCCTCCAATCCCTGGCCGTTCGCGTGCGCACCTTGCCGACCGGCGGAGCCTTCCGCAAGGTTGGCGGAACCTACACCGAGACTACCGACGGCGACGTCGAGCAGGTGTGGGAAAGCGTTTATATTTTCGGCGGCGAAATCAAATTCGACCGCATTTTTGGCAAAGTCCAAAATACCATCATCGATCCCAAAACCCAGCAGTTGAACATGAAGCTCAAGGCTATGTCCCTGGACTTCAACAACTACTTCATCAACGGCGACCAGGCCATTGACGTCGACGGTTTTGAAGGGCTGAAAAAGCGCGTTAGCCTCATGCCCTCGCGCCAGCTAATTGCCTGCAACTCGACCACGACCACTGTCAACCCGACCGCCAGCGTCGCCAACGCGCGCACCTTCATTGACAACTGGGAAGCCTCCTGGTATCGCTGCAACGGCGGCAAGGTCAATGCGATCTTTATGAATGAGGCCATGTACTTGGGCTTCTCCCGCGTCCTGCGCTACATCAATGCCAGTGGCGGCGGCGGTCTGGATGTGACCAAAGACAGCTTTGATCGCCAGATTTTGACCTATCACGGCGCACCCTTCATCGATGTCGGCCTCAAGAAAGACCAGTCGACCGAGATCATCACCAACACCGAAACCGATGGAACCGGCGGAGATGCCGAACACACCTCCGTTTACTTCGCCTCGTTTGACAGCGAGCAGGGCGTAACGGGTATCCAGTTGGGTGGAATGGATACCGTTCCGATTGCGGAAAGCCCGGACGGTCCGTTCACGATGGTGCGCATCGAATGGCCCGTGGGCCTGGCCTCCTTTGGAAGCTACGGTATCACCCGCCTTTGGTCCATTGACGCTCCCTCACAGTGGAGCTAGGAGGATACCATGCCTTTACGCGATGCCTCTCTCAAAGTTCGTTCTGACACCCCGGCAGCCTTCGACAGCTCCAACGCTGAGGCCAAGACCAACGTCCTTGAACTTGAAGGAACCCCGTTGCATGGCCTGGCGATGAAGGTGACTATCTCGACCTTCACCACCGGAGCCACCGATCCGACCGTGAACGTTTACATTCACGGATCGACCACGACCACAGCCGCCACCACAGCCAGTAAGATCATCGGGCAGAAAACGGGCATGGCTGGCGCGACGAGCGATCAGTACATCTCGTACATCATCCCGTTCGTCGACCCCGAAGTGCGCAGCATCATGGCCGAAATCACCACGACCGTAACCACCGGGACCGGCGCGTGGTCCATCGCCTCCGTCCAGCTTTACGTTGTCAACAACGTGGGGCGGGACTGGAACCGCGAAGTCGCTTTCCACTAAACTCAATAGTGAGGGGGGAGAAATCCCCCCTCAACCCTTGAAAGGTCTATGAAAACACCACACTCCATAGCCATTGCTGGCTTTGCCAAGGAAACATTGAAGTATCTCAAGGATGCCCAGGTTGATGAGATCTGGACGATGAACCATCATTGGTTCTTGGATCTGCGCAAGCCAGAAGCCGAACGCGATTTACCGCGTGTAGACCGTTTGTTTGAGATGCACACCCCCGAATGGTTTACGCGCAAGGAAACCCCGGACAGCCAGGAATACCGCCGATGGTTAGGGCAGGAGCATGAGGGATTGACCATCTACATGCAGCAGGAAATGGACGAGTTTCCCAGTTGCGTCCCGTATCCGCGTGAGGAAGTGCGCGCCGACCTGTTCAAACACCTTTGGCGCGGCGATCAGAACCCAGAATATTACACTTCGTCAGTTGGTTTGATGCTGGCCCTGGCGATTCATATGGGCGTGAAACGCATCGAAATGTATGGCGTGGAGATGGCGAGCGATACTGAGTACGCCGATCAGGCCCCCGCAGTTGAGTTTATGATGGGTATTGCCAACGGTCGCGGGATCGATATTGTGGTCCATCCCGCCAGCCGATTGTTCAATGTAGCCGTGTATGGCTATGAAGGCGTTCCACACCTCCAGCGTCCACGCCTTGAAACATTGCGCGCGCATTACGAGAAATTGCGCGAACAGGCCCATGCCGATGCAACGAAGGCCGTGGAAGAATTCAACAATGGGACAGCCAAAGACCCGCAAGAAGCCACCAAGGCGAATGACGTTCGGGCTATGTACTTTGGGGCCGTGATGATCCTTGACACCCTGATGAAAGAGGATGACGTTTATACCAGCGCGCAACGCCTGGAAGAAAAACGGGATGTGTGCATGGCGCAGGAAGAACGGCTCAAGGGTGATGTGAACATGCAGAAGGCCACGGCAGAAACCTACATCCGGCAAAAGAAAATGGATGAAGGGCGCAAGCTCTGGGAGAAATACCAGGACACCCGCGCTGAACTGTTGGCTCACAGCGGAGCGCGGCAAGTCATTGAAAAGTTGCGCGACGAGTGCCGCTTGCGGAAGCCTGTCCATGTTTTGAAACTGATGATCGTGGAGTAACATGCCAACCTACGTATACGGCTGCAAAAATCACCCCGAAGCGCGGCAGACCGTCATTCACGGCATGAAAGAAATTGTCGCGGTTCAGTGTCCGGTATGCGCCGGACAAATGCACCGCATCCCCCAGCGCTTCTTATGGGGCCATAACCCCGGAACCTTGTTACTCGACAAGCTATCAGAAAGATTTGACGACTACAGGAGCAATGTACGCTATGGCACAAAGCGCCGCTACCAAAGAGGAACTCCTATCTGAGATCGAGCGCCTCAACGCACAGATCGCGGATTTGAACGACCAGTTAGCCCAACAGGCTGCCGCATCCCGCGAGAGTAATTCGGGGTGGATGATTTCCACCCCCAACCCGGAATACACCGGGCGCACAGCAGGCGTGTACTTTGAAAAAGGACATGCCTTTATCCCATCCAGCCGGAAGAACGCGCCGTATCTGGTTCGTTTGCTGACCAATGACTACGGCTACAGCGCCAGTGAAGCCACCGGAACGGAAAAGATGGGGCCTGCTGAAAAGGTAATGAGTGTTGCCGCGATGGCCTCCATGCCTTCGCTCAAGAGGTAAACCATGCAACGAGTATCCGCAGTTATTTCGAGTGGTGGAACCGCCTCGACCGAGATCAAGAACAATCACCTGGCCGTGATGTTGATTGAATTCCCCACCATGACCGGAACCGCCGCCACCCTTACCGGAAGCAATGACGGGTATGGAACCAGCGGCACGTTAGGGGATAAGGATGGCAACCTGTCCATCACCAGCCCAAGCACCCGTTCGGTCGCAGTTCCCGCCGCGATCACGATGGGCTGTACTTCCTTCAAGATCGTCAGTGGCAGCGCGGAAGGCGCAGACCGCACGATCTATATTACCCTCAACGACTTCGCGGGGTAAACCATGCCGCTCAAAAAAGGTTCGTCCCAAAAAACAATTTCGGCCAACATAGCCGAATTGGTCAAGAAAGGCCACTCGCAGAAACAAAGCGTAGCGATTGCCCTGGAACAGGCTGAAAAGGATAAGCCGAAAAAGAAGGGGAAGTAAATGCTACTCTCCAAAGCGCTCCTTGACCTTGCGTATCTGATCAACGAAGTACGCGACGGTTCGGCTACCTCGACCACCGGCGCAAGTCCTACCACCCTCACTGACAGCGCGGTTGCCAACCTGGAAGCCGATGACTGGTACAACGGTGGGGTGTTGTGGTTTCGCTCTGGCAACCATGCCAACAAGACCGCTACCATTACCGACTACACCGGAGCATCAGGGGTCTATACCTTTGCCACCCCGGGCGCGGGGGTCATCACTTCCGGCGACACCTACAGCGCATGTAAGGGAACCTTCTCGCGGCAGACGATGGTACAGGCGATTAACCGCGCCTTTGGAAGTATTGGCCCGGTGGATCAGGTCTATGAGAACGCCAGCCTGGTAATTGTGGCAGACGCGGAAACGGTCACGCTTCCCAGTAACGTGTTCAACGTCAAGCAGGTGAGGCTGGCTGACAACGACGCCAGCCCGTTTTCGTATGGCGATGCAATCACCGGATGGCGCGAGGTGGGGGGAGTGCTGTACTTTGACACCGACTCGATTCCCTCTGCGCAGGGCACGACCGGAAACCAGATCCAACTGCTTTACTGTACTACCCATGCCTCCGTTACCCTGGACGCGGATGTGATTGCCGATGCAATCAATCCCGAACGGCTGCGCTGGCACGCCGGCTATCATGCCATGTACAACCGCTACCTACTCGGCGGCAGGCGCAAGGAAGATTATGACGCCGTGGTCTACTTTGACCAACAGCGGATTGCTAAGGATAAGCAGTTCCCACTGCGCAACGCACAACATACACCGACCCTGGCGAGGAACTAAATGCCCACAGCCACCCCGACCGGCAAGCGCAACACCAACCACCTCACCCTGACCGACGGCACGACAACCCTGGGGCTTACGCTGTGCGACCGGACGGGGCGGGTAAACGAGTTAGGGATACAGCAGTTCTCTAACCCGCGCACCGTCATGCGCATTGCGCAAGGGACGAGTGGCGGTTATGGCGACCTGGAATTACCCTACAGTACGATGGTGCAGGAGGATTGGAGCGCCGGTATTGGGCAGGAGGACTTAGCCGATGCAACCCGCTACCTGGAAGGCTACCGCATTGACACGACCAACCCAGGGGATGTGATACCGGGGCCGTCGGCAACGACAACGACATCCTATGATATTGTAAAATCAGGGTCTACGGAACATACCGTATATGAATTATCGGAATGGGCTTCTTCTTTTACTACGACAGCGGCCTTTGATTTGCGAAATGTAATATTTTCATATATCTACGCTGGAAATCTTCCCGAAGATAAATGCGTTATCGATGTCAAGCTCTATTCTGATAGCTCGGGTCCTAACACTTTACTGGCTAGCGGAACATCTGATTACGGGAATTTTAGTCCAAACACAACGTCGATCTTAATTTATTATTCTTTAGAAGCCTCGAAAAAATACTGGATTTCATTTACCCTGAGAACAGTAATTGGGTTGGGGACTACTACTGATAATAAATTTTATAAAGGTTCTAGTACAGGAATTAGCCTTTATACGGGAGGCCCAGGAAGTTGGACATTATCCGCATCGAATACTACCCTGGCTTACTATTTGAATGGTAGGGGTAAGGGAAATGCAATTTTCTTTGAGATGAAAAATGCTTTATATACAGTCAATAGGGGAGATGATGATACAGCGCCTAATCTGTGGATGAATGGGTATCGGGGTCCTACTCGCCTGGCAAATACCAATCAACGAAATCAAATGTTTACCTCCCTCAACCTCGCCAATGTGAACCTCGCAGGGAAGATTGTAAAGATCGTATCCGGACCTGGCAAGGGCGAGGCTACCAACTGGCGCACGATTGTTAGTAATACCCAAAGCGGAACGAACGACACCATTACCGTGACCCCCGAATGGCAGACAACTCATAGCACCTCGACTAATTTCGTCATCCTTGGTTGTGACACATGGCAGAAAATCACCGGCCACGGGATGACCAAACCCATTACGGATGTGTGCGTCGTGGATGACGTTGTTTACTTTGCGATGGGCGATGCAACCAACATCCGGCGCGGGGCCTGGACGACAACCGGCTTTACCTGGAAGGATGACAACAGCAACAAGGCCGACTTCCTCAAGCTTTGGTACAACGACGCCGGAACAAGGAAAGTTGTACGGGCTACTGCCGCAACCTCGATTGTTGATTTTTCCAGCGTTACCGACCCTCTGTCTTTTGGAAGTTCGGTTACTTGCGGCTCGAATAATTCCAACATTACCAATCTCGCGCTGTACGATAACCTTGTTTGGGTGATGAAAGAAGATCAATTCGGGTCGATCAATAACGCTCAGACCGTTTATGCTCCAGTTCCATTGGGAGAGATGGCGACCGTCAAGGATGAATCCAATGGTCGCGCCTGGTGTCAGAATGGCGTATACCTTTACCTCTCGATGGGCAAGGGGCTGGAACGTTACTATGACCAGAAGTTAGACGACATGGGTCCGAACCGGGATGAAGGTATGTCTGCCTCCCGAACGATTGGTGGTAACACCGGAACCTGTAAGGGTACGGTGGTTCATATCATTTCCTACCCAGGCCGGTTGTATGCGGCGATTGACGCAGGCGTTACGGGTTACAGTTCGATCATGTGCTACAACGGAACGGGCTGGCATCAAATCTATCAAGGCGCATACGGTAAGCGCATCCGGCGTTTGCATATTCAGGTCTTACCAGGGGATACAGTTGACCGCCTTTGGATCAGCGAGGAAGAAGATATTTACTGGATACCTCTTGCATCCAACGCGCGCAAGGCAACCGGCTATACCTACTTTAGCGGCGGCTACGTCATTGGCAGTTGGAAGTATGGCAACTTCCGCGACATTACGAAGTATTGGGACAGCGTGAAACTGTTCACCGAGAACCTGGATACCACCCACCAGTACATTACGATGGAATTCCAGACTGACACCTCGACCAGTTGGACGGCGATGCCTTCCGCTGAAACCTTCCACCACTCGCCGGGGCAGGAGATGGATTTATCCGCGACGAACAACGTCACCGGCCTACGCTGGCGCGAAAAGATCACGCTGTACACGGATGACCCAACCAAGTACCCGCGCCTCAAAGCGGAACTAATCAACTGCGTCGTACGCATCCCTCCCAAGAATAGCTACACCCTGACCTTCTTGATCGAAGATAACCCGCTTGATTTGCAGGGCAATCGCTCGACCACCTCAGCAGACACGCAGCTTGACAAGCTCATGGAATGGGCAGACAGCCGGACGCGGGCGCATCCCATCTATGCCGAACAGGAGTACGCTCCCTGGTCGGGTAAGTATGTCTTTATCGAACCGCCTTCCGTCGCGCCGATTGAGATACAGGACACGCTGGACCCACGCGGGGCAACCGAGACACGCCGGGCCAAGTACATTGCAACGATGGTTATCTGGGAAAAATGAGCAATCAAGCGCCGCCCGTTACCTTTGGGAGCATCAACGAACAGAACGTTTACACGGCGCTGGGACGGGCTAAGATCGACTTTGCTTTTCAGGTTCCGCTGGATGGGGGGCGCAATGTCCGGGGTGGGCAGGTGGTTGACTTTATTGTTTATGTCCCACCCCGGCCCATTGCGCTGTACGTGCAGGGCAAGCATTGGCATGGGGGAAAGATGGCCCTGGATGATGAGTACAAACACAATCGGGCGCAACAGATGGGCTTCGAGACAATGGACATTACGGAAGACGAGAGCGCCAGCGTAAAACTGGTAACGCAGTGGATACGGAAGAATATTCTATGAGCCTCGAAGAAGATATTCGCAAATTGACGCGCAAGATCAAAGACATTGAGAGAGCGCCTGTATCCACCGGGAGCGGAACACCCGCTAGTTCCGTGGTATCCCTGGACGGTTCAGATGCAGTAGGGGTAGGCACAAACTACGCCCGCAACGATCACAAACACGGCGACACGGCGCGTCATACGCATGGCAATAGTACCGCACTGGCCCTTGTGACTGGCTCTAACACGGGTGACCAGACACTTGAGGGATTGGGAGGGGTTGCCACCTCACGCAAAGTTGCGGGGCATGATTTGACAGCAGACGTAACCGTAAGTAAGTCGGACGTAGGACTTGGAAACTGCGACAATACTACGGATGCGTTGAAGCCAATTTCCACGGCGACCCAGACCGCCCTGGATTTGAAAGCGCCTATCAATTCGCCAGCTTTTACCGGAACTCCTACCGGAATAACTGCTACTCATGTAGGGCTGGGGAATTGCAATAATACATCGGATGCGTCAAAGCCAATTTCTACCGCTACGCAAACGGCGCTTGACCTGAAAGCCCCCATAAATTCCCCCGCCTTTACGGGCACGCCTACAGGCATCACGGCTACCCACGTAGGATTAGGCAACTGCAACAACACGAGCGATGCCGCAAAGCCCGTATCTACCGCCACAAGTACGCTGGTCAATGCGGTCTTGGGTGTATACCGCACCCTGATTATTGCGACAGGTTCGCACATTGCTACTAAAGTAGCAGGAACCTATATGCTGGGATGTGGCGACCCGGCGGCAGTAAGCGGAACGGGTGTACTGTACCCGATCCAAATTATCAATATCGCCTCGGGAAACTTTCCTACCGTCAATGCCCTGGCTCCAAAACTCAGGGTACGGGCAACCATTAGCGTTAACAATACTGCGCCTACAGGTAACTTCACGGTTGGCTTTTATCCGGTTACGAGTGGTGCGGGCGCTGCGGGGGTGAAGATATGGACGACAGGGACACTGGTATCAGGATCAGCCACGACGACCGTAACCACGCCGGCAGGATCGAGCGCAACATCGGTAAGCGGTTCGGACTTCGCTTTGCCCGCTGACGGTAACTACTGTCTTGCGGTCGTGACAACTGCGACCGTAGCGACAAGCAGCCTGGTCCATATCAATGCGACGCTGGAATGGCACAACGCATAGGAGATCGAGATGACTACTTATTACGTCAACAAAGACGCTGGGAATGATAGCACTGGTGATGGCCTCTCTCATGCGACGGCCTGGCTGACGCTCACGAAGGCGCTGGGATCTGGCGGGGTTCCGCTGACAGGCGGGCCACACACGCTGTTGGTAGGGGCGGGAACCTACGCAGAGACAACGAAACTGAGCATTACCAGAGCGTATGGTACTGTACTAACCATCCAGCCCGAGGTGGATGGGGCCAGCGTCATCATCACCGGGACAACCGGAGGCATCAACACCCAGATCAATGGTGGATCAACCAATACAACCTTCAAAAATCTGACATTTTCCAGCTACTCAGGCGGGACGTACACCATCTTTATCACCGCCAACGGTACAAGTCTATCCGGGATTGTTTTCGATGGCTGCACGATCACCGACGATGGGGTGACGGCGGACGCCTATCTGATCGTACATTCCTTTGTAGGGACAGGAACGGTGGCGTATTCTCTGACAAACTGCACCCTCACCGGGAATACTGCAGGAGTCCACAACCATCTGGACATTCGCTCGATCAGCACTCTGGTCGCCACCGTTACGATCACCAACTGCACAATCAATTCGGCTAAAACCGGCACACAATGGGCCATCTCTGGCGAAGGCAGTACGGTCTATATCAGTGGCTGCAAGATCACTTCTGGTGGGCGCGGCTTTGCATTCGGAGCTGACAATACCACTGGGTTGGCGACTGCTGGTTACGTGCGCAACACCTCGATGACCTGCCAGGGAAATCACGGCTTGCTATTGGGCGGAGGGAGCAGCGGCCTGGAGGTTTCGGGGTGCTACATCAGCGTACTCGGGCATTGTGTGATCGACAAGGGCGTAAATAACCTGGTGCTATCCAACAACCTGAGTAACCAGGAGGGATCATCCAACGCAGCCGTCCTCCTGAAGGGCAGCACCAACTGCAAGGTCAGAAGCAACACCATTTATGCCAACTCGGGAAATCACGTATTGGCAAATTATGATGGTGTGGCGCTTACCACGGCTGGGGCGCAGATCGATCATAACACGTTTCTTGGCACCACCTCTCGCGGAATTTACTGGGAGGCCGTGAACAACGGGGCAGGAAACGTGATCGACTACAATCGATATACGCCAGGCAGTGGCGTGTACCATTGGGGACGCATCTTGACCGCGAACTGTACCACGCTGGCTCTGCTCAAATCGGCCTGGGCAGGATATGAAGGCGGCACGAATGAAAGTCATTCGGCGCAGATCAGTGACACAGGGCAAGGGCTTGGGTTAGGGGATTTAGATTTAGTCATCATGGCACATAGGAGATAATCATGTCCTCAATTTGGGATAATCGCGCATGGGGAACCGACATCTGCGTCTTCCAAGACGCAGCGAAATTCGCGCCTGGGGTGATTGACTTTGGCGTCGCCAGGATGAACGTATCCAACGGCGACCCGATCAAGGATAGCAAGTTCGCGCAGCATATTCAGGCCTTTTATGATGCTTGCGCCGTACCCATGGCCTATTGGGTGGTCAATTCGAGCTACTACACCAATCGACAAATGACCTTGACGAACATGACGCAACAGTCCAACGGCAATCACCCTATCCTCAACTGTATCCAGCAAAGCCTGCACGCGGGATCGGGATGGAAGGCGGTCGGGGTATTGTGGTTCGACGTTGAGATGCCAGGCGCCGGGGATGTTTGGAACGCGGCTTACCTTGAGGATTTGCGCAATCGCATGGTTACATTGCAAAAGACCGGCGAGTTTCCTAAGATCATCCTCGGCGTTTACTCGCGGAAGTCATTCATCGACACGCAGCCGGCCGTAGTAACCTGGCTTGAGCAACATCCCGAAATTGCAATCTGGACGGCGAATTATCGCACCGACACGCCCGCGCTTGTAGCAAATGACCTGGCCCAGGTGCGAGCATTGCGCCAACCGATTACCGGACACGCGCCGATTTGGTTCGGCGACAATGCGGCGAAGCCCAAACAGTACAAGCGGTTCTGGCAATACCACGGCACTGGCGGCGGTTGCAAGGCGATTACCTGCCCAGAGATTAGTGGTAACAATATCCCCTCCGGCCTGGACCTGGATATCTTCGAGGGCACGCGCAAGGAACTATTTGAGATGGTCGGAATGACTGATCGGCTGGGGATCGTGCCACCACCACCACCGCCTATCATCCCCCCTGACATTGAAGGCCGTTTGAAATGGCTTGAGGCTCGGGCTAGTGAATTGACGGATGCCAGTGAGAGAATAAATCACTTGGAAACACAGGTAAAGGCGCTCGAAACCTGGCGTAAATCTTAGCGGCTTGCAACAGGGCGGCAAGCGAAACCCCCTCGTTATGAGGGGGTTTATATAACGATTTACCGCGCTATTACCGCAATGGTTAGGCGGTGGTTTGCTTATCAACAGGCAAATACAATTCATACCCACCCCTTACCCTCACGAGATACGCCACCTCGGGCAGCGGCCACCCTCGCTCACGGTATGTGCGCTCGGCGCATGACTGCGCTTGCAAATCGGTTGCGCCACTGTAGCACCGGCAGGGCTTGCGCAGTTCGGGCGCGGTTTGGGGGTTGGCCAGGGGGATGAGGGTCATTCCTTCCCCCTGATATAGGCAATCGCTGCTCTGATTTCATTGGCGATTTGATCAGAAAATCCAATATCTAATCCCCCAGCGACCGGACTATCGTCATCAATGTACCATTCATCATCTCGGTCATCATGGCGCAAGTCGATAAAATCAATATAGGGCTTTCCCGAAAGATCGGCGATTTTAGCCGACCCTTTATATTCGATGTCATCAATCACTTTGCGAAAATCTTTCTTGATGACTGGCAGGACGACTGCCACGTATTTTCCGGCCATGTAAATGGCGCGGCTATCAATGATTTTGAAATCTTTTGCATCCATTTTATCCCTCGAATACTTTCGATTTATTCCCTGAATTCTTTGAGACCCTATAAGACGCTACAAGCGTTTTTCCCTAATTTCAACGGAATTTTCTGGATATTCCTGTTATTTCAATTAGGGGGTGAAAAAACGCCCTACAGCCATTCTGAGGCCCTACAGCCCTATTCTTGGGGTAATTTGCCGCGTGTCCGTAGCGTCATTTTTAGCCATATCGACGCACTCCATGCATCCGCAATATCGACCATGCAAAACGAGCATGTCCATCGCCATCTCGCGCATCGTTGGCGTGGTGTCAGGCTCGTGATAGATGCGGTACAGGTAGAGGTCAGCTACCTGACAGGGGCGGGTGAAATAGGCAATGCTAGTCATGATCCACCTCCGGCGCGTGGTAGGGCATCCAATAACATACGCGATTGATAGGCCCTCTCCATGTCCAGTATCCGGCATCGACGTTATGGACGAGCCAACCTATTGCAACGTTTTGCCCGATCTCATCAGTGACAATTACAGGATCGTCATTATCTGGCAGCCTGGTTTCCACGCTCACCCATTGCCTGCTAACGAGCAGGGCGATATCCTGTTCCAGTTGCGCGATGCGGGCGCGGGCCTGAGCGAGTTCATCTTGCAGTTTCAATGTTTGGATGCAAACTTCAGCAAAAACTTTGCCGCGAAATCCCACGGCTACGGGGTCATACCCTAAGTCTCGTAAAATCTTGTCGGCCTGTTCTTTCGTCGGAAAGTTCGCAGGATCATCATCCCCGCCAATTCCGTTTTTATCTGCCCAAACATTCTCGAAAGGATCAGGAATTAGATTCATGTCAATCCTCCATCGCGCTCCACCAGCCATCATTCCACTCATGCCATTCGGGGTCTGGAGATGAGTACGGATTTACAACATCACCTTGCATTGCAGCATTCCACCCCTCGATCCACACATTCGTCGGTTCGTTGTAATCACTTTTTGGCAATTCAATTTCTTCCCCCGTAATCCAGTTCTTGATTTTCCATGTATCACTCATATTTTGCGGCGCCTCCCCAAACAGGTTCAATTCCCAGCGCATCACTTGCAATCTTTACGATTTTCGCCAGCGCTATATATGGAGTATTGTCATGAGCGAGAGTTTCTGCAACAATGTCATGAAGTGCATTGTACAAATCAACGATCTCGGTATTCGCTGCGGCTAAATTGGCAGTAGCCGCGGTTAGTTCCACCCGCGCCTCGTCGCGCTCCTGCTGTAAGCCGATGGCCTTCAACTCGCATTGCGCTGCGCGCGCCTTCTCGCTCTCGGCCAGGTTGATGTTATAGGTCAGTTGGGCGCGGATGTCTTCCAGCCCTAGAATTTTGATCCATTCGGGTACAGTCACGTTGTAATCAGTCATTTTTCATCTCCAAAATATGAACGTCTCTTCGCTCCAACTCAACCAGGATTTTCATTTGGATTTGACGATTGATTGCCAATCTTTCGGAAACCTTGCCGCCTGAATACCCAAGGACACCATTTGATAGAACGCTTTCGCAAAGCGCAATATCCCTATTCGTTTCTTCAAGATCAGACAAAAGTTCGGGTATTGGTATTGTGTATATGTTGGTCATCTTTTTATCTCCTTCAATGTCCCATCAGCCAGAATTTCCACAGTTTTGCCACAATACAGGGCGCGTAACCCCGCGATGCTCGGATCGCATTTGACCAGCGGCGGGATTTCCATTTGCCACAGGTAGGCGTCATCAAAGCCATCTAATCCGCCTGGGATGATAACCAAATCCTTAACCGCTGGCCCTTGCGGGCGAAAACGTTGATCCGGGCGCGGCGGTTGGTTGTAAGCTTCCATCCGTTTCATTTCCAGGTTATGCGCGTGGCCGCAAGTCTCGCAGCGCTCGGTACTGCCGGAATTCGTGTCGAAGCACACGCCACAATCAGGGCAATAGCGGCGCATGGTGCCAGGGCCAGCCTTGCGGGTGGATTGGAGGAAGGTCATCGTAGCCCCTCCATCAGACGAGCGCCGATCCATTCAGTATAGGCGGGGGGGATGGCTTGCGTAAGCCCTTTACCATTCATCCACTCACAGCCCATTTCACGACGAGCGCGGGGAATATTGCTAAAATGACCAACTGGTACAATGGGATCGTCCTTCTTCGGCGGGCGTCCCATTTTAGAATGGGACGCCCCTTCTTTTGGCAGCAGGATAAACGGAATATGAAAGCTAGTTTCAAATAGTCGTGTTCGCCTAACGTTCATTCCGAAAAATAGCCCGTTGAGTATTGTTGGATTAATAAGGGGAGCGCTGGGTACATTTTCAATCACATAGGGCTTACCGATTGACAGTAATAATTCACGCGTAGTCGCTATCATATCGGGATATGCTTGCCCTTCGGCTCTCCATTGTTGACCCGCCAGGGTATAGGCTTGGCATGGCGGGCTGGCGTGGATTGCATCAAACTCGTGTCCATGCTCGGCCAGATATTCGAGCGCGTCGGCCTGATGGAATTCAAACGGATAGCGCGGCTGGAGAACAATATCGATACCAACCACCTCGAAACCGGCGCGGTAGTAGCCCATTCCCGCTCCCCCTTGACAGCAAAACAAGTCTAATAATCTCGGCCTTGTCATTTCGCCATCTCCTGCATCCACCAAACCATCGCCAGGCAGCCGCATACGAACAGCACGAGCAGGACGGCGAACCAGGGGGAGATAATTCCGCGGCGTTTCATAGTTCCTCTCTCACCACCGTAACATGCGCGCCTGACCGGATGACCGTTATCCTCGCCGGTTTCCAGCCGTTACCATCAGCGACCACGCCAGTACCGTCACAATCGGGGCATGATGCCAGGATGCGGCGGCGCGGTTTCTCGCATCTGACGCAGACGAGGGTTTTGCCTTTACCGTTGCAGCGTGTGCAGATCATGACTTTTTCTCCTGCGCTACTGCCTCGCGATTGCGAAAATCAATTACTGTTTGAATTCTCGCAAGTCTCATCATTTCCTCGGCATGGTCGAATTCCAGTGAGAAAATCCCGATAGTTCGCGCCTTTCGAATTGCGGATAATGCGCGGTCGATTGCATTTATCCTCTGATTATATAGATGCCAATTAAGATCTTCCATCATTCCCCCTCCTTCGGCGCGGTCGAGGCGAGCGCGGCGCGGGCTTTCTCGCCGTTGTCGGCCCGCCAATAATGGACACATGGTTCAACGGTCATCAGCGCCCGATCTTCACCGGCGATCCCGTTGCGATAACTGCGCGGGTTAGCATACCATCCTAGCGCCTCGCGTAATGCGGCAAGCTCTCTCTCAAACGACGCTATCATTTCGATGTAGTACAGATCACATGGTTTCTCAGCGTGTAGTTTCTCGATCTGACTTACCAAATCGTTTTCAACCTTAGTTAGGCGGTTTATTTCTTTTGACTGGTGCAGTCTATGACCGGTTATTTCCGCGACGGCGGCGGATAACGCTTTTTCTCGCTCGCGGGATTGGGCGAGTTCGGCGGTCAACTGCACAACAACGCCCTCAAGATAGCGTTGTCGCTCAAGCGTGTCGAGTTCGCGTTTGCTGTACTCGTCGCTCTTATTTTCGCCGTCATCTCTGTTGTCTCTCATCATGCTATTCCATTCTCGCAAGCGTCAAGCTCGGCGCTCAATCTGTTTATTTTGGACGTTGCCAAAAGGTATTGCTCCCTCAGCGCCTCGACCTGTGCCCGTGCCGCGTCGCGCTCGTCGGTCGTTTTCACGTTGATCGCCACCAGATCGCTCACCTCATCATTGGCGAGAGCGAGCAGGTGTTTCGCCTGCGCGAGTTCGGCGTGGAGCCTATCATTTTCCTCTTGCAATTCGCGCAGGTCGAATTCAAGACCACCTTCCATTGTTGGATCATTTGTTAGGCTCATATCATGTTTCCTGTTTTGTCTACTGCCTCATCCCGATACGGTCTGTGTCCTTTGGATACGTTTACGCCTTTCAATGCGTCGTAGCATCCAGGGCAAAGGCGATAGCCCTTCTTCCAGTTCTTGATGGAGATCAGCCAACCACAACGAGAGCATACGCGGCCCTCAAGTTTGGCGCGGCGCAATTGGCGTGCGAGAATGTTGCTAGTCATTCAATCCTCCATTGCGCTCCACCAACCATCATTCCATTCATGCCATTCGGGATCTGGCGAGGAATACGGATTGCAAACATCGCCCTGCATTGCAGCGTTCCAACCCTCGATCCATTCTTTTGTAGGTTCGTTGTAATCGCTTTTTGGCAATTCAACTTCCTCGCCTGTGATCCAGTTCTTGATTTTCCACGTGTCACTCATCTTTTGCTGCGCCTCCCCAAACAGGATCAACTCCCAGCGCGTCACTCGCGAGCCTCACGATTTTTGCTAGGGCGATATAAGGCGTGTTGTCGTGGGCCAGGGTTTCTGCAACAATGTCGTGGAGCGCATTGTACAAATCGACGATCTCGGTATTGGCAGCGGCGAGGTTAGCAGAGGCCGCGTCCCGCTCCGCTTCGGCGGCGGAAAGGGCGAGGGTCAGGCGGTCCTCGATAGGGCGGGTGTTCCAGTCCCAATAACCAACAGAACCGCAACGATTACACGTATGCCCCTCTCCGGTGCGAGTGAGAATTATTTTGTTTTCACAAAACGGACATGGTTTCATCTCGTCTGTCATCTCATCACCTCCGCGATTCGCTCCCAATCGATGCGGTCCCACACGACCAGATCACCCCAACCAACATCGCCACAAGTGCGACACATTGCCAAAGATCATCTTCGGTCAAATGAAAATGTTTCATACTCCCTCCACTCACATCAATATTATCTCGTTCAAATTATGCAAAGTAGCATAGGATTGACTTGAATAGGCATGAGATTGACTAACCGCCAATCCCGCAAACGACACAGGACGATTTTTCATCCATATCAAAAAGGCTCATTTTTCCAATATCGTTTCTCTCATATTCAAGACGTAATTCTTCCAAAGTCAACGCAGTCACTCCCTCTTTGGTTTGGCGTTTTAGGATAGCATAATCAGCATTTACTGGATTTAGCCGCATTTCCCGCTCCCATCGCTCAATCTCCGCATATCGTTCGGGAAAGTTGACTAGGGTTCGCAGCCAGTCACCGTGTCCCTGTTTGACGCAACGACCGCCACAATTGGCATGTGTATACCCAAGTTTATACATGCGCGGCGGTTCAATGCCCCAATCCTCGCGAGAGATTATTTCATAGCTGCGGAATTCGTAGGGTTTCCACAAGAGGGGGAAATCAACTGCATAGCCCAAACTTTCATAGTTTTTTCGGGTTGGTTCACATCGGTGCATTTCCGAAAAATCATAGCCGATGTGAATTGTGATAAGTTCGGATTGCGTTTTCAACCAGGCACGGAAAGGCTCAATTTTAAGCCGGTGGGTGCAGGGTGCAACTCGGGAATTAGGTATCACATGCTCAGCATGTGATACCTGATAGGGTGTCCGGCCCTCGGATAGATAGAGTATTTCCAGTCCAGTTTTATAAACAAACTCACGCATGAAACGATAATTATCTTCATCCTCGAAATGGGTATCCATGAATACAAGGAGCGTATGATCTGCGCCGTATCGCTCAGCGACACGAACGGCGGCGAGACTTGAAGAAAGACCGGTGGAATAACTCACGATATGGCGCATTAGCAAGCCCTCGTCATACAGGACAGCCCCACGACGAAACCAACGATTGCCAGCCCAATGCAGCCGCCGGCCAGGATCAAAAACAGGCCGGTCAAAAAGATACGGTCAAAGGTTTTCATATGGTTATCCCTCCACGATGCGAAAATCACAGGTAGTGTGCATGTAGCGCAATACGCGCCACTTGACTTGAAACTCACGGGTTAGATAGGGTTTTCGTTCACCCTTGACATTCTTCCAGGGCTTTACATCCTCGTAGACCTGGATATTCTTTTCGATGTATCCGAAGTCCAGCGTCATATCCCAGCGCTTATACTCGTTGTATGCAGGAAGGAGGTACACGCGGGGGTGGACTTCCAGGGCGCTAATCTCTCCGGCCAGCTGCAGGAGCTTCAATTCCCCATAGCGGCGAGCTTCGGACAGACTATCGAATTTGTAACCATCGATGGTTACTCGGCGGGCGTGAAAGTGTTCGCTCACGGCCATACCTCCGCTTCCTGTTTCAAGATGCGCTCATTGAAGGTCATAGGTCGTTTTTCATAATCTCGCCAGCTCCCGCGATCTTGCTCCCAGTTCTCGCCGTAATCATGCCAGGCGATACAGCCCTTCCACTGATGCGCCAAATCGTCATACTCAGGGGCGCGGCGGCATGAGATAATCCATGAATAAGTTGGTTTATCATAAGCATCTTGCATATCGCTTATGATCATAGATTTAGCTTCGCCTGCCGATCTGGCGCTTACAATGCAATAGCCGCCCTCGTTATGCGCTTTGGTGGAAATCTTATAAGCCTTTCGGGATAAGTCTATTCTTTCGCTCATCTCTCCCCCCTCGTTGTAATCAATTCTTCAAGATGCGCCATGACATACTCTCGGCTCTCATCCATACCTAATCTGTGTGCATAATACCCCGCTACATAGGGCTTAAACCACTCGCTATGTTCCAACATCCAGAGGCGCTCGATAACCACCTTGCTCTGAATGTGCAAATGACAGCGCTGGCAAAGTGCGGCGGTATTCCACCAGGCGTTATTGTCGGGATTGATATCTAGGTGGTGAACAGTCAAAACATGACCGGTTTCCCGCTCATGGACATGACCACACCGAACACATTTCCAGCCCGCCTCATCTTTCACGCGCTGTGCAACTTCGGGCCAGTCGGTGGTATAACCGTTCGTGCTGTGGCGTCTCATCTCTCCCCCCTCCCCTGGCGCGTGACACTTCCGGCCTCGGGTCCGTAATCCGTAGGCGGTTCAATCGGACCAATTGATTTATAACTTTTCACAATTGCGCTTAGGGCCTTATACCAAATCCAGCGCTTGACCCCGCACCATGTCCCTACAATCCACCAATTCCAAATGATGAACCACGCTAATTTCAGGGCCTCTGAACGCCTGAGAAATCCCCACCATTTGTTTCGAGTGCCCATCCAAAATTCATGTCCATCATTGGGATATGTAGCGGCGATAAACATACTCTCGCCTGATTCGTAAAACAGTTCTAGGCGTTGATCGCTACCGGGAGGGGCATACATATCCCCGCCTCCATCCCCATCCCCCAAGAGCTTATAAATGCGTTTGGCAAGTTTTAGGTTCATACCCCCCTCCCCTGGCGCGGGGCCTGGGCTTTATCTGCAATTGTGGGAATGTCTCCCACTTGGTAATACTCAGGGCGCATGATCTGATTGAATGATCCGGTTGCACCCATGGTATTTTTATCAACCATGACATGAACGGTCGGCGAATATCCGTCATCATCCCTGTCTCGGCGCAGGAGAACGACAAGATTAGCCTTATCGCTTTTCTCCCCTGCTCCACGCATACCCGAACGATCCACCTTATCAAATGATCCGGTTTTCGCTTCCTTGCTCATTTGCGCGACCATCAGGACGGGAACGCCAGTGCTTTCAGCAAAGTTCTTGAGCTGTTCCACGTTATCGGCCTCCCGCTGCCATGGGTTTGATCCATACATTTTTAGCTGGCGGGTGGAAGCTGCGGCCTTTTCAAGATAGTCTAGTACCACAACGTCACATTCTTTCTCGGCGGTCAGTCGGGTCAATTCAGCTACTGTGCGCTCCATGGTCCAGCCGGGAGTATGGACGTAAGAGATATACCCATCCCAGGATTCCAACATCGGGCGAACCGCTTTGATCTTCTGTTTCTCGTCATACGATAACATTCCATTTTTGATGTTGCGGGACAAAACTAACGCATGGCGAGAGGTGCGGCGTATCATCATCAACTTGCGGTTCAATTCGTAATGCACAAATACCACGCGGTTACGATGTTTCGCCCAGTGCTCTGCTATGGTTTCAGCGTAGATCGTTTTCCCCTGCCCATCCGGGGCCGTGATAACCCCTAACATACCATCCTCCAGCGGGTCAATGAGGGATGACCACGACGACCACGGCCAGGTAAGTACCTTGCGTTCGGCTTCGGGAAGATGGGCCACACGCTCATATTCCTCGATCATGCGCTCTGTAAATTCAAATGATTGCGGCCATGTCATGATCGCGTTTACATCTCCACCACCAAGACGGGCCAGGGTTTCGGTTAGCCACCGGCGCAGGTCTTCGGGTTCTTCCTCAGCCATGCAGCGGCGTAACAACTCTTTCGCCATGGCTTCATACTGTGCAACTTCGGGATTCATACCTGTACCACCTCTCCATTGGGTAACACAACCGGCCCATGGTATCGCTCCATCTTCTTAGCTGGCGCAGGCTGTTGTAACCTGATGCGCATTGCAGTTTTAGCTGGCCCAATTACGGATGACGGGAAAAGAGGCTTTCCATCCGAGTTGTCTTTCTTCCACGAAATACCTGCTACCAAGTCTTCTTGCGTTATACCAGCCTCCACCATTTCGCTAACAACTTGTATATCGCTAGCCCGAACTACTAAGATGCCCTCCTGTTCTAAAGTGCATTGGAGAATATCGAAAGGGGCGAGGGGCGGGGCTATCTTGCCTTCACCCTCACCATCACCTTTAACATCACCATCACCATCACCATCCTCTATAGGGCTATGTAGTGGGGCTACATAGTTAGCTACATAGCCGCCTATCTTGTCCCAATTGACGGTAATGATCTTGTTTCCTGCGGCGTGATATTTGGCGCGGTCGGTCCAACCTTCAGGAGCCGGATATTTTGAAGGAGATGCCCAGGCAGGGGTTTGATATTTCCACCAGTTCACGATTTGGATCAGGGATTTATTTCCAACTACATAGCGGGCTATCTTGTTGGCTGCATTGATTTTGCGTAATGTGGATTCGATATCACAATCCATTACCTTGTCAAACAAAAAAACCTTTGATCGAATAAGGGCCGGATTATCTATCATGCGTCCCTGATCGTCTGCGACCGTAGTGATTATTCCAATCCATAATAGACGCTCCAAGAAATTCAGGCTACCAATAAATTCGTCTTCAAATAAATCACCAGCAATCATTCTGCGGTTAGCCATTTTCGTTTTCCTCATCAGTATTTTCTGGTAAGTGAATAGCCATCCATGCTTGCCGCAAAATATTGGCATTTTGAAAAATAGGTAGACTGGACATATCTTCTATCTCCTGGTTGTCCCTTTCTTTCTTCTCCTGGCTCAAACCCCACCTAGATAACTTTGCTGAAAATGTAATCTGCATTTGCATTGCATTAACATTTAATGCATTTGCTTCAACTAAAAAATCAACGTCAGGAATATAGGGTCCGACAAGATATTTAGAAATTTCTTCTTCCCGCCATCCATCAATCGATCTAAAACAAATTTCAGAAATATCGTGTGCGTATCTACAAACTTGCGTCAAGCAAGATGAGGTTAGAACCACGTTTTTAACTTCAACTACGCTAAATTGACCTGCATCATTTATTCCTAATAAATCAATCACCCCTGAAGGAACACTAAATTGACGCGCTGCCCATTTGGTTATTGGTTTGATACCATAATAATTAAAGGCTGAAGAATTCTCATATAACCAATCCTCCAAGTCTTTCTCTGATAGTTGTACCTTTTTAGGATCGATGTTCATCAGTCCACCTTATCCTTTTTAGGCGTGAGGATGCGGTCAAGTTCAGATTTTGAAATTCTAGGACGATTTCCGACTGGGAGATAAATAAGGGTTATCTTTCCTTCTTTTGCCCATCGTGAAATGGTAAGGCGATGAACGCCTAAAATATTAGCCGCTTGTTTGAGGGTGTAAAATGTATCCATTTGTTATTCCTTGTATATCAGTATAGCTATTTATATATATATTGTCAAGCCTTTTTCCACCCGAACCGCTTGGCAATTCCGAATACCGTGGCGATGGTCACAGCACCGGTAACATTGCCATCTGCTTTGAAGCTGGCCCATTTCTTTTCTATCTCGTTTCCCTTGCCATCCCCCCAACTTTCCGCCAGGGCATAACCGCCATCCCCGAATTGGGCATGTAGCGCCATGAGGATTTCAACCCATTCGGTATAATCGATCTGCCATGGTGGAATAAACTTGAGAGCTGCGGCTACTTCCTCCTGATCGGCTGGCGCGTGATAGTTGCTCTGCTTCTTGTGTTCCTTAGCGCCCGTTTCCTGGTATTGTTCAATCAGGTGCTTGATAACATCCAAGGGCAAGATGTTATTGATCATCTCCACTCGGCAGCCAGGAGCGCCATAGTAAAATCTTACGGCGTCCTTACACTGGCGATCTGCTGCGCCGAACAACCAAAGTAAAGCGCTGGCGGCCATGGCGTAGTTTTTCGCTTGCATGATCGGGGTATCAAGCATGAAGATGACCCGGCTGCGTGGTTTCTCGTCAGTATGGCTGATGGTGGAATAAATAAACGATGCGTACCGGCCTATGAAAAAATCTTTCATGAGCGTATCGATGGTGCTGCGCTCGTCTTCTGTGTCCATATCCAGACCCAGATGTTGACCGCAAATATAGTTTTTACTATCCCTCCAGTGGTTCGCGTGTTGCGTGGTGATGGGATGCCCCTGGTAAATTGCTTCTACAATGCGACTGACGCCCATGGAATAATTGTCGAAGCTGGCATTGAAACGCGGCCAGAAGGGATCATTATTCGGTATTTTCTGTTTACAGATATATTGTGAAACTGCAATACGGTATGTGTCTACCTGCGGTGTGTCCATTATTTTTCCCTTTTGTTCTCACACATATTCGGCGTAACCCGGTCATGCCATTGCTTATGATGAGGTTTACATAGATAGGCGGTCGGCCATTTATCCGCATCCTCAAATAAATAGCGAGGGGCAAAGTGATGAAGTTCTGTCATTGGATTACCACAAACAATACAAGGTTCATTATGGCTGTAATTCTCCATAATCGGTAATCGATTAGGTTCGATGTTGTACTGGCGTAAAATGTCGTGGGGAATAAAATGAGCAGTTCGAGCAAGTTTATGATTACCTGAGATGCACCACCAATAAACTTGATTGGCTCCATTCTGTGCAATCGTGCGCACAAGACGAGCCAGTACCTCAACATTGCATCTCTCACATAATTTTTTATGCTCGAATACCTGGGTATCCATAAAATAAAACCCCTTGTGTCTCAGCTTGTGGCTTGCGGAGTATCCTATGTGACGAGGAACAACCACAAGCCGAGACAAAAGGGGCTTATGTCGTCACATTATGGGCGGCTCCGCTTCCGCAAATGCTGTTACGCATCTACTCATATTGTACGACTTTTCACCTCCATATTCAATCGCAACTTTCCCCTCCGCAATTCAATAGGCGGGATCACACCCCGGGCAGCCTGCCCTGCATCTCGGCCTGGCGTATGCGGCGCTCGGCAATGCGATAATATTCCTCGCTGATTTCATAACCAATAAAATTTCTTCCCAACATTATCGCTGCCTCTCCCGTTGTACAGCTCCCCATCATAGGATCGTATATAGTTTCATCAGGTTCGCTGAACCAGTTCACAAGCCATCTGAAATGTTTTGCTGCTCGTGGTGTAGTGTGTCCATTCATGGGCGTTGGTTTGGTAACACTTGGGGCCATTCCGGGGATAACACGGCGACCGGGAGCGCTGTTAACTGGATCTCCAAAACAATACGCAATCTCGATACCTCCCAGCTTGCGGCCGATATAACCTGGGACCGCATAAGGCAAGATGCAAGCTCGGAAAAATCCCCAGCGAGGGGGAACGGCTTGTAAAAAACGCGGATCGCTATCAAAGCGCAATACAATAACCACCCTTTTGGCTATAACATTTTCTAAAGCATCTGCAAGGAGAGCTTGGGGTTTTTCCTGACCTATCAACAAATCGGCTGGGCAGTTCGGCCATACTGGATCTGTAATCACGGCATCACAGATTATGGGCTGATGACGGCAATCCCCGAGTATCAGCGTAGCGCTCATCCCCCCGCCTTTTCGATTGCCGCGCGGAGCTGGTCAACAACTCCCGGCAATAGTCCGAATTCCAGCGCCGCCTTGCACGCGGCGAGAAGGTCGTCATGCGCGTTGCAGGCCGTGACGATGAAGTGTGCGTCATCCGCGAAGTTGGGGTTAGAGTTCTCGCTAATGCGAGCCACTTCCAGCATACCTTCGTCGTCGCAATCGGCGCTATCAATACCGGCAATATCCTGAGCGGTAATCAACCAACTCGCCCACGGTAACTTACTGTGTGCCATCTCAACTCCTTTCGATCTCGCCGCGCCTGCCTGGCAGCTCCCCCCGTAGTGGTTCAAGTTATGGGCCATACAGGCGCGGCGGCTTACTCAGTCCAAATCCCTGAACGGGTTCAGCGCGGCGCTCAATGCGGCCTGCATATCGTTGTGGGCGTTCTCGACGTTGCCCAACAGTTCGCGCAGATCGATGAACATGCGCCGGATCTCGTCGGGTGTCATCGCCATTTCCGAATTGTAATAGTTGACAAGCATCTTGCAGTCGTCGCAAACCGCGACTTCATACTTGCGAGTTCCCCGGTAGTCGGTGACTTTGTGCTGGAAAAGTAGTTCTGATGTATGCTCATGTTCGCACATTTCAATTCCTTTCAGCAGGCGCGGCGGCTTGCGACTAGTCCGGTTTGCTTGCGGTCAATTCCGCGATGCGCAGCAGGGCGCGAAGGTATTCCACCCGACGTTCGGCGTTCTCAAAATTGGCGCGGCTGCGGCGAAACACGCGGTCGGCGTCATCGATGCTTTCATAGGCCGATTTCAGCAAAGAGCGGGTGGAGGCTGCGCGTTCGGTTTCGTTCTTGCCCTGGATCGTGCCAGCCAGGATGAATTCGGCCTTCATCGTTTCGAGCGTGAAAGCATAGGCCGCGCAGTGGTTGGCGTCATCCGCCATCTTCGAGCGCAGTTCGTCTAACATGCTATAAGCCTCGGTCAGTTGGACTTCCAATTTCTTGAGTTCCATAATACCCTTTCTGGCGTTTATGCTATGCGCTCCCCAGCCTGATAGCGGGCAGGCGTGTACCAGACGCGCCCGCGGATACGTTATTTTGCTTCGTAGGAAATATTGATCCAGTCGGGGCGCTTGATACCGTGATCGGCAAACATTGGCATGATCGAAGCGAATATCACCGTTTCGCCGTCTGGATTTTTCCCGGTAATCTCAATTGTCTGGTTCTTTGCGAAAAAGCGGAAATAGGCTAAGTCGCAATCCTGAAACTGGGCCATAACATCCCGTAGCAATTTCGGCCCCAGTGCGATTTCAAATACGGTTTTGCTATCATCCTGCCTGATGATTTTATTGAGATCAGGATATGTTTCCTCGGTATCAGGTGGGGATACGACGGTCATCGTAGAACCAGGGACAAAGCGGTAATCCTTGCGCCCCTGACATTCATCCGGCAGCGCTTCATCATGCTGTCTCAGGACCGCTGCAAAACCATTCGATGCAGCCTGCACCCGTCCGGCAGTGAAGATATATTTCATGGGCGGGCGATCCTTGGAAGTCATCGTGCGCAATGCGGCAATAGCCTTGCGGGTTTTGGCGTTGAGGTAAGTAATCGTAGGTGCGTTCATACTTGTCCTTTCGCGGCGAATTCCTTGACCGTCTCAGCCATCTGCGAGTTAGCCAGTTCGGCGGCTTCATGCGTGGAGAGTGTCCCATCCGCGCGGTTGGCCTTGTAGTGCTTGACCCATGCCTCAAGGATCGGCAAGGGTGTATCTTTGGGCAGATTGCTCAGGTTGAGCATGTTCGCGGCCTGGTTGTTGGCCTGGAGTTTGTACTCAATCACGAAATGCTGTAACACTTCGCGGGGCCAATTGGCGGGCGCGGGCTCGGCTGCGGCCTGGGGTTGCTGGACGGGTTCGGGCGGGGTCAGAGGCTTTACTTTCGATGGATCGATAGGTTTTCTTTCTGGCTTAGGAACTTCAACTTTAGCGCCGTCCGTATCCTGGTCGGCATAGATGCCAACAATCGCGGCATAGGCATAACGGCGCAGATAGGTAATGACAATACCGGCCTGCTGTGCCGCGCTCAAAGCTCGATTATCTCCGATACCAGCAGAAATTGAGCTTTCAATCCATTGGCCTGATTTGTGCATGAGGAGAGTGGTCAAGGTGACGCGGCCCTCGGTGAGTTCGGGGTGTTGGCTAACGGCCAATCCATTAGCAGAGAGTGGGCCTTTTGCAGTTTGCATGATTGATCCCAGATCGGCATATACCCCGCCAAATTGATTCCTGGTATCCATTGCAGCCGCTTCCATTGCTCCCTGAGCGAGAGCAAGCGCGGCGGCGAGTTCGTTGATCGATTCTGATTTGTTCATCCTAAACCCCTTCTCAGTTCTTGATACAGTTGGCGGTCATCGTCATAATCCTGGGCCTGTCCAGCGCGAATCGCATCCAGGCGGGCGGCGTCGCGGGCGTCCAGTTGCGCAATGTGACGGCGCAAGATTTTGTTGATATTGTCGAGCGCCCAAGTGTGGTTTTGGATTTCCTCAAACGCCAGGTAGGTATGGAGCTTTGATCTCCGCATCAGGTCGGCGGTCATGCGCTGGCACTCGGACAGGCATTGCTGATAGGCGACGGCCTGAGCTGCGCGTTCAGCCTTGTTGCTGGTCCATCCGGCGTACGGGTTATTGGTCATTCGATATCTCCTGTGCGGGTTGATCTTTGGGGAGATAGTTTTCGCGCAGCGCCATGAAGAGCAGGCCATCGGCAACGTATTCATACCGCAGATACCGACGGATGTCTTTTCCAGGCGTAGTATCGTCGCTCGCGAATTGCCAGTCTTCGAGTGGTGCGACATCCACCATTGCCTCAGGCAGGATGTGTACATAATTTTCAGCGATTGACAGTAGGCCAGTTTGCCAGTATTCATCGTGGAACTGGCGCTGCATCTCGCGGATCAGTGGAATATTGAGCGGTCGTTTTTCGGTCATTTGGTTGTCCCTTTCGTGCTATACTCGGTGAGGTTGTCCCTCGTTCCGGTCTGCGCAGTCTGGCGCGGACCGGAATTATTTTAGGCCCAAATCCCCCGCGCGGTGTGAGGTTTTCGCAAACTCCATCAGCGCCTCGCGTGCGGCGAGATAGGCGGGATCGTCGCAATCGAGTACGCAAAAATGCGCGGCGAGTTGGGCGGCGATTCGAGTATCAACTTTGACGCCCTTGGAACCGCACCATAGAGGCCAGCAGGAAAAATCTAGGTCTGCCCCGATCAGGTCGGCATCGCTCAGGTCGGCTCGGCTCAGGTCGGCATCGCTCAGGTTGGAACCGCGCAGGTCGGCCCCAATAACAATTTTTCCGTATGCCGTTACGAGTTTCACGCCGCCAGGCTCATTATTGATCCATTTCTGGTGCAAATCCAGGTCATGCTGAGTTATTGTTGAGATCATGTTACTCTCCTTTCATGTGGATGCAGGGTGCGCCGTGCGTGCGTGCGCCAATCTCCAGCGCCTCGGCGATGGTCACATCCGGGCGGGGTTCGCTCAGGTTCGCGGCCAGTTCACGCTGCAGGATTACGCGCAACTCATCCACCATCGGGCGGGTATGCGCTTCGGCCAGGGCTTTGATACCCTCGTGGACATCGATTGGTAGTCTAAACATTACGTAACGTTGTCTCATGGGTTCTCCTTTTTCGCTCATCAGGCCGTCCCGTTTTGACGGCGACCCCTCGCGGGGTTTCGCGTGCTATGCGATTATGAGAGGCAATCGACCGAAGCGGCGCGGATTTCTTCTGCGCTTGCGGCAAAGAGCCAGTCCCAATCAGCCCGCCACCAATCGGTAAGCTTATCAACTTCCTCGCGGGTAAAACCCTTATCCATCAGGTTCTCTTCGATCTGGGTGTAATTCAAGTTGGTTTTCATTTCGGTTGTCCTTTCGTCTGTCTGTTTGTTGATTATATAATAGCATACATGCATACATAAATACTAGCATTTTATTGACTTATTTTGCACAAAAATTGACATTACGCGAAATCCACCTTATTGTATTGCGGGTGGAACGTGCTAAAATGTACATAGGCGTTTACTATTCGGAGGGGTATGTCAAAACCTGTTTACAAATCCAAAATCAATCTGTTCATGGTTGGACTGGCTGCACTGGGTATCCTTCAGATTGTCCAGGGATGGTACAAGACCAGTAACCTGACCGTGGAGGGCTTCATCGCATTGGCAATTGCGATCATCGTTTTCTTGCTGCGCACGTTTGGCAACAGCACGCCCATCGATGCGCCCAAGCCGTTTCGACCCAAGGCGACCGGTAAATGACAGCACCCCGCCTAATCGCCCTGGCGGGTTATGTAATTATGTTGCTCGTTGCGCTGGCCGTGATGAAGCAATGCAACGGCAACAAACTTTCTTACATCGGCTGGGCTTTTCTCGCTTTACACGGTATCGCTTTTTATGTGGCTATTATTGTTACAGATTTACATGGGGATATTGATGTGATTTTTTTCAATCTGTGGTCGGCGGCCTTGCGCGTTCATTCGCAAGTAGCGATCATTTCGATGCTTGCCGGAACCCTATGGAATGCGAGACATAAGATTTATGGATGCTAACCTAACCGCCGCGATTGTTGGGGGGATCGTGGGATTGATTACAAGCACCCTCCCCGTATTTTATAAGATCGTTCAGGACCGCAAATCTGCGCCGCAATCCAGTATTGATAAAGGACTGGAAGCGAGCGAAAAGGCCATAGAGCTAGTCAATCAATATCGGGCTGAATTAGCCAGCGTTCGGGAGGAGGTACAACAGGTGCGGGCTGAGATTGCCAAGTATCAGGACTGGGCGCGTCGCCTGTGTGACCAGGTTGTCAGGCTAGGTGGTCGGCCTGTCCCATTTGAAGATCCGCTATTACCGGCCCGGCGTGGTGGTATGGGATTAGGAGGATAATGCTTTACGCCTTTGTGTTATCCATTCTCGCCGGATGGTTTGGGCATAAGCTCAAAGTTCCGACCGCCCGCATTTTCACGGATGAGGCAACGAACCGGCTGGTTTCCTATGCGGAAGGCAGCCTATTGGTTTTCCTTGCGTTCGCCCTTCTCACCGCTGGCAAGATCGACAAAACCAGCCGCGAAACCGCCTTATCTCAGCTGCTCGTGGCGATGTTGGGCGTAGGGCTGGGGACTACAGCGGGAACCATCGTCGATTTCGTGAGGGGGAGATAAGTGGTTGCCGATCCTGTTACTGGCCTGACGCCCAAACAGCAAGCCTTTTGCCGAGAGTATGTCAAGGACTTCAACGGTTCGCAGGCCTGTATTCGGGCTGGGTATTCAGAACGGTCATCGAGGTCCACTTCATCCGAATTTCTAACAAACCCTAACATCAAATCTGAGATAAAACGCCTTGTTGACGAAAAGGCGTTGAAAAACGACGAAATTGTTCTAATTCTTTCCGATATAGCACGCGGCGACATGGGCGAGCTTTTGGACATTTCAGAGGTTAGTTTCAATCTCGATCTTGCGGGTGCGAAGCGTAAGGGACTGACTCATCTCATTCGCAAGGTAAAACAGGTCACTAAGTTATCTACCTCCAAAGATGGCGCAGAAAGCGAGACAACCATACAAGAGGTCGAGCTATACAGCAAGCTAGAGGCCATTCAGAAGGTGATGGATATTCGTCAAATGGTCACGGCCCGAACTGAACTATCGACCAAAGACGGACAGCCATTATCTAACGTTATCATTTACCTACCCGACAACGGCCGGCCACGCAATGAGAATAACCCCGGCTAAGGTTATCAAGCCGCAACCTGGCAGGCAGGAGGAATTCCTGTCCTCGTCGGCTGATATTTGTATTTATGGCGGTGCGGCTGGGGGTGGGAAAACGTACGGACTTTTGCTTGATCCGTTGCATGATGTGGATGTTCCCGAGTTTGGCGCAGTCATCATGCGGCGCACCTACCCTGAGGTAACCAATCAGGGCGGCATGTGGGATGTGAGCGAGAATATCTATCCTCATGCCAAAGCCGAGGGCGTGAAGGGTTCGTTACAATGGCGCTTTCCCAGTGGTGCGCGGGTGGAGTTTGGTCATTGCCAGTATGAGAGCGAACTATCTAAGTTTGACGGTGCGCAGATTTGTGACCTGTGCTTTGACCAGTTAGAGCATTTTAGCGAGAAGCAATTTTTTTATTTACTCATCCGCAACCGTTCGACTTGTGGCGTGCCTCCACGTGTGCGGGGGACCTGCAACCCTGACCCTGACAGTTGGCTAGTTACTGACAAAGATGGTGTGTGGGGGAAAGGCTTCCTGTCATGGTGGATCGACAGCGACGGCTATGCAATCCTTGAGCGTGCCGGTGTGTTGCGCTGGTTTGTGCGTTGGAATGATGAGGTAATTTGGGGAGAGAGTAAGGAAGAACTCAAAGAGCAATTCCCTGAACTGATGCCAAAGAGTGTTACATTCATCCCGGCAACGGTATACGATAACCTGATCCTGCTCATCACTGACCCTGGTTATCTCGCCAACCTGCAGGCGCAAGGCCCAATTGAACGTGCGCGTTTCCTTGGAGATCCCAAGCGGGGCGGCAATTGGAAGGCGCGGGCTGAAGCCGGTAAGGTATTCAATCGCCAGTGGTTCGATCTGGTCGCACATGCACCGGCTGGGGGTGTTGAGTGTAGAGGCTTTGACCTGGCGGCGACGATGAAAAGCCAGAAGAATGACGACCCAGACTTCAATACCGGCGTGAAGATACGTAAGGTGAAGGATACGTATATCGTCGTGGATGCGATCAAAGAGCGGATGCCAGCGGGAGAAGTTGAAGGCTGGATGTTTGCGGTTATCGCCCGTGATATGATGATGGCGCGCGCGTCAGCTACAAGGTATATGGTGCGCTGGGAGATCGAGCCTGGAAGCGCATCCATCCGCGAAAGTGAACGCCTCAAGCGAGAACTTATCAAGAAGTACCCTGGCCTGGATTGCGAAGGCATCCCCAGCGCAGGGGATAAAGTTGTAAGAGCCAACGCCTATTCAACCTCATCCAGCAAGGGAAAAGTAAAGTTACTCGCCGCGTCATGGAATGACGTATACCTTGCTGAGTTGCATGGTTTCCCTGACCTGTCACATGATGACCTGATTGACGGTAGCAGTGTGGCTTATAACGCGATTGAATCTATTCAGGAGTACGTAAGGCGAGACAGCGCGCCGAACCCCTGGACTACAATAAACTTCGGAGCCTAAACATGCCAATTCAACTAGCGGAAGCACAGACGTTAGCGGCCAACCTGCAAACCATTTACGGCGTGCGAAATGCGCTCTACGTCGAGCTTGAAAACATCATGAACTTGGAGAGCAGCGCTGTTCCCAAGGGTAGCCATGTCAAGAAGACGCTTGACCCCTCGCCGCGTAACAAGTTGCGTGGGGCAATCCAGTTGATGACCCCCACCTATCCAGGCTTTCACGTGGGACGGGACAAGAACAACCAGGACGCCAACACCAAGGCAGAACAGATCGAGCGTTTCGCCTCCACCCTGGCGCGCGCGAGCGACCGTGTTACGGGTAAACGGCTCCATGTCCAGGCGGCTACCAGCGCCCTGATGTATTCCGAGGTTGACATAGCGATCAACGTGACGCAATACCTTCGGGACGCAGCCAGAGGCGGGCAGGTGGCGCGGTTCGATCGGATTGCAAAGCAAGCGCCCATTCTGTTCGAGGTCATGCGTCCGGCGGACTGCTTCCCCCTATTCGACCTGGCGGGGTTATCCTCACACAGCAGCAGGCGTTCACTCACCATTGGCGACATTCACGGACGCTATGGGATTGATGCGGATACGGGCGGGAGGACTAAGGTCACGGATCGTGTCAACGTCTGGGATTATTGGGATTACGAGAATCATTTCTGCTGGGTGGAAGGCGCAAGCAAGCCGCTCAACAAAGAGACAAGCAACCCGCTGGGCTTTATTCCGATTGTCAGTCACGTGGTCGAGGGTGGGGATCTGTACTCGACCAACGACCCTAACAGCCGCCAGCCGATGCTGTACACCATCCACAAATCAGGCGTGTGGGCAGCCTCGAATATCAACCTGACCCTGCAAACCTCGCTTGCCTTTGCCCTGGGAGCAGCGCCGACGTTCGTCTATCAGGCCAACCAACCCGACAAGCCGGCGCCGCGAGTGGATTATTCTTCTGTCCCAACGGTTGTGACTATCGAAAAAGACGAGCAGTACCAGCCGTTAGCCAAGAACGCGATTGATAGCAGCCTGGTTCAGACCTGGCAGATGTTTGCGCAGCTTGCCGAACAAAGCACGATGTATTCACAGGCGTTAGGCCAACCGCTACAGGGTGGTCGCTCATTCAGTGAGAGCGCCTTGATGAGCCAGCAAGGACGCCTCCCCCTCGCACCCTACAAGGCGGCAACGGAATACAGCATAGCAATGGCGATGCTTTCCGCGTTCGACCTGCTGCGCAAGGGTGGGAGCGGGGCAAGCGTTTACGGTCCCAAGGGCGTTATCGAAATGGACCCCAAAGAAATACCGGAAGTCATCGACCTGGATTGCAATCTCAAGCTGGACCAGCCCACGGACGAGCGGCAGAATGCGGTAGTTGCGGTTCAACTCGTCGGGGCAGGACTGGCAAGCAAGGAATGGGCAATGGAAGAACTGTTGGAGATCGAACAGCCCAAAGAGATGGTCTACCGCATCTACGTGGAGCGCGAGGTAGAGCGCATCTTCCAACAGAACGCCCAACAGGAAGCACAACTACAGGCGCAGGCGATGAGCTTGCAAGCGCAGGGTCAACAGCCTGGGATGCCTGGACAGTTACCGCAAGGGCAGCCGGGCCTGCCTCCTGGTATGCCGCAAGAACAACCGCAAGGACAGCCCAACCCCGCCGATATAATGGCGCAGCTACAACAATCGCAAGGTGGCCTACCTATGGCGCAACCGCAAGAACCTGGCGGGCCGATGCCTGGCGGTAACGGGCAAGGAGGGTATTAGCATGAACGTTCTTGACTTTCAAGATGCAATGTTATCGGCAAAGCAGGAAGCGCAAAAGATGCAGGCGCGTTTCAATGATGAATTCAACTTCCCGCTGATGAAAAGTCAGATCGGGCAGATGTGGCAGAGTTTACCGGATGAGATCAAGGCAGGGCTTCCAGCCGAAACACGGAAGCAGATGGAGGATAAATATGGCCGTAAAGTTTAGTTCACCCACGATTGACCCTGTCACCTTGATGCCGACCAACCCTGCACCAGCCAAGCCACAGCCTACAAAGCCCGTGGTAACGTTCACGCCTTCGGTGAATAGTGTCAACGCCTACGATCAGACACCCCAGGCTGACCGAAACAATGTCAAGGTTATTCCCATCCAACCGCAGATCACCAGTTACAGTCAGTGGCGCGCGCGGATGTTTCCCGGCCTCCAGCCTGCCTATCTTCCACCTCAGAACCCGAACATCATCGACTACAACCGCCTGATGAGCGGGCCGCAGAGTACCGGACCGCAATACAACCCAGGGCAGCAGGTATTTGCCAATGCGGCTAACATTGCCGCGCAAACCATCCAGCCCTATACCTACATGCCGCCTACGCAGTACCGCACATCCGCGCAAACCCCAAGCGTAACCACCCCCGGCACGCCCTCGACCTGGCTCCCCCCACAGGTCAAGCTGGATGGACAGGGGCGCGTCATTCCCCAGAAGATCAACCAGGTCAACCCTCGTTATGAAACAGCGAGCAACTTGCGCGACTTCCCCGCGCCGTATTACTCCATGCCTTACGGCGCGATTGGAGGCGATCCAACCAAGCCCTATACACCCCCCGCCCCCGCCGGTGATGGCTACGGCTACGGTTGGGGCTGGGGTGGCGGCGGCGGTGGTGGCGGCGCACGCCCGCAATGGCTTATCAACCTGACCAATTGGAGAGGCTACGGAGGCTAATCCTTGAGCAACGCACCTGCCATCGAACCCTATAGCAAGGCATGGTATGACGACATGGCCCGCAAGAGTTGGGCTGTGCGTCCGACTGGATGGGGAGCGCAAACAAACGATACCCTACTCCGCACTTGGAGCCACTTACCCGCAGGCATGAGCCCTCAAAGCGGCGCGGCGATCAACTATCTCAACCGTCCCGACGTCAATACCCGGCAGTGGAATTACCCTGACCCTAACCTCGCCGAACACCTGAGTTATCTCCCCAAGGAGTATGTCCAGAAGGATAACCCCGTTGTTCCGATGGGTCAGTTCACCAGCCAATTGATATTTGGTGAAGACCCAACCCAGACCAGCCAGAGCATAGCGGCGCAAGGCGCACCCAAGGCCGGCCCGGATAACGTACTGTATCCAATTCCAGAGGATCAGGCGTTATCTGCCTACGGGCGGGATGCGCTTGCGGAGATGGCAAAACAGGGCGGGAATGTACTGGTTCCCGCCGACTACCTCGATTTCCAGGTGGCACGTGCGCAGCAGACGCAGGCCCAAACCTACCAACCGCCTAGCGATGTGAACGCACCGAAGGCTGATATGGTAGCGGGCGTGCCTGCCCCGGAATGGGATAAGTTGGAGTGGTGGCAAAAGGCGATCCAATCCCTCCCCGGTGGACAGATGACCGCGCAGTCGGGAATTCAGGGCGGCGTCTTGGGCGCTATCAGCGGCGCGGCAGAAGGCGCGGCGGCAGGGGCAAAGGGCGGTTTGATGGGTGCTGGTATAGGCGTGCTGTTCGCCTCGATCTTTGGCGAAGCCTTCAAGCAGAACCCGGATGGAACCTTTGTCAACCCGCAGGCTGCCGACCTGGCGCAAAAGGCCATGCCTATTCTGAGTGCGTCGGCAATGATCCCCGAGCAATCGATGGGCGTGCTGAACCAATTGTTCAACAGCATCCGCGATCCCGAGAAGTATGGTCCGGTGGGTGAGGTCATCCAACATATTGACGATGCCTACAAAGCAGGGGCGCTGACCTATGGCGTCGCCTTTTTGCCTAACGAGATCGACGCATGGGAAGCGAACAAGGTAGGGCCAACCCATAACGTAATTGCCCCGCCCGAAGAAGCCAGCCCAACAGCCTTTCTACTTGCCGATGCGCGGCGCAGGATTGACGCGGGGGAAAGCCTTGCGCAAATCGAGAGCGAGATACGGGCAAAGGTGGGTATCCGTTACGATGTGCAGCAGCTCGTAGGACAAAGCATCTTCGACCTGATGTATCTTGTTCCTGGCGGAGAAGTCGCGGCGCTCGGGAAGTTGGGTAAGGCTCTCAACTGGAAGCCGTTGGAAGAAGCCATGGCGATGAGCGCATCCGGGCATGAAGGGCTGATGAATACCGCCCGCCTTGTGCGTGAAATGCCGGTGGAAGAAGCGTCCAGGTTACACCCCATTTTGCGCATGGTCGCGGGCATTGACGAGGCTGGACTACCCAAAGAGTTTAGTCCGGTCAATAAGGCCAGTGTGTTAGACCGCGTGTTCGGCATGACACCGCAAAGCAGGGCAACCAGCGCCGCGTACAAGATGGCTAGCGGGGTGGATGAGCTATTCAAGATTCTGCCCAACGATGAGACAGCCCCCGGCGCAATCCGGCAGGCGCTTACGAGTCTGCGCGATACCAAACCAGGGGAAGCGCGGGCACAGATGGACGGCTCGCCTTACCCCAAGTTCATTGACAGCAGTGAGGGCGCGATCCTTTCCGTAGCGATGAAGGACGCCGCCTCCGAACCGCTCAAGGTGGTGGACGCCTACGATCAGACGGTGTTGCAGCGCAAGATCATACAGCGCATGGCGCAGGCATTGAGTACACCGGAAAAGCCCGTGACCATGAGCGATGTTATCCGCATGTTTGCCGAACCCAAGGGCGCGCCGGAACTGGACCGGGCTTATCGTGGCGTGATGCAGACCATCCGCGAGAACGTGGACGCGGGTATTTTACCCGGTGCAGAACTGGACTTCTTCGCCGAGGGTGGGAATAACCCACTGCGTGAAGCCGCCAAGTTGTTCTACGGCAAGGATGGCGCACCGTTCACGCCGGAACTTCTCAAGCTGCACGTGGGCGAGGCATTGGCGCAAAGCCTGGAAAAGTGGGCGGTAGACTGGTTCAACGTCAAACCGATGGGCTGGGTCGAGAAGGTATCCAATTTCGTCAAGTCGGCGCAAAGCATGGTGTTACTCAATACCCCCACCTTTGCGATGACCAACGGATTGACGAATGAGATGCACCTGCTGTATGACGGTTTGCTTGCGATCAACACGCAAGGACAACGGGCCGGCTGGTTCACGCGCATGGGCTTCCCTGATAGCATGTTCCGCAAGGGTGCAAGCGCGGCGGACCAGGGCGAAGTAGGCGGCGAGATTGAAGCTGCGAAACTGGTGCAGGAAGGCCGCAAGGGTTACAGTTTAGGTCAGGAGATACGCGACGCCAGACAGGGGAAGGATTGGTTATCGAAAACAAACCAGAACCTTTCTAAGTTCTCCCGCAAGGTAACAGCCTTCGCGCGGTTGTCGCAATGGATGGAGAAGAACGCTTCCGAAGTCGCTTATCACAACGCAATGAGGCCTTTTTGGGATGGACTATGGAAGGCAGGCGACGGCTTTGATAGCATCCGCGACAACCATCCGCAGCTCGCCTTATACCTGGACGGTATCAACCCTGACTTAGTGGGTAAGATCGAACAGTTGATAGCCAACGGACACAGCCGGACAGAGATTGAAGCCGCCTTGTTCAATGGTGTGGACAAGATCAGCGTGCGGGATGTGCTGGACAAGAACGATATTCAAATGCTCGACCACTTCCCCGGACTGGTGGAGCAGATTGACAAGGATCTCAAGACCGCAAAGACCCCCCAGGACGTTCACGCGCTGTATGGCAAGGCTAAGAAGAACATAGCCGACACCATCCGCAAGGATACGATACGCAAAGCCCGTGAAACAGTTGAGAAGGTGGTGACAAAAGCCAGCGTCGAGGGCGTCAAGGGCGTACAAGACCTCGTGGATCAGCTAGACGGGATGGCCTTCGATACCGCCAACGGACACTTTGACAGGACAGCCGCCGTTGCTGAGGACTTAGCAACCGGCAAGTACACCGAACAGGAGCGGGCAATCAAATGGGCCAACCTCAAAGCGCAGGAGAACAGCGTATACAATGCCTTCTTTGACCAGGAAGCGGCGCAATGGCTGGGCATCTACCAGGCATTAGGCGCGGATGACGCCGAGAGTGCGGCGATGCTCGCCTATCTGGGCAATGGAATTGATGTGGACAAGCCCGGTATTCATCGGGTATGGAAAGAATTCCATGACCAGGTGCGGGACGAGTTCGAGAACTGGAACGCATTACCCAAAGACATGCCCCAGGAAGCGCGTTCAGCCGAGTGGGACGCGCTCAACCGCCGAAACATCGACCGCTATGCTAAGGCGATCATCGAGGCCGACCGCGCACAGGGCATTATCGATGAGTTAGGCGCGAGATTGTACGAACGCACCACAGGCCGACCCAAAGGCGAGTACCAGGCCTGGCGGGATGCGGTTCGCGAAGTGCGCAGACGGGCAGGCGCCGCCCAAACCTTCTTCCGGGGCGGTAGTTTACCCCCTGAAATGAAGTCATGGCTTCCGGCGCAATCTATGGAGTTGATCCGGGGCTACACCCAGGGCCAACCGCTACACCTTATCAAGAGATTTGAGCGCGAACAGATCAACAAGTGGTATTACGACAACATCCAGCGTGGTTTCATCACCGAACAGGCCACGGCAAGCCACAACAACGCGCCTGGATGGGGAGCAGATACCAAACCGCCGACCAAAGTACCGCCTACGCGTCCACCGCAGGCGCCACAGGCAGGCGAAGCGCCAAAAGCACGGCCCGAACCTGTCACCGCGCCCGCAAAGCCCTCGATGACCATCGACGAAGCGGCGAATGTGACCAGTAACACCAACGGCGCAAGGTATGACGAGCTGGAGACAGCCGATCTGAGCCGCAGGTACAACGCGTTGAACAAAGTCAAGGCCAAGACTGAGGATCAGGTCATGCGAATGACCGCGATTGAGACGATCTTGCGCGAACGCAAGGGCGGCAGGCCCATTGCTAAGGGTGCGGGCAATTGGGAAACGCAGGCACAGCAGGCGGTGAGAGACATTGAGAGTAACCCGCCAGCGCAGACCGTACAACCGGAAACAATCCCGCCCGTTGCCACAGAACCGCCAGCCGGACAGGTAGAACGGCGCAGCCCGGCGAACTTGGAAGCCCGCCGCATCATTGGCGAAGAATTGCAGAAGCCAGAATACCAGGGCATGACGCATGAAGAAGCCGTAGCCCGCGTGATTGAACGGATGCGCAGCGCCGAGACAGACGTACTGACCGGACTCAAGACGCGCAACACGTTTATGATCGACATGGCTGGATTGAAGGGTACACCGGGCAAGGATTACTCATTCGCTCTGTTCGATATTCGGGGCATGAAGCAGACCAATGACGAGGTATCGCACCTTGCCGGGGATGCCTTGCTCAAAGTCGCCGCGCAACTGGTATCCGGCGAAGGCGAGAACCGCGCCTACCGATATGGGGGCGATGAATTTGCCGTGATCGTGAACGGCGACACGACGACCGCAGAAACGATGATGAACGCGGTCAAGAACAAGATGCAACAACTTGTGTTGGAGGTAGATGATGGATCAGGGAATAAACGCTACTTCACCGGATATGACTTCCATGTCGGAGCAGGGGCAACCTTTGCCGACGCAGACGCAGCCAACCAATCAGCCCACGCCGCAGCCACAGCCGGAATTGCAGGCGACGCCAGACTCCGCACCAAGTTCCGCGAGGTTACGCCTGGGGATACTACCCCCAACGTGGAAGCTGGTCCCGCGCCAGTTGCTAGTGGAAAAGGGGATACTCAAGCCGCGCTAGATGCTGCCACGCGCCGGGAAGTGCCAACCGTTGAGGAAGTGGTCAACATCGAGAACGTGGATGTAATCGTCCAGCACATGAACCACAACGACCTTGTGGCGGTGGACACCAAGACGGGTGCAGTACATACCCCCGCCGACATTCAGGAGGCCGCCTTTGAAGCGGGCATGAGCGAGATGCCCGGTACTGCCAACGTGGACGAGATCCATTCCCAGGCTGAGGCGATGGCCGATCACTTTGACAGCGAGGGCGCGAAACTCGAAGACGCCGACGAGTTTGA
>Ga0213919_1000104_pt1 | contig 44645 bp, 64 predicted proteins | sample McNCre317MG_FD_161056 | JGI IMG/M metagenome (GOLD analysis project Ga0213919, IMG submission 161056) | Freshwater microbial communities from McNutts Creek, Athens, Georgia, United States - 3-17 MG | ecosystem: Environmental > Aquatic > Freshwater > Creek | place: USA: Georgia | collected...
GGCCGGTTAAGGGTCTAAATACTTTGGTCGGCATTATTCAAATTCTACAATGGAAACAGACGCCCCAATATCGTGGACAACGTTAATTGCCGCGTCCGCCGCTTTTTCCCGGCTTGAAAATAACGCTTTGTGTTTTTTGGACGACGCCCAATAATACAAAATCAATCGTCCGGTCGCGTTATTTCTTAAACCGTACAATTTTGTGTATTCGCTTGTACGCATATTAAAACAACTTTTGGTATTCGCGTTCGGGCAAATTGGCCTTTACCCATTTCGGTTCATTGACCAACGCCCAACGCCCGAAATGCAACAACAACAGGGCGTCCGCGTTCCACAACGTCACATTGACGCCCGGGTACAATTGCGCGGCCGTTTCCCTGTACCGGCGTTTCCGGTCGGCCTTTTCTTCGTGTTGGCCACGAACCCGCAATTTCAATTTGGTTTGCCAACTCAATGGATGAACCAATACATACGGAATCCCGGCGGTTTCGATTAGGGCTTTCAAGTGTTCGAAATTGGCCATCATCTTTTGAACCCGGTACAACTTTCCCATCGCGGCCCGGTCGCCCTGTACAACCACGTCGTCCGGGCGGACCGACAATTTTTCCAAAAAGACAATCGGTTTGAAATTGTCTTTGTAATACGTGAAGAAATCCCGCAAATCGGTAATGTCTTTCGGCATCTTCAACGCCTTTGTATTGTGGCCGGGAACAAACACGGCGATTCCGCCGCCGCTTCCCGGGTCCACGCCAATAACACAATTGATTTTAATTTTCTGTTCCATCTTTTAATCAAATAATGTCGGGTTTATTTCCGGTTGTGATTTACCAATTAGGAAATCGCAAATGAAATTTCTTGCATAATCGGGGCTTATCATAGAACGTTCTTCCGAACAAACACCGGCTTTTCCGGACGGTTTCGCGTATTCAACCCGTTTGTGTTCTTTATCGTCTTGTTCCGTAAATCCGTTTTCCGGTTTACAATTGAAAAACCAATATCCGGTCGGTTTTTTATAATAATCCCCGCGTAAACGCCTGTTGTTGTCCCTTATATCCGGTTCTTTTATGAAAAATGTTGAAAGAAAAGACATTGTTAACGGGTTTTCAAATATCATCCTTATATTCCGCCGCAAACAAACGCCAATGAATTTCAATAATCGCGTAAAGTATTCGTCCCGCCTTTTTTCCCTATCTATAATTTTATCAATCTTTTCTGCATCGGAAAGTTTTTTATAATTTGTATATGAAAACCCAAACGCGGTTTGTGACATAAAACAGAAATAGACACAAGGATAAAAAGCAATAATTAAATCGTCGCTAGTAATTGAATCAAAGACACTTGCCCCCCCCCTCATACGCTTTTTCAATTTCGGCGAAAAGGTCCATAACGTGGTCGGTTTCGCCAAAATTGTTTTGTATATCATAATCTTTGGCTTGGATTCCAAGTTTGATAAATTCATTTTTGAACGTCCCGGATTGCTCAAAAAAGCAATGCACCATTCCATTTATTTCCATTGCTTAAACTTTCAAAAAACGAACGTCATAATGCGAAACACGGGTAATATGAATTTTTCGCCCGGATTCGTTTGTTGTCTTGATACCATAACCACGGAACGATTGCCAAATTTCGACAATTTCCCCGGCTTTTATAACATCGCCCGCGTTGTTTATCAAATCGCATAAAACAACCGCTTTTGCCCCAATTATCCGTTTTGGTTTTTTTAGAACCGGCAAACAAATTTCGTTTATTTTTGACCAATCCATTTCTATTATTCGAATTTGATGTAATCAGTAATGTTTATTCCCTGTTCGGCCATCCGGCGGAATGTCGCGGCCAATGCCTTGCGCCGGGCCAATACGAACGAACCGTGTTCCAATTCCGGGTCGTCGGTTCCCGATTCCTTTAACCGGCGGACGTCGGCGACATATCCGCGCCGGGCGTAATCGTTGATGGTCCGTTGCCATATTTCTTTTTGGTCGTCCAACGTAATTTCGATTTTGTCCGCAAGCCCCACGGCGGCCAATTCGTCGTAATATAACATTTCGGCAATTGGCGACATTTCGGGCAACCGGCCGTTTTCCTTGAACGATTCGAACGCGTTGATACATCCTTTCCGGGTTTCGTTCCGGTAATACCTATCTTTGGCCGGGTCCCGCTTGGGTTCCTCTTTCGGGACCGCTTCGTTTGCTTTCCTCAATACCCACGCCCGGCGGCCTTTGTACGCGTTCAAAATCTTGCATACGTATTCGGCATTGAATTGTTGGTAATGGTTCCGGTCGGGTTGGCCATCGCGCCCACGCGGCAAGAAATCGTCCAATTCGCCGGTCAACGACATTTCAAAGGCCATTTTGAAATCGCGCATTGTCAACCCATCGTAATACCGTTTCAGTATTTCGGCGACGCGGACGACCAAATAACCACGTTCGGATTCATCGGTTGCACGGTATCCCACATCCTTGGCAATCCATTTCAACGCCTTGGCCAACTCAATGGACAATTCGTTGGCGTCGTATTCGGCAATGGTTTTATCCGTGGATGCAAGAAACACGGAACGTTCGACCGGTCCCAACGCATCCATTACGGCGGGAATCTTGGCCATTTCACGGCGGACAACAACCGCCGATTTGGGCTTGTATATTGTTACGCCTGTTTCCATATTATCGTGCCATATCTTTCAAATATTCGATTGCATCCGGGGACAATGCGCCGCCGGGGTTCAACCGGTGCAATTTCTTGTTTTCCATATCGCGCCGCATAAAATTCCGGGCCGTCGCAATCCAATCTTTCATCTTTTTTCCACCTTGCGCGGACCAATCCTTTACGGCGTGGTAATAATACGCAATATCCACGTCGGCAAATTCCGGGGCCGTAAATTCGGCGGCAAACGCGTTGTATTCGGAGAACCGGGAATTTTCGAACAGACACGCGGCCGGTTCGGCGGTCCGGCGCGGCCGGGTAACTGTAACCGTTTCAAACGCGGGTTCGGTCGGGAACAAACCGCCGTCGGCGGCTTTATTTGGGTTATTATCGGGTTTTATATCTGTTACGTTATTTATAACGGATTTGCCCGATTGGTCGTTACCATTTGACGTTTCGGTAAAATGCTTTTGCCCTTTCTGTAAAAAGGAATCGCCGAAAGCGTACCACGTTGTACGGTCGTATGCCGACGTGTTAAAATTGCCTGTCACGATAACGCCTTTTTCTTCCAAAGATTTGAGAACACGCCGGATTTGCCGGGCCGTCCAAAACGGAAACAATTTCGTAAACGCTTCGATACTGTTGTACGTCCAAAAACGGCCATCGTGAAAATGTTTGCCGTTCGCTTCATTCTTCCGAATCCAAAATTGCAAATTGGCAATCATTATGGATTCGTCCACGCCATACAGGGCGGCAATATCTGTATCAAATTGGTATGTCATTTTCGGAATCTGTTATAAGAAAAATACATTGGTCCATTATTGTTTTTTAATCGCAACAATTCCATTTCACGACACGATGCCCAATATTGCAAATCATTATAAATTTCGGCCGCTTCAATCAATGCATCGCGTAATAAAGAACACCAAAGTTGATTTGAACATACCGAAAAATGAAACAAATCGTTTGTGTTAATCCCGCCATTTTGCAAAAAACAATGATGTAATCGTTGGTGCAAATCTTTCGGTAACAACAAAAGATTTTCAATGTTGTTATTGTCCCTGTTGAAATCTATATGGTGTATGTCATATTCCGGCGGAATTGTAATGCCATAAAGATTTTCGTATAGTCGCCTGTAATCCATAAAAATAAAAACGCCCGGGGCTTTCAAATGGTTGTGGCGGAAACCAAATTACTTGCACCCGGGCATTATCTTTCCCGTATAACGTTCCGCCACGAACGTTGTTGATGCAAATATACGGATTATCCCGGTAAAAGCAAATTTTTCGTGGAATTTTCGGGTTTCAGTAATTCCCGGATTTCGCCAATACGATTATCGTTGCATACCAATTCCAATACAGGATAACGGGAATTTTGGTTGGGCTTGTTTGATTTTTGGAAATGTACCGACAAATCGAAAACGGACGTTGTAACAGTTCCCCGCATTGCCTGTACTGAATCGAACGAATCCCGCAAATTTTTGACACTTGACGCCCGGCCCTTGGTATTCAAAACCCAAACGCCAACAACGCCACGAATCGCCGGAACAATAAACCGCAATGTCAATTCGACGTCCCAATTATCCGCGCCGCGTTTCGTGGGATTGTTCCGTATGATTTGGTCCCAAATATCCGGGTAATTTTCGACGGAATACGGCGCATATTTCTTGCCATCCCATATTTCGAAAATCCGGCCGTCGCCCCGGGCAACCAATGCGCCCTTATCGTCACGGTAAACGAACCGTTCGTTGCACGATATTTCGGCATTGTCCGACGGGAAAACAACTTGAATTGTGTTTGGCCGTTCCCCGAACGCCTTTGCGAAAAGTTCCGCATATTTCCCGGTTGGCCGGAACCAATCAATTGATTGCGGCAACCCGCGTTCGTTTTTCATCCCAATATGTAACCGGCCAATTTCGGGCAATCCCAAAATGTCGGTCGCCGGTTGTTCATTTCTGTATATTCTTCCGCCCATCTTACAATTCGATTTCGTCGTTTAACAAATTATCCTTGGCCATCTGTTCCGGCGTCGGTCCGGCGGGCTTGGCCGGTTCGGGTTCCTGTTCCCACGGTAATTTTTCGTCAATTTCCGTTTTAACGGGCTTTCCCGGTTCGGACGGGGAATTTATCGGTTCGGGTTCTTTCGTCGCTTTTACGGCCCTTTTACGGCCTTTCTTGGGCGGTTCCGGTTCATCCGTCGTTTCCGGGGCTTTTGCCGCCTGTTCCGGGGCGTCCTTTTCGGCCGCTTTCGTCTTGATAAGGTCGGCCAACGACAAATTCAAGATGTTGTCGGCAATCTTGCCGTTGTCAAGGTCCAAAACGCCGCGTACAATCGTCAACGTGTTATCCCGCTTTTCGTCCTCAATGGATGCAAGGGCCAACAGGTACGGCAATTTCCGCGCGTTCACGGAATCGGTTTGGTCTTTCAAATTGTACGTGGGTTTCGTCCGCCAATCCTTGGGCGAAAAGTTGAACACGCGTGCAACCGGGGTTTCCGGGTAATTGACGTTCCACATTTCCAGGTACAAATGCAATTGCAATTCGTGTTCTTCGTAAAACCCTTTCCGGCCGCTTTTGAAATCCACGATTGCGGTAAACTGTTTTCCGCTTTTCGGGTCGGTCATTAGGCACGGCAAATCAATGCAACCGGCGTAATGGTATTCGGGATGGACCAACCCGATTTCGATTGCCAAGGGCTTTACGTTGTAATCCCGGACGAATTGGGCGAACGCCAACACATCCTTGCGGATTTTCGGCAACCATTCGGCAAATACCTTTTCGGGCAAATTTTCCCGTTCAATATAGCCCAACAGGACCGCCGGGACGTTATCAAAGTCGTAACGCCGGTTGATTACCAACGTTTCAAATTGGATGTGCATAAACGTTCCGTATGCGGCGGCCAAATCCCGCTTTTCCGTCGCGCCATCCTTGCCGTTCGCAATCATCCATTCCAATAGGGCGGGCGGCGTCGGCATAACCTGTTTTAACAACGTCGTGACGGACGGGAAAAATTCGGGTTCCCCGGCTTCGTTGAATCGGTAATAATACCGGTGTCCGTCGGAATTGAGTTGGAACACACGGTACGCGGGTTCTTTCAATGCGTCGGCGTTGAAATATACGGCGCGGATTTCCTCAACGGTCATTCCGGGCGCGATTTCCTTTGCCTGTTCCTGTTCCGGTTCGGCCAATGCGGCCAACGCCGGGTCAATTGTCTTTTCTTCTTTCATTGTATCGCCTTTTTAATGTTACATTCCTTTGGTTTTACGGTAATCGTGCCAAAACATCGCGGCAATGATTGCCGCAATACCGGCCGCAATATAGTTGGCGGGACGCCACCAAATACCCCCAATGCAAAGGGCAAGCACAACGGACCAAACAACGGCCCAAAATAAATTGATTTTTCCCATAATCTTATTCATTTGAAAGTCCAAAAAGAAAATCGGCCGTGCATCCGGTCATTTCGCAAATGATTTTAACCCATTCTTCGCAAATGCGCGGGGTTTTCCCGGCGCAAAGACGGGTAAAATTAACCTGTTGTGCAACCAGCGTGGAATCGGGCCACAACCGGGCGGCAATGTCTTTTTTCAACACTTTGTTGCCCTGTTCCTTTGCGCGGGCAATCGCTTGTTCAATTCGCATCATATTCGTTTGGTGTTTTAATGATTTCGCCACATTCAACGCAACGATAAACGTAATTATCAATGACGTATGAATTGGGCGTGTTATAATCGCCATCTTTCAGTTCGTGGCCCTCTGTTTCGACAAATTCCAATTCTCCGCCGCAATTCGGGCAATCGCCATCGCCCACGATTATAAGGGCGCAAAACGCGTCGAACACGTCGGCGGGGATGGAACGGATTTCGTCGTTGTACAGGTATTCGGCCAAAACGGCGCAAATATAGGAAACGTATTGCGGGCCGGTCGCAATCAACACGGATTCGCCACAATTGTCGTTCGGGTCCCCAATCATTCCCGCGTAAACCAACGCGGCCAAAAGTTCGACCGCCACGGTTTCCGGGCGGTCCCCCTTGGCGGCCGCAACCCGGGTCAAATTTTTGTCAATCTTGAATCGCATAACAGTTCCGGGAATCCGCCGGGTCGGTTGGGTTGGTTCCTCAACCCGGGTACAAAGATAGGCATTATTTCCTAATTACCAAAAAAAAGTTGATAATTTTTGTAAATTTCTTTTTCGGCCATTAAGAAACCGTTTTTGGCCGACCGGGACCGGGCCGGACCGGCCAACACTTATTTTTCCCGGATTTTCGTTTTACGGGCCTTTCGGCCGCCGGACGGTCCGTTGGTCCATTTTGACGGGAAAACGCGCCAAATCGCCCGAAATGGGCCAATACGGGCCGGAACGGAAAACGGCCGACGTTTCGCAACGTTGGCCGTTCCTCAACCTATCAATATTAACCCAAAAACTTAACGTGACAAAGATACAAAAAACCGGGATGATTCCGGGGCCAATCGTTATTTGTAAATTTCGTTGTTGATGTGTTTATGGATTAGCGAATAAACCGCGATGATTGCCGATTTGTTTTCGTTGTATTCCTGTTGCGGGCAATCGGCCACGAAAATTTCGAATTGCTTGTATAGGGCTTGCAACTGTTCCAACGTCATTGTGTACCGTTGGCATCCCGTTTCGTCAATGATTCCGCGTTGGATTACGTCTTTGCGGTCCGGCCGCGTTCCCATCTTGTAATGAATGAACGCACGTTGGGCCAAATCCTTGGGCGTGTCGTCCGGGAACATCAACACGGAATACACGGACGCATATTTGGCGTTGGGCCTTTCCGATTTAATCGTAACGGTTGCTTTGACGCCCGGCCGGTACGCTTCGTTGATTTCAACGTTGACAACGTAATGTTCGATTCTGTACGTTTCCATTGCTTATTCGGATTTGTGAGATAAAACATTGACCATATAAAAGGCACGGCCGTTTCCGTTAAAACCGTTCCGGATTTCGAAGAAATAACCGGCGTTGGAAAATTCCCGGATAACGCGGAAAAGTTCGGTTTTCGTCTTGATTTCGCCCGGGATGTAAATATTGCGTTTGATTCCGTATTTCATATTGCTTTTGGATTATTGGGGCCGGTCGCCCGGCCCCGGGGTTTTACATATCAACCACAACGGTTTTCGTGGATTCGGCCAAACGGCGGCGGATTTCGCGGTAACAGACCGGGCCAACACTATACCATCCCATTGGTTCGATGTGTTCGGTTTCGGTTACGCGTTCGGGAATGGTCCCAACGGTCGTATCAACGAAATAACCGGGTGCAAGCCCTTGAACCTCTTTCATCGTCGCGGGATTCAGTTTGCGGCCGCAACAAATGCACGTCGTATCGAAATTCGCGCCACGGTCAATTGCGCGGTCGTAATTCTGTTCATAATTGTCGGTCCGAAACATCGGGATAACCTTTATTGCCTGTTTCATATCTTAATGGATTAAAGATGATATTTGCGAACAATTTTAACCGAACCATCGGTGTATTCGATTCGCTTGTTAAGATAGCAATAAATGACATTGTGACGATTAGAAACCAAAATATACTTGGAATATGCGTCGTTGTACTGAAATTCCCCGAAATAATTTGTGGTTCTGCGAACGTGGGTGTTTGCCTGTTTGGTTGACCAACCAACAACCCATTCGATTTTTGCAATTGTCTTTTCCATTGTCTGTTTCTTTACCGGGAACCGGCCCGGGCCGTGGTGTTCTATCTTGAACCCGGTACAAAGGTACAACAAATTTTTATATTACCAAACATTTTTTCTATATTTTTTCTATTTTTTGCAAAAAATTGTGGTTTTCGTGCAAGATTCCGGCCCGAACCGGGTATATTTGCATACGATAACCCATTAAATCGTTTGTTATGCCTGTTCAAAAAGTCCCCGGCGGTTATCGTTGGGGCCAATCCGGGAAAGTTTACCCGACGAAAGCCCAAGCGGAAGCCCAAGGCCGCGCCGCATACGCGGCCGGGTATCGTGAAAAGCCCACGCAAAGCAAAAAGAAATAGGGAACCGCCGGATTATCCCGGAAATTCCCTATCTTTGCCGTGTCTTTTTACCAACGTATCGCCCACACGGTATTTTGACCGCCGCGCCCGGGAAACCGGGTGCGGTTTTTTATCGCCGGTTGTGCGGATTCCGCGCCCGGATTTTGGCGGCCAATTCCGGCCGATTCTTGCACATATAATCGTACACGTACAATTCGCCGTAATAGCCGGTTTCCAATTGGTAATGTCGCATTGTTGCACAATCCATTTCGATACAAGAAACGTACAATTCATTCCGGACGTCACGATGTAACGCGCGTTCAAACGTCGGGTCAACATACAGGTCGCCAACCTTTACAAACGCGTGTTCGATGGGTAACAGGCCGTAACAATACGCGAAGCCCTCAACGTATTTTGTTTCGGGCACGTCCGGGTCGAAATGCCCGGCCATCCACGCCAAACGTTCGACCAATTCCGCCGCGTTCCTGTAACACATTTTTTGTTGTGTCTTATACCCGACAATCTTGAACAGGAATTGCAATTGTTCCGGCGTGAACGCGTCGCGCATCCGGACGCATTGGACCGGCCGGGCGTCGTTCGCCTGTTGTTCAAACCACGCCTTTTGTTCCGGGTTCCAATCCAACGACGCCTTGGCTCGTAATTCTTCGATGATTCGGTTTGTTTCCATATTCATTTCCTTTTTGGTCGTTTCAAAATCTTTCCCGGCAATGCGTATGGCGGCGTGGCCCAACCGCAAAACACGGTTTCGGATATTGGCCGCCCTTTTAATTTGCGGTCCGCATAACAACGGCCATCCCTGTACGAATGGCGGCCGCAATGTTCGCATTGTTCCGGGGTCATATTATCGCAAATTTGGGGTTGTCTTTGAACCGCCGCAAGATTCGGCCAACTGTATGCACATCCGTTCGTTTTCCGGGTCCTTGGGAACGACAATGTACGCAACGTTCCCGGAACAGTCGAATAAATGGTAAACAGGACGCAACGGGAACATCAATTCGTAATGGAAGATTTCGGGACCGCCGGGGCCGTCGAACTCGAACGCCAATACCTTATAATCCCGGACGCCCTCTTTTTCCATAATGGCCGCGTATTGGTCGCCCCGGGTCGCTTTACCTGTGTTCTTTGCCATATTCGTCTTTGTACCTTTGCAAAGCGTTTCGGGACGCCTTGGCGTTCGTTTCCGCATCAACAATGTATATTTCACGCGGGGCCGTGTTACCGTGACCATACCCACGAACCAAACATTGGAACCGCCCAACGTATAGCGACACGTCGGAAATACGCCACACCTCAACGATTAAATCCCCGTATCTGTATTTTTGTGTATTCCGTCCCATATTACCAATTGATTAAAACCCAAAGAATAACGAACAACGCGCCCAATACGGCCATTGGCCAACGTTCTTTAACGTCTTTCCAAATCTGTTTCATAATGATTGCTATTTATGGGCCGGTTTCCCGGCCCGAATCCTACCTAAACCAATGGCGAACGTCAACCGGCAAATACTTTAATTCTTTGCCATTGATTGCGCGTTTTGCATCCGCGATGGACCAATACGCGTGTTCCCGGTCGCCATCAACCACGAAAACAATTTGCATCGTGGATTCCGTGGTTTCAATCCGATGCCCTTTGTACGCCATTTCGGCGGTAACTGTACCAAATGAATACGCCATAATGTGAAAAGAAAATAACAGTTAATGACAATTAAGCGACATAAAATGTAATGCGAATCCCACGACGTAATTTGCAACAAACTTTGTCGTCCATCGTCGCAAACGCACGGTCCAAAAGACGGTTGGTTAATTCAATGTCGTTAACCATCTTGATAAGGCCGGAAACGCCAACAAGCGTATTAACCTTTTTGCCATCGAACAGGCCGGAAACCTTGATTTTGTAATTGCCGTTGATTTCGCGGGTGGTGTATTTTAACGTTGCCATAACTGTTGTTATTTTTGTTCGGGGAACCGGCCCCGGCCGTCGGGTTATTTCCTCAACCCGGGTACAAAGATAGGCATTATTTTTATATTTCCAAAAAAAAGTTGATAATTTTTCAAACTTTCGTGCAAAATAAGTTATTTTTTGCGTTTCTTCGATTTAAGACACTTTTACGGCCCGGACGATAACTTGTACCACCCAACACACGAAAGGCCCTAAAAACGCCTAAAAACGGCCAAATCCGGGACGGCACGAAAAAACCGGGCGGATTTCGCAACCGGCCCGGTAAAACAAAATCGGTTATGAGTAGTTTAAAAAACCAATGGCAAAGATAGAATTATTTTCGTTCAATTATAACGTATTCTAATCCAATTATTGAATTATGCGGCGATTTTGAAACACAATCCAATTGTCGGTCTTTTATCCTTTTCGTTTTCCACCAAAGGAACCGTTTGTAACGGACGGATTCAACCAACAACAGGGAATCCCGGTGTTCCATCTTTCCCGTAAATTCGTCTTTGGTCAATATCCCATCGAAATTATACCACGCATCGCCGCAATGGACCGCGACCGCCGGGACCTGTATTGAATCCCGGACCAACACGACCGTATCAACCGGCGTTGCCCGCAAATCAATGATGGTTTGGGATTGCGTCTTATTGACCGCCGCCAAATCCCGGTTGCTTTGCTTCAACTGTTTTATCAATTCCGCATCGTCGGCCCGGAACCGTTCGTATTCCTTTACGGTCAATTCAAGCGATTGCACCCGGGCGGCGTTCAAAGAATCCCGAACCCGGTACGTTTCCACGTCGGACAACAACGTTTCAGTGTTGTTCCGGTATTTGTCCCGTTCGGCGGTCAACCTGTTAATGGTCCGGTCCGCCCATATAACCGAAATGGCCGCCGCAATAACAACGACGGCCAAGACGGCAAATTTAACCCACGTTTTCATTATTGGGCGGGCGGGATGGAACCTTTGTCGGTCGAATTGTATGCCCAACCGCTTTCCGTATGGTCATACGAAACGGTTTCGACCGTGGACGCATCGGTGTACGTCAAACACAAACCGCCATTTTCGGCGTCTTTGTACGAAACGACGTACAGGTGTTGCGCGGTTCCGGTTTTCTTGGCGACCTTATCGCCGACGTTCAACGAATCCAATTGTTCGTCGGTTAAACCGGTAATGTCGGCAACCTCAATTGGAACGGCCGCGCTTGCAAGGCCCAATAGGATTTCGGCCAAAGCCCCGCCAAGGTCAATTTGGTTTCCTTGACCGGCGATTTTCGCGTTGATTAACGCAATAAGTTGTTGTTTGTCCATAATACTTTAACGTTAAAGGTTTATGCAAAGTTATTGTTTTTTCTTTGCCACACAAACCGCCATTGGAAATTCCGCCCGGACATCGAAACACGGACATTGTTTTATCCATTCGTTCCGTTCGATTTTCCCGTTGCCGTTCTTATCCGGGGACGCGTCCCGATGCCCGATAACCTCAACAATCGGGTATTCGTTGATAAGACGGTAAACCAAATCGGCCAATGCCTGTTTCTGTTCCGGCGTCCGCGTGTCGGCCGGTTTCCCGTTTTCGTCAAGGCCGCCAACGTACACGATTCCGATTGAATGTTTGTTGTACGATTTCCCGGACAATCCGGCCGTGTTACAATGCGCCCCGTCACGCGTCAATGGCCGCCCGTACTCAACCGTCCCGTCAAGGTCCACGACGTAATTGTAACCAATCATCGCAAACCCGCGTTCTTGGTGCATTTTGTCAATATCGGCGGCGCGTAAATCTTGACCGGCCCGGGATGCCGTGCAATGAATAACGATTGCATCAATTTGTTCCGGTTTCATCTGTTTTGTCTTTTGGTTCATCCGATGGTTGCCCATCCATATCGTGTATTTCAACGGTTGTTTCTCCGTGCGTTAATTTAACGCCCAAACCCTCCCGGATTGCTTCGCGCACCTCAAATAAAGTTGCAAAACCAAACAAATATCCGGCGGCCTTAAATATGGATTGGTCAATAACCCATTTTGGCGGCGTAACAAATGACGCGATAAACAACGCGATTGTCATTGATAAGCACACCCACAACGCGATGGTCGTAGATACACTCACCCGCTTTGTCATGGCCCGGAAGTCCCGGACGGATTGTCTTACCTGGTCCATAGGTCAAAATTGTTCTTCGTATCTTCTCCAAAAGTTCAATATCTCCACAAATACGACCGGCACATCTTCGATTTGTTCGTTATATGTGTTTGTTACAGTTGTAACAAATCCCTCCGTTTGGCTTTCGATATGGTGCCCGCCGGTTGTGAATAGTCTTAATTCTACGATACAACTTCCCCTGCGTAACATATCAAACATGAACTCCGCATTTCTTTTTGTGGGTACGGTAGAATCGTCCCGGGCGGCGAAAATTTTAACCGGGCATTTTGCCTTTGCTATTCGGCTGGACCAAAGGGCGACCTCGTTTTCAGTGGGTTCCAAAGTAGAAGCGGGAATATTCATGTTGGCAAACAATTCCGTTTTGGATGGCGGGTTTGTAATTAGCCTTGTAAATGGCGCATAAGGGATAAATCGTTCATAGTTATCTTGAAGGAATTGCCATTCCGCCGATGACATTGGACTCCCGGTTGTCCATGTTGGCGCCGTTCCCAAAAAGCCAAGTTTTTGAGCGACAAACGACCTCCTTGTGGCATTCATATACGTCCACCACCATATATAGTTACAGACCGGGGAAATGGCGCATGAGGCGATAATCGGAATAGTTGAGGACAACAAATCAAATGTTTCGCCACCCCCCATAGACTTTCCGGCAAGTAGTATTTCGGGATAGATGTTATAGTGTTCTATAATCCATCTATATGCCGCGGTGTATGATTCCATCGCCGCAGGGATGAATCCATGTTCGTTGGTATTATCATACGGATTCCCCTCAATATCGCAGACCGCATAGCCCTCCGATAACCAATATCTTGCATCAAAAGCAAATCCCGAAGATGTTAATGTATAATTAGCCCCGGCCCCGTGGCAATAAATAATTAGCCTTGTCGGTTTCCCTATGTTTGAATACTGTTTCGGGAATGCGATTACTCCATAATCAAAACGCAAGTTTTCTGTGTCTTGAACCTCTGTTGTCTGAGAGTCGCAACAATACGGATTGGTTGGATTAACAAGAACCGCCAAGTGCATATAATATCCATATCCATCACTTGATACAGTGCTACGGATATTCTTCACAAAGCATTGAGAATCCAAATCGCCAATAATATAAAAATCAAACTGTGGTATAGGCGAAAGACTCGTTGTCCCGGCTTTCGAACGGAATGTAAATTTAACATAACACGCGCCTTCCGGCAAATTACCTATTTCTTTTTCGGTGTCCGCAGTTAATTGTGTATAACTTGGGGAAGAAGAAACCGGGGGAACTCCCGACGCTATAAAATTACAATCCGCATCATAATAGCACGGCAAGACAAAAACACCGATAGATGATTTAATCTTATATTTGTCTAAACCTTTAATTTTTATAAAATTAGGCGTCCTCCAATATGTTCTGTCGGAGTAAACAACCGGACTTGTAATATGTTCAGTCATAATGCCGGAATTGGATAACCTACCAATCTCTAACCTCACATATTGCGTCCTCGTTCCTGTTGCGGGGACATAAAAGATGCCCCGCACAAGTCTATCCGGATTACTTGTATTAACGATTCGCCCATTTATCCGTATATACCCGTCATTTGAAAATGTGTGTTTCAACAAAGATGTCGGAGAAGAAGCGATTGGCCCCCCGGACAAGAATGTGCCATCCGAATTGCAATAATTGTAATAAGGAATATCTGTTCCCACGTATTGCATTTGCAGGACATCCCCAGCACTTACCGCTATGACATCCGTATATCCGAAATTTGAGTTTGTTATAAGAGTCCCAAGTTGATTGATGTATCCGTTGTTGACAAACTTATCATGGGTAACTACTTGCTTTATAGATAAGCCAAGTTCATCGTTATATGCGAAACTTAATGCGTTGATTAACTCGTTAAGGACCAACATCTGCACTTCCGTTGCCGCGCCCGTCACCTGCTTACTCCATGAGCCGTTATATACCAATGCCACCACCTCGCCATCGTTCACGACAAGGGAGCCGAAATTAGTATAAGTCCCGCCCACAGATGCAAGATAAAACACGTTTTGGTCCGGGGTTCCGGGATTTGTCGTTGGCGTTGCAATTCCCACATATTGGTATCCACCGCCCAACGAATTTATCATTGCCAACAATGATTGTTGCAATAACGCGCCGGTAATTTCATTGTTTCCGTTAGTTTTGATAACCTCTTGTATCGCCGCCTTTAATGTTGCATAATTTGCCATAATTCAACGTATTAGTCGTTACTATAATCGTTATTAAAATCGTCGTTAAAATCGCCGCGTTGGGCCTTTATATATCCCAAACCGATTTTCTTTGCAACGGTTGCCGTATCAAAAACCGCTTCAACAGTCGCAACGTCGCCGTTATCCTCCCACTCCGGGGAAATTAAGAACGTGTCCAAACTGTAACGTTGTCCGTGATATTCGATTTCGGCGAAATCAGCCATTCGAATAAAACGCATAACGTCCAACAGGTATTCGGACGCAAGAAAATTGAAACGGTATCGTTTTTCGGAAATCTGTTTTGTCGGGAAAAAGTAACCATCCCGGGTTTCGCCCTCTTCCTCAAACTGATATTCGGGTTTTGCTAAATCGCTTTGAAGATATAAAACGTTTTTGAACGTCGGGTTTTTATATACAATCGTTCCGGCGTCCATCGTGAAATCTTCAACGTCCCACCAAGTAATTTTCAAATATGGTTGAATGTCATTTACAACCGTGAAAATTTCCGAAACGCGTGTTATTGTTGTTGAACCATACCCGATTTGCAAACGAATATAATAACGGCCGTTCAGCAATGAATTGATAACCGGCAATTGTCCCGGGAAAACCCAAACATCGTAACCAAGGGACGTAAATTGCTTTTTGGTCGCGCCATTCCGAATATTTGTCGTTAAGTTGGCAACCGGGTTCGTGTCATTATTGGCGTCAAATAGATAAGCAACTTGAATTGTCGCATTTGCGATATGTTCCGTAATCACTTGAAACGGCAACAGAAATCCGGCCGGGCAAAACAACGGATATATGCGCCCATACATCCACCATTTCCGGGCGTTTTGGTATTGCGACGATTCATAAAACGGTAATACAGACAAATTGTTATTCGGTATCATAATGTAACGTTGCGTTTGCGTTCCTCGACGACAAATTTACGGACAATTTTTCAATCATACCGTTGCCCAAATTTGTTTTGACTAATTGCACCAAATTCGGGTCAGTCAACAAAGGAAATTTCAATGATTGTGTTTTTAACCTTTTAACGCCCTGTGCGGACATTTGTACGCTGTTAATGGCGTAAAGCCGGGCGGGCATATCATACGCGTAATAACTTTGTAAAATACAAAAAGCGACATACGCATTTTGCAAATAATGGTCATTCGTCCCAACAATATAATTCAAATACGGTAATTCGTATTTTTCGGGTTCGGAAAGAGAAACCACAGATTGCGGCTTATAATTATATGGCGAATTACCGAAATATATGAACATATAATTTGCGCCATTCGGTACAAGTAAATCGGCTTGTTGTGTTAATACGATTAAGGATGTTCCGGGAACATACGGCGGCGTTCCGCCGGACGTCGGTGTTGCGTTTGATGTAAACCAAGCGATACGCGCATCCGTTGCGTTTTCCGATGGGACAACACGAATTGTTCGACCCGGCGTTACGGGGATTATGATATGTTTATATGTTGTGTTCGTCCCATATAATCCGGTGGATTGGACAATATTATAATTTCTTTTTGTATATGAATCTAAATTATAAACCAATTCGGATTCTGCCGAAATATGTTCGGCCGACAACAAAACAAAACCATCCTTTGAAATTTCACTCGGATTCAATAAAACATAATCAATGTCTGATGTGAATTTGGACACCTCTATTTGTTCTATATTGTCCGGGTTAACATACTTTGAAATAATGTCAATAGGGAACCCCTCAAACAATTGCGTAACATCATCCATCCATCCGAATTGATACCGTGCCGCCATTTCCGGTTTGTCGAATTTGAATTGGTCACGAGCGAACGACCACGCCTTACCGTTGCGCGTTACCTTTTGCGCGGTCAAGTCTATACCAACAACCGGCGAACCGGAATAAGAACCGCCGTTGCGGAAATATTGGATATGTTCAACACGGAAACGGTTTTGGTCGTCCACGAACCAATAACAACGGAAACAATCGCGCAACATATCCAAAACGTTCTTTAACGTTATCGGGGCTTTTTGCGCGGGTTGGTCATATCCGGACGAAATAATGTTTGATTTCGGCGTAATCAACAATGTTTGCGTTATGCCAATAAGGTTTGTTCCATATAGAAATTGCGAATAATCAGTTGTCGCCGCGTGTGTTATCCCGGGCGCAATTTGGCCCAACAGAACCGATATAACGGACCAAATTGGATACGCATCTTTCAACGTAAATCCTTTTCTCCAATATGGTTCAATCAAAGGGTCCAACAATGAAAACGTAAACCAAATTGAAATACGGCCCCAAGCGGAACGCGCAACGGGGAACGCTTCGCCAATGCCTAAACTCGGGACGTCGGCCGGGTTATAATAATATTGGCCCGGTTGATAAATTCCCCATTTTGTTGGGGTTTCTACCAACAAAGACGAAAATAAAATACAATCCGGAAATTCATAACCGATTACATAATTATAATTTCGGTTATTTTCCACAATATCATTGTCCGGTATTCTATGCGCCATCTTAATTTGTCCACCAATTTCTGCGGTTTCAACATCTGTAACATATCGCGCATATACTGCCATGTCGTGAACATATAACGTTACACTACCCGTTGCGCCGGAACCCTCAACGGCGGCCAGCGTAACAGAGTATGGCACGTTCGGTTCAACCGCATACGATTTGTAACGGAACAATGTAACGCCGTCCGAAATTCTTGTAATTTCCCAAACATTAAACGGGTTTTCCGGGTCGGTTGTTTCGTCATATCGTGCGGAAAAAGAAAAACCACCCGCCGTAATTGTATAATATGCACCTGAACCCGGTGTACCCATTGCAAAATCCGGCAATGTTGGTGTTCCTGTTTGGGTAATTTCCAAAATCCTTTGACGTTTATTCAACGTAAAATAAAAGTCATTAACCAATTTTGTTTCGTTGCTTTCCGCTTCACATTCTTGTTCCCACCACATACCGGAGAGGAAACAACCGATAACGGATTGCCCGGGAACGTAAACTTGAATCATCGGCCGTTTGTCAGCCTTTACGGGTACGATTTCCGGGGCTAATTCGATAAGGTTATATTCCTTATCCATCCCGGCCAAAACGTCGTTGTATTGGTCCCAAACGGTCGGTTGTACAACAACTGTTTCCGCGTCGCCGTCAAATTCGCAATCGGTTTTCCAAAAGGTCCCACGCCAATACGACGTCCACGATTGACCGGCATTGTATGAAATGAAGATTTCCAACACAAATTGCGTTTCAAACGCTTGTGAAACGATAAACGTATAATCGTCGCTTTCAAACGTCAATTTTCCGGACAATTTGGCCCGGAAAAACTCTTGGTTGGATTCCTTTTCGAAATCCTTTTCCAAATCATCCTTATAAATCGGAAACGCCCGTTGCGTCGTGTTCCCGGCGGTCAATTCAAACTTGTATATCGGGTTCATTACGATTTGATTTTACGCGTTAAATTCTTGTACCGGATAATCGTATTTCCTTGGCCGTCCACATACCGGGTTTCGTCGCCCTGTTGGCGGATTGCGGCAACATCCTTTTCAAGCCCGGAAACGTCCGTTTTGCCGCCGCCAATAAGTTGTACGGCATAACCGGCCATCGCCGCATTCGCACGTTGGTAACGGTCCGCAAATGTGCCATCGTTAAACGAATTGATTACGTCCGGGATAACGTCACGATACCGGCGCGAATTGCGCTTGTTGATAACGGCGAAAAATTCGCCGCCCTCTGCACGTCGCCGGGTCCCGTCGCGCTTGGTTCCCAAATCAATGTCGTGGCCGCTTGCGTGGCTTCCGCCCTGTAACAATTCAACCGTACCATCGCCGTACTGTTCCGTTTGTTTGGAAACCTGTACGGCCCGAACCTTGGCAATCGCAAACGACGCCCACATTGTTGCCAATGCCGCAATTGCCAAACCGGGACCGACAACAGGAATACCGGACAACGACGACCAAATGTTGGCCGACGCGGTTATTAAACTTGACGCTTGCGTAATTGAATCGGCGGCCAATTGGGCCTTTTGGGCCTTTTCCCGTTCTTTGTTGGCCTTTTCTTGGTTTTTCTTGGCCAATTCCAATTCCTTTTGCGCCGTTTCGACCTCGTTGGCGTAACCGGCGTTCCGGGCTTCAATTTCGGCATCCAACGTGCGTTGTGCGGCATCCACTTGGGCGTTGGCCGCATTAACGGCCGCTTCCGCCGCCGCATTCCAAGAATCAACCAATGAACCGATGGAATCTTTAATGGAATCAATCGCCGTGTTCAATGCGCTTTGTTGGTCGGAATCCAACCAGATACCCAACAATTCGTAAAGATTGTTATAACCTAATTTCTTGGTTTCCTTTTCAATCCCGGCAATGGTCGCTTTAATGGCGGCGATTTCGTCGGCCGTCATTTTCTTTGTGGCCGTTTCATTCAACTTTAATATCGCTTCCAACCGGGCCTTTTCCTGTTGCAACTTGAACAACGTTTTTTGCCGTTCGTTCCGGTCCAACAAATCAAATTCCGCTTGGGCCAAATCTTGGGCGGCGGCCAAATCCCGTTGCGCCAACTTATTGTTGAAATCGGCGGATTCTCTCAACCGCAACGCGTCGTATTTGGCGTTAATGGCCGTTTCCGCTTGGCGTACCTTTGCATCCTTTTGGCGGTTTTGCTCAATTTCGATTTCCCGTTGTTTTTCGATGTTGGCCAAGCGCAATTCCAACATTCGTTCGGTTCCATCTTCCGTTATGGCGATTTCCAATTGGATTGCTTGTTGTTCGGCCTGTAACCGTTGGACGTTCAATTTGGAAATTTCCGTGTTAAACGCCTTGACCGCATCCAAGCGTTGTTTGTCATATTTGGCGTTAATTGCGGCTTCGTCTTGACGTTCGGACGCGGTTTTTTGCCTGTTCTGTTCCAATTCCAATTGCCGTTGCGCTTCGATTTTGTCTTGGCGCAATTGCAACATCTTTTCCGTTCCGGCTTCCGTTATGGATATTTCCAAATCAATGGATTCGATAACCGCCCGACGGTCGGCAATGCGTTGTTTCTTTGCGGCTTCTGCCGCCTTTTTCTGTTCTTTTGTTAGTTCCTTTTGCCGTTTTACTTCCGCATCGGCCGCACGTTGTTGTTGGCGTTGCCGTTCTTCCGCATCATTTTTCAACTGTTCATTCAACAAAGATTGCGCACGTAACGCACCCGACAGTTGCCCCTCGGCTTCCTCAACGGCCCGTGCCCTTTTTGCAACAGTAATGGCAAGGAATGACGGCGTATTTGCTAATTTCTGTTCGGCTTCTGCCAATTTTTGTTCCAAATCCTTAACAACGTTTGCCGATTCTTCCTTGGCGGCTTCTGCGGATTTTTTCGCCAATGCTTGGAATTGTTTTGTGTATGTGTCGGCCCATTGTTGCGTTGCCGTTTCTGTCGGAAATAGCAACGCTTGTACGGTTCCAATTAACGCGGTCAAATCATCAATGGTTTCTTTAATTGTACCATTGGAATTTTCGAACGCAAGGGTTAACCCCTCCCACGCGGATTTCAATAATTTGGTGGACCCCTCAACGGTATTTAAGCGTTGTTCCGAAATTCGTTCCAATTCTCCGCTGACATCTTCCAAAGACACCCGCAATTCCCGGGCCGAATCCGCGCCGGACAATAAGGCCGAAAACGCCGCGACGCTTCGCTTGTCTGTCAATTCCAACGCCGCGTTCAAATCTGTTCCGGCATTGCGCAATTTTATCAGCCCATCAATAATTTCGTCAAATGTCTTGACCGGTCCGCCCATTTCCTTTGCCAATTTCCCGTTGGCATCGGCCAATTTCAAAATTATATTTCGGGTTGCGGTCGCCGCGCTTGAAGCATCGAAACCGGCGTTGGCCAATGCACCCAATAACGCGGTCGTATCTTTGACGGTCAAACCGAACGCGTTTGCAACAGGGAAAACCGTACCGATTGAATTTTGGATGCGGTCAAAAGACAATGCGGAATTATTTGTGGCAACCGCCAACGTCGCCAACGTTTCTTCCGTGTCCGCGCTTGTAAGATTAAACGCCCGTAAGGTCGCACCCGCCGCCGCCGCCGCGTCGGAAAGATTTGCACCAACCGCCGTTGCAAATTGCAATATCGGTTTTTGCATCGCAATAATTGACCCTTGGCCAAAACCAAGTTTTGCCAATTCGGTTTGCAATTCCACAACTTGGCGGGCCGTGTATTCGGTCGTGCGTCCCAAAGACAACGCCGAATCCGTTAACGCTTTCATCCCGTCCACGGTCGTTCCTAATATTGTGGACAAATTGGCGTTGGCCTGTTCAAATTCTCGCATCGTCTTTGCGGCACCCGTCAAATAACGAACAAACGTTAAAACAATGCCAATTGTTCCCGTTAACACGGTTGTGAATCCTTGCAATGCCTTTGCGCCCAACGGCAACCCGGACGTTCCTATATTGTGCAATTGGGTGCGCATATTGGTAAACCCTGTTACAACTTGGCCAATCGGCCCGGGCAAACCCTTTAATGCGTTTTGATAATGGCCAACTTCCAACGTGTATTTTCCGGTCGCCTGTTGTAACCGGCTCATTTCCTCATAAATCAACCGCGTTTCGGTTTCCAATTCCTTGCCAACCCCGGCCGTGCGCCTTTCTTCCGCCGTCATTTCGTTAAGACGAATTTTGTTCAAACGGTATTGGGCCGAAAGTCTTTTATATGAACCCTCTTTTGAATTTTCGATTTCTACCAACAGTTTATCCACGCGTTGTTGTTCCTTGACGGCCGAAATAACCTGTTGCCGACGCCTGTACGTTTCACTTTCCGCGTCGTTGCTTTTCTTGTACGCGGCGGTCAATTTATCGGATTCGGTCGTTAACAACGCGATTTGTTGGCGTTGTTCTTCCGTGGCCCCGGACAAATTGCCCATCGTCTTGGCGGCTTCCGTGGCCGCGCCCTTGATTTTTTCTTGGGCGGCTTCGTATTTTGCAATCAACGCATCCAATTCCGCAATCAAATTCGTAATCGAATTGTCCGGCGTAATCAAATCGCGGTAATAAATCGGGTTCGGGTTGTCCATAATAGTTATTTTTTCAAAAAGTCCCGAATTTCGGCGTTTCTCTTTCGGGACGATAAATTACTTATCTTTTCTGTTATCGTGTCTTATTTGCCCGTTTTTGGGCCTTTTCGGCCTGTTTCGCCCGTTCCTTGACAAAATCGAACGCGTTGTAAAATTCCAAAACGGAATATTCCTTTGGTTTGACGTGCAATTGTTCGGACAATACCAAACAAAGGTTTTCAAATTGGCGGTCAAACTGTATTTCCACGCCATCCGAACCGGCAAACGATTTCGGGTTGGAATACGTTATTAACGCCGTCGTCAACTTTTCGATTTCCGTGGTTGCATCCGGGTTTTTCACGCCCGCAATGATGTTCGCCAAAACCGCCATCGTCCGTTTCTTCAAAAGGTCGTAATACTCTTTAATTTCGGAATCGGCGAACAGGCCCGGGAAATACAACCTTAATTCCCCGTCAATTTTTTTTTTGACCGCTTCCAATTGGGCGGTCAACTCTTTTTCGGGGACGTCTTGCAAGGTTTCCAACAATTCAGTCAAGGCCACGTCGGAAAGGTCGTTGCAATCCCGGCCGTCAATCTTCGTTACCAACGCGGCAAACGCCCGGTGTTTTGGGTTGATTTCCGATTGGATAAGAAACACGGTTTGGCGCAAATTTTCCAATTCCTGTTGCGCCTTTTCGGTCTTTCCGTCCATAAGGAACCGGCGCGTTTTCTCAATGCGTTGGTCGAACGCCACAATATCGGCCCCAATCCCCGCATCAATCAACAACAACTTTTGGTATTTGTGAAACCGCACAATCGGCAATTCTTCGATTGTGTCGTACATTTCGACCGTGTGTTTTCCAATCTTGACCGTTACCATAATTCCCGGGCGATTACTGTTGAACAAACCGGCACGGCCAACAACCACCATTGGCCCGTTGCCACGCACAAAGTTAGTGAAATAACGACGGAAACCCACCACGAACAACAGAATTTACAATTGAACAGTTGTCCGAAAAATTCGTTGGGCGCGTGGATTTGCAACCATTCCATCCAATGCCATTTGACGGCAAGCCCCAACAGGAACGCGGCCGCCAAAGCAACGACCGCGACCCAACACACAAATTCAATTATCATATTTCCAAATATAATTTCCGGCGGTTTTTCTCTTGCCACGACAACACGCGCCAATATCGCCTTTGTTTATTCCGGTTTCCCGGCTTGCTTCGTGTACGCCATTATAACATTTGACTAAATCGCCATTTCGCGTATAACACAAAACACGTTTTGACAAAGGATTATTCCGGCCAAAACGTCCGCGCATCGAATTACCGTGCGCCAATCCTTTTGTCGTTATTGGATTCCTGTTGTTTTCGGAATATGTTACCCAACGCAAGTTTTCAACGGCGCAATTTTCGCGGTTACAATCCAAATGGTCCACGCACGGTTTATTTTCCGGATTCGGGATAAATGCCGTTGCAATTAGACGGTGCAACAAATAAAATTTGTGTCCGCCCTTTCCATCAAACAAAGAAACAATTGGATAACCTTTGTTGGTTTTCCACGGTTTCAAGAATTTACCGGAAATCTTACTAAAAATTCGACCGTCCGAAAATACGGTGTAATTGGGATTGATTGCCAAAACTTTTTCCATAATCATTCAAAACAAAGTTCATCAAATTCCAATATCCCATCAAATCGCATACCATAATACGGGTGCATCAAAAATTGATTGTCAATTTCCGAAAGCGTATAACCACGGTAAATATTTTCGGCCCGTTCGTATATCCTGTTCAAGATGATACGCCCGCCGGTCAAATGCCAACCGGCCCGGCCGTTCAACACGCGCAAGATTTGGGCTTTGATGTATTCGGTATTCCTGTTGGCCGGTTCGTCGTAAACCCGCGTCAAGTCGAACCAAACAATAAGGCCGAACGGGGCTTTGATTTGCCGCGCCCACGGTCCGGCGTCAATGGTTTGCGGGTCCTCAATTTCGAAAAATGCGAAATTGCCAATCTTGGAATCCGGGGACGTTTCGATGTAATCGTTTTCGCCGTGTCCGTTCCATCCGCCACAATACACGTTGGGCGTAATTATCTTTTTGCCGTTCATCATCTTTGTAAGACGTTGGGACCGGCCAAAGGCCACGTCCAACCACGACAAATTGTTAACCAATCCGGTTTGTATTTCCCCAATTACCCGGTCCAACATAACCGGGTTTTTGATTACGGGTGCATTGTTAGACATAAAGACGTTGTTTTAATTGTTGCATCAATTCGGCGTATGCGCCGCGTTGGACAAATACGACCATCCAATTTTCCATCATCAAACCGAATGTCGTAATTCCGTATTTCGCCATAATACCGGCCGAATACGGCGTTGTCGGGACGATTCCCACGGTATCGGCGGCAAACTGTACGCCCAATTCGTCGTGGAACCGGCCGTTGATGTACAGGTTTGGCGCATCCGGGTTCCTGTTTGCTTTGTATGGGTAATTGATACCGTCTTTTTTCCAAGCCGCGTACCGGCCCGCCGATTCGACCGAATGAAAAAACCCGGATGGTTTCAAATCTTCCGAATAATACGGCCGTATATCTTGGCCGTTGGCCGCCAACCCTTGGAACAATTGCATTTTTTGCAAATCCAAAATGTCGTCGGGATGTTGGACAATGACGTTACGGACCAATTCGCCGGTTTCCATACCGTCGTTTACCGATTGAACGCGGGTGAGCAAGTCGTTTAATATTCCCATATCCCTGTTTTGGCCATTTTCGGGCGTTTTCCGGGCCTTTCGTCAAAAAGACGGGTAATTTATCATCTTTCCGGCGAAAGCCCGTTATACGCCATTTCTTGGAAAATTAACTATACCGTGCGATATTTCACGCCGTGGTTGTTGCATTGCAAACAAATGCGGTCCAATCCCCGCGTGTCAAGTTCCAAAGCCCGGTACGCCTGTTTCAGTTCGTACCCAAGCCCGGACGCCCGGCCCGTGGGTGCGCCGTCAAGTTCATACAACAGTTCGTCGCGCGTGACGTTTACTTGGTTGCGGTTAACCCGAACATCCGGATTCATTGCGATTGTGCGCAACACGTTTGCCGCGACCTGTTTTTGGATTACCGTTGCGAATATGGCCCGTTGGGAAATGATGAAATCGGAAATGTCGCAACCCACGGATATTTCGACGTTCATTCCGTAATTCATCGTGTTCGTGTAACCGATTTGTCCAATATCGAACATTTCCGGGTATTCTTCGAAATCCAACGGTGCGTGAATCCCGAACGGGGAAACCTGTAAATACTTGGTCATTTGCCGCCAAGATTCAATCGAACCGCCAAGGCACGTTTGGCACGGTTCAACGGACCAATCCTTGGAAACGTTCAACGCCCTCATACCGGCGGGCAATTCGTTTTGGTTGTAGCAAAGGAACCACGCGCCGCCCGCATCGTTGCCGTTACCATCGCCGCCGGGAATATACGGTAAATATATGGGTTCGGTCGGGTTAAACCATTGGAACCCGCCGTGGGTGTTGGTAAAGGCCAAGTCAATAACACGCATCGGCGCAATTTGGGACGAATGGAACAGGTACAACCGAACCGTTCCGGTCGCGCCGACCATTTGCAACCCGATTCGTTCGATTTTGGTTGTTACGCCCATCGCCCGAACCGGCACGATTTCGAAACCGACAATCTTTCCGGTCGGGTCTATTGTCGCGGCCAACCGGGCGGCCCCGTCGAAGAATGTACGACGTTCCAACAAATTCTTGGTTTCCTGTTGCAATTGCTTTTCTTGGATGAAATTTTGGACGGCCGTATTGATTCCGTTAATAGTCAAGTTCCGCACAAAGTCCGAAACCATATCATATTTTACCCACGCGCCCGCCAATTCCGAACCAAAGTCGTTGTTAAAGTCTTGGTTGAAATCGGTTGCGGCCGGGACGATTCCGGTATTGTCATAATTGGCAATCCAAACAATCCCGTCGTGGCGTACCTTAAACCCGCGTTTGTACGTCATTAGTTGATTCCACGCGGGATAACTGTACAAATAATCGTCCGGCATAATCGCCCGGACGTTCGCCAACGTGCAAAGCGGGTGCGCACCTTGGAACGTCAAGCCGCTTTCCGATTGGGTTAACGCATCGTCAATTTGATTTTCCGGGTTGTAATCCTGTTGCCAACCAACGACGGGCAACAATGCGTTTTGAATGTCTTGCAATCGTATCATAAAAGTTCGATTTTCTTTACAGGTTTTCCGGACGTGTCAAAATCCTTTACAAATGGAAAACGGGGACGGGGTTTGTTATGCCCGTCCCCGCGAAATAATGGTTTAGGATGTGCCGTTACGAAATGGCCTTGGTGTTAACCGGGTTATCTTCGCCGTTCACGACCTCAACGGGCGTTGCGAACGGATTGGCGTTGCCCGGGCTTGCGACCTCAACTTTGATAATCGGGTTGGCGACGGTTTCGGGCGCGGAATTGTACGCAACCAAAAACGCGATGTCAACGGAAAAACCAAAGTATTCTTTGACGTTGCAAACCATATCGGCGGACGCGGCCCCGGCAATTTGGGATTGGTCGCCGACGGCGGTGTAATAGTGGGAACCAACGGGCAAATCAATGTACGGCAAGCGCACAACGTCCCATTCGTGGAAATTGGCGCGGGTGCGGCTCAACGCTTCGCGGTCCACGCGGGTAAGGACGCCCACGTTACCATCGGCCACAATGTAACCGGTTGCGAACACGCCGGAACCGTTCACAATGTTGTTGGTATAGTGGAATACCTTGTTGTCGTATTCCAACCGCTTGTTGACGTCGTTATAAATGTCGTGTTCGGCCATCTTGCGCACAAGAGAATCGAACCCGGCCCCGCCAATGACGTGCAACATTTCCGGATATGCGTTGGCCCGCATCATCGCGTTCATATCGGCCAAAAATTCCATACGGGCGTTCCAAGGAATTTGGACGGAATTGGACGTGACGGTGTAATACAACGCATCCTTGAACACTTGGGTTTTGTTCGCTTCAAGGGCGGCAATTGCTTGGACGTCCATTGCGGTTGCAAGGGCGCGGCAAACCTTTTCCATCTTGCGGGCAAAGTCGTGTTCGTAGGAAATTTCGTTGTTCCTGTACAGTTGGGGAACCATCGTGAAGCCGACGGCCAACGTTACCCAATTCACGGTGTACAACGCGGACGTGTTTTCGTCGTCGGCAATGACGCACGAACGGACGTTGGAAACAGTCACGTCGCCATCGTAATTGATAACGGGAATTTGCACGGTGTTGCCGATGGATTCAAAGGCACGGTCGCGCAAGTTGGGGTTGATAATGGAATTTGCGGCGTTGGTTTGCTCAATGAAGAAATCCAATGCGCCGTATTCCAACGGGCGGGCCATATTCCGGTCAAATTCGGGGTTTTCGACACGCCAATTTTGCAAACGGGTTGCTACAAGTGACATAATTGTTTTGTGTTAAATTGTTAATGTTTGCCGGATTGACCCTTTACCCGGTTGTTACTGTTCTTATTGGATGGGTAACGCCTTGATTGCGTCGCGGTTGTCTTTCCACGCTTGCGCCATCGCATCCGTAAATTCTTTGGAACCGTTGATTTTCCCTTGCGCCATCAATTGTTTTGCAATGATTTCGTGGGCTTCGTTTTGGGTACGCGCCCCGGAAATATCAACCGTTCCGCCGTTGCCGCCTTGGCCGCCGGTATGGCCGCCCGTGGAACCGGCCCCGGTCTGTTTGCGCCCGGTTTCCAACACGCCCATCGCGGAAAGTTCCTTGGCCACAAGTTCGGCGGCCGTGAATGGACGCAAATTGTTTTCCGGGTTGCGCTTGACCGCGCCGTTTTCCATAAATGCCAAAGTCTTGCCGCCGTTCCCGTCATCAATGTATTCCGGGTTCATCGCCTTAACCTTGGCAATCGCCTGTTCCGTCAAAACGGACGTCACGGACGCGGGCAAATCGGCCTTAAATTTCAATCCGGCGGTCGCCTTGGCAAATTCGCCGTCAATCTTCATTCCGAACAACGCTTTTTCGTGTTCCGATTGTGCGTTGTCGTACTTGTTTTTAAGGTCGGTAAATTCCTTGGTTACGTTGGCCAAATCCGCCTTGGCTTGGTCCAATTGGCGTTTGGTTTCCGCATCCCCGCCGCCCTTTGCAATTACGGATTCCAAACGGGTTTTCTCTTTTTCCAATTCGGAAACCTTGGTTTGCAATTCGGCGGCGTTACCCGCTTGGCCTTTGATTTCGCCAATAACACGTTTGGCGTAATCGTAGGTCTTTTCGGCCCCATTCTTGGCGATTCCGGACGCCGCCAAAATGTCAGCATCCAATCCGCCGTAAATTTCGCCGGTCTTTTGACCGATAACCGCCGTTTCGTCGTTCTTCGACATTTCGACGATTGCCGATTTCTGTTCGTCCGTCAATCCGGCGGTCGCGCCGTTGGCGTTCAATAATTCGGTTGTTAGTGCCATAATTCTTTCCCTTTGAATTTTTGGTAATGTCTTGTTACGGTATCGCCCAACCGGCCGTTACGCTTCGATGGTTTCGGTTGCGGTCACGCTTTGAAGCGATGCGCCGCCAAAAACGAACGTGTACGTGCGGGTCGTGCTTACATCCGCATACGACGCGGAAATACACTTGGAAACCCCGGCGGCGGAACGTTGCACGACGTCAAGGATGGTTCCGGCCTTGAACGCTTCGACCAACTTGGCCTTTTGGTCTGCCGTAAAGGTCCCCAACGCGGAAACCTCAATAAACAAATTGTCCTGTTGTGCGATTTGTGCCATAACGGTAAAATGTTAAAATGTTATTCTTTGGTTTCTTTGGCGGGACGTCCCGGTTTCTTGGCCGGTTCCTGTTGGGCGTCAGCGTCGGCATTTTCCTTGGCCGCAAGGGCCTTGGCAACGGCGGCGGCAACGGCCGCATCAAAACGTTCTTGTTCGGCCTTGGCCTTTGCTTCCGCATCCGCTTTCGCTTTGGCGGCCGCCTTGGCCTGTTGTTCCTTAATCCACACGTTCGGGTCGTGCAAAATGGTTACGGTGTAACCCTGTTTGCGCAAGGAATCCGCAACGTGGGCTTCAAAAATCTTTTTGCCAAACTTTTGCACACGGGGTTTCGAAAGTCTGTTGCCGGTTTTGGAATCGAATTGCCGAACCTCAATTACGGCGTGGTAGTCCTTTTCTTCGCCCTTTGGAACAATGTAGTTGTCCGGGGTCAATTTCTCAATCGGGGTGTCGCGCCCGTCTTTTGTAATCATCGCTTTACACGGTTTTTTATTGGTTAAACTTGGTCGGCCGGTTTCTGTTCGTCGGCATATCGCCGTAATTCGGCCGTTATCTTTTCAATCTTGCGTTGGTACGGTATTTCCGAACCGAAATCCAAAATGTTGGTGTTTTCACGTTCGAACCGGCGTACAAAATTAGGAAAGTTCAATTTAATACGCAAATCCGTTTCGGAAACCAACCTTTTGTCGAACAGTTCGGAAACCTCAACGCGTGACAAATGGCGGAACGGTTCAAGTTCGGCCAATATCAACATACGGCGTAATTGCGTCGGGTCGTTACGGTATTCGGTTTCCAAGATTTGGTTTTGCATCATATCCAATTCGGATTCCGACGCGCCCGCATCCTTGGCGGCCTTATACCGTTTACGCAATTCATCCGGGGAATACAAGTAAAATTCCGTTCCGTAATTGATTTTCGCCGAAATGAAATACCGTCCATAACGCAACCGGCAAACGGTTTCGTCAACCCATTGTTGGGCGGCTTCGAAACCCTTTTTTACCCGGTTCAAAACGGTTGTAACGTTTTCGAAATTCGCTTGTACCTGTTGTTCGTTGAACGCATCGCGGTTCGTAATGATTTCTTCTTGACCAACGACGGCCGTAATGATTTCTTCGCGCAACCGCTTTTGTTCCTCAACGTTGTAATCAAGGGCGTTTCGGTCCACGTTCAAGATTTGCACGGGGTTACGCAAATCGGGTTGGTTTTCGTCCGGGTTCGGTACGGGGATTTCCACGAACGAACCGGCCCCGATTATACGTTTGTTTCCGCATTTCGGGCAACGCAACAGTAATCCGGCCATATCTAACCGGTAACGGCCTTGTTTGTCGCGCAAAAACCCGCCGTCGCAATAATCCCCGTTTTCCGCGTTCGTGAAATCGCAACTTTGTTCGTACCCGGACAAAATGGGATATGCGCCCATAAGGTCCAATTGGCGTTTGGAAATGTGGAAAAATTCGAACCAATCCAAACTTTCCAATTCGGCGGACAACGGGGACGCCTTTACGTCCGGTTCATCCAACGAAATGGGTTCATTCCAAAAGAACCGGGCCGGGCAATAACCCAAATCGTGGGTCGCTTCAACTTTCGGCATACCGACCAATTGTCCCGTGTGCTTCCGGTCGTCCCAAACGCGGTACGTTTCATCGTCCAACACAACGATTTCGTCACGGCGACGGAACACGATAAAATCCATTTGGCCCGTTGTCGGGTCGGCCTTATACGTAATTACGTCGTCAATCGGCAACCAATAAAAATACGGTTCGGGTAATTCTGTTGTCTGTTCCCGGGCGACGTCAACGACCAAAACGGAATTGATTTCGGATTTGAAAAATTCCCATCCCTTGGTCGCCCATACGTCGGGTTCGTTCAACTTGGTTTGCCTGTATTGTTCCCAATCGTCGCGTTGGGCGGTGTTTGCGAATTGATAATTGAACGCCGGGTTGCGCCCGTCGAAAATGCGGCTTAATTTGTCAAAGCAAATTTCCGTTATTTCATTGGTTTTAATGGGATAACGGAAAAGTGCTTTGAACAAAACAAACTTATCGTGCGGCAAGATATTTTCCGCCATCGCAAGGAATTGCGTCAACGGAATGGAAATGTACGGCGAATTGAAAGACGTAACCCGCTTTACCGTGTGAAATTTGATGCGCATTTGGTGCAATTTCGCACGGGAAAGAACGGCGGAACGCTTATTTTCCGCTATTTCCTTTTTTATCTTGGCGACGTCGTAGCCCATAATCCACGTTAAATTCGAATTTCGATTTTTCCGGCAATTGCCAACCGCCGTTGTTCGGCATCCTCAACAACCGTTCCGCGTGGGAAAATTCAAATTCCCGGGTAACGCCGTTGGCGATTAACGTTACCGTGGTTGTCTTGGCGTTCATATTACGCAGATGCGGGGACCAAATCGGTCAACGGGTTAAAGTCCGTTGGCGCGACAATAACCAAATCGTCGGAATAATTGTCGGGATATTGCCAAGAAATGGCGTTGGAATCCTTGGCGTCGAAATTCCCGTGAATCTTGGAACCGATGAACAATGCACGAATGGGAATCGGCAAATAATTGACGGTCGGGGTGGTTCCGGGGATGGTTTCTTGCAAACACTCAATTTTCCCGTTTTCGTCAAACAGGAAAACGCCAAGATTTCCCGCGTTGGCTTCGCATTGCAATTCTTTCATCGTCTTAATGACGGATTGAGGGATTGAACGCAAGGAACCATCAAATTGAACAGGATTGCCGCCCAATACGGTGGGAATACCGCCTAAATCGTCGTTTCCGCCGGACGTCATACGGGCATCGCCGCCTGAATCAGCGGGTGCATTGATGTACGGGGATACCACAATTTTGCTCCCGTTGGCGGCGGCCAACAATGCTGTCCAAGACGCTTTCAACAGGATGGATGCGGCGGTGGTAAACTTGTTTACGGTTCCGTCGGCTTGACGCAAGCGTTGGAACGCAACTTTTTGAATTTGGCCGAAATTTTCCGGGCAAGTGACGTTCGGAATGGTTTCAATTGCGGCGGCGGCCGGGCATTGACAAATTAGTGACATAATGCAAAATGTTTAATTGTTTATGGATTGTTACGGCTTACCCTTGGCCGCTTTCGATTGCAAATGTAGTTATTTTTTGTAAAAATCGCGTTAAATCGCTTTTCTTTTCAAAAATGGGTAATTCCTCATCTTTTCGCCAAAAGTCGCTTAAATCGCCCGAAATCGCGTTTAATGGACCCGGACGCCACGATTAGCCGCGCCGTATGGCTTCGTGTTCCCGTCGGCAATTTCCTTTTCGTATATGCCGGTCAATCCGTCGGCGTCGTCGTCGTGGTCGTTGGCGTCAAACTTGCGCAAGAATCCAACAATATGGTCGTGGAATTTCTTGTACCGCGTTTCCCATCCGAACGGCATAATGATATGTTGATTTACAAACGGCGCATCCGTGACAATACGGGATTCTTTGTTTTCGCCTTGGTAAAACGGAACGGTCAACGCCCGAACCTTTTTTTTCACGGTCTTTTCGAATTGGGAACCGCCGTTGTTCGATTCAATCCACGCTTTTTGAACGCCATTGTTGTTTATCATCCGGGGAACGGTTACGGCCGTAACGTCGGTTGATTCGTCGGTAAATTCAATGTCGGTTATCAACGCAAACAATAACGGTTCATACCGGCGTTTGTTCTCATTCCAAATTTGGTTTTCCGATTTGTAAATGTCATAAGACGCGGCAAACAAAAAGTCGTCGCCTTGGTCTGCAACATCCACGTAACAACCCGAACGGATATATTGGCCCCAATCCGATTTTTCCACCCACGTTTTGAACGGTTGGTAAAGAAACGCGGTTGCTTCGCCCGGGTTCCCTTGGTACAGGCATTGGAAACCCAACGGGTCCAATTGTTTTTGCGCCAAAAGTCGTTCCAACGAATGGCGTTGCGCCCACAACGGTTGCCCGGCTTCGCGTTGGTCAATTTCCGTTGGTTTTCCCGTTTTGATTGCTTCGAAATTGACCAATACCCACGCCCCGGCCGGGATGTTTTCAAGGTCCGCCCACGATTCGACGAACACGACCTTTTCCGAATCAATGATTTTGCCAATAATGTCGTCGGGATGCCATCGCGTAAACACGATAAGTTGTTGGGAATCGTTGTGCAAACGGGTTTGTGCGACCTTTGTAAACCAATCCCACGCGGCCGCCCGGATTATCGGGCTATTCGCTTCCGCCGAATCCTTGTACAAATCATCGTAAATCATAACGTCAACCGTCTTTGACGTCAACGAACCGCCACGGCCGACGACACGCAACGAACCGGTATGATTCACGATTTCGAACACATCCGAATTGCGCAAATAATTGTTGGCAACCGTTACCACGTTGGACCCGTTCAATTGCGTATCGGGGAATATGGCCCGGTATTTATCCGAATCAATCAACCGTTGAACGTCCCGGTTGAAATCCTTTGCAATGGTCGCCGCGTATGAACAAATGCATATCTTCAAATCCGGAAAATTGCCCAACATATCGGACGGAAGAAAGCGGCTTGAACCTTGCGATTTGCCGTGTTGCGGCGGGGCCTGTACAATTAGTTTTTTGATTTGCCGTTTGGCGAACCGGTCTAATACGGCATAATAAGCACGATGAAACGGCGTTGGTTGAAAGTTCGGTTCCATATATTGCGCATACCACAACAGGTTGCGCCGTGCGCCCTCTTGCAAAAACATTTCCGGGTGTTCGGTCAACAACCGGGTTATTTGCATCGTATCAACGTCCATCGTTAAATTCTGTTAAAATGGTCCGGCGGATAACGGGCCGGGTATCGCTTCCGCCGGGCCGTGGAAAATGGAAAGGTACAACTATTCAATATTGTTTGTTATTCCGGCCTTTTTTCCAAATCAAAAGTCAATCCAACCATCCCATCATCATACAAGATTTGTTGTTTGAATCCGTTACGTTTGTACCAATCAACCACCCATTGTTCCGGGTCCGCCCACAAACACAACATTTTTGCACCCATTTCCCGGGCGTGTTCCTTTGCCGCGCTTAACAAATCGTTTCCAAGCCCATAACCCCGGGCCGATTCCCACACAATAACCTCGGACAAATACGCCACGGCCGGGTTTTCGTCCTCAATGGATAATTGGCACAATGCACGGCCGTCTGCAATTACGATTGTGTCTTTACGGCCCCAACGCCAAGTGTTCCGATGAATATATTTTGCCATAATCAATTATCAATTCCAATGTTTGCCACATTCGGCCACCGTGCGTTCATAAACGCAATAATGGAACGTTGCACCCGTTCAAACTGTTCGTCGGTCAACGACCGGCCCAAATGGATAATAATAACATCTTCGTTCGGGTCGTCCGGTCCATCCGTCTTACTGAATCCCGCCATTATTTCCCGTTTATCGCGTCAATAACTTGCGCCAACAGGTTATCCGGAACGTTGGCCAAGGTAATGCCCGGTTTGGTTTCCGTTTCAATCTTTCCGGTCAATTCTTGGATGTGCTTATTGGACCATTCGCCCGGTGCGCGGTTGCACAACGCAAAGATAATCGCGGTTGGATTCGGCGCGGCCTTTTTGTGGACAATCTTTTTTTTGACCTCAACCATTTTTCCGTTTTTGTCCAACGCCGATTCGGTCGTGGTTTCGTCCCATTCGTACCCACGTATCAATTCCAACAACGAACGCTTGGAATCAACGACCAATTGGGAATCGTACCATTCTTGGTATTCCTGTTCGGCCTTTTTAACCTTTGCCGAAAATTCCGAATCGTCGCGCAAATGCCGGTAAAACGAATCGTGGCCAACACGGGCGGACGTGTACGCATCTTTGTACGATTTACCGGCGGCAATGGCCTTGCACATAATATCCACTTTGGCGTCCGTCCATTGCGGTTTCCGCCCGGGCTTTTTCTTTGTTTCGGTCTGTTCTTTCGGGGTTGGCATAACGAATCGGTTTTTGCAAAGATAAGAATAATTCCAAATATGACGATTCCCCGGGCGTCAATGCGTCCGTGGTTTCGGGCTTACTGAAATACACGCGGGGTTGTCCGGGTCCACGCAAGTTTGAGCAATAGGACACCAACGGCCAATAAACCACCATCCGGATTTGGCACAATGTTCGCAATCGCGGCATTTCAAATCGGTTAATCGTTCGGTTTCTGTTGCCATTGCTTCAAACGTTCCTTTATTTGTTTCAATGTCCAACAATCCGGGTTGGCTTTACAGAAATGCAAGAATCCATCCCGGCCCAATTTCCGGTAAATCGGTAACACGTCGGTACGTACCAAATCGGCCGGTTCCCCGGGTTCAATCGCCTTTTCGCGTCCGGCCTTTTGTGCTTCCATCGAACATTCAAAAATGTCTTTGCCATCTTTGTTACAAATGACATAATCGTATTTCCCAAAATGGATGCGGCCGGTATACCGGGCAATGGACAAATGGGAATTGGCCCAAAACGATTCCGCCATTGCCAACGGTAATTTTTCATTGTTCATTCCTGTTCGATTTTAGGGATAAATGCCGCATCCGGGCAACCGTCGTTGTAAAACTTGACGCGGACCAAAAGGGCGTGGCGGTCGGCGTCGTCCTTAATGGAAATAAGACGTTTTCCCGTCCGGCCCTCTATTGCGTCCCAAATGGCCAAAATATATTGCGGGTCGTTGTGCTTTTCGTAATCCGCTTCGAAAAAATAATGGCTTCCGCCGTTCCTTGGTTCGCACGGTTTACCGGTCAACGATTCGACCATTTTACACAATTCGGCATCAAAGGCCGTTAATTTGGTTTGCCAATACTGTTGCATCATTCGCCGATTTCGTTAAACAACTTTTGTACGTTTTCATCTTCGCCGGTAACGGTCACTTTGGCCGAATTGTTCCCGGCCACGGCGATTTCGGACAATTGGCAACCGTATTCGTCGCAATGGTCCTGTACGAACCGGGCCTTTTCAACAGGCAATAACGTGGTTTTGATTGTCATTTTGCGTTTCTGTTAATTCTCTTTTTCAACATATCCCATCCGTCCGGCCCCAACGCCATTTCCCGGGGATATTCCGTAATGTCGTCTTTCGGAACGATAAGATTGTAAACGCCCAATTGTCCGCGTATCGGCATTTCCACGACGCGGCGCGGGTTGCGCATCATCCATCCGTAACCCTTGCGCGGGCGTTCCTGTTCCGGAATACAGGTTGCGGCCCAATCTTCCGGCGTGAAATCTTCGATTGGTTTAACGTCATACAATTCCACGAATCCGCAAGTGACGCCGGACAACCGGCCCGGGATTTCGGGTTTTGAGGACGAACAAACCAACAGGTCGCCCCGGTAATTGGTGTTCCGGGTGCGGACCTCAATTGTTTTGGCGGCGTGGTATTCGCCGGATTCATCCCGGAACACAACACGGGTTAAAAAATCCGCGTATGGTTGTTTGACCGACAACGCCTTGAAAACGTCGTGTTGGTCCGGGTTGTAATCTTTACGGTCAATTTGCATAATCGTTCGGTTTAGAATCCGGCGGGTAAATCATCATCGCCGCCCATCGGTTGATAACCGCCGGTCGGCCGGTATTCGGGTTCCGGGGCCGGTGCCTGTTCGCGCTTTTGGCCGCCCAACAATTCCATTTCTTCCACGACAATTTCGGTAACGTAACGGGTTTGCCCGGCGTTGTCTTGGTATTGACGGGTTTGTATCTTTCCCTCAATCAAAAGCGGGGTTCCCTTTTTCACGTACTGTTCGCACACGCCCGCAAGGCCGGTGCGCTTGACAACGATATTGTGCCAATCTGTTACGTCGGGAATCTGTTTGCCGTCCCGGGTCGTAAAGCCGCGTTCGGTCGTTGCCAACGTAAATTGCGCGACCTTTCCGCCATCTTGGAACGTGGTAATTCGCGGGTCTTGGCCAACGTTCCCTTTCAAAAATACTTTGTTCATTTTGTAAACTGTTTCGCCAAATTTAACAATAATTTTCAATCATCGAATTTTACGCCATCCAACAGGAACCGGCGTTTGTCCTTTGACCAACCGGCCGCCGCGTTTAGGGCGTCCCGGTCCGCATCCCGGACAAATTCGACCCAATACCCGCCGTTGTGGCCGCTTTCGACAATCCGGACCAACCGGCCGACGATATAACGCCGGAATTGCTTGTATGCGCTTGCGTCGTTCAAGTCAACAACGCGCCGGGTGTGTTTCGGGTGCGGCGTCTTTGGTACGCGGCCGTTCCTTTTGAAATTCGCCTTGGCAAAATCTTTCCGGATTGACCGGAGCACCAATTCGTTGTAATCTTTCATTCCGGATTGTATATGCCGGGTTTGTCGGCCGTTAACAATACGGGTTGCACCGGTTGGCCGAAAGTCAATACAGATAACCAAATTTTCCCGGTTTCCTGTACCCGTTTGATTTCTTCCGGGGAAAGTTCCCAACACGTATTTATTTGGCCCGTTTCGGGATTTCCGACAAGTTCGGCCGGTAACGGTGTATATTCGGGTTGATTCGCACCGAAAACGGCGTTTACGCCATCAAATATAATCGGTTCCATATTGAATTGTTATTGTTATCGGTTTCTTTGCTTTCAATGCCGGTGCAATCAACGGCCAAATCATTTCTTCCAATTCCTCGCCCACGTCGTTTGCATTGTGGCAAATTTTGATTACGCGGCTATTGTCGAACGCAAACGTTCCATCCGGTTCCGGGTAAATTTCCGCCTTACTTTGCATTTCTGTATTCGTTTTTCAACTGTTCGATGGTCAACAGGTTTGCCCGGTATATTCTCATATTGCGCCGGTCGCCATTTTCCCAACGGTTGTGCATTTCGAACGAAAGGATATTAACGTTTCGCGGGTCGTGGGCCATTTCCGGGTGTGCGCCACGCGTCAAGATGTGGGAAATATACGTTGCCGAATATTGACGCAACGGGCGCATCGTTTCCGCGCAAATGTGCGGGTAATGGTCCCAACAAAACCGGTAAAACCGTTCGTTTTCAGCCGGGGTGTGGCCGGTCCCGAACAATTCCCGTTGGATTGAAACCCGCAAACGGATTTCCATTGTAAAGCGCCGGTCAATCAACGGTTCGATTCCGTGCGCTTTGCAAAGGTCGTATTGTTCGCGGGTATCAATCAAAAACGGTTCCATCTGTTACGCTTCGGGCATATCGTCGGCACCATCCAACGGGTCCGGTTCATCATCGGCCGCGCCATTGTCGCCGAACAAAGACATTTGCGCCTGTTTGCCCTTGAACAAATACGCGTAAACCTCTTTTTTGATGGATTCCACAATGGTTTCAAGTTCTTCTTCGAACCCGAACGAAATTGTGGCCATCTTAATGCGCGGGGTATTGATGCACGTTTTTAGGCCGTTGGGCGTTTCGAACACGGACGTAATGACGACGCCCGTATTGTCGCCGGTCCCGGACCAAGCGACGCCGCGAACCTCAATTTTGCCCAACAGTTCGTCGGCGAAATTGCGGGCCAACATCTTTTTAGATTCGGGCAATTTCATTTCGTCGGATTCCAATAAAGTAAGAAACGACGTAATGTTGAACACGCGGGCCACGATTGTACGCAAGTCCGTGAACATTGCCAACAAATCCGGGTGTACGTCGCGGGTACACGTTTCGTTCCGGTCAATCAACGACGTTTCGCCGTCAACGATTTGCGTTACTTGGTATTCCGCTTGGATTCCGCCTTTCGGCAACAACTTGACCTTGGACAAATTAAAGTCCTTTTCGGTCGGGATGGTCTGTAATTCTTTTTCCATATCGCTTTTTGTATTAGGATTGTTTCGTGTTATCCGGGGCCGGTCCGGGTTCCAATACGGTTAACGCCACGTCAATAAGTTTAACCACATCTTCCAAAACGGCGACGTGTGCCGGGGAATGGTTGTGTTTCTTGGTGTGCGTCAACCAATTGTTGACAAATTCCCGCGTGAACGACGGGGTGTTGTGAAATTCAATTGTCTTTGGCATATTATCAAACGTTAATGTGAATATCGCACATATTTTCGTGGTCGCAGTCTGTTTCGATTTGTATTTTAACCGAATACGCGCCAAATCTTAATCTTAAATCTTCCGTCATCTTCAAAAACGTTGTCTTTAATGCGCGGATTTCCTTTGCCGCATCAACGGCCGCTTTCAATTCGGGCATACAATCCAATATGCTGGGTTCGGGCTTTTCAATCGTTAAAAATCGTTTTGTTCCAACAGTTCGGCCGCCGCATCGCTTATTTTTGTGAAATTTTCGATTTCCGGGGCTTTCGCCGGTTGAATGGGTAATTTATCATCTTTTTCGTTTGCGTCCAAAATAGGGCCATTTCCGGCCGTTTTCGGGGACGCGCCGAATTTCTTTGCCGAATCGGCCGCAATCTTGGCGGCGGAATCCGTCGGTTTGGCCTGTTCGGCCGTTTCTTCCGGGTATTCCTTAACCTTTAATTCGACCAATCCCAATTCAAGGATTACAGGCAAGCAACGGGCGACCGCCTTTGTATCGTCCAACGCATCGTGTGCGTGGAACGTTTCTCCCGGGAAACAACGGGCGTACAGTTCGCCAAGATTCGGGAATTTCAGTTTTCCCCAACTTGTGCGGGCGTCAACCCATTTCATTGTCGAACGCATCGTGTCAATTCGCTTTCCCTTGAACAACGCTTGTTCAACGTCGTTGGCGTCGTAATATTCCCGGCCAAGGTCGCGCAAGATGTTTGCTTTTACAATTCCGGTATCGAAATGGATGTTGTGGCCGCAAATCAACCCGGCGTCGTGGCAATCCTGTATAAACATATCCACGACGGCGGCGAACGGTTCGCCGTGTTCCATCGCGTATTCGGTCGTAATGCCGTGGATTTCCACGGTTTCGTCCGGGATTGTCCAACCATCCGGCCGGATAATGTGGTTTTCTACCTTGCAACCGTGAATCCACGCCATTTGCACGACGTGCGGGTATTCCATAAAGTCAACGTCCCATTTGGCGGCGCGGTCCGGAATCCCGGTCGTTTCAGTATCGAAAAATAAAACGTCGTTAATCGTCATAATGTCGTATCGCCTGTTGTGTTATTTGGTATCAAGAATCGCACGGGAACCGTCGGGTTTGTTGCCATAAAGCGTCCCGAATTTCATACCGTCCCATTCGCGCATTGCATCGGCCAATTTGTGTACGGTAAACGACCATCCGGAACCGGCAATGGTAAAATTCACGTAATCTTTTTCGTTAATCTTTCGCATATCGGTAATTGTTAAAGTGTTCGCGGGTCCTCAATGTAAACGTACAGGTTTTCGGCGGCAAACTGTTTCAACCATTCGATGAAATCGGAAAAATCCGGTTTGGATATTTGCCGGGCTTCCAACAATCCGCCATAATCATTGTAACAACTTGCGCATTGTTGACGCAACCACAAATCAACCTGTTTTTCCGTTCGGCGGTCGCCGTTATCCCAAAGGGCCGTTTGTATCGTCGGAACAATGTAATTGAAATAATACGCCAATTGCAATTCCGTTGAACCGGGCGCGGCGGCTTCGAACCGGACGACAACCCGTTTGCCCTTATTGGCCGCAAAAAACGCCTTTAACCGGTCCATCGGAATACGCAACGCGCCGTCCGTCGTAATAATCCCCGATTCGCTAATTTTGTCCGCTTTCATTCTCAAACCAATATTCTTTGTAACGTATGCCGTTTTCGTTGGTACGCCAACGGTCTTTCATAACGTAACCGGAAATCTTGCCATCCCGGATTTTTTGGCGCACGTTGCAAAAACACGTGTGCATTTCGGAAACCTCAAATTCCGCATCGTCATACAATGATAAGTGACGGCCGCCAATCAATGCGCCAATGATTTTACGGATTGCGGCTTGTCTTTTGTTTGCCTGTTTCGGTGTGTCCATAACGTTAATTTGCTTTTGATTTCGGTATTAGTTCATCGGCCAATTCCGGGTATTCCTCAACGACCATTTGGGCGACGGTCAAATTGTACGCCTGTTGTCCAATTTGGCGAATGTATTTGCGTTGGGCGTGGCCCAGGGTCGAACCGCCCGCAACGACCTTGGCATATTCAATCGCCAATTCTTCCGTTGTCAAGATTTCCAACGCGTCCAATGGATGCGCGGGCAATTTGTAACCCTTTGCGCCGCCAACCTTGCGCATCGCTTGGTATGATTTCCGTATGGCGTCCCGGTCGGTTTTTTGGGCCGTCCAATACGCCGCCAAATTTTCGATGAATCGCGGCATAACCACGACGTCGAAAATGGTTTTGCCCTGTAACGCTTTGCAAGATGCAATCTTTTGTTGTGTTTCTTTGTCGTACATATCAGTATAGCCGGGACGGCATCGGGACCGACCCGGCGATTTGGTTTAACGTTCGGTGTATTCCTCAATTCTCATTTCTTCCTGTCCACGCACGACGTTTTCGATAAAACCTTGATAACCGTTGCGTTTGGCAATGTCAATAATTGTTTCAAGCCGCTTTTGGCCCAACGATTCGCCACGGGCGATTCGGAAAACCTTTACTTTCGGATTGGACGCGATAACCAATTTGGCCGCAATTTCCATCGTTTGCGAATCGGAAACCTTGCCCGGGACGAACGGAATTTCGTTTAACGTCAACCCATCATCAGTAAAGGACAACCCGGCAATCGGCAATTCGGCGTTGGCAATCAATGTGGCGCGTTCGTCGGACAATTTGGCAATGTCGGCGTCCATCTGTTCGGATTTGGCCTTAAACGCGTCGTATTGGGCTTTCTTTTCCCTGTATTGGCAAACGACGTGGTAACGCTTGTTATGGGCTTCCGCTTCCGCCAACAGGGCCGGAACGTTGGTGTTTTCCGGGTTGTTCGCTTCGTACCGTTTAATCCAATCTTCGCCGTTGGCCTTGCGGCTTTCGTAATCGACGCGTTCCGCTTCAATGGCGGCCACGTTGGCGTTGTAAACGGCGGTAATCTTTTCTTCCGCTTCCTTTTGTTCGGCAATGGCCTTTTCGTACAGGATGCGGGCGGATTCGACGCGTTGGGCGTACACGGCGCGGGTTTCGTCGGCCTTGGCCTTTTCCGCTTCGATGCGGCCGGGAATGGCGGCAATCTGTTGTTTGCGTTGCTCAATCGCGGCGCGTACCGTCTTGGCCTTTTCAATCAACTTTGCGTTGGTTTCTTGGCGTTCCATCAATTCGGTAACGTCCACGGGTTCGGCGTATTTCTCAACGTCGCCCGGGGCCAACTGTTTGGCCATCGTGTCAACGAATCCGGCAAACGTCTTGACGTCGCGGTTTACGCCGGTGCGTTCCTCTTTCAATGTCTTTACCGATTCGTCAATTTCGGCAATCCGGTTCCGGACCTTTTCGGGCAACAGGGCCTTAACCACGGCAATTTGTTTGCGGCGGCCGTCGGCGGTTTCGGACCAACGGGAAAATTCCACGGCGTCGAAATCTTGATACCCGAAAATGCGTTGCAACATCGAAACGTTGTTGGTCGCCATACCGGTTGTTTTCTGTTTGATGGTAAGCGTTCCGCGTGGGTTCGATTCCGTGAACGACAATTGTACGTCGTATTCTTCGCCGTCGTCGCCAACAACCATTTTGGCAAAACCCTTGGATGCGCCGTTGCGCAACACGTCGTCGCGTTGGCCGGTCAACAATGCTCCGATTGCTTTTAACAACGTGGATTTACCCAATTCGTTGTCGCCGGTCACGAAATAAACCGTTCCGTCAAAGTCGGCGGAAAACTTTTCGATAACTTGGAAATTCAGTAATTCCAATCTTTTAATGTACATCGTATCGCCTGTTTTATGGGGCCGGGTAACCGGCCCCGGGTTAATGGATTACAACTTGAAATTCGACATATCGAAATAACCGACAACCGCTTTTTCGCCGCAATTCCACGCGTCCAAAATAACGCCATCAACACACGCGGTTTCGTGGGATGCGATAGTAATAACATAACGGCCGGTCGGGTGCGTTTCCGCAAACTGTTTCGCGGTCATTCGGGATTTACCCTTGACGGCCGGGCAATGGGTCCAAACCGCGCCGCCCTCAATCAACCAACGGCGGAATCCGGGGCCATCGTTCGGTACGTTGAAATCCCGGCGTGCCTTGGTCGCCAAGTAATCGAACGATTCGACCCACGAACAGGAAATGGCGTTGGCCAACGCACGTATAGCACAATCGCCACGGTCCCATTTGAAACCGCGTTTGTCGGCCCAACACGGGTTTGGGTTCTCAATCCGGAAATGCGGCCCGGATTGGTAATACTTTTGAAATTTTTTCGTGTCCATCATAAGACATTTGGTTTTAAGTTCCCGGGAATAGGCCCGGTCCGTAAAATCGTTGGCGGCCCGGCAATGGGTTTTTGTGTCAATGCGTCCGTTCGCTTGCAATCCTGTTGCACGTCCCCGGTTGGCACACTCTTACATTGTCGTTTGTGGCCGCCGCCGATTTTGTACCCCCGGCCGGAATCGAACCGGCACCCCGGAATGGGAACGGATTTTGAGTCCGTCGCGGCTACCATTACGCCACGGGGGTATGTTTGGGCGTTTCGCATTTCATAACGTTAATCCGCCCGCGTGAAAGTTGCTCTTTTGTTTTTAGCCGGTTTCCCGGTTGTTGCGCCGCCCCGATTCGAACGGGGATTACCGGAACCAAAATCCGGGGTGTTGCCGTTACACCACGGCGCAATTCCTGTTATAAATCCATCGGGACCGTCTTTTGATAAACCGTGTAATTTTCGCCATCCTCAACCCATCCGTTGTTTACCATTCTATACCCGTCCGCTTCCAACGAACAACATTCCATAAAGTAATCCGTATCGTTGTGGTTAACCATCGTTTCGAAATAGTAAAAATTCGAATCGTAAGTAATCGTTGTTTTCATCGCCTTGTCATTTACCGGGAACCGGCCCGGGCCGTTGGGTTATTTCTTTAACCCGATACAAAGATAAGGACAATTTTTATATTTCCAAACATTTTTCACTAAATTTTGCGAAAAAGTTTTGTTTTGTCCTCAATCGCCGGATTCCATCGTACCGTTCCGGCCGCCAACGCCTGTTCAAACGCGGCGTCGGTTGGCCCGTGTTGGCCCAATTCGAACCAATGTTTGAATTTGGCCCGCTTGACCATAACCCGGCAAATCCCGTTCGGGTCCCGGGCAATATACGCGTCAACCTTTGTTTCCATTCTTTGTTATCCGTGGTTCAACCAAAATACCATACCCGTATTGAGTTTGTTTGCACACGACGTTTTCCAACGCTTCCGGCGGATAAAAGTAACGGCAACAGTCTTTCCGGCCGGTCCGTGTATTCATCCAATCCAACATTTTGCAACGGCCGCATTGTTCTTTCGTCATATCAAAACAATTTCGGCGTCGGGTTCAACAAATGCGCGTTAAGGGCGTCCAACTCTTTTTCCAACCGCCGGGATTCTTCCAAGATTTCCGGTTTCCGGAACGTAAAGAATCGGCGTTGTGTGTGCCGGACGTATGCGACGAACCGCACGTATTCCGCCGCCTGTTCGGGCGTTATTTTTTCCAAATTTTCGATTTGCGGGCATTTCGTCCCGTCTTGGTACAACTTATCCATTTTTCTTTTTGCGTGTCTTTACGGGCTTCTTTTTGGCCTTTGCGGGGACGTCGGTTTTTCGGGGCCGTCCACGCTTGGGTTTCGGGTGCAAAATTTCCTGTACCATATTCGGGACGGGTTCGGACGGTCCGGCGTTGCACCAAAAGAACGTTCCCGTTCCGGTCCTGTAAAAGTGTTCGCACGACCGGCAACCCGGGGAATCAATCGTTACGTTCTTTCCGAACGGACACGGGCCGGTTATGGTCGTAAATACTTTGGTCGGCATTATTCAAATTCTACAATGGAAACAGACGCCCCAATATCGTGGACAACGTTAATTGCCGCGTCCGCCGCTTTTTCCCGGCTTGAAAATAACGCTTTGTGTTTTTTGGA